>CAJDWL010000113.1_pt1 | contig 16786 bp, 16 predicted proteins | sample 7391591 | NCBI WGS metagenome assembly CAJDWL01 (sample SAMEA7055738, study PRJEB34461) | soil metagenome | biome: terrestrial ecosystem; feature: Peninsula; material: soil | place: Antarctica | collected 2016
TGCCTCGCCAGCGTGACCGGATGGATATCGGAAATCATCGTCGTGCTCAACAACACCACCGATGCCAGTGAAACGGTTGCCCAGGCACACGGCGCTATCGTGCACCACCGCGAATGGAAAGGCTTTCGCGACACGAAAAACGAGGCCATCGATCTCGCCGTGCAACCCTGGGCACTCTGCCTCGATGCCGACGAAGAAGTTTCACCCACTCTCCGCACCGAGATCGAAACTTTTTTTTCTCACGGTGACGATCAACGCTTCGCCGGCGCAAAGTTTCCGCGCAAAGTTTGGTTTATCGACCGCTGGATCACCCACGGCGATTGGTATCCCGATCTCAGCCTGCGCCTGATTAAATGCGATTCTTGCCGCTGGGGCGGCGATCAGTTCGTGCACGAGAAAATGGAATGCGACGGTCCCGTCGCCACGCTACGCGGCGATCTCCATCACTACTCATTCCCCACGCTTTCGAGCCACGTTTCGAAGATCAATCCGTTCGCCGATTTGTTTGTGCAACAACGTCAGGCCAAAGGCGCCCGGTTTTCGATCTTCTCGGCACTCTTCCGCCCTGCATGGCGATTCTTCCGCGCTTATTTCCTCCGTCTCGGCTTCCTCGACGGCTACCCGGGCTTCTACATTGCGTGGGCGACCGCCTTCAGTTCCTCCTCGATTCGCAGCAGACGCGCCGCCGAATCGGGGTCGCTTTCGCGCTTCAGGGCTTCGCGCTCGATCTCGAGCTGTAGGCGGCGCCGCGCCAGCGTGTCGATCTCCTCAGGCAGGCTATCGAGCTGCACGCGGATGCGGCTAGCAGCCTCGTCGATCAGGTCGATGGCGGAGTCGGGCAGGCGCCGCTCGGTGATGTAGCGGTGCGCCATAGTGGCGGCGGCGATGATGGCCGGGTCGGTTATGCCCACGCCGTGATGGACCTCGTACTTCTCCTTGATGCCGCGTAGGATCGAGATGGTCTCCTCGGGCGAGGGTTCGTCGACGACGATCGGTTGAAAGCGCCGTTCCAGCGCCGCGTCCTTCTCGATCTCACGGTACTCGCTCAAGGTAGTGGCGCCGATCATGCGCAATTCTCCGCGCGCCAGCGCCGGCTTGAGCATGTTGCCGGCGTCGACGGCGCCTTCGGCTTTGCCGGCCCCTACGATGGTGTGCAACTCGTCGATGAAGAGGATGATCTCGCCGTCGGACTTGGCGGTCTCCTCTATCACGGCCTTGAGGCGCTCCTCGAACTCACCGCGGAACTTGGCGCCCGCCAGCAAGCTGCCCATGTCGAGTTGCACGACCCGCTTGCCCTGCAGCCCCTCGGGCACGTCCTTCTTGATCATGCGCACCGCCAAGCCTTCGGCGATAGCGGTCTTACCTACACCGGGTTCACCGATGAGAACGGGGTTGTTCTTGGTGCGCCGCAGCAGGATCTGCACCACGCGGCGGATCTCCTCGTCGCGACCGATGACGGGGTCGAGCTTGCCGCTCCTGGCGCGTTCGGTCAGGTCGATGCCGTACTTCTCGAGCGCCTCGAAGGTGCTCTCAGCGGCGCGGCTGGTGACGTTGCGGCCTGCGCGCACGGCCAGCGCTGCTTCACGCAGCGTGGCAGCGTCGGGGAGGTCACCGAGCTCGGCTCCGGCGCGCTCGCGCAGCGCCACTAACAGTGTGTCGGCCGCGACGAAGGAGTCCTGCCACTCGCGGGCAACCGCCTCGGCGTGATCGAGGGCTCGGGCTAGCTCGGGGCTCATGAACTGGGAGGAGTCGCCGCTCACTACCGGCAGGCGACCGAGGGCGGCGTCGATAGCAGCGCGGGCCCGTTCGGCGTTGCCGCCGGCCTTCTCGACTACTCGTGATGGTAGGCCGCTAGGGTCAGCTAGCAGGGAGGCGGCTAGGTGGGTGGTGGTCACCTGTTGCTGCTGTCGAGTGCGCGCGATCTGCTGCGCGCTGGCGATGAGCTGCAAGGCGACTTCTGTGAAGCGCTCTGGATCCATGAGTAGATGATAGTAACTTGAGTCTACTCATGTCAACTTTTCTAACGTCTTGCTGTTAGGAAGGCAGGATTACTGGCTGGCCTCCTTGAACTCCGCCACCAGCGTGCCGATGGTCGCCTTGGCGTCACCGAAGAGCATGCGTGTGTTCGGCTTGTAGAACAGCGGGTTCTCGACCCCCGCGAAGCCCGGGTTCATGGAGCGCTTCAACACGAAGGTGGTGCGAGCATGGTCGACGTTGATGATGGGCATGCCGTACAAGGGGCTGCCCTCGTCCTCGCGGGCGGCTGGGTTGACGACGTCGTTGGCACCGATGACCACCGCAACGTCTATCAGCTCCATGGTGGGGTTGACGTCATCGGGTTCGACCAGCTGCTCGTACGGAACGTTGGCTTCGGCCAGAAGCACGTTCATATGGCCGGGCATCCGCCCCGCCACCGGGTGGATGGCGTAACGAACCTCGGCGCCGTTGTCCTCCAGGAGGTTAGCGAGTTCGCGCACCACGTGCTGCGCCTGAGCTACCGCCATGCCGTAGCCAGGCACGAACAGCACGTTGCTGGCACCTTCGAGGATGTAGTAGGCGTCCTCGGCGGTGATGGGCTTGATCTCGCCCTCGACCGAGCTGGCGCCCACCGTGGTGGCTGAACCGAAGCCGCTGAAGAGCACGTTGGCGAGCGAGCGGTTCATGGCCTTGCACATGATCTGGGTGAGGATCAGGCCGGAAGCGCCTACCATTGCGCCCGCCACGATCAGCACGGTGTTCTGGATTGCGAAGCCCGCTGCGGCGGCGGCCACGCCCGAGTAGCTGTTGAGCAGCGAGATGACGATGGGCATGTCGGCGCCGCCGATCGGCAACACCGCCAGGACGCCCAGCGCCAGTCCCAACACGATTATGAGGAGCAGGATCGGGTAGCTGCCGGCCGGGTTGATGACGAACAGCACGCCCAGCGCCAAAGCCGCGACGAGTATGCCGGCGTTGACCAGCTGCTGCGAGCCGAACTGTATGGGCTTGCCCGGCACGCGTTCCGACAGCTTCGCCCACGCCAACACCGAGCCGGTGACGGTGATGGCGCCGATGATGACGGCGGCGTAGATGGGCACGGATGTGATGGGGCCGGCGTCGGGCATCCGCAAGTACTCCACCCAACCCACCAGCAGCGACGCTAAACCGCCCGAGCCGTTGAACAGGGCAACCAGCTCTGGCATCTCGGTCATCTTCACGCTTCGCGCTAAGTAAGCCCCCACGGCCGCGCCGATCACCACACCCACGATGATCCACACGTAAGACAAGCCCGACAGCAGCAGAGTTGCCACCACGGCCAAGAGCATCGCCAGCGCCGACAGTTGGTTGCCGCGCCTGGCGGTGTTGGCGCGGCCCAGCATCTTCAGTCCCAGGATGAACAGCACGGCGGCGGTGATGTAGATCAGTTCGATGATTGTCGTCACGCGGCCTTACTCCTTCTTCTCGCCGCTGCGGAACATGGCCAGCATCCGGTCGGTGACTAGATAACCGCCCACGACGTTGATGGTGGCGAAGATGATCGCCAGCACAGCCAGGGTGGTACCGAATACGCCGCCTATCGCCGTAGCGGCGATGGCGCCCACGATAGTGATGCCTGAGATGGCGTTGGAGCCCGACATCAACGGGGTATGCAACTGCGACGGCACCTTGTTGATCAGCTCCAACCCCAGGAAGATGGCAAGTACGAAGACGAACAGTAACAGCAGGATGGTCATCGGCTTCCCTCCACGGCGCTAGCGACGCGCTCGTCACGCACCACGCCGCCCTTAGTGAGCAGGCAGGCCGACATCACTTCGTCCTCGGTCTCGAAACTCATGGTGGCCGCCTCCTTGTCCCAGGCGTGTTCGACGAGCAGGTAGAGGTTGTTGGCGTAGACCTGACTGGCGTCGCGAGCCACCTCGGCGGGCATGTTGGCCAAACCGACGATGAGCACGCCGTTAGCGCTGATGACCTCCTCATCGGCTACGGTTCCAGCCACGTTGCCGCCGGTGCCCGCGGCTAAGTCGACGATGACGCTGCCGGGCCGCATGCCTGCGACCATCTCGGCCGAGACGATCTGAGGAGCGCGGCGACCGAACACCTGCGCGGTGGTGATGACCACGTCGGCGGAGGCCACGATCTTGGCCATCTGACGGCGTTGCGACTCGAGTTGCTCGGCGGTTAGCTCACGGGCGTACCCTTGCTCCGTTTGGCCGGTCTCGCCCACGTCTATCTCGACGAACTTCGCGCCCAGTGACTGCACCTGCTCCTTCACCACCGGTCGGGTGTCGTAGGCCTCCACCCGCGCCCCTAGGCGCTTGGCGGTGGCTATGGCTTGCAGACCAGCCACCCCGGCGCCGACGACGAACACCCGCGCGGGCGCGATGGTGCCTGCTGGGGTGCTCATCATCGGCAACGCCTTCATGGAGCGCTCAGCCGCCACGATCACCGCGGCGTAACCCGCGAGGCTCGCCTGACTGGAGAGGGCGTCCATCTTCTGCGCGTACGTGGTGCGCGGCACCAGCTCCATGGCGATGGCGTCGAGCTTCAGCTCGGCCAGTTCCGAAACCAGCTCGAGGTTGAAGAACGGATCGAGGAAGCCCATCGTGGCGGTTCCCGGGCGTAGTTGCTTGATGGTCTCGGAGCCTGGCGGTTGCACCGTGAGCAGCAGATCGGCGCCAGCTAGAAGGGCGCTTCGGTCTACGTTCACCTGCGCGCCCGCCTTGAGGTACTGGTCATCACTGACCTGCAGGGCGGCGCCTATGCCACTCTCCAGCTCGACACTGGCGCCGAGTCGCACCAGCTTCGCGGCCGTGTCGGGCGTTATCGGTACTCGTCTCTCACCGGGTTCGGTCTCTTTGAGCGCGACGATCTTCATGATGAGAGCATGATTACATAGGCGCCGTTCGGGTGGGCGGGGCATAGGTCCCTAGCGTGCTTCTAATAGTTAGGGGCGACGCGGCTATACTGCCATGCTATGAAGCATATAGGCGTGCTCACCAGCGGCGGCGACGCTCCCGGAATGAACGCGGCCATCCGCGCCGTGGTCCGCACCGCGAACCACGACGGTGTCCACGTTTCGGGCATCTACCGCGGCTTTCAGGGCCTGCTCGAGGGCGAGATCGCCGAGCTCGGTGCCCGCGACGTCGCCAACATCATCCAGCGCGGCGGCACCCTGTTGCGCACAGCGCGCTGCGACGCCTTCCGCACCCCCGAGGGCCGCGCCCGCGGCGCCGAGCAGCTCAAGGAACACGGTATCGAGGGCCTGGTGGTCATCGGTGGTGACGGCAGTTTCCGCGGCGCCCTGGAGTTGACGGCGGAACAGGGCGTTCCTACCGCAGGCATACCCGCCACCATAGATAACGACATAAACGGCACCGACGTCTCCATCGGCTTCACTACGGCGCTCGACATAGCCCTCGACGCCGTCGACCGCTTGCGTGATACTGCTGCAAGCCACGGCCGCCTCTTCTTAGTGGAGGTGATGGGTCGCCGCTCCGGCCACATAGCGCTGCACGTGGGCGTCGCGGGCGGGGCTGAGGCCATCCTAGTACCCGAAGCACCCATGCCCGCCGACGAAGTGGCCGACTTGATGGTGAAGGCCGAACAGCGCGGTAAGACCTCTAGCATCATCGTTGTGGCAGAAGGCGCTTACGAGGGCGGCGCCACCACCCTGCAGCACGCCATCGAGGCGCGCTGCGGTTTCGAGGTCCGCACGGTGATCCTCGGCCATACTCAGAGGGGTGGTAGCCCCGGCAACCGCGACCGCGTGCTGGCGTCACGTTTGGGCTTCTACGCCGTGCGCGCCCTGTCGGCCGGCGCCCGTGGGGTGATGGTCGGCACCAACCGCCGCGAAGTGGTCGAGATAGCACTGGCGGAAATGGATAACCACCCGAAGGACATCGACCGCGACCTACTCGAGATCGCTTACGTATTGGCTGTTTGACGCTACAGCGGCCTGAGCCTCCTGCAACTGCCGGCCCACAGCCTCGGCGCACGCCGCGTGCTTTATTAGCCTCGGCGCACGCCGTTTGCTTTATTAGCCTCGGCGCACGCCGTGTGCTTTATTGGCCTCGGCGCACCCTCACGAAGCCGTCCTTGCCACGTTGCATCACCGCCGGCTCGTCGAGCGCCAGGCGCAGCTGCGCGTCCTCAACTACTACTCCGTCGACCTTGAGACCGCGGTTCAGAACCAGGCGCCGCGCCTCACCGTTGGAGGCGGCAAGCCCCGCCAGAACCGCAGCCCGCACTACCGACACGCTGCCGCCTTGAAACTCGTCGCCCGCCAGCGCCACCTCACGCAGATCATCCGGTATACCGCCGCGGGCGACGTCGTCGTAACGTTGCTCGGCGGCAACTAGCGGCTCGTCGCCATGGTAGATGCGGGTGAGCCCGCGCGCGAAGGTGCGGTGCGCGCCCACGGGATCTTCGGCCAAGTGCGCCCGCAACTCACCCAAGTCGGCGTACTCCAGGAGCTGATCGTCGCCCACCTGCATGGCTTTCTTGAACATCACGGGCGCACTCTCGGCGATGCCGATGTAGTTGCCGAGCGACTTAGACATCTTCTCCACACCGTCGAGCCCCACCAGCAAGGGGGTGGTGAGAGCCACCTGCGGCTCCTGGCCGTAGGCGCGCTGCACGTCGCGGCCCACCAGCAGGTTGAAGAGCTGATCAGTGCCGCCCAGCTCTACGTCGGCGCGGATGGCCACCGAATCGTAAGCCTGGGCCAGCGGGTAGAGGAACTCGTGCACCGAGATGGGTACCCCGCCCTTGAAGCGCTTTGTGAAGTCGTCGCGCTCGAGCATGCGCGCCACCGTGTAGTTGGAAGCCAGGCGGATCACGTCAGCGAAGTCGAGCGGTTCCAGCCACTCGGAGTTGTGGCGGATCTCCAGCTTGTCAGGGTCGGTGTCGAGGATGCTGGTTGCCTGAGCCACGTAGGTCTGACCGTTGGCGCGCGTCTCCTCCAGGGTGAGTACTGGCCGGGTCTTGCTGCGTCCGGAGGGGTCGCCGATCATGGCGGTGAAGTCGCCGATGATGAGCACCACCCGGTGCCCCAGGTCCTGGAACTGCCGCAGCTTGCGCAACACCACGGCGTGGCCGATATGCAGATCGGCGCTGGAAGGGTCAACCCCCAGCTTGGCACGCAGTTGCCGGCCGTCGCGAGCGGCGGCGTTCAGCTTCTCGAGTAAGCCGTCCTTGGGCACGACCTGTTCGGCGCCCCGGAGCAGCAGCCGCAGCGCCGCCTGCTGCTCCTCGGCCACCGCACCGTTCACGACAGTTGCGTCGGCGCGCCACTTGGGATCTTCGTTAGGGTTGCTCACAATTCCTCCTGCTTAGCGCCGCGACTAGGGGGCGGCCGACCGCGCTCGAAGACGGGGCCAGTCACGAGCTAGGGCCGATGTCCGCGCCGATGGGTCAGCGGCGCAAAGTTTATCATGCGGCCCTGCTAGCATTGATGGTGACCGCCGCAACAGTTGCGCGCGGCCGGATAGGAGGTCGGGCATGCAACTAGCCATGGTTGGGTTGGGTCGCATGGGGGCCGACATGACGCGGCGCCTGATGGCCGCTCAACACCAGGTAGTAGTGACCGACTTGAACGCTAGCGCCGTGAAGCAGCTCGAGTCAGAAGGCGCACGTGGCGCCGCCAGCGTGGCGGAGGCCGTCGCGCAGCTCAGCGCCCCACGCGTCGTGTGGTGCATGGTACCGGCCGGCGACGCCACTGAACAGGTGATCGACAGCGCCTTGGCGGCGCTGTCACCCGGCGACGTTCTGGTCGACGGGGCCAACTCCAACTGGCAGGATTCACTGCGACGCGCGCAGCGCGCCCAGCAGGCCGGCGTGCTGTGGCTCGACGCCGGTGTGTCGGGCGGAGTATGGGGCTTGGCGGACGGTTACAACCTCATGGTCGGCGGCGACGAGCCGGCATACGACGTGGTGAAGCCAGCCCTCGAGGCGTTGGCGCCGCAAGGCGGGCTGCTCCATGTCGGCCCTGCCGGCAGCGGGCACTTCGTGAAGATGATCCACAACGGCATCGAGTACGGCATGCTGCAGGCCTACTCTGAAGGGTTCGAAGGGCTAGCGGGCTTCCCGCATCACCAGCTCGACCTCGACAAGATTGCTCACCTATGGGTCAATGGTTCCGTGGTTCGGTCGTGGCTGCTCGAGCTGCTGGCCGAGGCGCTCGACGACGACCCGCGCCTGAAGTCGATAGCGGGTTATGTCGACGACAGCGGCATGGGCAGGTGGACGGTTGACTACGCCGTAGAGCACGCCATCCCCATGCCTGCCATCACGGCGGCGCTGTACGCGCGCTTCGCGAGCCGCGAGGACGAGAGCTTCTCCGCCAAGGTCGTGGCCGCCCTGCGGCATCGTTTCGGTGGCCACGCCACCAAGAAAGCCTGAACTATGAGCCCTAAGTCAGCCTCGAAAAACCAGCGGGTCGCGCCTGCGTGCGCTTTCGTGATCTTCGGTGTCACCGGCGACCTCACCGCCCGTAAGCTGATGCCGTCGCTTTACCAGCTCCACCTTCACGGCCAGCTCAGCCCCGAGACCGTCATCGTCGGTCACGCCCGTAGCGACCTAACCGACGACGGTCTGCGCGACGCCATGGCCGCGGCCGTGAAGGAAGCCAGCGACGATTTCGACGACGCCGCCTGGGCGACGCTGGCGCCGCGCCTTCACTACGTGCAGGGGGATTACAAGAGCCCTGAGGGCTTCGAGAAGCTCGCCAAGCTCCTGGTCGAACTCGACCTCAAGGAGCACGTTTACTACACAGCCACGCCGCCTAGCGCCTATGACTCCATAGCACGCGGCTTGTCAGAAGCTGGGCTGGCGAAACCCGCAGCCGGTAAGGCCGCCCGCTTGGTAGTGGAGAAGCCGTTCGGCTACGATCTCGCCTCCGCCGAGAAGCTCAACAATGAGCTCCTAAGCTACTTCGACGAGAAGCAGATCTTCCGCATCGACCACTACCTGGCCAAGGAGACCGCCCAGAACCTTGCCATGCTCCGCTTCGCCAACACCATCTTCGAACCTCTATGGGACAACCGTTTCATCGATCACGTGGAGATATCGGTACTCGAATCGCTAGGTATGGAGGGGCGAGGCGCCTTCTACGAGGGAGCCGGCGTGATCCGCGACGTGTTCCAGAACCACCTGCTACAACTGTTGGCGATGGTGGCGATGGAACCGCCGGTGAAGTTCGACGCCACCAACGTCCGCAACGAGAAGGTGAAGCTCTTCAGCGCCGTCAGTTGCCCCGACCCGAGCAAGGTGGTGCTGGGCCAGTACGTGTCGGGCAACGGCTTTCCTGGCTACCGCCATGAGCCGCACGTAGACCCAGAGTCCAACCAGGCGACCTTCGTGGCGGCTCAGCTCGAGATCAAAAACTGGCGCTGGGCGGGAGTGCCGTTCTACCTGCGCACGGGCAAGCGCCTGCAAAGCAAGGTGAGCGAGATCGTGTTGCAGTTCAAGACACCGCCGTACGTGCCGTTCGAGCTCGACAAACCGGTCACCCCAGACCGGCTCGTGCTCCGCATCGCCCCCGACGAGGGCATAGCGCTGGCCTTCAACGGCAAGGAGCCGGGCCAACGCCTCGCTCTTCACCGCATCAGCCTCGACTTCAGCTACCAGCGCGCCTTCGATGGTCCCATCCCCGAGGCTTACGAGACGGTCCTCCTCGACGCCATGGAAGGCGACGCGACCCTGTTCATGCGCGCCGACGAAGTGGAGGCGCAGTGGCGCATCGTAGAACCGATTCTCAAAAGCAGCTCCGCGCTCCACCACGCCCAAAGCGCCAGCGTAGCCTCCCGCAGCGCCAAAGGCAGGTGCTACCCTCGAGCATGGTGACGATAAACATCCTCGGGATCCCGATGGACTTGGGTGCTGGCCGCCGCGGGGTCGACATGGGCCCAAGCGCGTTGCGATTAGCTCGCCTCGCTCCAGCTTTGCGTAAGCTCGGCCACGAAGTGCTCGACCTCGGCAACGTCGCGGTGCCCATCGCCGAGACCAGCGAACTCACCAGCGGCCTACCGTACGCCGACGTCATAGCGGCCACCTGCCTCGCCACCTACGAACTGTGTCGATCACTGCCCGACGACCACTTCGTCATCGCCATCGGTGGCGACCATGCCATAAGTATGGGCACAGTGGCGGGTCTCACCGGCGGGAAACGCACGGGTCTAGTGTGGGTCGACGCGCACGCCGACATAAACACGCCCCAGTCGTCGCCGAGCGGCAACGTCCACGGCATGCCCGTCGCGCACTTGCTGGGTTTTGGAGACGAGCGCTTCACCAGCATCTGGGGCGGCGCCGCCATCCGCCCCGAGGACCTGGTCTATATCGGCTTGCGCAGCGTCGACGAGCCCGAGCGCGAGCTCCTACACGAGCTGGGTGTGCTGGCTTTCAGCATGAAAGAGATCGACAGGATGGGCCTGGCGAGGGTGGCCGCTAAGACGGTCGAGCACCTCTCCGACTTAGAGCGCGTGCACGTATCGTTCGACGCCGACGTGCTCGACCCGAGCCTTGCGCCGGGCGTCGGTACTCCGGTGGCTGGTGGGCTCACCTACCGCGAGGCACACCTGCTGATGGAGCTACTGGCCGACTCGGGCAGCGTGACCAGTCTCGATTTAGTGGAGGTGAACCCCATCCTCGACAGCGGCAACAAGACCGCCCGCGTGCTAGTGGAGGTGGCGGCAAGCCTGCTCGGTAAAAGGATCCTGTGAGCTTCGCTTACGGTTGAGCGAGCGCCAGCCTGAGACGCGGCATCAACTGGTCGAGTGCCTCGTCGCCAGCGCGCATAGCCTCGGCGGCGCGGTGGAAGTTGAGCCAGCTGATGGGCGGTCGGGTATGAACCTCGAGGCAACTCTTTATGCCCGCGGCGGCGGCGCCCGCCGCAGCCTTCGACTCGTGGCCGTAAGCGCCATCGGCCGAGGAGCCTCCATCATCCGGATGCTCCGTCACTACGACCTCGTCGCCTCCATTGGCCCAACCCCCCGCTGCGAACGCCAACGCCCGCCCCAGGCGACCGAACGCGTTGCGCGGCCTGCGAGTTGCGGCCGCCTGCTGCAGCCGCTTTCCGGTGTTGCTCGTCAACAAGCGCCGCGCGAAGCGGATGGCTTGCGAATCGCCTGCCTCCATGCCCGCTCCGATGCCGATGGCCACGTCCAGGTCCAGTCCGGCCAACGAATCGAGCGGCACAGGTGTGCCGATGCCGCCATCGATGAGGCGGCGACCGCCAAGCACTACGGGGGCGAAGATGCCAGGTATGGAGGTGCTGGCCCTCAACGCAACGGCCAACGGACCGTCCTCGAGCAACACCTGCTCGCCGCTATCTATGTCGGTGGTTACCACCAGCAGCCGGTGCTCGAGGTCGCTGAAGTGACGTCCTTCCAACAGGCGATCGAAGAAAGCCTCGAGGCGATGGCCGTCGAAGAGCGCGGCGCGGTGCAGACCGAAATCGGCGATGTAGGGGAACACGTCGCGGCGCCGCATGGCGTCCGCTTCGGCCATCAGCTCGGTCAGGTCATGACCGGTAGCGTATAGGGCCCCGACCACGGCGCCGAAGCTAGTACCGGCGATGACGTCGGGGACGAAGCCGTTGCGTTCCAAGCTGGCCAGCGCCCCGAAGTGGGCGTAGCCGCGAGCACTGCCGCCGCCCAGGGCGACCCCCAGACGCGGTTTGCCAAGTTTAGAAGGTTCTGCGTCGAGCTCAGGATCAAGGTTCACGAACCGCATCGTACGCCTCTGAGGGTGAGTTTGGTGTGGCGCCCCCGACGCATGCCCTGCCTGTCGTGCCATGCTTGCTGGCAGTGAGCAGCGCCCCCACGTTAGGAATCGCCGTCGTGCACTACCGCGCTCCCGCGGTGGCGCTCGACTGCTTGCGGCGCGTGCGTAGCGCGGCGCCGGAGGCGGAGGTAGTGCTGGTCGATACCGCGCCGGAGGCCGAGTTCCAACGCATCCTTGCCCGCGAGCATCCCAGCGTCGAGTTCGTGCCCGCCGCCAACCATTCCTACTCGCACGCCGTGAACGTTGGACTGAAGAGGCTCGACGCCAGCTATCTGGTGCTCATGAACGCCGACGTGCTAGTGGAGGACGACACCTTCGAGCATCTGCTCGCCGTCATGGCGCGCCACCCGCGCTGCGGCGTGGCAGGGCCGCTGGCGCGCTTGCAGAGCGGCACGCCGCAGCCGCTCGGCGTGCCCTACCGGCGCTACTACCGACGCCTACTGAACGCTCAGGCGAAGGGTGACGACGACGACGTCGCTTCGCTTCCTGTCCGCTGGCTGTCGGGATGCCTGCAGTTGGTGAGGCGCGAGGCGTGGCTCGCCACCGGTGGCTACGACGAGACGCTACGCTTCTTCAACGAGGACCTGGAGTTCTGCCTGCGGCTGGCGCGCGCGGACTGGCAGTCACGACTGGTTGCCACGCCGGTGGTGCACTTAGGTGGCAGCTCCACCCCCGACCATCCCGCGTTCCACGTCGAGGGCAGGCGCGGGGGCATGGTGGTGACACAACGCTACTACCCTAGGGCGGTCGGTTGGCTGCAACTCGCCTTCCTGTGGAGCGAGGCAGTGGCGGGCAGCGTGCTAGCGCGAGAGCCGGGCCAACGCGCCGCGCACCGGCAGATGCTGGAACTGTTGCGCACCGGCGACTTCGGGCGCAGCCCCTTCGGCAACACCTTGGATGATAGACAATGACGATAATGCTCGACGACCCACTAGTGCTGTACCCAGGCGCGGCCGCGCTGCTACTGGTCGCGGTATCTCTGCTGACCGGCTGGGCGCGCCTCGACTTCCTGCCGCTCGTGAGGCCCGGGGTGCTGGTGCGCGTCTGTCTGGCCGTTTTAACCGCTTTCGCGGTAACGCTGTTGGGCGAGCTGGGCCTAGCTGCCGACGCCAGCGTGACGCTCCGCGCCACCGTGACCGGCGTGGCCCTCGTTCCTCTCTACCTGGTGGCGCTAGCTTACGGTCCGAGCGTGGGTCTGGTGGCGGCCCTGCTGTTCGCGCCGTTAGGCGCCGACCGAGCCGGGCCCGCCTGGCCAGAGCTGCTGTTCGCCGCGGAACTGCTGGTGCTGGGCTGGTTGGCGATCTATCCCTCGCCCCGCCGCCATCGCTGGGCGGGGCCACTCAACGTGCTGTTGGCTCGCGCCCTGATCGTGATGAGCGCCGGCGTCGCCGTCCTCAGCCTGGCAGGCGCCGATGTGAACGTGGCGGCGCTTCTAAATCCGGAGCTGACGAGCCTACCCGGGACGGTCCTGGCCTTGTTGGTCCTGTTCGCGTTCGGTCCGGCCAGTTACCAGCGGCTCTTCCCGCACAGCCGCGTTGCGCCCCGCGTTCCCGCCAGCGAGGACGGCTCGAGTGGCGTGGCGGCGTTAGGGGAGAATTTGGCGCCGCTTAAGGCGCGACCTGTGCGGCAACGCAGCTTGGAGCCGTTACACTTCGACGCCAACGACCCCAACGCCTAGCTCTCAACGCCCATCCCAAACGCCCGGAGTGCTCGCCCGGCTTATCATGCTGACAGATCATGACCCAGCTTGAACGCGACCTCCAAGCCATAAGCGCCGACGTGGTGCGCATGCTCACCATGGTGCGGCAGAGTTGCGACCTGGCTCGCCGCGCGTTGGTCGAGCAAGACGCCAGCGCGGCCGCGCTGTGCAGCGCCGCCGATGCCGACATCGATAAGCTGCAGGCCGAACTGGAGACGCGCATCCTTACGCTCATCGCCCGCAGGCAACCGGCAGCCCGTGACCTGCGCTTCCTGGGAGCGTCGCTTCAAGCGTTGGCCGACATCGAGCGCGCTGGCGACTACGCGGAACATGTGGCCGTGGCTGGCGAGCGCTTGGCGCAACAACCGCCGCTGAAGAACTACCTCGACATCCAACGCATCTTCGAGGTGCTCGACGAGATGTTAGCCACCACAGCCAAGGCGTTCGAAGAGGGCGACGTGGAGGCGGCGCGGCGCGCGCACGCGCTCGACAACGAGATAGACGACCTATACGACCAGATACAACGCGAACTGCTCACCTACATGCTCGCCGACACCGCCACCATCGGTCGGGCCACCGACCTGCTGGCCGTGGCGCGCTACTTGGAGCGCCTCGGCGACCATATCGAGAACGTCAACGAGCACATCATCTATTGGCTCGAAGGGGTGCGGATGTGACCCTGCTCGAGTTGGCGAAGTACAGTTTTGCGTCGCGCCTAGCCGGCGCGGGGCGCTAGCATCGCGACGTGGAAGGTCCGTTGGCCAAGTTCCTGCGGGACGGCCCCGCAGCTGACGCCGAGGGCGGCGTCACCGCAAGCACGGGTCGCGACGGCGGGGCAGGCGCTAATCGACGCCTTACCGGGACGGAACAACCGTCGCACTTAGGTCCGGCTTCAACGCTGTTGGACCGGGATGAGTCGGCGCGTTCGCGCCGTGAAGAGCGTGAACAGCACCAGCAACCTGACAGAGTGCGGAGAGATCGTAGTGGTCGTGACGACCGGCCCCCCGCGCGGCAACGCCGGCGCTTTCTAGGAATCGCGTTCGTGCTGGCTCTTCTGACCCTGCTGCTCGTCAACGCCACCGGCTTGGCTCGTCCCGAAGGGCAGCTCGATTTCAGCGCGGCCAGCCTGGGCCAGGCGGTGCGCGGCCTGGTACCTGGGAACGGGAACGTGCGCGTCTTCCGCCGTGGCGCGCCCCGGGCCGTGGCCAATCTGATCAAGGGGCCTGTGCGCGTCGGCGTTCAAGTGGGCCATCTGGCCGCCGGCGAGCAACCCGAGGAGTTGGCTGCGCTGCGTTACAGCACAGGCGCTCACGCCCACGGCACGGATGAGGTCGAGGTCAACTTGGCTGTGGCTACGGCTCTGGCGGCGCGCCTAGCGGCACGAGGCATCGAGGTCGACCTGCTGCCAGCTACGGTCCCGCCGGCTTACCGTGCCGACCTAGTGCTTTCCATCCACGCCGACGCCAACGAAGACTCGGGTCGCAGCGGCTACAAAAGCGCCCACTTCCAACCGGCCCGCAACCCCCGCGAGGCGCTGCTCAAGGTCAACGTCGACAGGGCGATGCTGCTGGCCACCGGTTTGCGTGACGACGACCGCAACGTGTCGGGCAACATGCTGCATTACTACGCCTTCAACCAGCGTCACTTCCGCCATAGCGTGGCCCGCTCGACGCCGGCATTGCTGGTGGAACTCGGTTACCTCAGCAACCCGAGCGACTTACGACTCCTTCAGCAGAGCGAGTTGCTGGCCCGCGGCCTCGAACGCGGCGTGCTCGCGTACTTGAGCGACATCGGGCGCCTGGAAGCTGCGTGGTAAACTGACGCCGAGATGTTAAGGCGTCTAGTTTCCAGCGGGCGCCGTCCCCCCGCTGCAGTACCCGTAGTAGTTCTGATGACCGCGCTCTTGCTCGCGCTGGTGGCGTGCAAGCCTCCCAGCGACGGCGCAACCGCCGGCGGCGCAACCGGTGGTGCTAGCAGCGGCCTTAGCGTCACCATCGAGTTGAACAGAGCCCCCATCATGGGCGAGGTGCCGATCACCGTTGGCGTGCTCGACGCCGGTGAGCCGCTGACCGGCGCCACGGTGCGCATCGTGGCCGACATGACCCACGCCGGCATGCAACCAGTGCTGCGCGACGCGCTCGAGGTGAGTCCCGGCGACTACCGGGCTGACGATTTCACTCTCACGATGGCCGGAGATTGGATCATCACCGCCACCGTCACCACCCCAGATGGCCGCCGCGCCAGCGCTGAGCTCTTGATCAACGTCCCCGCCCGATGAAGCCACCTTCGTCGGGGGGCCAGGGCGTGCCGTTACCGCTGGCCACGGGTCCCTTCGTAGACCAACCCAGCGGCTTCAACCTCTTCCGCCTACCGGGCCTCAGGCGGCTGGCGCGCTGGAAGTACGCTCGCTTCGTTTTCCAGCTACCGCTGCTGCTGCTGGCCATCTTCGTCATCGTCGACGGGTTCACCGGTCGACAGGTGGCGCCTCGCAACGTCGCCACCACCGCGGTGTGGCTCCATTACCGCGGTTTGGTGGTGCTGGCGGTGGCGCTGTTCGGCAACGCCTTCTGCGCGGCGTGTCCGCTGATGCTCACGCGTGGCCTGTCGCGCCGCCTCTCCAAGCTGCTGCCGCGGGGACTGCCCTGGCCTAAGGCGCTGCACAACAAGTGGCTGGTCATCGTCTTGATGCTGCTCTTCTTCATGTCGTACGAGGTCTTCAGCCTGTGGGCCAGCCCGTGGCTCACCGCCTGGTTGGCCGTGGGCTACTTCGGAGCCGCTTTGGCTGTCGACACGATCTTCCCGGCGGGCACCTTCTGCCGCTACGTCTGTCCGTTGGGGAACTTCAACTTCACGCTGGCCACTGTGGCTCCTACGCAGATTGTGGCCATCGATCCCGACGTGTGCCGCGCCTGCGTTCATAAACCGTGCCTGCACGGCCGCGACAGTTACGAGGTCGAACCCGCCAGCACCGAGGCGGCGTTCATCCCGCTCAGCGAGATCGTCAACCCCAACGGCAGCGGTCATTTCCCGGGTTGCGAGACCGACCTGTTCGTCCCGACCATCGTCTCGAACATGGACTGCACCTACTGCTTCAACTGCGTACGCGCCTGCCCGTACGACAACGTGGGTTTGAGCGTTCGCGCCCCGGGCCGAGAGCTTCGTAAGCAGCCGTGGGCCAAACGCGGCCGCCTGGCCGTGCTCAGTATGGGTGTGCTACTCGCCTACTGGGGCGTGATGAACGCCTTGGCGATGATCACGCCGTTCTACGGTGTCGCTGCGCGCTTGGCCGAACTGCTGGGCACCCGCAACGAGGCGGTACTGCTCGGC
>CAJDWL010000062.1_pt1 | contig 16540 bp, 20 predicted proteins | sample 7391591 | NCBI WGS metagenome assembly CAJDWL01 (sample SAMEA7055738, study PRJEB34461) | soil metagenome | biome: terrestrial ecosystem; feature: Peninsula; material: soil | place: Antarctica | collected 2016
CTGGCTTCGCTTTCCGGGTCGAGCCGTGTGGATAACGGCTTGTTTGTCCCCCCAAACGAAGCAAGTATCGCAGGTAATCGTGGCGGAACCCACCCAGGATGAAGTCTGACGGATCTAGCACACGCCCAAAAGGAAGGTCTATCGCTCCTGAGTCGAAGATAGGAACGCGGGCTCCACGTCCGTGTGGACGAAGTCAGTTCCAGTGAATAGAAGCGGCTCGTTTCGTACGGTTGCTAGCGCGTACGAGAAGCAATCGCCTAGGTTCAGCTGCGCTGGATGTCCGCCTCCTTTGCCGTAGTCGGCATACGCGCGGCTGGCGATCAGCGACTGCGGTTCGTCGAAGGGAACGATCTCGACGTTCCACGCCTGCAGAAGCCTTCCGACGAGACGGACCTGCTCAGGTTGGAGTCGCCGAATGATCACGGCGCTAAGCTCCACCGCGGTCGCCGCTGACATACGCGGGGTTGCTTCGGCCGTTATGAGGCGCTCCAAGGCGCCCGCGTCCCGCTCCCCAGTGATCACGGCGATAATCGCCGAGGTGTCGAGGATCACTTTGGTAGGCCGTCGTGGTCGAAGAGCTCTGCCTCTGCTGCTCCTAGAGCACCGCGATCGCCTTCGGACAGGCTGTCTCTGATTCGTTTCAGTAGCGTGGTAGCCGTGTCGCGTTTGGTTTCTGCCGCGCAGAGGCTCTTGCCCGCTTGGGCGTCAAGTGACGCCAGTCGCTCCGACACGGCCACTTCCACAGCCTGCGTCTGAGACATTCCGGTGCGCTCCGCCAGCTCACGAACCAGCGCCGTGGTCTTCGGGTTCTTGATGTTCAGACTCATGGCAGAAGTCTACCGTACTTCGGTGGATGCGGTAGACGTAGCAGGTTGTTGTCAGTGGAGTTAGACGAGTTCGGTGCAATGCCGCTTGTCCGGGGACTTCTAGCCAGCTGCGACGCAAACGGAAGCACTAAGGGTCAAGTGGTGCTTACGGGTCTCGTCACGATGAACCTCAGAGTAAAACGTACCGGCGCCAGCACCATCGATTACGCGGTGAGGAACACCATCCCGTCGGCTATCGAAAGCGCTGCTAGGTGGTTGCCTAAGACGTATTAGGGTTCTAGCAGGCGCTCGATGTGTCCACGTGGCCGTCGTTTCATGCGCTGAGCTAGGAGATAAGCCGTTGATAGGCCAGAGCCTGAAAGTCTTCACTACACAACTGAGCACAGGGCAGTACCATACTAAACATGAAAGTAGAGGAGTTGCTCGCCGTCATTAAGATGCTTCCAGAAGATGAACCGACCAATAATCCGACTGTCTGGTATCGGTCTCAAAGAGAACACTGGATTGGATGGCTTAGCGACTATTACGGCCCCGGCGCATATGGTCGGAAGTCTCCGCCTCCGAAAGAGGCGAGACGCGTGTACAACCGTATCGTTTGTCCTCAAATGCTCCAATGGCTGTTGGCGCAGGCGTCTGGACGGATCAGGAAGCTATTCCCATGGGATTACGTGCAGACGATACTCGAAGCATATGCGTCTAGCAACCCCGTGGGCCGGCGTGCTGATGAGGTGCGCCAAAAACTAGCCGCACGGGGTGTAACCGACGGCGACGTGTTGAGGGCGGTGCGATGGGCGAGAACTCAGTAGGAATCAGGACTGTTGTTTGCACGGATATCACTTTGCTGGCGATTACTCTCCAGTCGGGACGCCTTAGCTGGCTAAGGGATACTTGGTGCTCGGGAGAAGTCGTCCCACTGATTTCAGGTGCGACAGCAGATGAATTGGAAACGGCGCTCGCCCATCCCGGGTTCGAGCTAACCGAAGACGAAGTTATTGCGCTGCTGGATGATTTCTACCGGTTCTGTGAACTTCTGGAAGCGCCAGACGCGAAACACGCAGCCGTTGAGGGACTCGTAACCCAATCTGTTTACGCTCAATCGCTAATTGATCTTGCAGTAGATGCTCGGGCCCACGTTCTCGTGACGGAGGACGACGAGTTGCTCGCCTTGAACACTAAAGAGATCTTCGAAGTTCTGCGTCCAGAGGAACTATACGACCGCTTAGGGAATCGGAGAAGCGAGTCCGCTTAGGGGCGGCATCGCCCAAGTCAACACTCTGCCTAGAAGTGAAATGTCTGATAACTAGTCTTATCAGACCTATGCCAAACTGTCTCCATGGCCTCCGACGACCACCGCGAACCCAACCCTAAGACTGCCCTCGACCGCTACACCGGCGACCAACTGTCGCGTGCCGAGGGTTGGGCCAAGCTACCGGCCGACGAGCTCAAACGCCGCGCCTCCAAGGCCAGCGCCGAACGCGACCCGGTCGAGCTTTGGGCGCTCGTCGAAGCGTACCTGTTCCTGCATGGCTCCAAAGGCGCGCGCGCCAGCCATCACACACTGCGCACGTACAAGCGCGGCGTGCTCGACCTGCTGGCGGCCTGGCAAGGCGAGAACCTGCTGCGTCCCAGCCGCGACGCTGGCGTGCTGTACCGGCGTGGCACCGGACGGCACACACGGCCAGGCGCCCTCGCCGGCCACCCTGCAGGTGAAGCTCGCCGCGGCCCGGACGCTCTATAAGGCCCTCAGGTGGTCGCAAGCTACCGAGGCGCGGCCGTTCGAGGACGTTAGAGCTGGCAAGGACCCCACGCCGGCTTGGGAGAAACGCCGGCCGTACCGCGATTCCGAGGTCGAGGCGCTGTTGGAGCTGGCCGAATCGGCAGAGCGCGTCATGGTCCTGCTGGGAGCTCACGCTGGCCTACGCATTGGCGAGATGAGCGATCTACGGTGGAGCGATCTCGACCTGGAGCGCGGCACCCTGCGCGTGCGTTCCGGCAAGGGCGGCAAGGCGGCCGACGTCAGCGTCACGCGGCGTCTGGCGGAAGCCCTTCGGGCGCTGGCCAACAGCCCCGAGACCCCCAACCGCCAGCGTGGCCACGAGTGCGTGCTCCCCTGGGGCGCCGATCACGCCAGGAGACGCTTCCGGAGCCTCTGCGCAAGAGCTGGCGTGAAGTACCAGGGTGCCGCTGTACACGGCCTGAGGCATAGTGCTGGTACCCGGTATTACCAACAAACCAACGACCTCGGCCGTGTAGCGGCGCACTTACGCCATGCTGACATACAAACCACGCGCATCTACGCGAAGATAGATACTGAAGCGATCAGTGATGATATCGAAGATTGGTGAAGTCTGACCGGGCCTGGGTGAGTGCGCCCCACTCCCCTGCCTCGGTTGGCCACTGATCGGTACATCAGAGGCCAACCGAGCGGTCCATCTACCCGCCGGCCAGCTCAGCTAAGTCTGCGGCCGTCGGCGGAGCGGCGGAGCAGCAGACCGGCTGCGAAGGCCGCTGCGCCAGCACCCGCCAAGATGAGGAGCGGCCGTGAAGAGCCACGCCTCCTGGGGCCTAATGCCTGTTTATGGCCTACTGCTCGTTGTTTGGATTGGACAAACAGGCGGCGTACGGGCAGAACGAGGCCCAGGATTCCGGTTGCGGCTCTTACCGCTTTGTTCGTTCCCGAAGGTCGGGCTGCTGCAATGCGCAGCCTCTCCTTCGCGCGCGCTACTTCGCTGAGTTCTTCCTGTTCGCGAACCACAGCAGACCTCCTCCCAATATTAAGAGAAGTGCGCCGCAGGCGAGCGCCGCGCCCGCTCGGCCCCACACCGGCGTGAGCACCAGGTAGAGAGACCAGCCGAAGAGAGCGAACGCGGCGGTGAGCAGTAGAGCCCCGCCTGCGCTGAGCGCAAGCTTCGTGCCCGCCGCCACGATGTTTCTGCGAGCGGAGCGCCCTTCGGCTTCGAGCAGCCCGAGGAAGGCGAGCGCGTAGTCAGTGATTCGTTCGAGCATCGGCCGGTCAGCCTTACTTACGGCCCAACAGCCAACCAACCGCGAGTCCAACCCCGAAGACTGTCAGAACGGAAGCGAACGGACGGTCCTCTATTTTGGTCTCTACGCTGTGCAGCACGCGCTCCCCAGATTCGGCGGCTCCGGTCGCCGCGTCTTGGAGCTTCGTTATGAGTCGTTCGGCTTCCTGCTCCAGCTTGCCGCGGAGCTCTTCTACTCCTTCGCCAGCAGCCCGCCCTCCACTTTTAGCTGCGTCTTGCAGGTCCTTCTGCAGGTCTTTGAGGTTCTTCTTCAGTTCGTCGAGTTCCTTTGCCAGGTCACGATCAGCCATTTCCTTATCCTCCGAATGCTGCTTCTCCTTTGCTTCCTCAAGCAAAGGCGAGTCTCGACCACGCCACCCATCGCTCTTTCGTCCGGCTTAGATCGTCGAGGATGTGATCTTGCCGGGAACGTAGTGGTTGTTCATCGTCGTAATGCCCATCGGGCGCGAATCTCTGTCAGGTTGACGGGCGGGCCAGCAGGATCGTCGCGGAAGACGATCCTGCGAAGCCCTGTGGCGCGCTAACTCTTGTCAATCCACTCGTTAACCTGGCGTTTGGCCTCTTCCTTGGTGACGCCGTAGCGTTCCTGTATGCGGCCCTCGAGCTGTTCCCGGTTGCCTTCGGCTTTGGCGAGATCATCGTCTGTGAGGTTGCCCCACTGCTCGCGCACGTTGCCTTTGAGCTGCTTCCATTTGCCTTCGAATTGATCTGAATTCATTTCTTGCTCCCTTCAAGCTTGCTAACGAAAACTAGTGCAACCAGCTTCGCGTTCCCTTCAAGACTCAGCGCTTGGGCCGCAGTAATCCGGCGACCAGCGAGATCACGAAGATAATCGCGAAGATGTAGAAAAGGACTTTGGCGATGCCGGCTGCGCCGGCGGCGATGCCGCCAAAGCCGAAAACCGCCGCGATAAGCGCGACGACCAAGAAAATGATTGCCCAACGTAACATGTTTTCTGTTCCCTCCTTCTAAGCGTAGTGCGCGCGCTCGGCGTGGCGCGCTCCGTTTCCCCCAATGCCCAATTTTACCATAGCTGGCAAAGCAAAATACGGCGTTGGACACAGCGAGGAATCCAACCGCTAAGCGGCTGTTTAGCAATTGTGGGGTTTGGCTTTTCGAGTTCTTACGCGTTTATGGTGCTTGTGTCTGGATTAATACCAATGGTGCGAGCAGGCCGAGTTTCGCTCGGCCGTAAACGTCGTGCCTAATCATTCTGAGGCGGTCGGAGAGGCCTTCGGGCGCTCTATTACTCCACGCTGTGGACGCCCTGCCGATGCCCACGACTAGGCGGGCCCCCAAGTATTCGGTGAGCCAGCAGGAGCGTATGTGTCGCAACGCGACACGGCGTGAACCGGAGCGGCCTTCAGCTCCGTTCCTAGCTGAACCGCCGGCGCGTCATGGCACCCCACTTACCGCGACTACTCCTGATGCGGAACATGGCGATAACCCGCACGACCGCCAGCCACTGACGGTAGCCGAGGTTCTCAGTGATGATCGCGACCAGCATCCGGTAACGGTCCCACAACCGTTTAGGTGAGTGTGGGAGCGCCTGATCGAGCGCCGCGCTCGCGAGCCCCACAAGCATCCCGTAGAGAACCGACAGTGCGAGGAACGCAGCCGCGAAGGGCGCGTCGAAGTTGCCTGTCACCGCCAGGCCGATGACGATCAGGTACCCCGCCACCTCGAGGATGGGCGAGACTCCCTCCACGAACCAAGCGTAAGGCAACGCCAGCAACCCGATACGGCCGTAGCGCGGGTTGAGCAACATGTCGCGGTGGGTCCATAGCGTCTCCCACAGCCCTCGGTGCCACCGGTCACGCTGCCCCCGTAAGATCCGGGCCTCCTCGGGTACTTGTGTCCAGCACACCGGGTCAATCATGAACTCGAGGCTGTAACTCTGGCGCCTTTCTCGGAAGAAGCGATGAAGGCGGACAGTCAACTCGAAGTCCTCCCCCACCGTATCGGCCCTGAGGCCGCCGGCCGCGAGTAGTGCGCTGCGTCGGAACAATCCGAAGGCCCCTGAGATCGAGATGAGGCACTTGACCTGGCTCATCGCGGCCCTGGCGGCGATGAAAGCGCGTAGGTACTCGAGCTGCTGCCAACGGGCGATGAAGTTCCTGGGGGTGCGCGCCTCCTTCACCGCGCCGTCAACCACCAAAGCTTCGTTGATGACGCGGATCGTGCCGCCCATGCCCATCAAGGTCGGGGACTCTAGGAAGCGTGTGCCTGCATTTTGCAGCGCTCCGGGGTCGATGAGACTGTCGGCGTCCGTGAGCACAACCATGGGATAGCGCGCCTGTTCCAGTGCAGCGTTGAGCGCGTCTGTCTTACCGCCGTTCTCTTTGTCGAGCACCAGGAGGTTCGGATGAGTCGTGCTGCGCCACCCAGAGCGAATCGGCGCATGCGCTGTAATGCGGCGCGGGCCGGGAAGGCATGGGGTGAGGGCGAAGGCCTCACGCAGGACCGCGAGGGTGTCGTCACTAGACCCGTCGTTAGCCACTATTACCTCGAACTCCGGGTAATGCATGGCGAGGAGGCTCCTTATACTGCTGACGATGGTCGCCTCTTCGTTGTAGGCGGGGATGAGGAAGCTGACGGGTAGGTAAGTGGCGGCCCGGGTGAGCAGCGTCTGTTCGAGGTCCGACAGGCGGCGCCCCCGCAACACCAGGGCCCGTGACGCCAAGGCCAGGCTGGCGGCATGTCCGCCATTGATGACGATGAACACCGTCAGGACGAAGAGTTGGAGACCGGCGATGAGGTCCATGCCTCAGGCCCGCGCGTATGCGCTCGCCGGCGCCGACTTGAGCGAACGGATACGCCCTGCGGAGGCATTGCCCTTCGGGAGTGACCCCATCATTGCGGCCACGTTCCTCGCGAATGCGTCTTCATGAGAACGGGCAGCCCGCTGGAGCGCTTCGTCACCGGACTGACCGCAACGCTGCAGGGCGGTGGCCGAAGCCAGGCGTACCTCGTAAGAGCGGTCTCCCAACAAACGCCAAAGCACTGTTAGAGCCATTGGGACCGGTACCCCTACGAGGGCGTGCGCCGCCTGCACCCTGACCCCTTCGTGCGGCGACCTGGCCGCCCGCACCACGGCCGGGACCGCGGCGTCCACCACACTTCCAAAGCGCGCCAGCGCCCTCAACGCGGCCGCCTCGACCTCTCCTTCCAGCCCTGCTGCCAACGCCCGTCCGACGATCTCCTCGGCCTTAGGGGGCTGGACGCTGCCGAGGGCGTCGAACGCAGCCGCCCTCACGGACTCCTGGGCCGATACTGACAAGAGCAGCGTACAGAGCGGTGCCGCCCGGCTCCCGCTCGCCACGATGGCAGCAGCGATGAAGGGGCGCGCACCACTCGGGTCGGGCACCAAATGCGAGTGGGCTTCGATAGCCTCGGCCACCGCCCGTACGGCGGTCTCCATGGCCCCCGGGCCAGCAAGCACGCGGCAGGCACCGAACATGCCAGCGTGAGCTGTGCGTTCGTCGGCGCCACGGGCGGCCCTTAGGAACAGGGGAAGCGCTTCGGGAATGGCCAGCCAGGCCAATCGCTCGAGCGCGGCGACGGCTCGTCCGCCCCGAAGGCGCCCAGCCGCCGCCAGGTCGGCTCGCGAGACACCGCTGGCGGCGACCGCATCACGAACGGCGTCCGCGCCGTCGCCGACGAGATTCTGCAGGACCAGCGCCGCTGCTTCGGAAGCGACTAGTGCCGCGCGCCGGGGTACGACCGGAGGTGGCGCCCCATCAATTACCTCGTCCCAGACGCGCGCCCACGCGTTGAGAGCCTCAGCATGCCCCAATGGTGCGCGGCGCCCGGCCACGAACGCCAGGTGCAAGGTCGCGACTAGGGCGAGGGCGGCACCGGCACCGCCCAGTGCGAAGACGAGCGAGCGCCATATCACCGCCTGTGCGGCCCCGGCCTGGAACTGGACGAGCAGGGCCATCATGCTCACGGCGGCGGTGGTGGCCGCAGTCAGTATCACCAGGAACGTGGCAGCGACCTTGGCGGCAGGCATCAGAGCCTCAAGTCGTTCAACCGCAGCCCGTCATAATCCTTGGGGGCCCGCACCGGTGGTGCTGCATGTTCGGCAACTCCGACGTTGACCCGGCGTATGGCGTGTTCCACGCGCGCCAACAGGCTACGCATGTCGACCGGCTTCGCCACGATGTCGATCGCGCCCGCTGCGAAAGCCCGCTCTACCTGATCGGGTCCCGCGAGGTCGGACATCATCACGACGGCCGCGCCCGCTGCGGTGAAGCTCCCGATATGGTCGAGGCCGTTGCCGTCTGGTAGGAAGATGTCGAGGAGTACGGCTTGCGGCCTGACTCCCGCCGCCAACTCCGTGCGGGTCGAGTGCAGGTCCTCAAACTCCGTCACGCGCCAGCCACCACGCTGGAACGCGCGCCGCACCAACAACCGGATGGCGGGGCTATCGTCGACGACCCAGATGGTAGGGCCCGAGTCAGCGCACCGATCTGCGCTCGGACGGTCCCCTTCGTAGCTGGATTTGAACGGCTCGGCAGGCCTTCCCTGCTGACCAGCTTCGTACGGGTCCTCTGAGTGTGAGGGAACGAGAGCGATACGGTAGGCGCCGGCGACGGCCGCGAGCGCCTCTACGGCGGCATTGGCTCGCGCGGCCACCAGCACGATCCGTGGTGGCCGATCGTTTGCAGCTTGCTGTCTAAGTGCCACTGCAGGGTGGAACCCGTCTGCCCGCACCTGCAGATCAGCGTCGACGACCATCAGCCCCACGTCGTGGGTAGCGGTGATTGCTAAGGCTAAGTCAGTGGTATCAGCGACTGTGACGCGCCATCCCGCGCCCTCGAGCGCGTTGATGAAGAAGTCAGGATCGCGACCGTGCTGCAGCAACAGCAGCGCGTTTGCGTGGCCGGAGGGCGTCTTCCCGGAGTCGGGCATCTGGTGAAGGTACAGTAATTGCGTCAGGGTGGGTAGCGGCCTACCTCACACCGTCGCTGTTCCCTAGGTGCGCGCCATTGGAGTTAACACCACACGCCACGCCCGGCTGGCTGCTCCGCAGCGCGCACGACCAAGCCGTCGACGTTCACGCCCCAGGCCAGGCGGTACTTTAGGAATTGTTGGGTTGAGGGTAGCGCCGCTTGCTCCTCGACCCGCGTTGACGGGTTCCGGGCGCAAGGTCATCGTAGAGCATGCATGGTCTGTACGACTTGGTGTTCGAGCAGCAGAAGCATCACACTTCGCACCAGGCGGCACAAACCTTATGGCTGATGGGCCCGGTGTTGTAGACTTAGAAATCTTGTAATCGATTGCACGCGAGGACAGGAGGGTTGTCAGAGATGACGCTCGTAGAACTAGCGAAGATACTCAAAGTGAGCCCGGCGACCGTTTCTCGGGCGATGACAAGGCCCGACCTGGTCGCTCCGGCCACGCGCGAGCGCATTCTTGCGTATGTGCACAAGTCCGGTTACCGCACCAATGCTATTGCTCGCTCGCTTAGGAAAGGCCGAACCCAAACGGTGGGCGTGGTCGTGGCCGACCTGCAGAACCCCTTCTACTCTGCTCTTGTCAAATCGATCGAGCACACATTGTCGCAACAGGGTTTCAGTTGCGTCGTTTGTGACGCCGATGAGTCGCAAGACAAAGAACAGGCAAGCCTTAGGCTGCTGGCCGAACTTCAGGTCACTGGCATCATCTACGCCTTCAGCGGCAGCAACCTGACGGAGTTGCGGCAGCTTGGACTTGATGGCATCCCCATCGTGGAGATCGACAGGGCGTCAGGTACCGAGGGCGCTGATACTGTACTTCTCGATAACGCCGCCGGTACTACGCTTGCAGTGGAACACTTGGTAGCACTTGGCCACCGGCGGATCGCGCTCATCTCCGGTCCGCGCAACCTCACTACCGGTGCTGAGCGACTACAAGGCTTCCAGTCCGCCATGCGAGCCGCGGGGCTCGATGGCAGCGCACAGGTTGAGTTCGGTGACTTCAGGGAGAATTCCGGATACTTGGCTGCCCGGAGGTTGATGGCGAGCCCCCAACCGCCAACCGCGGTCGTCGTGGCCAACAACGAGATGATGGCTGGTGCCCTGTCGGCTCTACGCGAGGGCGGCTACAGCATTCCCCACGACGTCTCACTTGTCTCGTTCGACGATGTGCGTTGGGCGCGCTATGTCGAGCCGCCGCTAACGGTCGTGTCGCAGCCGGTCACGGCGATGGGCGAGGCGGCTGCCAACCTAATGCTCGAACGCCTTGGAGGGCGGGTCGAATCCAGCGCTAGGCTGTTCTCACCAACCCTAATCCAGCGCGAATCGTCCGCGCCGCCCCGGGCGCCGGCTGCTGCGGGAGCAAAGCCTCATGAGTAAAGCCGCGCCGCTCCTGCAAACGATTACAGCGCCGCAGGCCGCCGAGCCCCGCTCCACGAGTACCGTTCGAAAAGGAGTCTCGACTTGAACAAACCCGTCATCTATCTCGTGACAAGCGGAGACGGCCGGGAGAGCGCCAACTTGGCGTCATGGCCGGCGCAGCAACTGCTAGAGGAGCGAATTACCAACACGCTTCAAAGCCTTGGCGCCGAAGTAGTACGGGCGTTCCCTCCGTCAACCGATCTGGGTCACGGCTTCATCAACAGCCAACGCGCAGGCATGAACGTCTTCAACCAGATTCCGGACCACCAGCCGGTGGTGGTGGCTATCGCTGGATGGCAGTTCAGTCATCACGTGCTGGCAGGGTTGCGCAGCCACCGAGGGCCCATACTCACTGCGGGTAACTGGAGCGGTGAATGGCCTGGGCTGGTGGGGCTGCTCAACTTGAACGGAAGCCTCACAAAGGCCGGCATCACCTACAGCACCATCTGGAGTGAAGACTACACAGACGACTTCGCCAAGTCCGGCCTCAAGCAGTGGCTGGAGCATCGCAGCATCCGCCATGATTCCAGCCACGTGCGGGACCTGGTACCCGAGTCGCTCCCGTCCTCGGCGAGCACTTTGGGTAAACGGCTTGCAGCGGAGCTGCAGCGCGACAAGGCCATCATCGGCATCTTCGACGAAGGCTGCATGGGCATGTACAACGCCATCATCGATGACGAGTACCTCAACGCGTTGGGCATCTACAAGGAGCGCCTGAGCCAGTCGGCGCTGCTCGCCGAGATGCGCCTTGTCACGGACGCCGAGAGTCGTGCCGTGCGGAAGTGGCTCGACGATCGAGGCTTCACTTTCGTGACTGGTGACGAGCCGTCGACCGACCTGACAAACGACCAGGTGCTAGAGCAGGCATGCATGTACGTGGCAGCACTACGCATCGCGGACCGCTTCAGCTGTGACGCCATCGGCATCCAGTACCAAAACGGACTCACCGACATGGCGCCGGCCAGTGACTTGGTGGAAGGTCTGCTCAACAACCAGGAGCGCCCGCCTGTTTTCCACCGCCAGACCCAGCGGGAACTGTTCGGCGGCAGGGCGCTGCCGCACTTCAATGAGGTCGACGAGGGCGCCGCTGTTGACGCGCTCGTGACCAACCGGGTGTGGATTGCGTTGGGCCTCGAGCCGGCGACCACTCTTCATGACCTACGGTGGGGCGAAGACTACGAGTTGGATGGCAAGGACGAGTTCGTCTGGGTTCTGATGATCTCCGGTGCGGTCCCTGCCGATCACCTTGCCGGCGGTTACGCGGGTGCCAAGAGCTACCGACAGCCTGCCGTCTTCTTCCCACGCGGCGGCGGGACCCTGACCGGAGTGTCCAAGCCCGGCGAGGTCGTGTGGAGCCGAGTCTACCTGGAAGATAACGAGCTGAACGTCGATATCGGACTTGGCCAAGCCGTTTCATTACCCGAGGCAGAAACCCAGCGACGCTGGTCGCTAACCAATCCCGAGTGGCCCATCATGCATCTGACCCTTACGGGAGTCTCTCGCGACCAATTGATGGGCCGTCACAAGGCCAACCACATCCAAGTTGCGTACGCTTCCGACCTCGAGGCCGCGCGGAACGCGCTGGCGGTAAAGGCGGCCATGTTCCACGAACTGGGTGTCAAAGTACACCTCTGTGGGTCGACGGGACTGGGCTGAGTGGCAAACCGCTTGGTTGGGATTGATATCGGTAACTACGCGCCACCGAATCGGCTTGCGTCGGGCTAGACGCAGGGCTTCAATGACCAAGTCTGAACACTAGCGTGAGCCCAGCCGACGCACGATGTCTTTCGTCTGCTGGTACAGGCGCAGATAGTCCTGGAAGCGCTCGTCGTAGACGGCCTTAGTCTCCGCGTCGGGGTGAACCGTCTCCGCGGGGCGTACCCAAGAAGTTAGGTCCGAGCGTTGCAGTCTGCCCGTAGCTAGCCCGGCCAGGAAGGCGTCGCCGTAGCTGGCGCCGGTCGTCGTCTCTTGAACGACCTGCTTGACGCCGGTAACGTTTGAGACGATCTGCGGCCAGGTTCCGTCCCTGGTGCCGCCGCCAACCGCCACGATCCGGTTGACCTTGGCGCCCATGGCGTTGAACGTCTCAAGGTTGTGTCTGATGCCGAACGCCACGCCCTCGAGCGCGGCCCGGAACAGGTGGTCACGGGAGTGTGACAGGCTCAAGCCCGCGATGACGCCGCGGGCTTCCGGGTCGTTTATGGGCGTGCGCTCACCGCTGAAATAAGGCAGCATCAGCAGCCCCTCCGCGCCGGGGGGAATCGTCTTCGCCCCCTCGAACAGCCTCGCGTAAGCCTCGTCCTCCGGGAGGTCGCGGGCCAGCTCATCACGGAACCAGCGGGTTAGGGAGCCGGTCGTCGCCATCCCGGCAGCCAGGGCGTACTGACCGGCAAACGCTCCCGCCGTCGTCCAGGTGCGCCTGTCCGGGGCGGGCTTGTCTAACACCAAGATGAAGAACGTCGTGCTGCCGTACATGACCATAAGGTCGCCGGGGTTCACGACGCCGACGCTCACCGCCTCGCTGAGCGCGTCAACCGCGCCGACCGCGACCGGAGTGCCCGGTAACAACCCAGTCTCCCCCGCTGCGGCTTGGCTCACGGCGCCGGCCACCTCGTCGCTCCACGCCAACCGCGGCAGCTTGGCGAGGTCCACGAGATCGGGTGCCAACCTGTCTGACCACTCGAGCGTGGCGATGTCGATGAGCGGCATGAAGTGGCTGGCAGTGTGCCGGTCGATGACCCTCTCGCCCGTTAGCCGGTACACGAGGTAGCTGCTCGCGGTCGTGAGGTGCTTGGTCCGGGCCCAGACCTCGGGCTCGTTGTGCTTGAGCCACAAGATCTTCGGGCCGACGGCCTGGCTCGAGAGCGCCATGCCGGAGAACTCGAAGATCGCCTCAAGCCCGAGCTCCCGCTCGAGCGTCTCGACCTCGGCCGACGCCCTGGTGTCGACGCCGTACAAGATGCCCTTCCGCAGCGGTCTTCCGGCCGCGTCGAGCGGGAGCAGGCACGGGCCGATGGCGCTGACGGCCACAGCCGCGACGTCCGCGCCGGCATACGGCACGCCGTCTAGCAAGGCGCGGCAGATCGCGACAACGTCGTGCCACCACACGGCGTCGGCGTCCTGCTCGGCCCACCCGGGCCGCGGGATGTCCATCTCGTGCTCGACGACGTGCTGCCGCAACACCTCTCCGTCGGGGCTGCACAGCACGCCTTGCAGCTTCCTCTCAGGTCCCGATGTCGACGCCGAAGAGCAGGCCGGAAATCAGACCTCGACGCCGCAGAGATGAACCTGGAGACCAAGCTCAGCGAACATCGCGGCCTTGACGGCCAGCGCTCGGTCTACGGAGCGTGCGGCTCTGCCTGATACCAGAACGCCACGCTCGACAGCTCGTCGCTCCGGCGGTTTGCGTGGCCGTGCTCGATGCTCACGCGGATGTTGCGGCGAAACACCACCGGGTCCTCGATGTGGAAACGGTAGAGGGTGACAGGGTCGGTCCAGTTGGGACCGCCCGCGGCGATGATCCCGTGGTACGGCGCCGCGTACTCTTGCGTCGGACACCATGCGGTATTGAAGTAGTCCTCCGTGCCGGTGCCGTGAAGCGTAGGCGGCCAAGCGTCATTGGCTCCGGGTGAAGACTCGGGGCGGGCGGCAATCTCGGTACTCCCGGCGCCGGGCGCCACGCCGGCAGCGGTGGCTGCCCCGCGTTTGCCTTCTTCCCGTCCACGCGCCGGCACCACGCCCTGCACGCCGTCGATGAAGATCATGTCGTCACCCTCGCCGTACCAGTCCCACTCCTTGGAGCGGCGTAGCGAGTAGACCGACAGCAGGCAGCCGACGTAGTGGCCATGGCCGGTCGCCTCGAGGATCGTGTAGTTGTCGCGGCTGTCTTCGTTGACGCCGCCGAAGAGGAACTCCTCGTTCGTAAGTCCCGTCTGGTCATCGCCGGCCGGCACCGTACGGCGCCACTGAGCGTGAAACCGGCCCAAGCCGGACTCGAGTGATTCATGCACCTCGAAGTCGATGTAGTAGTAGAAGAGTACCTCGTGCTCGCACTCGCTGGTGACGGTGAAACGCATGCCGCGCTCGAACGGCATGGGGAAGTAGCAGTTGAACGCCTTGCCGTCCTGTGGGCTCATCTGCAAGGGCAGGCTGGCGAAGTTGCGGGTCTGGCCGTGCCCCATACCGAAGAAGTCCCCGATGGGGCACTCGATGCTCGGCTCGTCCTCGCCGTCCCAGTAGGCGCGTAGGACGATCTTGCGCAAGTAGTGCTGGCTCTTGCAGTCGATCGTCACCCAGACGTGCGTGACAATGCCAGCGCCGCCCATCTCGCCCAGAGTGACCGTCTCCCCAGGCATGATGTGGAAGCGATCGTCGTTACCGCCGGTGACGTCGAAGCTCGAAAAGCGCCGGGTGCTTACGTCACGGAGCTTGGCCAACCCGCGCATCGGTGAGAGGCCTTGGTTGCTGGTCACTGGTACCTCCTGGGGGTAATGCGTGGGTCGTGGGTCACTCCCCACCCCGCACTTCCAAAGTCGCTTTCATCACGAACGTGTCGTACGGCCCGAACTGGCTCATCACGAAGTAAAAGGTGCGGCCGTCATCGGCCAGGTAGGCGGGCGACATGTACGCACCGTAAAGCGCTGGGTATTCGGCTCCGGTGGCGAGTACGTGCGGCTCGCTCCACGGACCCCACGGCTGCTCGGCCTCGCGAAGCTCGATGGCGGCGCTGCTCTCGTTCAGGTAGCTGTAGAGCCACCGCCCCAGCCCAGCGTTCCACATCAGGCTGCCCTCCCCCACTGGCGGGAGGATGACCTCGATGGCGTTGGAGCGCTCACCGGACCAGCCGGCGCCGGTGTAGTACTCCCACGCTCCGGGCTCCAGCAGTTGTTCCGCCGGTACGCGCCCGACGCGGGCACCGCCGAAGCGCCCGCACGGCGTGCCTAGCGCGTACACGTACTCGCCCGTACTGTCACCCAAACTATTGTCCGCGCCATTGTCCGAACTGTTTCCCGCGGTATTGCCTGCGCCCGGTTGGGCGCTTAACGCGAGCATGTTGAAGGTGTCGGAATGGCCACCGAAGTCGCCTCGCGCCTCGGTCCAGCGCTTGCCGGCGTCATCGGAGTAGACGAAGGCCGAGCGGTTGCACAGCCACACGCCACCCTGGGCGGCGAAGCCGTGGACGGACATGTAGTGGAGGTAAAGGCGCCCGCCGACCGCGACCATCGCCGTGGGGATGCGGGTCTGCTCCGCAGCGGGGCCGCTGAATGCCCGCCGGTGGGCCCCCTCGGTGACGGCGATGGCTTTACCGTCCTCGCCCGCGTACCACCACTCGATGGCGATGCCGTCAGCGGCGTCGAGATCGGTGGTGGCAGCCAGCACGTTGGAGCGCCAGTTCGGCCCGCCGGGGCCGGGCGGGCAGTCGCTTCTCCGGTAACCGAATGTGTCACCGAACGCGAAGTAGACGGTTCTTGACAGCTCGCCTGAGAGCCCGGACGTCAGCTCCGCCATGGTGCCGATGTCGGTGCCGCAAACGTCCGGGGTCTGCATGTCGGAGGGGGCGTCGGGCCCGGTAAGAGCGGCGACACGCTCGACGGTGATGGACTCGATCTTGGGAGCAAAAGGCTGTGCAACTGCTGGTTGTGCGAGCGCTTGCGAGGTCGCCACCAACGCGACGAGCACACTTGCCCTTAGCAGCCGGCCTCCCATCCCGGCGGTCACTTGAGCCCCGAGAGCTTTATGCCCTCGATCAGGTAGCGCTGCATGAAGATGTAGAGGATCAGTCCGGGGATCGCGGCGATGGTCGAGCCGGCCATGATCAGCTGCCACTGCGTGGAGTGCTCGCCCGCGAACGCCGCTACGCCGACCTGGATGACGCGCATGTTCGGCGACTGCGTAACGATCAGGGGCCACAGGTAGTTATTCCAGTTGGCGAGCCAGAAGAACACCGCCAGCGTCGCCAGGATCGGGCGGCTGAGCGGCAGCGCGATGTGCAAGAAGATGCCGGCTGGCGTGTCGCCGTCAAGTAGCGCCGCCTCCTCCAGCTCGGCCGGTATGCCCAGATAGAACTGCCTGAGCAGGAAGATCCCGAACGCGTTGAAGATCGCGGGCACGATCAACGCCCAGTACGTGTCGAGCCAACCGAGCCAGCGCACCACGATGAAGCTGGGGATGAGCGTGATGGAGAACGGCACCATCAGAGTAGCGATCATGATCACGAACAGAACGTTGCGGCCGGGAAAACGCAGCCGGGCCAAGGCATATGCCGCCATGGAGTGGAACAGCAACGAGA
>CAJDWL010000118.1_pt1 | contig 16377 bp, 15 predicted proteins | sample 7391591 | NCBI WGS metagenome assembly CAJDWL01 (sample SAMEA7055738, study PRJEB34461) | soil metagenome | biome: terrestrial ecosystem; feature: Peninsula; material: soil | place: Antarctica | collected 2016
GGAGACCGGATGACGGTGACCGCAATTGAAGGTGCGACAGCAATCGTCGTTCCTGTGAAGGGAAGCATCAAATGAAGGATTTCGACACTGTACTTGTCGTGCTCTTGATTGTGGTTGTCGCGATTTTTGTGTTGACGATCCTCTTTCGGGCGATCCGGATCATTCCGCAGGCGAGGGCGGGAGTGGTGGAGCGGCTGGGAAAGTATCACAAGACCCTTGAGCCGGGCCTGAACCTCGTTATCCCGCTCATTGATCGGGTGCGACCGCTCATCGACATGCGCGAGACTGTCGTCTCGTTCCCGCCTCAGCCGGTGATTACTGAAGACAACCTCGTCGTTTCCATCGACACTGTCGTCTATTTTCAGGTGACGGATGCGCGCGCCGCCACGTACGAAATTGCTAACTACCTCGGCGCGGTCGAGCAGCTCACCACCACGACTCTTCGTAACGTCGTCGGCGGGTTGAACCTTGAAGAAGCACTCACGAGCCGCGACAACATCAACGGTCAATTGCGAATCGTGCTGGATGAGGCGACAGGCAAGTGGGGCATCCGCGTTGGCCGTGTCGAGCTCAAAGCCATCGACCCGCCACTGTCGATTCAGGACTCGATGGAAAAGCAGATGCGTGCCGAGCGTGACCGTCGTGCGGTGATCCTCACCGCAGAGGGTACCAAGCAGTCGCAGATCCTTGAGGCTGAGGGCGCGCGTCAGGCGGCGATTCTCCAGGCGGAAGGTTACGCGAAGGCTGCGGTACTTCGTGCCGAGGGTGAGGGGAAAGCCATCACCACTGTCTTCCAGGCAATCCACGACGGAAAGCCGGATGCTGAGCTGCTCGCGTACCAGTACCTGCTCATGCTGCCGAAGATCGCGGAGGGCGAGGCGAGCAAGCTGTGGATTATCCCGTCCGAGTTCACCGAAGCGCTCAAAGGCATTTCCGGCGGATTCTTGGGCAAGGGTGAGCATTCGGTCTGATCAACCCGAAAGGGAGCGATTCTTCACGACCCCTCCCTCTCGGGTCATCGCACACCGTGGGCTGGCGATTGAGGCACCCGAGAACACGCTTCTGGCTTTCGCGAAGGCGCTAGCGGTCGGTGTGACCTATCTGGAAACGGATGTTCACGAGAGCGCAGACGGTGTCGCAGTTGTCAGTCATGACGACTCGTTAAAGCGGGTCGCTGCACGCTCGGTGCGCGTGAACCAGTTGACGATGGCGGAGCTGAGACGAGTCGATCTGGGGTTCGGTCAGAACTTTACTTCCCTGGTCGAAGCGATCGATGCTTTCCCTGATGCTCGTTTCAATATCGATGTGAAGTCGTCCGCTGCCGTGGGGCCGACAGTGGAGGCTATCCGCGCCGCCAATGCACAGCATCGTGTACTTGTCACCTCGTTCAGCGGATCGCGACGTCACGGTGTTGTTCGGCAGATCCCTGATGTCGCAACTTCCGCCGACTATCGCGCTATGGCAAGCATTCTTGCAGCTTCTCGGCTTGGTTTCTCGCGTCGGGCCGTCTCGCTCATCGGGAGGTTCGATGCGCTTCAGCTCCCTGAACAGTGGAAAGGTCTGCGGGTGGTCACTCCGAACCTCGTTCGGCTTGTGCACGAGGCTGGTGCCGAACTCCACGTGTGGACTGTCAACCAGCAGGATGACATGGAGCGACTACTGGATCTCGGCGTTGACGGCATTGTGACTGATCGGGCCGATATCGCGATGGAAGTCTTGCGCACCAGATCCTGATTGACGGGTAACTCGCGGTCTGCGCGCTCTGCGTCGTCTGCGAGACTGGGAACCCGCTGTGAAACCCGCACGGCGGAAAGGATTCGCCCAGCTTGGTGGTTTATAACTTGAGACGACTGCAAACGAAAAAGGGGACTACACCATGGCCGACCGAAGCTTGCGCGGGATGCGACTGGGAGCCCAGAGCCTCCAGAGTGAAGAAGGCGTGACGTTTTCCCCTCGCCGTCGAAGCACCTACCAGCTCGATGACGGTTCCACCTTTCAGGTCACTTTTTCGGCGGATGCTGAAGTTCCTACGCTGTGGGAGTCCCCCAAGAGCGGCCGGGAAGGTCGGCTTCTTGGCGACAACGGCAAACCGGTCCCCCTGGACGAAACCGAAACGAAGGTTCCTCGCAGTCACTGGGACATGCTGATGGAGCGCCGCACCCGTGCAGAGCTTCAGGAGCTTCTTGACGAGCGTCTCGCCTACCTGCGCGCTCGCCGTGGTCAGCAAAAGGTTGGCGCTTAAGCCTTCCCGCGGCGGGTAAAACCCCACAGGGTAACCCGGGCGAGTGCCTCGATCACGATTCCGAGGTGCATTTTGGATCGGCCTTCTGCGCGTTCCACAAAGGTAATCGGATGTTCGACCACGGTTAGTCCGTGTCGCTCGAATAACCAAGCGAGCTCAATCTGGAAACAGTAACCCTGCGAAAGGATGGAGTCATCGGCGAGGCTGTTGAGAGCCTCCGATCGGTAGACGCGGAATCCTGACGTCAGATCGCGAATCTCTGACCGGAGCATTTTGCGCGCATAGGTATTGCCACCGCGCGAAATGGCTCGTCGAATCCAGGGCCAGTTTCGAACTGCGCCACCGGGAACCCATCGGGAACCGAGGACAAGGTCGGCGCCGGTGTGCGCGATCGAAAGCATTCGAGTGAGTTCCTGAGGGTCGTGCGAACCATCGGCGTCGATCTCCACAATGTATTGATAGCCTGCGTCGATTCCGTGGCGGAAACCGGCGAGATATGCTCGGCCAAGCCCTTCCTTCACCTTGCGATGGAGGACAGTGATGGACGCATCATTCGCGGCAATGCCGTCTGCCAGTTCGCCAGTGCCATCCGGGCTCGAATCGTCGACAACGAGGATGTGGGCATCTGGAACACACTGCCTGATTCGTCCGAGCACCGTGGGAAGGCTCGCTAATTCGTTGTAGGTCGGCACGATAATGAGGGTGTCAGCCATAGAATGCCTTTCGCGATCCGCGAGGGAAAAGTAGCAGGCACAGGGCGAGTTCTGCCAGCGCGAACGCGCTCACTGCCCAGTCGAGCGTGCTGCCAAGTACCGTGGCTGGGGTGGTGGTGGAACTCAGCGGCACACTCTCGACCATCGAGCCGGAAGTGAAAACCGGCAGGCGCGCCATTGTGTCGCCGTCGGGCGCGAAGATCGCACTTACCCCGACGGTCGACACCTGCACGACACTTCGGGCCGTCTCTATCCCTCTCAACTGGGCGATGGCGACCTGTTGAACGTTCTCATCGCTGTGGCCAAAATCGGCGTTGTTTGTGGGTGCGAGGATAACCTGGGCACCCTCATCTATCATCTGCCGTACGAGCCCATCGTCGACGATATCGAAGCAGATGGCCAGGCCAGCGCGCACTCCCCCGATGGTGAAAATGTTGTCCCGTTGCCCGATGGTGTAGTCGCGAGGGACAAGGTCCAGGAGTGACGGTGCAAACGGGTACCAGAACGCTCGGTCGGGAATGTACTCCGCAAACGGCACGGGATGAATCTTGTCGTACTGGTCAACGGGCCCCTTGCCCGGCTCCCACAAGAGCAGACTGTTGAAGGTGCGGCCCTCGTCGTCATTGGTGATAGTCCCCGTGACCAGTGGTGCGTTCATGCCCTCGGTGATGAAGTCGAGTGCTTCGGCAGCCTGAGGGTATCGAAGCGGGTTCAGGTCCGCGGCGTTTTCCGGCCACACGAGAACGTCCACGGGGGTGCCAAAGAGTGGAAGTGTTTCCGAAATGTGTTCGTTGAGGGTATCCCCCCGCATTTTTTGGGCAAAGAGTCCTGCATCGGAGTTTCCTTGCACCGCAGCGACGCGAAAGTGCCCGGTGACGGTGTACGGCCATGCGGGGACGAGGAGCAACGTGACCAATACGCCGGCGGCCACAATTCCCCGAAGTGGAACTCGTAGTTCCTGCATCCGCACGGTCTGGATGAGGACCGCGCTCGCCCATGCAATGAGAAAACTCAGGCCGGAAATACCGACCCACGCCACCAGATGAGCGAATGGGCTTTCCGACTGTGAAAACGCCAGACGGCCCCACGAGAAGCCACCGTACGGCCAGTTACTCGTGATTGACTCACGCATTGCCCAGATGGCACCGAGGACTGCCGGAAGAAGTACGAGTCTGCCTCCTCTGCCAGGCCATACCGCAGGTACGACGCGCCACGCGAGGGCCAAGAGTACCGCCCCGAGTGCGAAGAACAGGGTTTGAAGACCAGCAAGGGCAAGCCAGGGAACTGGTCCGAGATACGTCGTCAACCAAAAGATGTGGACACCCCAGAAGCCGAAGCCTCCGACGAGCCCGAAAAGAAAAGCGGTACCAAGTCGACGTCCCGCAACTGACCACATCATGAGTGCGGTTCCGAGAAAGACGAGCGGCCACCATCCGAGTGCGGGGAACGCCGCAGCATTGATCGGCCCAGAAGCTGCCGCTGCGAGGAGACCAAGCCAGTACGGTGCTACCGGTTTGGCGACAGGTTCTCCAAGAACGGCAGATCGGGCGGAGACGAGCCGTGTCGTCTGGCGAAGGTCGACGTTCATCGCATCAAGCCTAGATTGCACAGTGGTCACGGTTGTCCACAGCGGGCTACGCGACACTGGAGTAGGCGACGATCCCACGTCGGATCGCGTCGAGTGCGCGTCGCGCTGTCCCGGCGATCGGGGGGTCGGCAACCATGGAAACCTGGTCAAGAAGGTCGATGGTTTGTTTACACACTCGTACGAAATCGCCTGCAGCAAGTTCCGAATCTTCGAGAACGCGATCGAGCGGCTCGTGCGAGCTGTAGGTGACAGGCTTGATGGTGCCACCGCCGAGGTCCTGCAGCACCAGGCTCTGCAGCAGGTCGTCCATCTCAGCTAACGGCACGGTGAGGACCAGCTCAGCGTTACCGTTCACTTCGCCGGCATACTCGAAGTAACCCACGCCGCTGGTAAACAGCACTAAGCGGGTCACAGGTAGGTCGGCGCGATCGTACGCGGCAGAGGTGGCAGTGGCCTGCGCGTTGACGTTCCCCATTAACAACACCCCGATCATCAAGGCCAGGACCGACACTCTTCGGACCGTGCTGGGTGTTCCAGTCTGTTTCGTGCCAGTCTTTGTCATGTTCGAATATTACGACAGACGACGTTCGCTATCGCAACTTCTTGCCGGCTGGCCGCCGGATCGGCTTGAACCGGCTCTCACTCTGGCTGCAAGCTAGATGTTGCACAGCGAGGCTTCATGCTGACAACCTAGTATCGGATTGTTTCACTGGGCGCCGACCGCCGCGCCCAGCTATCGTTCCCAGTCCGTTCGCCCCCCACGGAGGTCGGAGCCCGATGCGTTCAAAACTCAGCAGCCCCTACGCCGTCGCCGGGCTTTACCTGGCCGTGGCGCTGCTCTGCCTTGCAGACCTCGAAAGTCTGGGTGTTCGTGGGCCTATCGGCCGTGATCGTAGCTGTCCTCACGGCGCGACAACGCCGGGCGAGGCGCTTGGGCGAGCAGTTGGTGCGCAGCGAGGTCCAGGCGTCTGAAGCGCGTTTCCGCTCGCTGGTGCAGAACAGCTCCGACGTGATCACCGTCGTCGACGAAGCGGGTGAAGTGGTCTACCAGAGCTCCTCGCACAAGGCGGTGCTCGGCTGGGACCCGACCCCGCCGAGCGATTTCTGGGGCCGCATCCATCCCGACGATGTGGAGAAACTGCGTGGCGACTTCGCGCAACAGCTGAAGGGCGGCAGCGGCAAGGCGGTTTACCGCTCCCGGCATGCCGACGGGAGCTGGCGCTGGCTCGAGTCGGTGGGTGTCGATCTGTTCGAGGACCCTGCCGTGGGCGCCATAGTCATCAACACCCGTGACGTCACGGACCGTTATGAGGCTCAGCAGCAGTTGTTGGCCGAGAAGACCTTCACCGAGAGCATCATCGATGGCCTGCCCGGCGTGTTCTACGTCTTCGATGATAGCGGTCGGCTGATCAGGTGGAACCGCAACTTCGCAACCGTGCTCGGTTACGACGAGGCCGAGCTGAGGGGCAGAAACCCGTTCGATCTGTTCCCCAACGACGAACGCGAAGCGGTAGCCAGCGCCGTTCAGCGGGTTTTCCGTGACGGGAGCGCTACGACCGAGGCCACTTTCGTCACCGCCGCCGGCACCCACTTGCCGTACTCGCTCACAGGCAAGCGCTTCGACACGGAGGAGGGCGCGCTGCTGGTGGGCATGGGCATCGACGTGTCACGGCAGGTGGAGGCACAGGAGCGTATCGAGGATCTGAACCGTCAGCTGCAGCAGCGCCTCGACCACCTCACCGCCCTGCGCGAGATAGACAACGCCATCGTGGGCAGCCTCGACCTCGGCAAGGTGCTCAATACGGCACTGACGCAGCTGAGCGAGAAGCTCGAGGTTGACGGTGGCTGCGTGCTGCTCTACAGCTCTAGCCTACGGAGGCTGCGCTTCGGCGCCTCGGTCGGCCTGGCCGGCCGTGCTCACCGCGGCACCTACCTACGCCTAGGCGAGGGCCTAGCGGGGGAGGCGGCGTTGACGCGGGAGCAGGTCGAAGTGACGGGCGGTGAACGGCTGAAGCGTGAGCTGTCTCCCTCGCGTGACCTAGGCAGGGAAGGCTTCCAGTTCTACGTGGCCACGCCGCTGATAGCCAAGGGCGAACTGCTGGGGGTGCTGGAGGTGTTCCAACGCGACGAACAGCACCATGGCGCCGAATGGTACGACTTCCTCACCGCGCTCGCGGCGCAGGCAGCCATCGCCCTGGAGAACGCCAACTTAGTGGAGTCGCTGCAGCGCAGCAACCTCGAACTGATGTCGGCGCACGAACGCACCATCGAGGGTTGGTCGGCGGCGCTTGACCTGCGTGACGAGGAGACCGAAGGGCACAGCCAACGTGTGACGGAGCATACGGTGCTGCTAGCCGACCGCCTCGGAATGCCGCACGAGCAGCTGGTGCATGTCCGACGCGGCGCGCTGCTGCATGACATCGGCAAGATGGGCATCCCCGACGCCATCTTGCTCAAGCCGGGCCCGCTCGACGACGACGAGTGGAACCTCATGAAGCAGCACCCTGGCTTCGCGCATAAGCTGCTGCAGCCCATAGGTTTCATGCGCGCCGCGCTCGACATCCCCTATTGCCATCACGAGCGCTGGGACGGCAGTGGCTACCCGCGGGGCCTGAAGGGCGAGGATATCCCTTTCAGCGCGCGTATCTTCTCGGTGGTCGACGTCTACGACGCGCTCACCTCGGACCGTCCGTACCGGTCAGCGTGGACCCATGAACGCGCGCTCAGCCACATAGCGGGGCTGAGCGGCGTTCACTTCGACCCTCAGGTGGTCGACGAGTTCATGGCGATGATGGTCGAGGAGCAGCACGTTTGGCGTTAACGGCGCGGTTTACCAGCGCTTGACGCCCGCCATCCCGCCGAAGTCGTTGTTGAGGCGAGCTTCCGCTTCATCCTCGACGAACTCCAGGATGGTATTGGTCTGCTTGACCAGGTCCGGCAGAACCTCCAGCAGCCGCACCTCCGTGACCTCCTCGTCGGGGTTCATGACCTTGGCTTCGTCCTCGCTGGCCGCCACCCGGCCGCTCGCCGATCGGAAGACGTGCTGCGTAACCGTCCACGGCACCACCAGAGTGTGGATGCGGTGCTCCTGCAACATGGTGAGCGTCTCCTGCAGCCCCCATACGCCCGACTCGCGGATGCTATCGAGCAGCGTCATCTCGTGCTCGAGCTCCGCCTTATCGATGAGGTCCTCGACGAGCGGCAACCAGTCGCGTGCCGGCCCGTCAGGGTTGGCGGGCGGCGGGAGCGTGCCCACCACGCGCTTCTGGGTGGCGCTGTTCATGACGCCCTGGAAGCCGCTGACAGCGGCTGCCTGGCCGATGAGGATCACGCGGTCGATCTCTTGTTCCTTGAGGGTCTTCTCAACGTCGGGCAGCAGCGTGCGGTAGAGCCGCGTGGTGGCCTCGCCCATGCGGTCGCGGAAGCGGTCCACGTCGGCGCCGCCACGCGACGAGACGCTCGCCCCGGTGCCTGGGCTGCGCCGCGCCTCGCGGTACGGCTGCCAACTGTCGGTATCGACCACACGGACGAAATCGGTGACCTCCTCGATCTGCCCTAGGAACGCCTCAAAGACGCGCACTCGGTCGGTGCTGACGTAGATGACCGCGTAGCGCTCGCGCTGATCGAGCGCGAACAGCAACGGTGCGATGAACGGCTCGCCCCAGTTGGCCAAGGCCCCGTCCGACAGGTCAAGAAGGGGCAACTGCGACTGCAGGTAGTAGGCGTTAAAGAACTCGCCTATATCCTCGCCGGCGAAGATCACTAGGCTGCGGCCTTTGGAGATGGCGAAGTCTTGTGTGAGTTTATCCGTCAGCTGCTGGATGTAGCGCTTGTCGAGGTCGAGTTTGCGCATGGCTTCCGCCGCACGCAGCACGAACGCTTTGGCCGTGTTGTCGGGACTGCCGGGGTTGACGTCGAGGTATAGCGAGAGGACGGGACTGGGATGATCCGCGACCTGCTCAATTAGCGCGCGCTTTACGTTGCTGCCTATCACCTATGTACCTCCAAGAAAGAGCCGAGCTCTCTAGTTAGAACCTTACCGAAACTAGCGCCTGTGCGGTAGATGTGTGTGTCCCCACAAGCAACACGTTTAGGTTCGGACGCAGAGAGGCGCCCAGCAGTTTGGTGTTGGCGCCGCTCAAGAGACGGGCCGGAGTTGACAGAAGAGGCTGGATCCTCTTAACCTACTGGAAACGTTTCCAGTAAGGCAGTTAGGGCCCGAGCCTAGACTGAGCCGCCGCTACTAACCGCGCACAGCACGGCCTGGAACGACTTTACAGCGACGTGAATTGCTTGTCCGCTCAGCTACCTCGCCGCCTTCGCCTAGCGCCGTTCTCGCCGGAAGGAACTGCATGGAGCCCAGCCAGAAGCCCCGCTCCAAGGCCACGCGCTCTAAGACCACGCGCTCCAATACCACTATGAAACACGTGGCGGCGCGTGCCGGTGTGGGGCTAGGAACCGTGTCGCGCGTCCTCAACAACGACCCCGAGGTGTCGGCAAGCACGCGCCAACGGGTGCTAAGGGCCGCTGAGGAGCTCGGTTACACGCGCAGCACAGTGGCGCGAAGTCTCAAAACGGGCGCCACCGGTAACGTCGGCGTGGCCATCATGTCGCGGCACGCGCCGGTGATCCTCAACCCCTTCTACGCCGAGGTCATCGGCGGCATCGAGGAGGTGCTCGAGCAGCACGACCGACATCTGCTGCTCAGCAGCTTGCGGCGCCACGGTCACTTAGTAGACCTGGCCCGTGAGGGCCGCGTCGACGCGCTCATCGTGGTGGGTTGCGACATCGCGGACGAAGACCTAGCGCTTCTCGCCCACAGCGACCGGCCAGTGGTGCTGGTCGATCACCACTACCCCGGCCTGCCCTCCGTGACGGTAGACCACTTAAGCGCCGGCCGGCTCGCCGCCGAACACCTGCTTGAGCGCGGCAGTCGGCGGCCGGCGTTCGTGGCCGAGAACCTCGACAACCCCAACTTCCTGCTGCGTCTCAAAGGCTTCAGGGAAGTGCTGCAGGAGCGCGGCGTGGAGCTGCTCGCCACCGAGATCGCTGCGGGCGGCGATAGTTGGGACGGTGGGTTCCACGCCATGAACCGCGTGCTCGAGACGGGCGCGCGGCCGGACGGGGTCTTCGCTGCCAACGATCCGGCAGCCCTCTCGGCGCTGAGAGCGCTCCGTCAAGCCGGCCTGCGTGTGCCGGAGGACGTCAAGGTCATCGGCTGTGACGACATCTACTTAGCGGCTCAAGCGCAGCCGCCGCTGACCACGCTTCACATCGAGAAGCGCCAGTTGGGCCGGCTCGGCGCCGAGCAGGCGATGGGGTTGCTGGATGGCGCCGGCAACGGTGGCGCCACGGTGCTGTCGCCTACCCTCAAGGTAAGAGGCTCGACTTGACCCGGGCGCAGCAGCGCAAGGCGCGCGCTGAGCGCCGCCGGGCCGACGCCTCCCGGCTGGACAGTGGCCGGCGTAACCCCGTGGGCTACCTCTTCACACTGCCGTACCTGATCTTCTTCGGTGTCTTCACCGCCTACCCGCTCGGTTTCGCCATCTACCTGACGCTGCACAACTGGAACATCGTGCGTCCCGAGCGCCCGTTCGTGGGCCTCAAGAACTTCGAGCGACTCTTCACCGACGAACTCTTCTGGCGCGCGCTCTACAACACCGGCGTGTTCCTGGCGGTGCACATCCCGCTGCAGATAGCCGTGGCGCTGCTGCTGGCCATCATCCTCAACCAGCAGATCATCGCGCGCGGCTTCTTCCGCGTGTCGTTCTTCCTGCCCTACGTAACCTCGGGAGCCATCATCAGCCTCATCTGGCTGCGCCTCTACGCCGATGATGGCCTGCTCAACCAGTTCCTAGGTCAGGTGAACTTAGGGCCGGTCGGTTGGCTCTCCGACCCTCGCATCGCCATGCCCAGCATCGCCATCATGGCCACCTGGAAGAACGTCGGTTACTACCTGATGATCTTCCTAGCCTCCTTACAGGGCATCCCGGCGCAACTTTACGAGGAGGCGCGCATCAACGGCGCCACGCAGTGGCAGCGCTTCCGTCACATCACCTTCCCGCTACTGAACCCCGCTTTCATCCTGGTGGTGGTGCTATCGACCATCGGCGGCTTCTCGCTCTTCGTGGAGCCGTTCGTGATGACGGGTGGTGGCCCGCTCGATTCAACCCTGAGCCTAGTGCTTTACCTCTACCAGCAGGCGTTCCAGTTCCTGCGCATGGGCTACGCCGCCGCCATCGGGCTGGTTCTTGCGGTGCTTATCTTCCTCGTCACCATCGTGCAACGCCGCTACTTAGAGCAAGAGGTGGGTTACTGATGAGCGCCCGTGGCAACGACCTGGGCTACACCGAGCAGGTGCAGCGGCGCCTGAAGAACTGGCCGCTGATATTCCGGCAGCTGCTCTTCTACTCTCTGTTGCTGCTCGGCGCGCTCACCTTCCTGATGCCGTTCCTGTACATGGCCTCGACCTCCATCAAGGGCGCGCGCGAGATGCACAGCATGAACCTCATCCCGCAAGAACCGACGTTGGATCATTACCGCGCCGTCTTCACGCAGATCCCCATCTGGCGAGCCATGTTCAACAGCTTCTTCGTTTACGGTCTGCAGACCGCCAGCGTACTGATCTTCTCCTCGATCGTCGGCTACGCCCTGGCCAGGCTGCGCTTCTTCGGTCGCGAGTTCATCTTCAACGTCATCCTGCTGACCATGATGATCCCCGGGCAGTTGCTGCTCATCCCGCTCTACATCCTGGTGGTGAACTTCGGTTGGTCCGACTCGTACCAGGCGTTGATCGTGCCCGGCATGATCAGTGCCTTCGGCATCTTCTTGTTCCGGCAGAACTTCAAGACCATCCCGCAGGAGCTCATCGACGCCGCGCACATGGACGGCGCCACCGAGCTGCAGATCCTGTTCCGAATCGTGTGGCCGCTGTCGGTGCCGTCGCTGGTCACGGTCGGCATCTTCACCTTCATGGGCGGCTGGAACGACTTCCTGTGGCCGTCGATCGTCAACCGCGACATCGAGTTCCAGACACTTACGCAGATGGTCACCTTGTACGGCATCGGCGGCCAGGCCGGCGGCCAGACGGGGGCGGTGATGGCCAGCAGCCTGCTGGCAGTGATGCCGATGATCCTCGTCTACCTGGTGTTCCAACGCTTCTACCTCGAGGGGATCGCCTCGAGCGGAGTTAAAGGATGAGGAGGCAGATTGTGAGATCGAACATGAGGCACGCGCGCGGACCGGGGGTGCCGAGGTGGCGCAGGTGGCTGCCGCTTTTGGCTGCCGCCCTGCTAGGCACGGCGTTCGCGCAGACCACCATCACCTTCTGGCCCTCCTCCAACCCGGAGGAGATCCAGTTCGCTAAGGCCATCGTTACCGAGTGGAACGCCGAGCATCCCGAACTGCAGGTGAAGATGCAGCCACTGCCCGCCAGCCGCTCCACCGAAGAGGTGCTGCTGGCCGCCATCGCCGCGCGCACCACTCCCGACGTGGCGGCTAACATCTACCCCGGCGCCATCAGTCAGTTCGTCGACGCCGGCGGTCTCTACGAGCACGACTCCCTGCCCGGCTTCATGGAATTCATGGGCGAGCGCAGCGGTGAAGCGGTGCTCGAGCTCTACACCCACCCCAGCGGGCACGTCTTCCAGATCCCCTGGAAGGCAAACCCGGTGATGTTCGCCTATAACGTGAAGTTGCTGGAAGATCGCCACTTACTCCGGCTTCCTCGCCGCCGCACAGAAGGTAGACGAGCATTGGAACGGTGAGAAGTACCTCTACACCCCTTCGGTCGACGTCACCTGGTGGGAGCGCTTCTTCGACTTCTACACCCTCTACATCGCCGCTAGCCAGGGCCAGACTCTGCTCGACGCCGACGGTGAGGTCATCTTCGACAACGACGCCGGCCGCGAGGTGTTCGAGTTCCTCGCCACTCTCTTCCGTGAGGGCTACGCTCCCAAGGGCCAGACGGCGCAGAACCGCTTCTTCCAGGGCATCACCTTAGTGGAGCAGGCGGGTCCGTTCACAATGCCGTTCTACGAGATGAACGCTCCCGAGGGCTTCGAGTTCGCCCTCATGCCGGTGCCGGTCCCCGACCGCTTGGCGGGCGAACCGGTCTTCACCTACGGCGACCCGAAGAACATCGCCATCTTCACCACCTCCAAGTACCCGGAGGAGTCGTGGGAGTTCATCAAGTTCATCCTTTCGCCCGAGAACGACGCGCTCTTCATGAGCCTCACCGGGCAGATCCCCTCGAGCAACCGAACATCGTCGCTTTCATGGCGCAGACCGAACGCACCCGAGGAGTTGACGACACCCCCTACCTGATCGAGATCTTCAGCGCCCTCAGCCGCGAGTACGAAGCGGGCGTCATCCACGGCGCGAGAGAACCCGCCGCCGCCCTCAAGCGCGCCGCTCAGCGAGCCAGGGACATCATCAGTGGCTTCTTCTGAGCCCGCAACGGTTAAGCCACCCGCCGCATCAGCGGCAAGGAAAGGAACACACATGAAACCCACCCGCCTGTTAGTAGCACTCCTCGCTCTACTCATGATCGGCCTCGCCGCCGCCGAGACGCGCAGCTTCACCGTAAGCGGCGGTAGCGCCGACGCCCCCATCCCCGTGAGCCTCGACCTGCTCACCGTGCGCAACACCATCGGCGCCGACTTCCCCTTCGACTGGAGCGACATCCGCGTGACGGTCGACGGCCAGGAGGTCGCCTACCAGATCGACGACACCGACCTCAACGGCCGCGTCTCCGCAGGTGACGAGCTCAGCTTCATCGCAACTGGTCCCGCCACGGTGGAGGTCAGCGACGAAGCCATAGTGGTGATGACCAGCCCCGCCGTGCTCGAGGTGGTCGAAGACGGTGACGCCACCTTCATCCGCAGCCTCGAGACCAACGGCTTCGAGGTGACGGTCTCCGCCGAAGGCCTCGCCAGCATCACCGGCTTCGGCGACGTGGCCGGACCACTGGCGGCCGAGCTCGGCATCCTGCGTTTCAGCGGCTTCCCGGAGAGCACCTACTGGGCCAACGGTGAGATGGGTCCGCACGAGGAGTACACCACCCTTGAAGAAGGCGGCATGCGCCACGTGCGCACCGAAGTGCTCGACGCCGGTCCCGTGCGCGTGGCCGTCGTGAGCGAGTACGCTTCTGACCGCTTCGTAGGCCTCAAGCAGCGCGTCGTCACACGCGTCTACGCCAGCGGCGACGTCGACGTCAGCAACACCGTTGACTTCGGCGGTTACAGCGACATGATGAAGCTGCAGCACATGGCCACCACCATCGTGACGCAGGCCGATCAGGACGCCACTCACCTGCTGCCTGTCTTCCGCCGCCTGCTGTGGGCCGACCAGCTCGAGATCACCCCCGAGGAGTACTTCGCCGAGCGCGACGCCATCAAACAGGTCGACGGCACCCCCGTGATCGCGTTCCCCGCCTCCGAGGCCCTCAGCCCGCTCTACTGGGGCGCCGCCTACATCTTCGCTTCGGCCGAGCCGTGGCGCGCCACCTACTCGGACGACCTGAAGTTAGTGGTCATCGAGAGCGCCTACGAGACGCCCGCCGTGGCTGACAGTTATGACGAGTGGCTCGCCGGCAACACCTGGGTATTCGAATCGCAGGAGTTCCGCACCGGCGTCTTCAAGTGGGCGGCCGACGAGTTCGCCACCTACCCTGCAACCGAGAACATCGAGCTCAACGCCGTCAACCACTACCTGCCGGGTGACAGCGCCGTATTCCACTACACCTACAGCGTCCGCGACGCCAGCAGCTTAGACGACGCCGTGCGCCAGGCGCGCGCCTTGCAGGCGGGCCTGGGTAGCGTCGACATCGAGTGAACGACGAACGTCAGAGAGGGGCGCGCCTTAACTGGCGCGCCCTTGTCACGACGGGGCGACGCGTGACGTCTGCTGCCGTCGGGCCACGGCCTCCGCGGCTGGGAGCGGCGTGGCGGCAGGTCGCCGCGCTGCTCCTGGCCGCGACCCTGAGCGCCGCCGCGTTCGCCCAAGGCGGCGGCCCGGCTGGTTCATCTCAACCCGACCTCACCGAGTTGATCACTGCTGACGCGCTCATCCAACTGGCTCATCTCGACCACCTGAGCCAGCTCTTCGACGTGGAGGGCGAGCAGCTGCGCGGCGTATGGATCTACGCCGAGCCCGGCGTGAGCGCGACCGACCCGTACTACTTCCGTGACGCGTCCGGCGAAGGCGTCACCTGCGTCGACGACGTGGCGCGCGCTGCGCTTGTCTACCTCGCCGCCGACCGCCAAGGCCTGAGCGACCACGCCTTGGCTTACGCCCGCGACCAGCTCGACTTCGTGCTGGCCTTCCAGGACCCGGACGGCGAGTTCTACAACTTCGTGTTCGATGACGGCAGGATCAACCGTTTGGGAATCACCAGTCGCAAGAGCGCCGACTTCTGGGCGGCGCGCGCGCTGTGGTCGCTGAGTGAGGGCATGGTGGCGTTCAAGGACGTCGACGCCGACTACTACGAGTTACTGCGCGCTGCGTTCCTGCGCGGGGTGCAACCGTTCGCGCGCAATGTCGATGCGCGCTACGGCGAGCACTACGACCTCTACGGTTACGCAACGCCCGCCTGGTTCCCCGGCGACGGCGCCGACGTGGCATCGATCCTGCTGCTCGGCCTCTCGAGCTTCCTGAGCGTCGACGAGGACGCAACAACAACGCAACTCGCTGCGCGCTTGGCTGAAGGGCTGAGCGAGTTCCAGTACGGCCCCGCCGGCTCGTACCCTTACCTGGCACACCTCTCCTACGCCCGCGATCCGTTCCAGTGGCACGCTTGGGGCAGTAGGCAGAGCCAAGCCTTGGCGAGCGCCGCGCGGGTGCTAGGCGAGGACGACTGGCTGAAGAGTGCCGAGGCGGAAGCAGGGCATTTCTTCGTGCACCTGCTCGCTACCGAAGGCCCCATCGAACTGATGGCGCCGGCCGTCAAGGTGGGTCCGCAGATCGCTTTCGGCATGGAATCGATCGCCAGTGGCTACTTCGAGCTGCACAAGGCCACCGGCAAGGAGATCTACGCCGAACTGGGCGGCCTCATGACCGGCTGGCTGCTGGGCAACAACGAACTGCGCGAGCAGATGTACGACCCGCGCAGCGGCCGCACCTACGACGGGCTCGAGCGCGGCATCATCAACCGCAACTCCGGCGCCGAATCGACCATCACGGCGCTGCTGGCGCTACTCGAAGCGCGCGAGGCCGGCGTGCTTGAGCAGCTCACCTGGCAGTGGCTGTGGAAACAGAGCGACCTGACCGTGGAACTCGAGTCAGGCCTTGACTTCGGCGAGGCGCCCAAGGTGGAGATAGACACCGCCGCCAGCGGCCAAGTTACGGCCGTGCTCGAACCAGGCGCCGCCGTGGTGGTGAGCGGTGAGGTGCCACTCGCCGCGCAGTACCGGGTGCTTGCGCTTTACCGCAACGATCCGTGGCAATCGAGCGCCAAGGTGGCGCTAGGGCGCGACCATATCGGCAGCGTCGCCACCGGCGAGGGTGGCAGCACGGGTGATGGCGTTAGCGACGCGCGCTACCAGCTCAGCGACCTGGGCGTCATCGACCTCCCGGCTGGCGAAGCGCGCTTCATCGTCAGCCACGAGTCGGGACGCGAGATGCGCTTCGACGCGCTGGTGTTGCGCCCGGTGCTCACTCAGAAGCTGTTCGGCCGCGTGGGTGAACGCATGCTGCTGGTCAAGAGCTGGGCGGAAGACGACCTCGCGCTCGACGTAAGCGAGTTGGTGACCCAGGCGCTGGCCGAGATAGACGCTACCGAAGCCCACGACGTCACGGTGCGTGCCTATGACAGCACGGCAGAACTCCAGGACGAC
>CAJDWL010000045.1_pt1 | contig 16317 bp, 15 predicted proteins | sample 7391591 | NCBI WGS metagenome assembly CAJDWL01 (sample SAMEA7055738, study PRJEB34461) | soil metagenome | biome: terrestrial ecosystem; feature: Peninsula; material: soil | place: Antarctica | collected 2016
GCGGGTCGGTCGAGTGAAGGCCCACGTACTCGTCTAGGTGGAAAACGCGAACCTTGGGCCAGTCGATGTCAGGCAGGTCGCGTAGTGCGTGCAGGAAGTTCAACTGCGAGTTGCCGGTGGCAAGGATGACGTTGGCTTCGCCGCGCTCGGCGATGGCGGCGTTAATTGTCTCGCGGGCGTCGAGGGCGGCGGCCAGGCCCATGTCGTCGGCGCTGCCGTAGACGGCCACGGGGAGCTTGTCGATGCGCAGCTCGCGGGTGGGGGTAGGTGAGGTGGTCAAATCATGTTCCTCTCTGTCGCGGGCGTGAAAACGCCGGCGATCATGGTTCTCAAGGGGGTTAGCTCGTCGGAAAAGAACGACACGTCGGCGTCCTTGCCGACCTCGAGGCTGCCTTTGCGATGGCCGACGTCAACTGCGCGCGCCGGATTAAGGGAAGCCATACGCACCACCTCGTGTAGCGGCAAGCCGACCTCGAAGTGCATCACCTGCAGCATGCGGTCGAGCAGGGTGGTGCTGCCGGCGAAGGCGGTGAGGTCTTGCAGCATGGCAACGCCGTCACCAACCACTATGTCGAGCCCGCCCAGACGCAACTCGGTGCCTTCGGGCAGGCCGGCGCCGTGGGTGGCGTCGGACACGATGCATAGCCGCTCGGGGCCGATGGCCTTGTAGGCCAAACGCAGGAGGGTGGTGGGCAGGTGGCGATGGTCGGCGATGATCTCCACCGTCAGGTCATCTGAGGCTAGTGACGCCTCGAGTAGTCCCGGCTTGCGCCACGGTCCCTCGCGCACGGTGGTCGACTGGGCGCTGAAGAGGTGGATCACGTGCCGTAGTCCGCGCGCCACTGCGCTAGCCAGGTCGGTGTCGCGGGCGTTGGAATGGCCCGCGGCCGGCACTATGCCGAGCCTGGTCAGTCGTTCGGTGAGGGCGAGTGCGCCGGGCAACTCCGGCGCGAAGCTCATCAAGCGGATCACGTCGGCGTAAGCCAGCAGTTCGTCGACGCTGCCGTCGTCGGGGTTACGGATGTGGCTGGGGTCCTGTGCGCCGGCTTGCGCCAGTTCGAAATACGGCCCTTCCACGTGTACACCCAACACCTGCGCGCCTGGGCGGGGCCGCGCCAACCACTCGCGCGCGAACGCGAGCGAGGCGGTGAGCTCCTCCAGCGAAGCGGTGAAGGTGGTGGGTAGGAGGCTGGTCACGCCGTGCGCCAGCTGCGTCTCGAGGACAGTTCGCCACGCCGCTTCGCTGGGCTCGTTGAACAGGTGGCCGGCCGCGCCGTGGGTGTGGATGTCGACCAGCCCGGGCATGACGTAGGCGCCGGCCGCGTCGTGCTGCTCTATCGTTTCGCTCAGCGCAGACTCTGGCGTGATGGCGGTTATCACGCCGCGCTCGACGAGGAGCGCGTAGCCGTCGAGCACACGGTCTGGCAGCACCAGGTGGCCGCCAGTGATGGCTAGGGGTTCGCTCATGGCGTCGCTCCGGATGCGTGAGGTGCCGCCCCTGCTTTCTGGGGCGACGGCGTGCTCGCCTTGGGCAGCTCATGGATGCCCTTCAGGTCGAGGGTTTCGGCGTGGTGGCAGGCCACCTGGTGGCCGGGCCGCAACTCGCGCAGTTCGGGGGTTGCGGTGCGGCATATCTCGGTGGCGTACTGGCAGCGCGGGTGGAAGTAGCAGCCGCTAGGCGGGTTGGCGGGGCTTGCTACCTCACCGGTGAGCGGCGCCGTCACCACGCGGTGGCGTGGGTCGGCCACGGGCACGGCGGCCAGCAGCGCAGCGGTATAGGGGTGCAGCGGGCGGTTGAACAACTCCTCGGTGGGCGCCAGCTCGGCTATCTTGCCGACGTACATGACCGCCACGCGGTGGCTGATGTGCTTGACGATGCTCAGGTCGTGCGCCACGAACAGGTAGGTGAGGTCGAGTTGTTCCTGCAGTTCAAGCATCAGGTTGAGCACTTGGGCCTGCACCGACACGTCCAGCGCCGACACCGCCTCGTCGGCCACGATCAGTTTGGGGTTGAGGGCCAGAGCTCGGGCGATCGACACGCGCTGTCGTTGGCCGCCGGAGAAGGCGTGCGGGTAACGCTGCATGAACTCGGGGCGCATGCCTACCAGCCGCAACAGTTCCACCACCCGGTCGACGCGTTCCGAGCGGCTTGTGACTCCGTGCACAAGCAACGGTTCGCTGATGAGCTCGAATAAGTTCATGCGCGGGTTGAGCGAGCTGAACGGGTCCTGGAACACCATCTGCATGTCGCGCCATATGGGCTTCAGCTTGTGGTCGGGCAGCTTCGCAACGTCCACCACCTCACCCTTACGGTTGCGGAAGTTCACCACGCCGCTGGTGGGCTCAATGGCGCGGACGATGCAGCGCGCGGTGGTGGTCTTGCCGCAGCCGCTCTCACCCACCAGGCTAAGGATCTCGCCGTCGCTCACCGTGAAGCTCACGTCGTCTACTGCACGCACGTTGCCAACCGTGCGCTTGATTAACCCCTCTTTGATGGGGAAGTATTTCTTCAGGTTCTTTACTTCAAGCAGCGGCGCCTTGGTGGGGCTCATGTGCTCTCCTCGCCTTCGATGGCGTCGCTGTGCAGGAAGCACGCCACCTTACGGCCCGGCGCCAGTTCCACCAGTGCAGGCACGTACCGGTCACACTTGCCCGGCATGGCGTCAGGACAGCGTGGGTGGAACGGGCAGCCGGTAGGTCGGTTGAAAGGATGGGGGATGGAGCCCTCGATGGTGGGCAGCTGCACCCGTGGCTCCGAATCGACGCTAGGCATCGACTTGAGCAGCGCACGGGTGTAGGGGTGCTTGGCGTCGTGGAAGATAGCGTCGACTGGCCCTTGCTCCATCACCTTGCCTAAGTACATGACCACCACGTCGTCGGTGAGCTGCGCGATGACACCCAAGTCGTGGGTGATGAACAGGATGGAGGAGTCGTGCTCCTGGCGCAGGCGCTTGATGAGGTCGAGGATCTGAGCCTGGGTGGTGACGTCGACGGCGGTGGTGGGCTCGTCGGCGATGAGCACCTTGGGGTTGCAGGCAAGCGCCATGGCGATGATGGCGCGTTGCCTGAGGCCGCCGCTGAGCTGCCAGGAGTAGGAGTCGATACGCTGCTTGGGGTTGGGGATGCCAACGTCGTGCAGACTGTCGATGGCTATCTCGCGCGCCTCGCGGCGGTTCGCATCGCGGTGCAGCAGGATGGCCTCAATCAGCTGATTGCCGATGGTGTGCAGCGGGCTGAACGCAGCCATCGGTTCCTGCGGGATGAGTGCTATCTCGCCGCCGCGGATCTCGCGCATGCGCTGCGAACGTGCCTCCAGCTTGGTGAGGTCGAGGTAACCCTCCTCGTCAAGCTCGCCGCGCTTAACTGTTTGGGGTCGGTAGAGGATCTCGCCGCCCACGATGTGGCCGGGTTTCTCGACGATGCGCAGGATGGAGCGCATGGTCATGCTCTTGCCGCAACCGCTCTCGCCAACGATGCCCAGTACCTGGCCGGGGTAGACGTCGTAGCTGACGCCGTCAACGGCGCGCACCACGCCCTCATCGAGCTGGAAGTAGGTCTTGAGGCCACGCACCGACAGCACCGGTGCGATGCCGGCGGCTTTGGCGGCGGCTTCGGAGCGGTCGGCTAGGGCCGTACCGGCATCATCGTTCGTGGGCGTAGCGGTGCCTGCCGCTGCGTTCGCGGCTTGCGCCCGCGCCACGTCAGCTGCTGTAGGGGTCGGCGGCATCTCTGATCCCATCTCCCAGAATATTGAGCGTCAGCACCGTGACCACCACGGCTATCCCTGGAACGAGCAGCCAGGGTGCGTTAACGACCGACTGCAGGTTCTGAGCCTCCTGCAGCAGCACCCCCCAGCTGATGGCGGGTGGCCGTAGGCCAAGACCAAGGAAGCTGAGGAACGTTTCGTTGATGATCATGAGCGGGATAGCGAGCGTGGTCGAGGCGATGATATGGCTCATGAACGACGGCACCATGTGATTGAAGATTATGCGCCGCTTACTGGCACCGATTAGGCGCGCCGAGGTGACGAAGTCCTCCTCGCGCAGTGCCAGGAAACGCCCGCGCACCTGCCTCCCCAACTGGGTCCAGCCTATAAGCGCCAGGATGGCGGTGATGGCGAAATAGACCTGCTCCACCGACCAGGTTCGCGGCACCGCTGCAGACAGCGCCAACCACACGGGTATTGCGGGTAGCGATTGCAGCAACTCGATGGTGCGTTGGATGATCACGTCGGTGATTCCGCCCAGGTAACCCGAGATGCCACCGAGCAGCACCCCCAGGAACACGCTCAACGCTACCGCCACTAGGCCGATCGACATGGAGATGCGTGTGCCGTACATAAGGCGCGACCACTGGTCGCGGCCCAGCCGGTCGGTGCCCACGAGGTGAATACGCTCGCCGCCGTCGGCAGCGCCAAGCAGGTGGATGTTGGTGGGGATGAAGCCCAGCAGTTTGTAGTCGAAGCCGCGCGCGAACAGCTTTAGCGGAAGGCGCGTATCTTCGTCGTTGACCCACTCCATGGCCAGGGTGCGGGGGTTGCGTTTGCCTTCCACCGCGTAAACGAACGGAGCTACTAAGCGACCCTGGTCGAACACCCGCACCGGTTGCGGCGGGATGTAGGCACGGCGGGCGCTGGTGGTCTCGGGGTTCTGGGTGGCGAAGAACTGTGGAGCGATGGTTACGATCACGATGACGCCTAGGATCCAGGCCGACACCACCGCTAGCTTGTGCTTACGGAAGCGCCACAGCATGAGCTTCCATGCCGGCGCCACCTCGACGGCTTGGTCCTTGAGCCGCTCCAGCTCTGGAGCCAAGGCGGGAGTGGTCATGCGCCCTCCATGCGGATGCGCGGATCAAGCAGCGCCAAGAGTATGTCGGAGATGAGCGTGCCGATGACGGATAGGAAGCAGTAGATGAGGATGATCGTCCCCGCTAGGTACATGTCCTGGCCGATGAGGGCCCGCAGCAGCAGCGGACCCATGGTGGGCAGGTTCATCACCAGGGCCACCACCAGACCACCGGAGAAAAGTTGTGGCAGGTACCAGCCGAGGCTGCTCACCACGGGGCTGATGGCGATGCGGGTCGGGTACTTGAGGACCAGGCGCCATTCGGCTAGACCTTTGGCGCGGGCCATCTCGGTGTAAGGCTTCTTCAGTTCGTCGAGCAGGTTGGCGCGCACGATGCGTGCGATCTGCGCCGTGCCCGCAGCGCCCAGGATGATCATGGGCAACCACAGGTGCTTGAGTAGGTCGATGACGCGCGCGAAGCTCCACGGCGCGCTCACGTACTCGGGTGAGAACAGGCCTGTAACGCTTACGCCGAAGTACTGGAAGGCGCCCCACATGAGCACCAGCGCTAGCAGGAAGTTGGGTATTGCCAAGCCTAGGTAGTTCAAGATCGTGAATAGGTAATCGAGGAACGAGTACTGCTTGGTGGCGGAGAGGATGCCGATAGGGATGGCCACCAGCCAGGTGAAGATAAGCGATCCGATAGATAAGGCCAGGGTGAGTATTAGGCGTTCACCGATGAGCTGGGCGTTGGGGCGTCGCCACTCGAACGACACACCGAGGTTGCCCTGCAGGAGATTGCCGGCCCAGCGTAGGTACTGGATGTGGATGGGCTTGTCGAGGCCGTAGGTCTGCCTCAGCGCGTCGATCTGCGCCTGGTCGACCGAGCTGCCACCCTGCGCCAGTTCGGCTATGTAGCTGGTTAGGTAGTCGCCCGGGGGGGCCTGGACGAGCACGAACGATATGACCGAGAAGATGAACAGCAGCAGCGGCAGGATGAGCAGACGCTTGATGATCAACTGGATCATGGGGCGCTACGTCTCATAGGTGGGTTTCCTGGATCATTCGGTCCCTTGTCATCGCTGAAGATAGCTGGGCTGCGGCTGCTAGGCGGAGTGTTCTTGGGGTGGAGGCGACCCAGCAGCGGGTCGCCTCCGAGGGTGGAAAGTCAGCAGCTCAACGCTTGTAGGAGAACTGCTCCACGCGGGCGTTGCCGGGCGTGCGCAACGGCCAGTCGTTCCCGGCGATCTCCGGAACGTTGATGAGGTCCTTGTTAGCGACCACGACGCCCTGCACGAGCGGGGTGAGGCCGATGGTGCCGATCGAGTAGAGCTGGGTGGTGATGATGTCGAACAGCTCGTGCGCCAGTTCCACCTGCTGCTCAGGGCCGACGGTCTTGGCGAGGTCGATGATCTCGACCATGCGCGCGATGGGGGCGGTGGGCTCGATGCCTTCCTTACCGTCGGTCTCGATCCACAGGCGCATCTCGCTGGCGAAGGTGGCGGCGGGCACGCTTCTAACGTCCATCTTGGGGTTGCCGGTGAAGGGGAAGCCGGTGGTGTCTTCGTTCCAGATCTCCGTCATCAGGTCGTTGCTGTCGCGCATGGTGAAGTGCGCGTTGCGCTCGCGGATCTGCGTGACGGTGTTTACACCTACCGCTTTCCAGTCGGCGGCTACGAGCTGGCCCACGTCGGGCCACGGGCCGAAGGCCGGGACGATGGAGATCTCGATGGTGAAGGGAGCGCCGCTGGGCAGGCTGCGGCGGCCGTCGGCACCCATCTTGAGGCCGAGCGAATCGAGGATCTCGTTGGCCTTGGCTTGGTCGAATTCGGTGGCGCGCAGCGCCACCTCGTCACCCGGGTAGTAGGGGTGCCACGGGGCGGGGACGTTCTGGCGGATCTCGCCGAGGCCTAGGAAGGCCGACTCGCGGATCTCGTCGCGGTTGATGGCGTACGACATGGCGGTGCGGAACTCTTGGTTGGCGAGCAGCCTGCCAAGCTCGGGGTCCTTGTCGTAGGTCTGGTTGAACCACACGGCAGCGTCGGTACCACCGAAGGTGGGCCAAGTGATGACGCGGTAGCCGCCACGATCGGCGTTCTCGACCAACACGGGGTAGTTGGTCATGTTGATGTGGCGTTCCTGGAAGTCGAGCTCGCCCGCTACCGCGGCGAAGTTGAGGGTCTCGGCGTCGGAGAAGTAGCGGAAGCGAAGCTCATCGATGTAGGGCAGCTGGTTGCCGGCAGTGTCTACGGCGAAGTAATAGGGGTTGCGGCGCAGCACGAACTCCGGATCGGAAACGGTGCTGTTGTAGGGCACCCAGGCGGCCATGCTGGGCCGGTCGGAGTTGTCGGTGATGATGGCCTTCTGGTTGAACAGCTGCGTCCAGGCGTCGAAACCGGCGGCCTTGGTGAGGCGCGCGAGTTCATCGGCGTCTACGTAGTCCTGGTGGAACTGGGTGAGGTAGTGCTTGGGCAGGAAGACGGCAACGGTGCGGTCACCGCCGTCGCGGAAGGCGAGCTCCTGCAAGAACAGCGTGTTGGGGTGGTCGTAGGTGAAGCGGATCTGGTAGTCGTTGAGGGTCTCGACCGCTGCGGCGCTGCCATCGCTGTTCTGCATCCAGGCGGGCACCGACGGGGTGAGGTCGGCGTTCATGAGCACGCCGTCGTACCAGAACTGGATGTCGGCGGCGGTGAAGGGTTCGCCGTCCGACCAACGAGCGCCTTCGCGCAGATTGAGGGTCCAGGAGTGGTAGTCGTCGCTGGAATCCCAGCCGGCGATCACGTGGGGGATTACTTCGCTGCCGCTGACGTCGAAGCGCACCAGCGCGTCGTAAGCCACGCGGGTGTAGTTGTTGTGGTCGGACGGCCCGAGGAAGGCGCGGCGCAGCACGCCGCCGTATTGGCCGATCTCGTCGAACGGTTCCTCAACCAGCGGGTTGGAGGGCAGGCGCTCCTCGACGGGAGGAAGCGTGCCGGCGGCGACCTGCGCGGCAAGCGACGGCGCCTCGTGATAGGGCTGTGCCATGGCCGTGCCGAGGCACAGGACGGCGGCTAGCGCCAGAAGAATCAGGCGCTTCCAGGGCGAAGACTTCAGGGACTGCGGCTTACCCATAGGACGTGCTCCTTTCGCGTGCGCGTTCTGCTGCTAAAGCAATGCGCTGCACGCTGTGGCGCCAGGGTGTTTCGGCGCGCGGGTCGTCGAGTACCGGTTCGTCCTCCTTAGCGCTGGACTGGCCCTACTCGTCATCCGGGAACGGGCCGAGAACGCCGTGCCTGTGGTATTACCGCCGTGCGATGCTCGTCTGTGACGCCCATCTTGCCTCCAGTGCGAGGTGTTAACGCTAACGCAACGGCTCCGTGCCGGGATGTCCTGTGATGATATTGACGCCAGCCATGTGGTGTCAAGCCCCTCGGCCGATAGGTTAAGGGCAGGGCTCAAACCCCGAGAAGGTCGCAATTACCGGCTGGAACGCGCTGACTTGACAGTTCCGCCCTTGTCCGCCACACTGGTCTAACTGTGGTCATACCAGAAGTTCACGCTCAACCACCGGCTGGCGAAGATTACGGCGCAACGCGCACGCCACTGACCGAGGTCACGGCCGATCGGTTGGCGGAGAGCGTGCTCACTGGCGTCTACTCTGAAGGTGAGAGGTTGCCGTCCGAACGCCAACTCGTCATCGACCTGGGAGTGAGCCGCATAGTGGTCCGCGAGGCGCTCAAGGTACTGGCGGAACGTGGCCTCATCGAGGTGCGTCCCGGCGTGGGCAGCTTCGTCACCGCGCTTGACACTGCCGTGGCCACCCGCAACCTGAGTGAGTACATCCAGCGCCGCCGCATCGAACCGCAGCATCTGTTCGAGATCCGTCGTCTGCTCGAGCCGGCCATGGCTGCGCAGGCCGCCCGTAACGCCAAACCGGACATGCTGGAAGCCATGCACAGCAACCTGCAGCGAACCTTCGCGGTGGTATCGCGCTTGGGTTCCGCCGACGCGCAGGTAGAAGCGTTCGCTTGGGCCGACTTAGAGTTCCATCAACTTATAGCCGCCGCTACCGGTAATCCCCTCTACGAGGTGCTACTCAATCCGCTGCTGGACAACCTGCTCGAGCTACGCCGCCAAGGCGTGCGGGTGGGAGGCAGCGCCCGGCACGCTTTCGACGACCATCGCCGCATATACGAGCGCATCGCTGCGTGCGACGCCAGTGGCGCGCGCCGCGCCATGCTTGAGCACATCGGTGCGGTGGAGTCGTGGGTAGCAGCCGTCCGCGAGGCGGCGCCGAACGAACATTCCGCGCCTGACGTGCCCGACTAACCCAAACACGGCAATCCGTCGGCCTACCCGAGCCGACCGTGATGAAAGGAAACCTACCTTGAAGTCGAGCGACTACACCGGCCAGACGCGACGCGACCGCATGATCTACACAGTCAGGCGCTACTTCGAAGCCTGCAACGCTGCTGATCCAGCCATCTTCGAGCAAGTCCTCACCGAAGGGTGCCTGCATTACTTCCCACCGCATACCGGCGGACCGTACGTGGGTCGCGACGCCATCGTGGAGCTGTGGCGCAACTGCGTGCGCGACCTAGGATCGGTGTGGAGCATCGACCGGTTGGTGTGCGACGGCGAGCAGCTGGCGGTGGAGTGGACCCACTTCAAGCCCAAGGTGGACCAGTACATCCGCGGCTCCGAATGGTACGAGTTCGATGACAAGCAGCGCCTCACCGCCATCTGGGCGCACTACGCCTCGCAGCGCGACACCAGCCGCGACCGCAACGAACTCGAGGGATTCCCGTACGAGCAGGGCGGCTACAAAACGGAGGCGCCGGCGCTCAGCGAGGCCGAGCTGGCGTCACGCGCTCGCTACGCCGGGGCTAAGCCTTGAGCGACGCACCCTCACTGGAGCGCATGAGCGCTATAGACCTCGCGCCCCTTGCAGGCGGCGTGCGCGCTGTGCTGCTGGAGGTGAGCACCGCTACGCTGGCGACGCTGCTCTATAAGCGCGGTTTCCGCTCACGCGTGGTGCGCGGCGTGCAGCCCCTGCGCCCCGGCCCGAACCTGGTGGGCGTGGCGCGCACCCTGCGCTACGTGGCCGCGCGAGAGGACCTCGACGACCTGCCCAACTGGCAACGCGACGACAACCCGCAGCGGCGTATAGCCGACGAGATCGAGCCCGGTCAGGTGCTGGTGATCGAAGCGCGCGAGGATAAGAGTTGCGGCACCATGGGCGGCATGCTGGTAGCGCGCATGCAAGTGCGCGGCGCAGCAGGAATCGTCAGCGACGGCCCGTTCCGCGACTCGCCATTCATAGCCAATCTCGAAATGCCCAGTTACGCCCCTGGCATGAACGCCAACACCAATTTGCTGGCCCACCACCCTGAGGACCTCGACCGCGCCATCACCTGCGGCGGCGTGCAGGTGCGTCCAGGCGACGTGGTGGTGGGCGACCGGGAGGGTGTGGTCGTCATCCCGCGTTACCTGGTCGACGAACTAGCGCCGCTGGCGCTCGAGCAGGAGCGCGAGGAGGCGTTCATCGAGCGGAAGATGTTGGCTGGAGCTAGCGTTGCCGGAACCTATCCGATGAGCGCGGCCGTGCGGGCGGAGTACGAGCGCCAGCGCGAGTGACGTGCGTCAGCTGCGGGTGCGACCGATCGGCCGCGAGTTACCGGCCGCGGGCTTAGTCTTTTTCGACACCCGTGCGGCGCAAGGCATCGTGAATCCCCTGTAGGTAAATAAGCCCTAGGGCACGGTCGTTCAGACCATAGCCGGGGATGCCGGTCTCGCCCCAGATCATGCGGCCGTGGTCGGGGCGAAGCGGACCCGCGTACCCTACGTCCACCAGCGCCGCCATTACCTCCACCAGGTCGACGTCGCCAGCGCCGCGAGTGTGATCCACCTCGTGGAAATCGCGCTCTCCGCGTCGCTTGACGCTGCGCGCGTGGACGAAGTGGATGCGCTCACCGAAGCGGCGCACCATGGCGGGCAGGTCGTTGTCGGCGCGCGCGCCCAGGGAACCGGTGCAGAAGGTAAGGCCATGCGCAGGACTATCCGAGCAGGCCAACAACTTTTCCAGCGACGCCTCGCTGTTCACGATGCGCGGCAGGCCGAAGATGGGCCAGGGAGGGTCGTCGGGGTGGATGGCGAGCTTCACTCCGGCCGCTTCAGCTACCGGCGCCACCGCGTTGATGAAGTAGGCGTAGCGTTCCAGGAACTCGTCGTCCGACACGCCCGCGTAGCGGCTGAACAGCTCCTGCAACTCGGCGGCGCTGTACGACTGCGGCCAGGCCGGCAATTTGGGCAGGCCACGGGACAGGTCGATGGCTTCGAGGTCGGCCTGGGAGTAAGACACGGAGCTGGAACCGTCCGGCAGTCCGTAGTCGAAGTCGGTGCGCATCCAGTCGAAGACCGGCATGAAGTTGTAGCAGATGGTGCTCACGCCTCGCGCTCCTAGCCGCTGGACGGTGGTGGCGTAAGCCTCGATATGTCGGTCGCGCTCCGGGCCGGCCAGCTTTATCGATTCGGGCACCGGGACGCTCTCCACCACGCTCCAGCGCAATCCACTCGCCAGAGTTGTCTCCTGGCGCTCGGCGATGGCCGCGTCGCTCCAGGCAACGCCCGGGGGAACGTCGGCCAGCGAGGTAACGACGGTGCACACGTTCGGCACCTGCGCCATGTGACTGAGCGGCACCGGATCGTCGGGGCCCCACCAGCGGAAGGTGAACTCGATGGCAGTTGGCGTTTGCCTTCCTGCAGGTGAATCGTTGCTGCCCACGGTCACTGCGAGAGTCTAGCACGGCGAATTGGCGCGATATATCGTCTTTTCTGGGGCTGGATAGGCTATTTCGAGTGCAGCTCAGGACGGCGGAGTGGGCTGTCGCCTTCGGGCTCATGTCGATCGCCTGAATCGACACCAGGCGTGTAGAGAGCGTAACCGTGGGCACCTTGCCTGGCGGCGGTCGCTTGAGTACCATGGCGCGTAGAGATGTAAACGGTCCTCCGCTGTCTGCCAGCAGTATGTGGACGGTCGCGGTTCAAGGGACCTCTGCAAGTAGGTAAAACGGATAATGGCGAGCACTGTAGCTCGAACCGATCCCAAGACGTCAATAGTTCGGCGAAAGACTCTTTAGCGAAGGATTTCTCCAGCGATTCCGCCGGCTTTCTATCGATCAGGAGAACGAACTACTATGCCCCTCATGAACACGCCAACCTTCGCGCGCGCCCTCCAGCACGCACTTATCGCTGTTATCGCCGTAGCCACCTTGGTGGCTGCTGGAACCCAGATCCAGCGCAACAACGTCACCCTGGCAGCCATCGACCTGATAATCGCGACGTTACTGGCGCTTCTACTCAGCCAAGAGGCGCGCGAGCAAGGACGGATCTTCTCCAATTACAGTCTCCGTTACCCAGTAAGACGCACCCGCAAGCAGCACACCTGCGCTTGGTGCGGGGAGACCATTCCCAGCGGCGACATGGTGGTCCTGCAGGTTGGCGCCGTTGCCGGTGAACGTTACGCCATCAACCACCATCCCGAATGCGCCGACGCTGTTAGTTCATGGATCGAGCGGAGCGCCAACCCAGCCCTTGCTCATGACATGCCGACCCCCACCATCAGGCGCATGGAACGAGGCCAGCCCTACAGCCGCGCGGATGGCCAGATGCGTGCCCGCGAGGAGCGTAAGCGAGCGACCGACGGAAAGAGCCCACCGCGAACTTGAAGCGGCGGGCGCAGCAATAGTGCCTAGGCCATGACTGGGAGCCGGCCTCGAACTCGGTTTGTAGTGCCGCTTACACTGGTTAGTGAGCGCTGCCTGTGAACTCGGCCGCCGGCACCCCCTCGGCCAACAGCGTCACGTCGGCCCCCACCAATATGAGATCGACTCCCGCCTCCATGTACGCGCGCGCCATCTTAGGGTCGAAGGCGTTTACCCCCACCCGCTTGCCCGCCTGGTGAGCAGCCTCGAACGTGCTCAGCACGGCGGCCACCACGTCCGGGTGCGACTGCTGACCGAGCAGGCCCATGGAAGCCGACAGGTCGGCGGGGCCCACTAACAAGCCGTCCACACCGTCCACGGCGGCTATCTCGCCTGCGGCCTCCACGGCGGCAGCCGTCTCGATCTGCACGATTATCGACACGTGCTCGTGCGCGTTGTGCAGATAGCCTTCAACGCGGTTCCAGCGGGACGAGCGTGCCAGGGCGGAGCCTACCCCGCGCCTGCCGTGGGGCGGATAATGGGCGGCTTCCACAGCGGCGCGAGCTTCTGCGGCGGTTGACACCATCGGGATGAGCAGCGTCTGCGCGCCCAGATCGAGGACACGCTTGATGACGACATGGTCGTTGATCGGTACCCGCACCACCGTCGTAACGGGGTAGGCGGCCATCGCCTGCAGCTGGTGCAGCACCGACTCGAGATCGTTAGGGGAGTGCTCCATGTCGATCATCACCAGGTCGAGGCCCGCGCCGGCACAGATCTCGGCCACCAGTGGTGAGCCGCTGCAGACCCACATGCCCGCAAGCGGCCTCGGCCGCGGCTGGCGAGCCATGTCGTCGAGTGCAGCGCGGAGAGTCATTGGAAGCGGCATGTGATCGTCCCCAGTTCACGGAAATCGGCTAGCACCGTGTCACCCGGCTGCACCCAGATGGGGCGCGTGAAGGAACCGGCCAGGATGATGTCGCCGGCATGAAGCTTATCGTCGTGCGCGGCGAGCTTATTGGCTAGCCACGCTACTCCCGAAGCCGGTTGGTTGAGCACGGCGGCGGCCACGCCGGACTCCTCTATCGTCTCGTTGCGGTACAGCAGGGCGCTCACCCAGCGCAGGTCGATAGCGCCGGGTTTGACGGCGTTGCCACCGTAGACCATCGCTCCCATGGCGGCGTTGTCGCTGATGGTGTCGACGATGGTGCGGCCCTGCATCTCGATGCGTGAGGAGAGTATCTCTAGTGCAGGCACGACGTACTCGGTGGCCCTCAGCACGTCGAAGATGTTCACGTTGGGGCCCATGAGGTCGTGCGACAGCACGAACGCCAGTTCAACCTCGATGCGAACGCCCGTGAAGCGCGCATGCTCGATGACGGCGCCGTTCTCGAACACCATGTCGTGGAAGATGGTGCCGTAATCGGGCTCGGTGATGCCGGTGGCAGCCTGCATGACCTTGCTGGTGAGGCCGATCTTGCGGCCCACGGGGCGACGCCCAGCCGCGACGCCGCGGCGTCGCCACTCGTTCTGGACGGCGTAAGCGTCCTCCACCGTCATCTCCGGGAAGCGGGCGGTAAGGAGTGGCACCATGCTGCGCCTCTGCTCGGCGTCAGCCAGTTCGTCGGCGATGGCGGCTATCGTGTTGGCTGGCAGCATCTAACCTACTCTCTCGCTTCGCCCTTGCGGGTGTAAGTGAAACCGTCAGCGCCAACGGTGGCGGCCATCTCCGACGCGTCCGTGCGCGCCTTGACGGGTTGTGGCTTGCCGTCCAGATCGAGCACTAGGGAGGCTTCCTTGTACCAGGACGGGACCACTGGGTTGCCCCACCAGTCGCGCCGCTGGTTGTCGTGCACGTCCCAGGAGACGACGGGGTTGTCCGGGTCGCCGGTGTAGTAGTCCTGGGTGTAGATCTCCACCCGGTGCCCGTCGGGGTCGCGCAGGTAGAGGTAGAAGGCGTTGGACACGCCGTGGCGGCCGGGCCCACGCTCGATTGCGTCCGAGCGGCGCAAGGCGCCGAGCTTGTCGCACACAGCCAAGATGTTGTGCTTCTCATGGGTGGAGAAGGCCAGGTGGTGCATGCGGGGGCCGTCGCCACCGGTCATGGCGGTGTCGTGCACGGTGGGTTTGCGGCGCAGCCAGGAGGCGTAGACCGTGCCCTCAACATCCTTGATCTCTTCCGTGACTCGGAAGCCCAGGTCCTGCATGAAATTCGTGGCGCGCGGCACGTCGGGAGTCACCTGATTGAAGTGATCCAATCTCACCAACGCTCCGGGCGAGTAGAGATCGTAGCGCCACGCGAGCCGCTCCACGTGCTGCACGTCGAAGAAGAACTCGTAGGGGAACCCGAGCGGGTCCTCCACGCGTACCGAGTCGCCCACGCCCTTGGTGAAGCCGTGGGGGCGGCGCTCCACGCGGCAACCTAGTTCGGTATAGAAAGCCACAGCCTTATCGAGCTCTTCGGGGCTGCGTACACGGTACGCGAAGGCGGCTACGGCCGCGACGGGTCCCTTGCGCAGCACGAGGTTGTGGTGCATGAACTCCTCGAAGGCGCGCAGGTAGATGTTGTCGTCGTCCTCTTCGGTGACGACCAGGCCGAGGACGTCGACGTAGAACTCGCGGGAAGCGGCGAGGTCGGTGACGACCAGCTCCATGTAGGCGCAGCGCAGGATGTCGGGAGGTGGCACGCTGGGGGTGGGTACGGGGTTGGTTGCGACGATGGTGGTCTCGGCTTTATGCGTGGGGGTGATCATGTGCGCGTCCTCACTCGTGGCGAAAGGTACCAAAGGGTGGCCCTGGCGGGGCTACTGCTTGCCGAAGGTGGGGTTGTGCACCTCCCCGAGGGTGATGTGAACGGCTTGCTGGTCGGTGTAGAAGTCGATCGAGCGGTAGCCGCCTTCGTGGCCGAGGCCTGAAGCCTTGACGCCGCCGAACGGGGTGCGCAGGTCGCGCACGTTGTTGGAGTTGAGCCACACCATGCCGGCCTCGATAGCGTGAGCGAAGTTGTGAGCGCGCTTGAGGTCGTTCGTCCACAAGTAGGCGGCGAGGCCGTACTTCACGCCGTTGGCGAGCTCGAGAGCCTCGGCTTCCGTGTCGAAGGGAGTTATGGCCACGACCGGTCCAAAGATCTCCTCCTGGAAGATGCGGGCGCTGGCTGGAACGTCAGCGAAGACGGTGGGGCTCACGAAGTTGCCGGTCTCGAACCCTGCGGGGCGACCACCGCCTGCCACGAGCCGAGCCTCAGTCTTGCCGATCTCTATGTAGCTCATGACCTTGTCGTAGTGCTCGGGGTGCACCAGCGCGCCGACTTCGGTAGCGGGATCGTGCGGGTAGCCGACCTTGACGCGCTTGGCCTGCGCCGCGTAACGCTCGACGAACTCGTCGTAGATCTCCCGCTCCACCAAGATGCGGCTCCCGGCCGTGCAGCGCTCACCGTTGAGGGAGAAGACGCCGAAGATGGTGGCGTTCACGGCAGCGTCTAAGTCGGCGTCGGCGAACACTATTGCTGGGCTCTTGCCGCCCAGCTCCATCGAGAGCCCTTTCAGGTAGGGAGCGGCGTTGGCGAAGATTAACTCGCCCGTGCGGCTCTCACCGGTGAAGGAGATGAGCGGGACTTCGGGGTGCTTCACCAGGGCGTCGCCGGCCTCTTCGCCCAAGCCGTTTACGAGGTTGAACACGCCTTCCGGTAAGCCCGCTTCCTCGAAGATACCGGCCCACAACGACGCCGATAGGGGCGTGAACTCCGCCGGTTTAAGCACCACGGTGTTGCCGGTCGCCAGCGCCGGGCCGAGCTTCCACGATTCCAGCATGAACGGCGTGTTCCACGGGGTGATGAGCCCGGCAACGCC
>CAJDWL010000090.1_pt1 | contig 15326 bp, 11 predicted proteins | sample 7391591 | NCBI WGS metagenome assembly CAJDWL01 (sample SAMEA7055738, study PRJEB34461) | soil metagenome | biome: terrestrial ecosystem; feature: Peninsula; material: soil | place: Antarctica | collected 2016
ATGCCTCGCTCGCGGACCCGGTGAGCAAGCACATGGGCGAGAAGTTGCCGCAGATCGGGGCCGGTGAGCCGGTCTCGGCCGCCACGCAGGCGCTCGAGAGCGTCGACGCGCTGCTCGTCGTCGAGGACGGCCAGCCGGCCGGCGTCATCACCCGGCACGACCTGCTGGGCCACCTGTCCCACCGATCGAAGGACTGACATGGGCGAGCAGAAGAGCGCCGCGGACGCGCGTGCGAGCCAGGGCTTTTCCACCCGGGCGATCCACGCGGGGTACGAGCCGGACCCACTGACCGGGGCCGTCAACGTCCCGATCTACGCGAGCTCGACCTTCGCCCAGGACGGCGTCGGCGTGATGCGCGATGGATTTGAGTATGCGCGCACGGGTAACCCGACGCGGCGGCCGCTAGAGGCGAATCTCGCGGCGGTGGAGTCCGGCACGTTTGGCCGGGCGTTCGCGTCGGGCATGGGCGCCATCGCGGCCGTCTTCCTGAGCCTGCTCAGCTCGGGTGACGAAGTGCTGCTGTTGGGTCCGCTCTATGGCGGCACGCGTGGGCTATTAGAGGACATGCTGCCGCGCTTCGGTGTGACGGCGCGCAGCGTCACCGACGAGCAGTTGGCCGAGGCGGTGGCGCCCAACACGCGCATGATCTACGTGGAGAGCCCTACCAACCCGAACCTATCCATCCACGACCTGGCCAACGTGGCCACGGTGGCGCGCCGCCACGGCATCGTCAGCGTGGCCGACAGCACCTTCGCCACGCCGATCCTCACCCGGCCGATCGAGTTCGGCATCGACCTGGTGGTGCACTCCGCTACCAAGTACCTAGGCGGCCATGGCGACCTGCTCGGCGGCGTGGTGGCGGGCAGTCTCGAGCTGCTCGAGCCGGTGCGCATGGAGGGCTTGCGCCACTTAGGTGCCACCCTCGACCCGCACGTAGCTTTCCTGTTGCTGCGTGGCATGCGCACCCTGCACCTGCGAATGGCGGCGCACTGCAGTAACGCCCGGGAGGTGGCCGACGCACTACGCGGTCAGCCCGGCGTGAGCGCTGTTTATTACCCCGGTTTCGAGGATCACCCCGGGCACGCCTTGGCGGCGCGGCAGATGAGCGACTTCGGCGGCATGGTGTCGGTGGAGTTCAGCGCCGGCTTACCTGCCGCGACGGCGTTCTTGGAGTCGCTCAAGACCTTCGATCACGGCGTGTCTCTGGGCGACGTGGCCTCGCTGGCCTGCCACCCCGCCTCGACCACTCACCAACTCTTACCAGTGGAGATGCTCGAGGCCGAGGGCGTCACGGCTGGACTGGTGCGCCTGTCAGTGGGTATCGAAGATCCGGCCGACCTGGTGGAGGACGTGTTGCAGGCGGCGCGGGCGGCGGCGCTGGTGGAAGTGGTCGCTTAGAACCGCTTGCAGCTCAAGCCTGGCTGACCTATCAGCGGCGGCTGAGAATCTCGTCGATCACCGCCACCAGCTGATCGGCGTTCTCACGCGTGAACACCAGCGGCGGCTTGATCTTTATGACGTTGTGATGCGGCCCGTCAGTCGATAGCAGCACGCCCCGCTGTCGCGCCTCCTCCACCAGCTCGCTGGCGGCGCTGGCGGCGGGCGCCAGCGTGTCGCGGTCCTCAACCAGCTCCACCCCTACGAACATGCCCTGACCGCGCACGTCGCCGATGATCTCGTGGCGCCCCTTGAGCTCTCGGAGGCCCACCAGTAGGTGCCTGCCGACCTCCAGCGCCTGCTGCTGTAGACCTTCGTCCTCGATGACGTCGAGCACGGCCAGGCCGATGGCGCACGAGACGGGGTTGCCGCCGAAGGTGTTGAAGTACTCCATGCCGGTGGCGAACGACGCCGCGATCGCGGGAGTGGTCACCACCGCCGCCATCGGGTGGCCGTTGCCGATCGGCTTGCCCATGGTGACGATGTCAGGCGCGGCATCTTGCGCCTGGAACGACCAGAAGTGCGTGCCCACGCGGCCGAACCCTACCTGCACCTCGTCGGCGATGCTCACGCCGCCGGCGGCCCTGACGGCCTCGAATGCAGCCGCCAGATAGCGTTCTGGGAAGAACACCTGGCCGCCGCAGCCCGAGATCGACTCGGCGATGAAGGTCGCTGGGCCCGAACCGCGCTCGTCTAGGTTCGCGATGACGGCCGCTAGGTCGGAGACGTAGGCGTCGGCAGCGCCACTTCCACGGTGAGTCCCGCGGTACGGGTCGGCTAGCGGCGCCACGTGGGTGTGCTCGGGTTTGCCTTGCCCGCCGGGACCAGCGAATTTGTAGTGGCTCACATCGATGAGCGCCTGGGTGTGACCGTGGTAGGCGTGCTCGAGAGCGATGATCTCGCGGCTACCGGTGTGGGCGCGCGCCAGACGCAGAGCCAGCTCGTTGGCTTCGCTACCGGAATTGACGAAGAAGCAGACGCTGAGCGATTCGGGCAGCTGTTCAGGCAGCGTGGCGGTGAGCTTGAGGGCGTACTCCACGATGTTGTCGTGCAAGTAGCGCGTGTTGGTGTTCAACTGCGCCATCTGCCGCTGGCCCGCCTCCACCACGCGTGGGTGGCAGTGCCCGACGTGGCAGACGTTGTTCACGCAGTCTAGGTAGCGACGGCCATCGGCGTCGAAAAGGTACTGACCGGCGCCACGCACCATCTTGAGTGGGTCGCGGTAGCTGACGCTTAGGCTCGGGCCCAGGTGAAGTCGGCGTGCTTTCAGCAGTTCGTGCTTGCTACGTCCTGTCGTCATACCCTTGCTGCCGTCATCTACTTCCTCCCGCTTCGCTTTGGCTCAGCGTACTTCCTCCCAGTCTTGTGAAAGCTTGTACGAAGTCGTGGCGGCTGGAGTCGTGGCGTTCCAACCGTTCCAACAGCCGGTAAGCAGGAGCCTCGGAGATAGTGAGGTACGGGTCGGCCGGCTCGAACCTGCGGCGGTATGCGCTTAGGGTGACGCTCAGCGCTAGGCGCAGTCTGATCAGATCGTAGAGCACGCTCAGTTCGGCGCGGTCCAAGGGGTTAACGGCTTGGTAGCCGCGCGCCACCTCGCGCGCCACCCCCAGCGGGTCTGCTTCGTCGAGCATCAGGTAGCAAGCGGCGTGCGCCACCTCGCACACCATGTACGACTCGAGCATGTCGCCGAAGTCGAGGATGGCGCTCACCCGCGAACCGTCCACCAGCAGGTTGTGGTCGTTGACGTCGTTATGGATGAGACTGACGCGCAGGCGGCTCAAGTGGGGACGCGCGTGGACTTCGAACGACGACAGCACCTCCTCGAGCAGCGGCACTGACCGACTGAAGGTCACCGTGCCACCACGTGTGAGAGCCCCTGCGATGGGTCGGAAGGGCTCTCACATGTGGTTGTCCTGCTGCTGGTGGCTTGGTGTTCCCACGGGGGCACGGCGCCCGACCGCGAGCCGTCGGCGCCTTCAGGTGTTTCAAGCCTGACGCCCCGTTCACCCACGCGTAGGCCTCGCCCTCTGTAGTGGGCCGCAAGCGTGGGAAGACCCGGCGCGGCAGCCGCTCGAGACGGTCGAACACCTGCCGCTGCGCCTCGACTAGTTCGGGCGCTTCGTCGGCGTGGAAGAACTTCAGCACGTAGCTTTCACCGTTAGGGAGTGTGATCTTGAAGTTCTGGTCGCGGTCACTCGGCAAGTCCGAAGCTGAACCGTGCAGGTCGTACAACTCAGTACAGACGCGCTCCGCGTCGATGGCGCTGAAGCGGGGCCGACCCTCAGGGCGCAACTTGCACGCTGCCTGGCGGCGCCAGGTCCGCGAGGCACAAGGCCTCCTCCATCCGCTTCCTCAACTGCTTGACCAGCGCCTCGTTCTCCTCCACTCCAGCCCAATCGCTGGCGCGCTCGAAGGCGTGGGCTGCCTCACTGTGCCGGCCCGCTGCGATCAACGCGCTACCTAGTTCCTCCGCACCGTTGCGCGCAGCCTGCGCGTAACCGATGCGCTCGGCCACCTCTAGGCCTTCCTGTGCCAAGTCCAGCACCTGAGCGACGGTCAGTAGCTTCTCCTCGCGCGCCAGAGCGGCCATGCGCGTCAGAGTGATGGCAAGACCGCTGGGCTGGCCAACATCGCGGTAGTTAGCAGCGGCCTCGTACAGCGCCTCGAGCGCCTGGTTGGGCCGGCCCATGTTAGCCAGCACCAGCGCCACGTTGCCGCGCGCCTGAGCCTCCCCTTCCACGTCGCCGAGCTGCTTGCGCATCGCGGCCGCTCTCTCGAAGCGCAAGCGAGCCGCCTCGTCGGTACCCGACATGCCGGCTATCACCCCGGCCGTGTTCCAGACCATGGCGGCTGTTTCGTTAGGCGAGCTGGAGTCAAGTAACGCGAAAGCGTCCTGGATGTACTGCTCAGCCTTCTCGCCATCACCTTGGTGGAGCGAGTAGAGGGCCACGGCATCAACGAGGAAGGCGCGAAGTTCGTTGTCGCTGCTAGTAACGAAAGCCTTCACGGCGGCCCCGAACAGCTCGAGCCCTTCGCGGGAGTATCCGCGTACGTCGAGGTAGCCGCGCAGAAGCTTGGCTAACGGCCAGATGTTCACGGCGTCGCGGCGTTCCAGCAGCTCGCCCCAGACGAAGTAGAGGTTGGCGCGCTCCTCGTCCGCACGGCGGTAACCGTGACTGCTACGCTCGCTGCGCTCCAAGCCGTCGAGGCGGCGCACCAAGTCGGTATAAGCGTGCACGATCCGGAGCCGGGCCCGCTCGGGATGCTCTAAACCTTCGCGGTAACGCTGGGCTATGGCACTGTGGACCGTGTAGCGTGAGCCCTCACGGCGCACGAGCGAACGTTCCAGCAAAGACAACAGGAAGAACGGCGAGGCATCGGCCGCCACGCGGCCCACTTCGGACTCGAAGCCGCCCGGGATAGAGGCCAGCACCCCCAACGCCTCCTGTTCCGCTGCGCTCATAAGCTGACGGGTGACGTCGATGAAGCGCGCCGTGCGTTCCCGGAGCCCCGGGGCCCCGACGAGCAACTCCGGCCTGTTACCGAGTTCCTCGACCAACTCGCTGACGGTGAAGAGGCGGGACCACGCGGCGGCCAGCTCCAGCGCCAGAGGGGTGGGGCCGACCATGTCGATCAACTCCGTAAGCTCCTCGTCGCTGGGTGCACTCTCGGCACCAACGCGGGTCATGCTGCGGCGGAACAGCTCTGCGGCCGCCGTCCAACTCAGCTCGGGCACCTGGACGACGCGCTCCTGGGCAAGCCGCAACGGCATGCGCGAGGTGACCACCACCCGCAGGCCGTCAGACAACTCGAGCAGCCTACTCAAGGCGCCGGCGTCCTCGGCGAAAGCGTCGGCCTCGTCGAATATCAGGCGGCGGTGTTGCCCATCCAACTGCGTAGCAAGCTCCTCTACGGAATCGCATGGCTGGAGACCCAACACCTCGGCGATCAGCCCCGGTAAAGCGTCGCTCGCCCGCACAGCGCGCAGGTCTATCCAGTGGCTACCGTGGGCAGCGTCATCCCTCAGCTCGCGCGCCAGCTGCGCCGCCAACCGCGACTTCCCTACGCCGCCAGGACCGACCAGCGTCACCAGTCGCGCGCCGCGCATTTTGGCACTTACGGTGGCCAACCAGTGGCTGCGTCCGACAAGCGGTTCGTTCCAATGCGGCAGCTTCAGCGGCGGGGCGCTGCGGGCGCGCTTCGCAGCGTCGGAGTGCTTGAAGATACGCGCCACCTCGCTGCTCAAGTTCTCCGCAGCGCCGCGCAGGCCGCCTTCGCTTCTAAGCTGCTCGACCAAGCGCGCCAGCGGACCGGGCAAGCCGTCGGTCGCCTCGGTGAGGGCCGAGGTCAGTTCGATCTCGAGCGGCCCGGCCAGAGCGCCGGCCAGCCAGTTGCCGACCTCGGCGGTCGACAACGGCGCCAGCGTCAAGTGGTGCCGGCCGTGGAAGGCCGCCTCGTCATCATCAGGAGCGGCCTCTATCAGCTTGGCGCCGCCCTTGCGCAACTGCTCTGATAGCAAGCGCCGGCTCCCGGGGTCGAGCCACCGCCCCGCCTCCACCAGGACCACCAGACCGTGCGCGTCGGCGTCGTTGCGGAGACGCTCGGCCACTTCGGTTTCGCCGGGGTCGGGTCCGAGCTCGGCACCGTAGGCCTGCTCCAGCGCGCTTAAGTAGACGCCTTGGCGCATGGCGTCGCCGTTAACGGTGCGCACCACGTGCCCGGCTATGCTCGCGCGGACACCGACCTCCTTGAGGAATCGCGTGAAACCGGCGCCTTCAGGACCACCCACCGAAAGGACACGCTCGTCAGGTGTGGCGAACGTGGCGACTAGGAAGTCGTCGAACTGAGCGAGGGGCTGGTCGCGGGCTACCAGACGTGTCTCGGCCAGAACGGGGGTTTCTGCGCTTGCAAGTTGTGCGTCGCTGGCCACGACGCGGCTGCGACCGGCGCGCTTCGCTAGGTATAGGCGCGCGTCGGCTCGTTCGAACAGGTCGGTATGAGCGTAATCGGTGCCGTCCTCGTCGGTGGCGGCCACGCCCACGCTGATGTTGACGGTCACCCAGACCGCCGCGTCCACCGGGTCGGCGAGCACTTGATCACGCACGCGCTTCAGGATGGCCTCGGCGTCGGCGCGGGTCGTGTTCGGGAGGACCACTACGAACTCGTCGCCGCCGTAGCGGAACACCAGGTCACCCGTGCGCAGCACCTTGTAGGCGCGCTGGGTGACGGCGCGCAGGGCGGCGTCACCTGTGGCGTGTCCGTAGACGTCGTTGAGGGTCTTTAAGTGGTCGAGGTCAAGGATGGCCAAGGCATAGTTGACGCCCTCACGCTCGTGCTGCGCAGCTAGGCCTCGAAGCGTGCCTGCTAACCCGGAACGTTGATATGCGCCGGTGAGATAGTCAAGGGACAAGCCGCGCTCCATAGAGTGCCTACTGTAACTAGCGCTTCCTTACATGCTTGGCACTTGCCTGTTCAACTACGCTTGCTTGTCCGTCTCGCTCTGGGCCGGTTCGACCCGCTCCACCGCGATGCTCAGGTTGGCGACCAGTGCCGCCATCGCACCCACGGCGGCGAATACCGGCAATATCGCCGTGCCGATCACACCGATAGTGAGGGGGATCTCGAGCAGGGTGCGGCCGTCGTCGTTCTTGATCGTTATGCGGCGCACGTTGCCTTCGCGCACCAGCTCCTTGATCTTGCCCACCACCGCTTCGCTCGAGACGCGGAACTCCTCGGTATAGGTGCGGCTGCGGCTAGCGCCGGACTCTCCACCAGCGTCCGCCCCGCCTCCGGCGGCGTCAGATCGACCTGGTTGGCTTCCGTTATGGCTGTCGTCGCTCATCACTTGCTCCTATTCCGCGCGGTCCGCCGGGAAACGCTGGCGTCGCAACTACAACCATAAGGCAGCGTCCCCGCTGCTCATACGGCATCCGTCCTTCCCGAGCGCTTCCCCGGGCGTGGGGCACGGGGGCAACGCCTGGCCGCGCGCCCATGCCAAGATGAACCATGGAGCTCAGCCAACCGTGATCTACTTCGTGGTTCGGGTGCTGGTCTACAGCTTGGCGGCTGCTGGCGTCATGAGCCTCGTGCCCGGCCTGAGCTTCGAACTCACCCCGTGGCTCGCTACGCCGCACGGCGTCTGGGTGTCATTCCTGGTGGTGGGGATCGTGTTCGGCGCCATCCAGGCGGTGGGTCGACCGGTGTTGCTGTTCCTGAGCGGGCGACTTTATATCTGGTCGCTGGGGTTGGTGTCGGTGGCCATCAACGGGCTCCTCTTCCTCGCCTTGGCTCTATCGGACCCCACACCTTGGAACGTGCCCGCGGGCCGCCTCTTATCGGCGCTGCTCGGGACGTTGCTAATGGGCGTGCTGGTCACGCTCCTGGAGGCGGTGACGGGCCTCGACAGCCCCAGGGCGGAGGTCGGGAGCCGCATCACACCGTGGTACTGGGGATGGCTGAGCCACTTCCCGGGACGGGGTCGCAACCGCGCTGTAGAGAGCCTGCGCACCGTCCAGCTCATCACTACCGTCCGCAGCTACGCCATCGACATCGTCGCCGACCGCACGCTGTTAGCGCCGATCCGAGACTTCATGAAGCGCCTGCTCTACCGGGTGCGGCCGCGCCTTGGCAAGGAGCCGGCGGCCGTGAAAGTTCGCCTGATGCTGCAGGAGCTCGGACCGACCTTCGTGAAGTTCGGGCAGTTGGTGGCCTCGCGCGCGGAAGTGATGCCACCCGGCTGGCGGCTCGAACTGGAGCAGCTTCAGGACAACGTGCGCGCCTTCCCGTTCAGCGAGGCCGAGCAAGTGATCGAGAACGAGCTCGACGAGCCACTCGAGCAGGCCTTCCGGAGCTTCGAACGCGAACCGCTCGCCGCCGCCTCCACCGGGCAGGTGCACGCCGCCACGTTGCCTGACGGCACTGCGGTGGTGGTCAAGGTGCAGCGCCCCAAGATCGACACGGTCGTCAAGGGCGACCTCAACATCCTGCGCGACCTGCTCGAGATGCTGGTGTCGCGCTTCGCCTTCTTCCGGCGCTTCGGTCTGATGCCACTCTTCAACGAGTTCGCTATCAGCATGCTGCAGGAGCTCGACTACACCAACGAGGCTTATCAGGCGCGCATGCTGCGTCATAACCTAGCGGAGTTCGACTTCGTCGAGGTGCCAGCCATCTACCCGCTCTACTCAACCCGGAGGCTGCTCACCATGCAGCGCGTCAGCGGCGTGAAGATTACCGACGTCGCCAGTCTCGACCAGGCCGGAGTCAACCGCCATCAGCTAGGCCTGCGCTTCTTCAAGGTGCTGATGAAGCAGGTGCTGTTCGATGGTTTCTTCCACGCTGACCTGCACGGCGGCAACGTCTGGTACGACTTGGAGCAGGGCAAGCTGGTGTTCCTCGACCTGGGCTTGGTTGGGCAGCTGTCGCGCACCGACCGGGTGCGGTTCGGGCAGCTGATCTGGGCGCTGCACGACCGCGCCGCCGGCCCGGCCACTCAGGTGCTGCTGGCGCTGAGCGAGTCGCCACGAGCCCGCGTCGACACCGCTCGTCTTCAGCGCGACGTGGAGCGCCTCCTGAACCGCCACCTACTGCTTGCCAGCGCAGCGCCCGACATCGCGGCGCTGTTCAACGAGTTGGTGGCGTTGCTGGTGCGCTACGGCCTGAACCTGCGCGGCGAGTTCACATTGGCCTTCAAAACCATCGCTCAGGGCGAAGCGATCATGGCCGCGTTGATGGGCGACGAGCAGGCCGACACGGTGGTCGATATAGCGTTCCGCACCATGCGCGACATGGTGCTCAAAGAGCTCAATCCGCTCACCTTCGGGCCCGAAGTGGCGCTGCCGCTGGCGCGTGACGCCATGGCACGGCTACCGAGCCTGCTGGGCGCCGCCGCCACGCTCATCGACGATTTCGAGCACGGTCGCAGCGCTCTTCAGCTCGACGTGGACTCGTTCGAGCGGCGCCTGCAGCAGGTGAACCACAGTTTCGAGCGCGGCTTCAGGCGCATGGTGCTGAGCATCTCGTTGGTCGGCCTGCTGCTCGGCTCAGCGCTGATGCTGCTGGCGCCCCTAGGTGACATCGTCAGTGGCACCGAAAGTTTCATCATCCGCTTAGTAGCGGCGGTGGGCGTGACCACCAGCGCGTTCATCACCATCAGCATCGTGGTGATGATGCTGATGCCGCGCGGTCGTCCGAAGTGGCCGCAGGATCCTTGAGGCCGCTCGCCTAAGAGGGGACGGCCTCTACTGGGGCGGTGACGAGCGAGATGAGCACAGCGGCCGGTTCGCTACTATCGTTGCGGGGTTCCACCTCTTGATCACCTGAGAAGCTGATGATCTCGCCCGCTCGCACCTGTTGAGACTCGCTGGGGAAGCGCACGGTGGCCGCCCCGACCATGCCCTGGAGGGTCACGTGACAACCGGGGTGATCGTGCACGGCCATGCCTTGACCGGGCGGCAAGTTGAGGTAGAGCACCGTGAGGCCGGGCTGCTTGATGAGGATCTGGGGCTGCACCGCTTCGCTATCGGGCACGAAGGTACTGTTTAGGTCGTGCTTGCTATAGATGGACACGCTACTCAGCTTGCCATGTGCGCCACCCAGTCACTTTGACCCAGGTCGCAGCGCGAACGCGCCAGGAGCCTAAGGGCTCGCTGGCGCGATCGGACTGTCATTCGGCGCCCGCTATGACGCCGCGAGGTTCAGTAGACGCCTGGCTTGGTGTAGTCGCACACGCCCGTGGGGAAGATCTCGGTGAGGCGGGCGCGCTCGGCGTCGCTGGGGTTCCAGTCGCCGTAGACGCCCGATGCGATGGCGACACTCACGGGCTGCAAAGCGCACTTGTAAACGTCGCCGGTGATGGGTCCGCCGGCCACGATGCGCGAGGTGGAGTAGATCTTGAAGCGCTCGGTGCAGGGGCCGGCGGGGCGATCGTCGAGGATGCCCGACCAGGCATCAGCGCCGGCGTAGATGAGCTCACCGTCGGTGTCGAAGCAGCTATCCACAGCGCGGGCGGGGCGCGCCTCAACCACGCTCATGCTCGGGTACTTGGCCAGGTTGGCCATCCACTGATCGATGACCTCGAAAGCCAAGGCGGTCTGGTCGAAGCGCTTCTCACCGGGGACGATGTCGGTGAACCAGATGACCTGGTTGCCTACCGGAGAGCCCGCGTTGGCGATGCGCTGCCGGGCCGCGAACGACTGCACGGTGTTGTGCATGTCGAGCTCGCGCTCGCGGTAGTTGCGCCAGTCGATGGCGGGCACGTTCAGATCACCGCGGTAGTACAGGCCGCTGTTGAGCACCGCTTCTATGGCGCCGGGGTCGGCGGCGGAGCGGGGAGCGGGGGTCACGCCGTCGGGGCTCAGGTTCATGTTACGAGCGCTCCACGGATCGAACTGATCTGGGTCCTCGCACAGCTCACCGATGAACGGGCAACCCTCCTGCACCATCTCGGCTTGGTCCTTCCAGCCGCCCACGAAGGCGTTGAGTTCGAGGAACTCAGCCGCGGTTATGTGGCCGTCGACCAGCGCCTGCAGGCCGTACTGCACGCCGACGTTGTCCCAGGTGTTGCGGGCGTAGCCGTCGTCACGGTGGCCGTAGACGTTAACGGCGTCCTCGAAGTGGGTCCACTCGGTGCTCGCCTGCTGCTCGGCGCTGATGCCCGGCACGGTGCCGAAGTGCGGGTTCAACGCCAGCGGCGATAGACCGCGCCAACCGTTGACGCACTCGCTTAAGCCCAGCTCGCCGCCGAAGTACTCGTTCTCGAGGTCGTTCCAGGCGGCCATGCCCTCGAGCAGGGTGCGGTTCTCCCAGTTCGCCCACTTGGAGTCGGCATCGGCGGCCACCTTGGAGTCCATCCAGTATTCGAGCAGCTCACAGTCGCCGACGTGGATGGTCTGGGTAGCCATGTCGGGGTAGGAGTATTGCGGGATGAGGGCATCGAGCAGGCCGGGGTGGTTCTGAGCGAAGACGTATTGCTGGATGCCGCCGCCCGAACCGCCGACACCCACGGTGTAGTCGGGGATGCCGTAAGCAGTGACGAAGCGGTCCTTCACCATGATGGCGGTCTCGCCACCGAGGATGAGGTCGTAATGCTCGCCGGTCTTGTTGGCGGTGGAGTACGCCACGGCGTAGCCGAGAGCCAGCAAGTCGGGGTTGAGCATGTAGCTGCCGCTCGGGCTGCCCTGCATGGCGATGGAGTAGATGAAGCGGTTGATGGTGCCGCGCTCCCAGCGAATGATGGCGTCAACCGTCCTGCCGTCAGCGAGGGTAACGGTGGTCATGTCGTCAGGCCGCGGCGCGCTGGCGTCGTACGGCTGGAAGCCTTCGTCGCTCGAGTAATAGAGGAAATCTACGCGCCGCTCCATGCTGCAGTCGTCGTCGAGGATCTCGCCGAGTTGAGCGTTGTTGCGGTGGCTGTCCTTCGCGCACACGAAGACTTCCTGCTTGGGTCCGGCGAACATGGGGCCGGTGACCGGATAGTTGGTCAAGGTCACTTGCGCCTTGTGGGGACCCGCGAAGACAGTGATGGCGGTGTCGCCGAGGGATAGGCCGCTCACCACGCCCTGAAGGGCGTGGCCGTGCTTGGCCGGTCCGAAGCTGGAGGTGACATTGCTGCTGCCTTGCCACACGCTGACGTTGGCGAGCGAAACCCCGGCCGGCACCTCGATGAGCAGGCGGGCGTCGCCGTCACTGACGTACTCAGCGGGGCTGGACGGCACCAGGATCTCTAATCCCTGGGCTAGCGCTCCAGAAGCAAACAGCAGCGCCGCCGCCAACGAGATGGCGAGACGCGAGACGAGTGAACGACGTACTTTATGCATAGGCCTCCACCTTCATGTAGTGAGAACTTTGTAGTGAGTATAACCGGGCCCGGTTCAGCCGGCCGGCGGCCCTCGGTGCGGTCGATACGCGATGGTGCGTAGCTCTCGTTTGGCACGTGCTCTGCTATCCGGCAGTTGCCGCCTGGCCTATGCTTCTCGGGTGACAGTAGTCGAACTCACCGTTTGGATCGGCACCCTGACCTTCGCCGCCAGTGGCGCACTGGTGGCGGTCCGTAAACGCTTCGACATCATCGGGGTGCTGGTGTTGGCCGCGGTAACGGCCATCGGAGGCGGCTCGATCCGCGACGTCATCGTGGGCGCGCTGCCGCCGGCCTCGTTCGTCAACGAACCGCTGCTGTGGGCGGTCGGCGCCACCGGGCTGCTGGTGTTCCTGCTGCCGCACAAGCTGCGTGAGGAGAGCCGACTTCTCTACCTGCTGGACACCATGGGGCTGGCTATCTTCGCCGCCCTGGGGGCCGAGCGTGGGCTGGCGTTCGGCATGGGTCTATGGGGCACGGTCTTCGCCGGCGCAGTCTCAGGCGTAGGTGGCGGGGTTCTGCGCGACGTGCTGTCCGGCAAGGTGCCGGGCATCTTCTACCGCGCCGGCGACTTCTACGCCTCAGCGGCGGCGCTGGGCGCGTTGTCTTACTACCTGCTGCATTTCGTCGGGCCTACCGTGGCTTTGGCAACGGGCGTGGCGGTGACTCTGCTGGTGCGCATCGGCAGTCGCTTACTCAAGCTCAAGCTGCCGGTGCCGCGCTCGCCGGACGGCGAGGCGTAAGCTCTCGGCCGGCTGAGAATCTACGCCGCCGCGACCTCCCCTACGCAACCTCGAGGGTGCTAGGCGGAGTCGTCGCGGTAGCCGCCGCGTCGAAGCGTTGCAGCAACTCCCACACGAACTCCTCGGTGCGCGCCACCGTGCCAGGATCGACGTGTTCAAGCACGTCGCTGGTCTGATGCCAGTTGGGGATAACCCCCTCAGGTGTGAGTCCCACGAACGACAACGCCGGAACGCCGTTAGCCATCAGGCAGGTGGCGTCAGTATGCAGGGTGGTGTACGGCAGCGAGTAGGCGTTCAGATCGGGTCGCGCTAAACGTAGCTGCTCTGCGAACGCGAACAACTCGGCCGAGGGCTTGAGCGGGAACACCATGCCCTCTACGCTCGTGTAACACACGCCCGCGCCTGCTCCGCCGACGTTGTCGATGCTTATGCCTGACAAGCCTTTCAGTTCGTCACGGTGTTTATCCGCGAAGGCCTGCATCCCTCGTGAACCGACCTCCTCGCAACCCGAAGCCAGAGCCCACACCTCAGTGTTCGCCAGCGGTTCTTCGGCCAGTCGCTCGGCGAGGCTCAGCAGTACCGCGGCGCCGCTGGCGTTATCGTTGGCGCCGGCCGTGAACGGGGTTCGATCGGGCTGAAGGGTTAGGAAGAAGACGATGAGGAGGACAGGGAATAGCGCAAAGACCAAGTAGAGCGACCAAACCTGAGGCGCCACCGCGAACACCAGGAAGCTGAGCGCCAGCAGCACGAATGCCACTACACCCAGGGTGGTCATCAACTTGAAGAACTTCAGGCGGCCAGGCGTGGTGAACGCCCAGGGGGTGCGGTGGGTATCTAAGTGCGCTACCAGCAGCAGGCGCCTCTTCGGCTGCGCCGCCGCCGGCAGCCGGGCCCACACGTTCTGGCTCTGACCCTTGGGAACCAGCAGCCTCAGCGGGTTAGGCCGGAAGTACATCTCTAGGAATACAGAGACGGTTATGCCCACCATCACCACGCCCAAGACAGCGGCCAAGACTCGCCCCGTAAGCCCCCAAGACTGCCCGAGAATCACCCATACCGAGCTTTGGAGCGCCAGCAGAGCCGCCAACATGAACGGCAACCATCCTGACGTGGTGGACGTAAACGGCTCGAAGTGCGTCTCCAGGCCGGCGGCCTCGAAGCAACGCTCGGCGTACTCGGCGGCTTGGCGCTCCTCGGGAGTGGTGGAACCGCGCGGCCCGATGGTTTCGGCCAGGAACTCCACGTGCGCCATGGTGTTCTGCGCCCCAGCTCCCTGTGTCACGGTGCCTTGCTCCACGGCGGAGCCAGCCTCACGTGCTCGGTCTCCCGCTTGGTTGGTCATGGCTCGAGTCTAGGCCGCGCCGCGACCGCTGGCTTCAAGCCAGCAGCCACCAAGTAACCCCGTAGGCTGCGGCACCCAACAACGTGGCTGCGGCTACGCTGCGCCGCCAGCGGAACACCAGCAGAGTCGCTGCCAGGCCCACCAAGGCGGCCACGACGGTTGCGCGACCCTCTGTCGTGGCGGCTCCCAGCCACTCACGCCACGGTTCGGGCCCAAGATAAGGCAGCAGTGAAGACAGCAATAGCGCCGTCACGGCAGCCACTCCAACGCTGGCCAGGAACCCGCGGAGTAGGCGCCCGAGTCTGCCGCGCGGCCGGTTCACGGTGGCGCCGAGGCGGGTGGGCAGGTAGCGGAACAGGTAGGTGCCGACGCCCACCACCAGGCTGAAGATCAGTACCTCCAGCCTCAAGGCGTTACCTCATCAGCAAGAGCCGCGCGCGATGCCACGGCCGCCCCTGTCAGGCCTCCCACTAGCATGCCGATGAGGATGCCGCTGGTGAGCGAGAGGAAGACGGCGCCGAGTGCGAAGCCCACCGCGGCCGCCACCACGGTAAGCAGCTGGCGCCGACTCAGCATGGCGAGAAGCAGCGATAAGAACAGCGCCGGCAACAGGAACCCCAGCGCGGCGTCCACGGCGCGGAAGCGCTCGAACGCGCCTCCGCCCAAAGCGGCGCCAACCACCGTGCCCGTCACCCAAGCGGCGTAGGCGCCCAAGCCGAGGCCAGTCATCCAGCGCTCGCTCCAAGGATGATCCGGGTCTGCGACGCGTCCCAGGGCGCTGGCGAACACCTCGTCGGTGAGCCCGAACGACCACAGCCAGGCACGCTTCACCTCGGCGCGCGGGCCGAGGGCGGCCAGTAAGGCCGGTGCGTAGATGAGATGGCGGGCGTTCATGGCCAGCAGCGACAGCACGCTCAGCACCAACGGCGCGCCGCCGGCCAGCAGCGCTAGG
>CAJDWL010000027.1_pt2 | contig 15312 bp, 14 predicted proteins | sample 7391591 | NCBI WGS metagenome assembly CAJDWL01 (sample SAMEA7055738, study PRJEB34461) | soil metagenome | biome: terrestrial ecosystem; feature: Peninsula; material: soil | place: Antarctica | collected 2016
AGTTACGGCAGCGACAGCGCCAGCATCGCGCTCAGGGCACGGGTGCCGCTGCCGGACGGTTGGCCCGTCGTTGGAGAGCTCGACCTCTCGGCCGGCAGCTTCGGCGCCAGCCAGCAGCTACAACTGAGTTGGCCCGCTCCCCTCGATCTCAGCCCCCACCACGACACCAGCCGGGCCACCGCAGCGCAGCTCTTGGCCGACGAACTAGCAGCTCTCGACTCGGCGTTGCTAGCTCAACGAAGCCGCTTGGCGGAGGCGCGCCGGGAGGTAGAAAGCAGTGAGTTGCAACTGCTGTGGCTGGTTCGCGACGTCTACAGAGAGGGTGTCGACGACCTAGCAACCGCCCGGGCGTTAGCCACCGAGCCGTTCCCGGACGTCGTGAGCGAACTGCAAGCAACCCAGGTTAGGTCACAGCTTAGCTTCGCCCGCTTGGCACAGGCCGAGCAAGTGCTCGACCTGCGTTTGTCGTGCGGCGATCTGTGAAGGGCATGGTGAAACGGTTGCGCGCTCCCCTGGTCATAGTGGTCGTGCTGGCGGTCGGTTCACTGTTAGGCGCTCTAATGGTGGGTAACCGTTTCGCAGCTCTCGTTACTGACAGTCACAACGCAGCGACACCCGCGTTGCTAAGCGGCACTTACCTTGGCTGGAGCACCAGCACCGACTCACGCTTGCTGCTCTATGGTCGCGGTTGCCGCGCCAACGCCGAAGACGATAGCGTGGTGTCGCTGCTGTTAAGCGGCGCCAATCAGCAGATTCTCTTGCCGAAGCAAGCCGTCACGTCCCTTGACCTCGACTTCGGCGCTGCCGGCTTTCACCCCGTGCTCCTAGTCGACCTAACCGGCGGCGAATCGTGGCACTTCGACCGCGCGGTGTTGCGCTGCCGGAGCGGCAAGGAGTTCGCAGCATCACTAGGAACGGTATCGGTGTTGGCTGTGCGCCAGAGCGCCGCGGCCGTCACGTTGGAAGCCAATGCTCAGTACGCGTCCGACCAGCTCTTCGCCGAACTCCTCATCCACAACCACAGCGGCGGCACGTTGCGGCTCAGCTCCGTGCAGTACGCGCCGCTAGCGCGCGCCACTGGCCGGGTGCAGGCCGCGGCCGGCAGCTACGCCCAACTCTCATTGTGGCGCAGCCTTATCTACGATCCGCGGCTCGCCCCCCTCGACGCCGCCACGCTTAGCCCCTGGGACGCCGCCTTCCAGCACCCCGACGATGCGCGCCGCTTACTTCCGCGCTCAACGGACGCCATCGGGATGGAGGTAGCGTCAGGTGAGATCGCCGTGATCTATTTGGAGCTGAGTTCGCTGCAGCCTAACCGCTACATCGAGCCGGTGCTGGTTTATCCAGTGGTCGAGATAGTCACCGGGCGCGGCTCACAGCAACTGGCTGCCCAGGAGCCGCTGTTCACCTGGTCACCGGCCCGATGATCGGCAACTGCCTTACTGACCGCAGCTATGCTAAACTCCTTATTTGCCGCTTCGTCGCCTCGGGCTCACCGAGAGGGCGCGGTGGCGAGCAGTTGCTGGGAAGGGCGAGCGCGGGCCGGTTCACGGCCCAGCGCGTCGTGTCGTTAGGCCGAACACCGTGATGGTCACGGACGTTAGAGCAAGGCCAGGCGCTATCGACGGTCGTTTAGTCACGGGCCACGCCACCAGTTTGGAAGGAGGTGCACATGACAGGAAAAACTAAGTACGACCTCAACCTCATCCTCGACCCGAGCCTCAGCGAACAGCAGGTTCAAGCCGAGAAGGACGCCGTCACCTTACAGGTGGAGCGCGCCGGTGGTGAGATCATCGAAGTGGACGAGTGGGGCCTGCGCCGTTTGGCGTACCCGATCCGTAAAGGGAACGAAGGCTACTACCTCATCTATCACCTACACCTTAGTGGTGAAACGCCCAAGACGGTGGAAGCGGCGTTGCGGCAACGCGATAACGTTATGCGAGTCCTAGTCGTCAAGGAACGTCCCGAGTGGAAGACCAAGAAGGCCCCCAAGGCTGACAGCGCCGCTGCAGCCTGAGTCAAGAGTCGAGTGACGAGCTTTTAGGAGAAGTACGCCATGGCACGTGGAATGAACGCTGTCTACTTAGTCGGCACACTGGTGCAGGCCCCCGAACTGCGCTACACGCAGGGCGGCCTAGCCATTCTGGAGCTCAACATAGCGGGCAACGATCACGTCACGGGCGAAGATGGAACCGAACGCGAGTTGGCCTGGTACCACCGTGTCACCCTTTTCGGTGCGCAGGCTGAGATCATCTCCAACCAAGTCGCTGACGGCACCCCCATCATGGTCGAGGGCAGGCTCAACTTCCGTACCTGGGAGACCCCTGAAGGCCAGAAGCGCTCAGCGCTCGACGTCAACGCTCAACGCGTCGACGTCCTAACCTTCGGCGCCCGCGGTCCCGAACCGACCGTCATCGACGCTCGCGGCCAGCATCGCCTCAAGGAGGCTCTCAACGAGGTGCTCATCGTGGGTAACCTCACGCGCGACGCCGAGCTGCGCTACACCCCCTCTGGGGCGGCCGTGACGCGCTTCGGAGTCGCGGTCAATGAGCGTTTCCGCAGTCGCAGCGGCGAGGATGAGGAGCGCACTCACTTCGTCGACGTAACCGTCTGGCGCGAGCTAGCGGAGGCCAGCGGTGAGCTGAAGCGTGGTGATGGCGTCTTCGTCATCGGGCGGCTCGTCAACGACTCTTGGACAGACAAGGAAGGTAACCGTCGGTTCGCGACGAAGCTGGAAGGTCAGCGCGTCGAGTTCCTCACTCGCGGTCCCGGCAGCGGTGGAGCCGGAACCCGCCCGGAGCGTCAAGCTTCAGGTGCCCAAGCGAGCCCGTCGACGTTGGATATCGACGAAGAGTTTCCACCAGAAGAGGACTTACCCTTCTAAATGGCACGTGAATCAAGAGATAAAGACAAAGGAAGAGATAGCCGCCGCCGTGGTGGCGGGGGTCGTCGTGGTCGTAGACCACGCGTATGCCCGTTCTGCACCGGCGAGTACGAGATCATGGATTACCACGACGGTCGCATGTTGAGGCGTTTTATCTCCGATACGGCGAAGATCCTGCCCCGTCGGCGCACCGGCGTTTGTGCCAAGCATCAGCGTCGCCTCGCCACCACTATCAAGCGGGGGCGTATGCTCGCCCTCATCCCGATCACCGAGAAGCTGGTGCGGAAGTGAACGTGATCCTGCTGGAGCCTGTCGAGAAGCTGGGAGAAGCCGGCGCCGTCGTCCGCGTAAAGGACGGTTACGCCCGCAACTTCCTGGTTCCCCAGGGTCTGGCGTTGCCTGCAACCAAGTCTAACCAGGCTGAACTGCAGGCCCGTTTGGCGCAACGCGCGCGGCAGCTAGCCGAACGTAAGACCGATTCCGAGCGTCTCGCTGAGCTGCTCGGTGACGCACACCTCGAGGTGCGCGTCAGGGCTGGCGAGGGTCGCATCTACGGCTCGGTCGGCAACGCTGACATCGCTAACGCCCTCAAGGCCGCCTACGACGTCACCATCGACCGACGCAAGGTGATGCTCGCCGAACCTATCAAGCTTACCGGCGAGTACGTCGTCCCTTACCGCCCCCACCCTGAGGTCACCATCGACCTGAAGGTGCTCGTCCTGGCGGACGACGCGGTTCAATAATCGTAGTGGCCCACGCCAAAGCGTGACGCCACGGCGGTAATGATCGGCAGCAAGGAAAGGCGCAGCACGGGTACCCGTGCTGCGCCTTTCCTCATTAATGCGCCTGATTAAGCCGTTGGCGTCAACGCAGCCGCTCTACCCGGATGAGGTTGGTGGTGCCACGCATCCCGAACGGCACGCCCGCCGTGATGACGAAGCGGTCATCGGGCTGAAGCAGCTCGCGTTTCTTGATGGCGTCGCTGGCAACCTTCACCATCTCGTCGGTATCGTGGATGTCGACGTTCAAGCACGGCACCACACCCCAAACCACCATCATCTGCCGAAGCGCTCTCGGGTTAGGGGTTATGGCCAGAATCGGTGTCGGCGGGCGGCTACGCGCCACTCGCATCGCTGTCGTGCCGCTCGAGGTGAAGGTGACTATCAGATGAACGTTGAGGTTGTAAGCCATCTCCACCGCTGCCAACGCAACGGCGTCGGCGGTGCTGGCCTCGCCGCTGGGCGTGTCTTTACGCATCTTCGCGCGGTAGTCGTCGTCCGACTCGACAGCGCGCGCGATGCGGTCCATCATCCGCACTGCCTCAAGCGGGTGCTCGCCCACAGCGGTCTCGGCCGACAACATGATGGCGTCGGTACCGTCGTAGATGGCGTTGGCGACGTCGGATGCCTCAGCTCGCGTGGGGGTGGAGTTATGGATCATCGATTCGAGCATCTGCGTGGCTGTGATGACGGGTTTCCCCGCCGTCCTGCAGGCGCGGATGAGGTCCTTCTGGATTAGCGGCACCATCTCGGGCGCCATCTCCACGCCGAGGTCGCCGCGAGCCACCATCACCCCGTCTACCTCTTCCAGGATCTCTTCGAACCGGTCGACGGCGCTGGGCTTCTCGATCTTGGCCATCAGCAGCGCTTGAGAGCCGGCGCGTGCCATGTAGTGCCGTGCCAGCAGCAGGTCATCACGGCTGCGGACGAAGCTCATCGCCAGCCAGTCGACATCGAGTTCCGCGCCGAAACGTAGGTCCTGCACGTCCTTGTCGGTGAGAGCAGGGATGCTCAGGTGCGCCCCGGGGATGTTGATACCCTTGCTGTTGCTGAGAATGCCCCCAACCACCACTTCGGTTTGGATCGTCTCGTCGGCTAACGCCGTTACCCTGAGTTCCAGACGTCCGTCGTCAAGAAGCAGCGTGTCGCCGACCTTCACGTCGTTGACCAGGCCCTTGTAGGTGACGCCCACACGGGATTCGTCGCCGGGGCTGTCGTCGTCACAGGTGAGGGCGAACGACGCGCCCACCTCCAAGCGCACCTCGTCGTTGACGAAGCGTGTCACGCGGATCTTGGGGCCCTGCAGGTCCTGCAGGATTCCAACGGATATCCCAAGTTTGTCGGCGGCCGCGCGGATGTTCTCCACGGTTACGCGGTGGAGTTCCTGCGAACCGTGCGAGAAGTTGAGGCGGAACATGTTGACGCCGGCCTCGAGGAGCTTCTCGATCATGTCGGGCGAGTCCGTGGCGGGGCCTAGGGTAGCAACGATCTTGGTGCAGCGGATGCTCTGGCTCATCGCTCCAGCGCAGCTCTGCCGAGGTAGCGAGCGGCGTCGCCAAGCTCCGCCTCAATCTGCAGTAGTCGGTTGTACTTGGCAATTCGGTCCGAGCGGCTGGCTGAGCCGGTTTTGATCTGGCCGGCGTTCACCGCGACCGCCAGGTCGGCTATGAAGGTGTCTTCGGTCTCGCCGCTGCGGTGACTGATGACGTTGCGGTAACCGTAGCTTTTGGCCAATTCGATGGTGTCCATGGTTTCGGTTAGGGTACCGATCTGGTTTACCTTCACGAGGATAGAGTTGGCGACGCCTTCGTCGATGCCTCGTTGCAGTCGGGTCGTGTCGGTGACGAACAGATCGTCGCCGACCACTTGGGTACTGCTGCCAAGCAGTTTCGTGAGCCGCGCCCAACCGCTCCAGTCGTCTTCGGCTAGACCGTCCTCCAGCGAGATGATGGGGTACTTATTCACCCAGTCCTGCCAGTAAGCGATCATGCCGTCGCTGTCCAAGTCCTTGCCTTCGGCCTTCAGATGGTAGCGACCGTCCCGATAGAACTCGGTGCTAGCTGGGTCGAGAGCTATGGCGATCTGCTCGCCCGGGACGTAGCCAGCTTTCTCGATGGCCTCGAGCAGCAGCTCGATGGCCTCCTCGTTACTCTTCAGGTCGGGGGCAAAACCGCCCTCATCACCGACGTTAGTGTTGTAGCCTCGGGCGCTAAGCACCTTGCGGAGCTGGTGGAACGTTTCTACGCCCGCACGCAGCGCGGTGCTGAAGGTGGTGAAGCCAACCGGCACGACCATGAACTCCTGCATGTCGACGGCGTTGTCGGCATGCTCACCGCCGTTGATGAGGTTCATCCACGGCACAGGAAGCACGCGCCCGTTAGGGCCGCCTAAATACCGGTAGAGCGGCAGACCGACGGCGTTGGCGGCGGCGCGCGCCGTCGCGAGCGACACGGCCAGGATGGCGTTGGAGCCCAGTTCGGCCTTATTGGGGGTACCGTCTAAGTCACACATGGCGCGGTCGAGGGTGGCCTGCTCGAGGGCGTCGCGGCCGAGCAGTTCCGGGGCGATGCGCTCGTTCACATTGCGGACGGCAGTTTGCACGCCCTTACCGAGGTAACGATCGCCCCCGTCGCGCAACTCTACGACTTCGTGGGCGCCTGTGGAGGCGCCCGATGGCACGATGGCCCTTCCTTGAGAACCGTCGGCCAGCGTTACTATCGCGCCTACGGTCGGGTTCCCGCGCGAATCGAGTAGCTCGAGCGCGCGTACGTCTTCAATCGATGTCATGAGTCCTCCTGAGCGGACTTACTAGGTGGTCGCGGACTTGCTAGGCGGTCCTAAGCGGAACCACCATGGCTAGGTAACTCGGATCCCCGAGGTCGCTCACCACACTGGGGGAGGAGCTGGAGCCGGAAAAGCTCAATCGCACGTCGTCAGCGGTCGGCACTAGAGCATCCACCAGATATTTCGAATTGTAAGCCAACCCGATCTCGGAGTCGGTGCCCTCCTGGAGAACGCTAAGGCTCTCCTGACTGCGACCGAACCCGCCTTCGGCCGTGATCTGCAGTTCACCGTCCTTGATGAACAGGTCGACGCGGTTATTAGTGGACTTATCTGCCATCAACGCCACACGCGCCACAGCCTCGGACAAGCGGCTGGCTGGCAAGGTGATGCTTACCGGGAACTCTTTGGGTATCACCCGTTCGTAATCGGGGAACGTTCCGTCCATGAGTTTTAGGTTGAGAGAGTAGTTGTCGTGTTCAATGCTGAGCTGACCGCTATCGAGCGCCAGCTTCACAGTTCCCTCGCCCAACACCCTCAGCAGTTCCTCAACGCTCCGCGCCGGAACGATGATGTCGCCGCTAAGCCCCGTGCCCACGTCGAGATCGTAGTAAGCGAGTCGGAAACCGTCGGTGGCAACGGCGCGGCTGTGCGTGTCGCCCAATTCCAGCTTCACACCGCGGAACACCGCCTGAAAATCAGCTACCGCGGCTGCATACCTGACGGCGCTCAGCGCACGGCTGAGCAGGGTGGCGTCGATGCTAGCGGTGTGCTCAGAAGGGAAGTTCAGGATCGGTGCCGAGGTTGGCGCCACCAGTTGTAGCTTAGTGGTGTAGGTGTCGGAGCTTATCTTCATCTCGCTATCGCTGAGCTCGATAGCCACCTCGTCTCCGGGCAATGCTCGAACGACCTGTCCGAAAACGTGCGCTGAGACGGCGTAGGTTCCGCTTCCCCGGGCATCTGCTTGCAGTCGAGCACGGATGTCGACGTCCATGTTGGAGCCACTCAGTTCCATGCGATCGTCAGCTAGATCGATGCGTAGCAGGCTGAGCCCCGGGTTGCTGGAGCGACTGGGAACGATCCGTTCCACCCGCGCCAGCGTATCGGCGAGGCTCTTCTTTGGGACGAGAACCTTCATGCGCCTCTCCTGGTGGGGCCGTGATGCGTGAGAGTTCGATGCGTCACAGACACGTTCAGAAGCATACCTGATAGGCGGGCTTGCTTGCCCGCGACTGTTGCCGTTCGCATGTTGGTTACTCCTTCCAAAGAAGAACTGACCCGCCACAAGCTAAAAGAACGCTGCCCGCGGTGAATCTCTCCCATTAGAATCTCAGTAGCTCTATTAGTAGGGCCTGCGGAAAGTGTGGAGAAGTGCCTTCAAGCACCTCTGAGACGAGACCGGGGATGTGGACGCCGGTGTGGATAACTAGCCTTGGTCTGTGGATAACCACGCGAACAATCCCCAGCTGTTCACAGGTGCGTGCTAGAGGGCATTCCTCCACATCGTTGTGAACAAGTTACCCACAGGTCATCCACAGGGTTATCCATAGGCTGGCTCTTCGGGGACCCTCACACGGCACTCGCTCAATGTAGCGGTAGTGACCAGTGCCTCAGACGAGCGACTCTTTGATGGTGCGCACGGCCCGAGCGAGTTCGGCTTCGCTGTCGACTAGGTCCTGGATCTTGTTGTAGGCGTACATCACCGTGGAATGATCCCGGTTGGAGAAGTAAGCACCTATCTCTGGGTAGGAGTGGGTGGTCAGTTCACGGATGAGATACATGGCTACCTGGCGCGGCACCACCAGTTCTTGGCGACGTCCCTTACCGCGGACCTCGTCGGGTTTGACGCCGAAGTGATCGGTGCAGCGCAGCAAGATATCGGGCATGGTGAGGTTCAGGTCGCTGGGCGCGAACACATCGGAGAGGGCCTTGGCGGCCGTCTGGCGGTTGAGCGGCTGTTGGCTCATCGAGGTGTAGACGATAGCTCTCACTAACGCCCCTTCCAACTCACGGATGTTCGAGGTGACGTGTCGCGCGATGTAATCGATGACGTCAGCGGGGACCTTCACGCCGCGGTACTCCGCGTTCATGGCCAGGATAGCGATGCGGGTTTCGAGTTCTGGCGCCTGGATATCGGTGATCAGCCCCCACTCGAAGCGGCTACGTAGCCGGTTCTCAAGCGTAGGGATATCTCGCGGTGGCCGATCGGACGACATGATCAGCTGCTTACCGGATTCATAGAGCGCGTTGAAGGTGTGGAAGAACTCCTCCTGAGTACGCTCCTTGCCGGCTATGAACTGGATGTCGTCGATTAACAGCACATCGATGCTGCGGTAGCGGTCGCGGAACTGCGTAGTACGGTCCTCGCGGATGGCAGTGATCAGGTCGTTGGTGAACGCTTCGGTGGTGACGTACGCGACCGCCAGGGCCGGGAAACGTTCGGAGACCGCATGGCCCACGGCATGCATCAGGTGGGTCTTGCCTAGTCCGGCCTCACCGTAAAGGAACAGGGGGTTGTACGACTTGCCTGGTGCTTCCACCACCGCCTGGGCAGCCGCGTGAGCCAGGTTGTTGTTCTCGCCCACCACGAAGTTCGCGAACACGTACTTGGGGTTGAGTTGAGGCTTGGTGCGTGGGACCTGGTTGGGCGAGGGCAAGGCCTCGTGCGAGGCGTTGAACATCCCCTGTTGCTCGGCGGTGGTGGTGGACACTACCTGGAATCCCACCCGGGGCGACGTCACGCCCAGGTCCTTGAGGGCAGCCTCTATCACGTCGGTGTAGTGGTTGCGCAACCAGTCACGCGCGAAGCTGTGTGGGACGCTGAGCATGAAAGCCCCGTCCTCGATGCCAAGCGGCGATACGTTCGTGAACCAGGTCCGGAACTCAACCTCTGGTATCTGTTCGCGTACGCGTGCGATGACATCGTCCCAGATACCCAGATCCTTTCCCGCCATCTCTCCTTTTTCATTCCCTTCGGTGCTCGTCCGACGCCAAACTCGGCGCCATTGGCTTCTATCGTGGTCGTTCGATTGTGTGCTTCAGCCGTTCCAATTGGCAGCGATGCCATGGCGGCAATCAGCGTGGATACGCCCAGTTTCCGGCAGGCGCCCGAGCCGCCGGAGCGGTCGAGCGGCCGGAACAAGCAGGTAGATGGTTCTCTCCTGCGCGACCGTCCTTCTCGGTGCCCGTTCTTGGGACCGGTTAGCGGCCGGGTTGCCGGTGCAGCAGTCTAGCAGACGAAGGCCCGTCAGCTTACCGGACTCGTCGGCCCGCGAAGGATATACTCGGGGCTCGTTGGCGGGACGTCCAGTGCGGTCTGCGTGCGCAACCCGTGAGGGTGAAACTACGCTGATTTCATGGCTCCGCTGGCGTGAGAGGTAACTGATGGGAACTGACTTCGATGTGATCGTAGTGGGGGGAGGCCACGCCGGGATCGAGGCTGCCGTAGCCGCTGCCAGGCTGGGAGCCCGCACCGCCATGATGCTGCCCAACCCCGACAAGATCGGCGTCATGCCCTGCAATCCCGCGGTGGGCGGCCCCGGCAAGTCGCAGTTGGTCTTCGAGCTGCATGCGCTTGGAGGTGTGATGGGTGGGCTCGCCGACGAGACCGCCATCCACACCCGTACCCTCAACGCCTCGAAAGGGGCGGCGGTGCAGTCGCTGCGAGTCCAGAACGAACGTGACGGCTACGCCGCCGCCGCCAGGCAGTTGGTGGAGTCCACGGCCGGAGTGGAGATAGTTCGTGCTGAGGCTGCGGAGTTGGTCATCGAGAACGGTGTCATGGCTGGCGTTCTGACCGCCGACGGGCGCACCGTGAGGGCACCTAGTGTGGTGCTGTGCACCGGAACCTTCCTCGCCGGGGTCGTGTGGTACGGCAAGCAACAGCGCCCCGCTGGCAGGCAGGGCGAGGCGCCCGCTAGGCACCTGTCGGCCAGCCTACGTGCCACTCGACACGACCTTATCCGCCTGAAGACAGGCACACCGCCCCGCATCCGCGCCGACTCGGTCGACCTGAGTGAGCTGCAGGAAGTGCCTTCCGACGATCCACCGGGTACGTTCAGCGGTGTTCCGGGGCCGCGCATGACCAGCAGCCCTACTTGGCTCACGCGCACGACGCCTGAAACACATACCTTGATAGAGAAGAACTTAACCGAGTCGGCCATGTACGGTGGCGCCATAGACGCAGCCGGGCCGCGCTACTGCCCCTCGATAGAGGACAAGGTAGTGCGCTTCGCCGACAAGGATCATCACCTGCTGTTCGTCGAGCCAGACGGCATGAACACTAGTGAGTTGTACATCCAGGGTCTGTCTAGCTCCATGCCTCCGCAGATCCAGGACGCCATGATCCGCACCTTGCCAGGCTTCGAGCGGGCCGTCATCCAGCGCTACGCTTACGCCGTGGAGTACGACGCCATCGACCCGGCGCAGCTAGACGTCACGCTGATGTCACGCAAAGCGCCAGGGTTGTTCTCGGCCGGGCAGATCAACGGCACCAGTGGGTACGAGGAGGCTGCGGTACAAGGACTTATCGCCGGCGTCAACGCAGCGCGCCACGCTGCGGGCGTCGAGCGAGTGACCATCCGCCGCGACCAGGGTTATTTGGGCGTCCTGCTTGACGACCTGGTGCGCTGGGGCATAGAGGAGCCGTACCGGATGTTGACGTCGCGCAACGAGTTCAGGCTGCTGCACCGTCAGGACAACGCCAACGAGCGGCTTATGAGCGTGGGGCACGCGTGGGGCCTCGTCGACGACGCTGTCTTCGAGCGGCAGCGCAGCTCAGACGGGCGTGTTCAGCGTGAGGTGGCGCGCCTCGGAACCGTACGCCATCACGGCGATGCCGCCACGACGATGCTCTGTCGGCCGGGTGTCCATTACCGACAGGTGATCGAACTGGTAGGTGCCGCCGCCGATCCTCTTACGGCTGACGAGGTCGGCAAGGTCGAGACGCTGGTCCGTTACGCCTCGTACATCGAGCGTTCCCGTAAGCAGCTCGAAGGACGCGCAGCCTACGAACGGATGAGCCTCGCTAACGTCGATCTCGACCGGGTAGCCAGCCTTTCCTACGAGGGCGCTCAGGCTCTTAGGCGCGCGGCGCCAGCCTCCCTGGGGGCGGCCCAGCGGGTGCGTGGCGTACGCGACAGCGATGTGACCGCGCTTCTCGTCCACTTGAAGGGCAGGCCAGGTAACGGCTCGCGGGTAGCTAGCGGGAAACAGCCGGTGGCTTCCGCTGAGGGCAGCTAGATAGGCGCGGCTACTTTCTTGGGTGCGCAGAGGACGATGTTTCACGTGAAACATTTCCTAGCGATCCAACCTGCTGGCGTTGCACCGGATGCGTGCCTGGCGGTTTCACGGCGACTTGGCGCGCCGGGGAACGCTCCAGGCGCCGGAGTTGGATGCCGGGCCCTCGGGTGCCATCAAATGGGCCTGTGAAGCGAATCCCAGCGGGCAGCGACGAACAGTTGAGCAGGTACGTGCAGCTTCTCGACCGCTACCACCACACGCTCGACCTGATGTCGGAACAGGGCCGGCGTGACCTGGACCGCCATCTTCACGAGGCGAAGCTCTACGCCGAGCTGGCTGAACGGTTGGCCGGCAGCGAGCCCACGGTGGTTGACGTCGGCTCGGGCGCCGGCTTGCCGGGCGTGGTCATAGCGACCATGCTGCCCCGCGCGCGGGTGCTGTTAGTGGAGCGCCGCCGGCGCCGAAGCGCTTTCCTGGAGTTGGTTCGCGGCGCTCTCGAACTCGACAACGTCGAGGTTTTCAGTGGCGACGTCATAGACCTGGACGGCGTGAGCGCCAACGTCATCACGGCCCAGGCCGTGGCGGCGATGAGCGAGATCGTGCGTCTCACGCGTCACCTCCACACCGACCCGTGCTACCTGGTGAGCCGCCGCAGCGAGGGTTGGCGAGACGACCTGGACGAGGTATGGCGCGCTGCAGGCCTCGCCGCGCCCGAACCTGACGAGGAAACGACCTCGGCTTCTAAAGCGACCGCGGACGCAGCAGCCGCGAGGCTGCCGGCAGGTGCCGAGTTGATCGAAGAGCCTCTAGACCACCGTGGTAGCCTCGTGGCACTACGCCTTCCCGGAGGGTCAGCGTGCCTATAATCGGCGTGATCAACCAGAAGGGTGGCGTCGGCAAGACCACCACAGCGGTCAACCTCGCGGCTGCGCTCGCGGAGCACCGGCGCATCCTGCTGGTCGACCTCGATCCGCAGGCCAACGCCACTAGTGGGGTGGGTGTCAGCGAGCCGGCAAAGACCGTTTACGACGTGATCGCGGGCCGCTCTTCAGCACGGCAGGCTGTTGCCCCCACCGACATCGCCAATCTCGACCTGCTGGCGTCGTCCGCCGATCTTGCTGGCGCCGCGGTGGAGCTTGGCGCCAGCCGTGACAATATGCAGCTTCTGGCGCGCGGCCTCATCGGGGTGCGTCCCAACTACGACTTCATCATCATCGACGCGCCACCTTCGGTCGGAGCACTCACGTTGAACGCCTTGGCCGCCGCAGATCTTCTGGTTGTGCCGCTGCAGTGCGAGTACTACGCCTTGGAGGGGATCGCCAGCATGATGGAGACCATCGAACGGGTGCGCGGCTCCCTCAATATCAACCTAAGCATCCTGGGCATACTGCTGACGATGGCCGATAGCCGCACGCGGCTCTCCCGGGAAGTGGAAGACAACGTACGTCGCCACTTCGGTGAACTGGTCTTCGAAGCGGTGATTCCGCGCACCGTGCGGCTCGCGGAAGCGCCGTCGTACGGACAATCGGTGCTCACGTACGCGCCGACATCGCAGGGCGCCCTCGCTTACAGGGCGTTGGCGGAGGAGGTAATCCAGCGTGTCAGCGAAACCTAGGGGATTGGGCAGAGGGCTCGACGCCCTTCTGCCGCGAGTCGAGAAGGGCGTTCAGCAGGTGCCACTGGCCCAGTTGCGCCCCTCGCCGTTCCAGCCTCGCCACACCATTGACGAAGCCGAACTAGCCGAACTAGCCGCGTCCATCGCCAGCAAGGGCGTATTACAGCCGATACTGGTGCGTCCCAGCGCGTCGGGCTACGAGATCGTTGCCGGCGAGCGCCGCTTCCGAGCCGCCAAGCTGGCCGGCTTGATAACCGTCCCTGCCATGGTCCGCGACCTCTCCGATCAGGAGACGCTCGAGATAGCCATCGTCGAGAACCTGCAAAGGCAAGACCTCAACCCCATGGAGGAGGCGCGCGCCTTCAAGCAACTCCTCGACTTCGGCCTGAACCAGGAGAAGGTTGCCGAAGCGGTAGGGCGCAGCCGCAGTGCCATCGCCAACACCCTGCGCTTGCTGGTACTCCCCGAGATCGTGCAGGACGCGATCGAAGCGGGCCGCGTCAGCGCAGGCCACGGCCGCGCCGTCCTGGCGCAAGCCGAGCCCGACCGACTGTGGGCGTTCGAGCAGATAATCACACGCGACCTATCGGTGCGCGCTGCTGAGACGCTCAAGCGGACGACCAAGGCCTCCACTGAGGCGAAAGGGCGGCACTACCAGCACCTCGAGCAAGACCTTAGCCGCCACGCTGGCACCAAAGTGAGCATCAGCGGCGGCAAGCGCGGCCGCATCGAGCTTCACTTTCACAACGAGGACGAGCTACAACGCCTCCTCGAACTGCTCGGCTACCAAGCGTAGGCGCCAGCCACTCCGCTTCGTACACGGCCCCGTGAATGTGGCCGGTGGTAGCATCGCAGCGCGGCGTGTCGGACCTCACGGAGCGCTGATTCGGCGTGGGGCGCGCTAGTCAAGGGACCGAGGTAGTTCGATGAAACAACCAGTTCGAGTCGCAGTCACGGGGGCCGCCGGCCAGATCGGTTATGCCCTGCTGTTCCGCATCGCCGCCGGGGAGATGCTCGGCGCGGAGCAACCCGTCGTCCTGCAACTGCTCGAGATCACACCGGCGCTGAAGGCGCTCGAGGGCGTGGTGATGGAGCTCAAGGACTGCGCTTTCCCATTGCTGAGCGACGTCATCATCAGCGACGATCCTACGGTGGCGTTCAAGGACGCCGATTATGCGTTGCTAGTCGGTTCTAGGCCGCGAGGCCCCGGCATGGAACGCAAGGACCTGCTCCAGGCCAACGGCGCGATCTTCACCGCTCAGGGCAGGGCCCTCAACGACCACGCCTCGCCGCAGGTCAAGGTCCTGGTGGTTGGCAACCCAGCCAACACAAACTGCCTGATCGCCATGAACAACGCTCCAGACCTCGCACCTGAACAGTTCAGTGCCATGACCCGCCTCGACCACAACCGCGCCATCAGCCAGCTAGCCGAGAAGGTCGACGCTCCGGTAACCGCAGTGAAACGGATGATCATCTGGGGTAACCACTCCAGCACCCAAGTACCTGACCTCAACCACGCTACCGTCAGCGGTCGACCGGCAGGCTCCCTGGTAGATGAGGCGTGGGTAGCTGAACAGTTCGTACCCACCGTTCAGAAGCGCGGCGCGGCCATCATCGACGCCCGAGGCGCCTCGAGCGCAGCCTCCGCTGCCAACGCAGCCATCGGCCATATGCGTAGCTGGGCCCTAGGCACCCCTCAAGGCGACTGGGTCAGCATGGGCGTCCCGAGCCGCGGCTGGTACGGCGTGAGCGAGGGGCTCATCTACTCGTTCCCCGTAACCATCGCCGATGGCGAGGTGACGGTGGTGGAGGGCCTCACCAACAACGCCGCCACGCAGGAACTGATGCGCGCCAGCGAAACGGAACTACTGGAGGAGAGGGAGGCCGTTAGCGACCTGCTGTAACCGGGCCAGATCAACACGCGGCCCGAGCACGCTTCTCGGGCGCGCAGCGCTGAGGGGCGCAGGCTGGTTCAGTGCGACAAGCCCGTAACGAGCGGGGCGTGCTACCAT
>CAJDWL010000032.1_pt1 | contig 15293 bp, 18 predicted proteins | sample 7391591 | NCBI WGS metagenome assembly CAJDWL01 (sample SAMEA7055738, study PRJEB34461) | soil metagenome | biome: terrestrial ecosystem; feature: Peninsula; material: soil | place: Antarctica | collected 2016
CGATGTCGACACGGCCGGTGCCGATGGCCTCTACCAAGCCGACGTAGTTGCTGGCTATGAATGTCTCGACGGGGATCCGTAGACGCTCGGCGAGCATGGCGGCGATCGGCTCAAGGTTGTCGACGATGATGTCGGCCTCGCGGCTCGGGATGACGCCGAAGATGAGCTTGCTGGGAACGTCGCTATGAGCTTGGGCGGTCCCCATGAAGAGGGTTGAGCCCACCACTAGAGCGATCAGGGTAGAGAACAGTCGCTTCAATTGGTTTCCTTTGACATTGGTTGTTCCGGCGTCGCAAGGCTGCCGGTACGCTGCCGGTCGTTCCTGTCCATGCCTGCGCGGGAGCAGATTAGCACGCCCTCCAACCGCGCGAAGGGCTTGACGGCCTCGACCATGCCAGGAGTTGGGATCGAGTAGCCGTGGGCATGCGCCCCCTCTTCTTCATTATCTGGAGACTGCGTAACGAGGACGGGGTCATTTATTTGCGTTGGGCATCCCCTCACGCCGCGCTACAATGTCGCACATGACCGCTATAGGTGTACGTGAGCTACGCCAGAACGCCAGCAAGTACCTAGCTCGGGTGCAGGCAGGCGAAACCATCGAGGTGACAGCGCGCGGCAAGGTGGTGGCGCGTCTGGTGCCTGCCGTCGAGGATGCCTGGGGCGAACTGCTGGACGCTGGCCGCATCAGCCCACCTAGTGGCCCCGACGTTCTCAAGATCGAACCGTTGGAGGCAACCGCTAACGCGTCCGCGGAACTCCCTGCACTGCGCGAAGACGAACGTTGATGCTCTACCTCGACACGTCGGCTTTGGTGAAGCTCGTGATCACCGACGCCGAGTCGGCTGAGTTGCGGAGCTACCTGACCGCGAACGAGAACGCCGAGCGGTTCAGCAGCATGCTGGCAAGGGCAGAGCTGTTGCGCGCTGTAGCGCCAGCTGGCGCCGCCGCGCAAGGCGTCGCGCGGCGGGTTTTGGCGGGCCTCCACCTGGTGGACGTTACCCGGGAAATCTTGGAAGCTGCAGGCGTGCTACCTGCCACCGCTAGGCTAAAGACTCTCGACGCTATCCACCTGGTCAGGATCGCCTGATGGCTATCGTCACCTACGACGTCCGAATGGCAGCGGCCGCTACTGAGCTCGGACTCCTAGTGGTAACGCCCGGCGAAACTCGTGCCACGCACTGACGCCCTTATCGTATTTCGGCCAACTACGCTGCAACCATAAAAAACAGCCTCCCCACCAGGTGTCCGCTATGGCCTCATTTCAGGCGGGACGCTCCCGGGTATACTGAGACACCACAAAAGCTGCTGTGCCTCGCGCCGTGGCTGCACGGAAAGGAATCCATATGACTGGACGTCCGTTCACTAGGCCCCCCGCACTCACGCAGTGGCGTCGTGCTGCTTTCCTGGCACTCGCAGCGGTTAGCCTTCTGCTCTCCACCGCCTTAGCTCAGACCCCCGGCGGCAGCGCCACGGTGCTACTACCCGAAGACCTGCCGACCCTCAACCCCTACCTGAGCACTGCCTTCATAACCATGCAGGTCAGCCCAGCCGTCATCGAACCGCTGATCACGGTGGCGCCAGATGGTGAGTACGTGCCCGTCATGGCCGACCGCGTGCCGACGCCCGAGAACGGCGACGTTTCCGAGGACGGCCTCACCGTGCGCTGGACCTTGAAGCCGGGACTCACTTGGTCCGACGGCGAGCCGGTAACGGCCGACGACGTGGTGTACACCTATGAGGCCGCCACTCAGGGCGCGGGTTCGGTGCGCGGCGGCGTCTTCGCCAAGGTCACCTCCGTCACGGCTCTCGACGACGCCGTGGCCGAAGTCGCCTACAGCGAGTTCGACTCCAGCTTCCTCGACCTGTTCCAGTACGGCATCCTGCCGCGGCACGCCACAGGCGAGCTCAGCGACATGGCTAGCTGGGACTACAACCGCGCCCCCATCGGCACCGGCCCGTTCGTGCTGGAAGCGTGGCGCGCCGGCGACCGCATCCTGTTCGCCCGCAACGACGCCTACCGCGAGGCCGGCAAGCCGTATCTCGACCAACTCGTGTTCATGGTGGTACCTAGCGAAGAGACCCGCGTGGCCATGATGGTGCGCGGCGACGCCCAGCGCATGCTGTGGCCCGGAGCCAACCAGCGCGACGCGCTCGAGAGCGCCGCCAACGTCCGCTACGAGTTGGTGCCGTCCATCTACATCCTGCGCATGTTCCTGAACCTCGGCGAGCATGGCAACCCCGTGGTGGGACAGGCCCCACACCCCATCCTGGGCGACCTGCGGGTCCGCCAAGCGCTGTCTTACGGCATCGATTACGACACCATCATCGACGTGCTGGCAGAAGGCCGCGTGCAACGCTCCCATTCGCCGTTCGAGCTCGGCTGGTACAAGTGTGAAGTCGGCGGCTACGATTTCGACCCCGAACAGGCGGCAAGCCTGCTCGATGAAGCCGGTTGGGTGATGGGCAAGGACGGCGTTCGCGTCGCCAGCGGTGCGGAGTACGCGCCCGACGGCACCAGGCTCAGCCTCGACATCCTGGGTTACACCGACTTCCGCCTGCTCGAACAGACCGAGTTGGTCATCGCCGACATGTACAAGGAGTTGGGCATCGAGCTCAACGTTCGTAACGTCGAGCAGAGCGTGCTTTTCGGCGGTTGGGCTGACCGCGCCGTCCGCAAGACCGGCGACTTCGATATCCTCATCTACGACACCGGCGCCGGCATCAATCCGCAGTCGCACGTTTTCGACCTACTCGCCTCGAGCAGCATCCCCAGCGAAGAGAACGGCGGGACAGGCGGCAACTGCAGCCGTTGGTCGAACCCCGAGGTCGACGCTTGGCTGGCCGAGGCCGGCAGCAGCCCCAGCCTCACCGTGCGCAAGGCCGACTACTGCAACATCGCCGAAGCGATCCAACAAGACGTGCCGCAGATCTACCTCTATCAGTTCCAGGACGGCAGCGCGCTGTCGACCAGCCTGCAGGGCGTTGAGCCCAACACTTGGGCCGGCATCACCTGGGACGCCGCCAACTGGAACCTGGAATAAGAGTGGTGGCGGGGGTGGCATGAAGCGCCACCCCCGCCCCTAGTCGAAGCTACCGATGACGCGCTACATCCTGCGTCGCTTGCTCGAGAGCGCGCCGCTACTGCTGATCGTGAGCGCCTTGGTGTTCGGCCTGCTGCAGGCCAGCCCAGGCAGTCCCTTGGCGCAGCTCGAACGCGACCCCAGCATCACCCAAGCCGACATCCAACGGCTCATGGACGAACGTGGCCTCAACGATCCCTGGCTGGTGCAGTACGGTCGTTGGCTTCGGGGCGCCATCCGTGGCGACTTGGGCGCTTCGCTGCAGACCGGCCGGCCCGCCCTCACAGAGGTGTGGAGCCGGGTGCCGAACACCTTGCTGCTGGGCAGCGTGGCTTTCCTGCTCACCCTGCTCATCGCCATCCCCATAGGCGTTCTCAGCGCGGTGCGGCAGTACTCGGTGTTCGACCACGTCGTGACTACCCTCACCTTCATGGGGCAATCTATCCCCATCTTCTGGTTCGGGTTGCTGCTGATCCTGGTGTTCTACGTAGGCTTGAGCAACCCTTTCACCGGCGGTCCGCTGTTCCCCGGTGGCGGCATGTACAGCTCCGGTCAGGAAGCCAACCTACTCAATCGCGCCTGGCACTTAGTACTCCCGGTAGTAATGCTGTCGAGCACCTGGATAGCTTGGTACACGCGCTTCCTGCGCGCCTCGATGCTAGATGTGCTTTCGCTTGACTACGTCCGCACCGCGCGCGCCAAAGGTGTCCGGGAGAGCACCGTGGTCTTCCGGCATGCCCTGCGCAACGCGGCTATGCCACTGATCACCCTCATCGGACTCGACCTGCCGCTGCTGTTCTCGGGCGCGCTCTTCACCGAGACCATCTTCAGCTGGCCGGGCATGGGGCGGCTCTTCTTCCAGTCTGCGCTACGCCGCGACTACACCGTGCTGATGGCCATCGTGATGCTGACGTCCGTGCTGATCATCCTGGCCAACCTGCTGGCCGACATCGCCTACGCGCTCGTGGACCCCAGGATCACCTATGACTAAGACTCGCTCGCGCCCAGCCGGCGATGATCGCAACGCCTGGAGTGAAGCGTTCCGTCGCTTCAGGCGGCACAAGCTCGCCGTCGCCGGCATGGTGGTGTTCGCAGTGATCGTCCTGGCGGTGGTACTAGCCGGACTCTCCCCCTACGACCCATCCTCGACTAACCTGCGGGCGCGCTTCGAGCCGCCTTCGCTCACCCACCCGTTCGGCACCGACGACCTCGGGCGCGACACCCTCACGCGGGTGCTGCATGGCGGCCGGGTGTCGCTATTAGTAGGACTGTTGGCGATGACTATCTCGGTGGTGGTCGGCACTCTTGTGGGCGCCCTAGCCGGCTACTTCCGTGGTTGGCTCGACAGTCTGCTGATGCGCTTCACCGACCTGTTCCTGAGCCTCCCCTCACTGTTCGTACTCATCGTCCTGAGCACCGTGCTGTTCGACACCGGCGTCGGCACCGCGGGTGGCGGGCTACCGATGATCGTGCTCATCATCGGTGGACTGTCGTGGATGGTGGTGGCGCGCATCGTGCGCTCGAGCTTCCTGTCGCTACGGGAGCACGCCTTCGTGGAGGCCGCCAAGGCCGCGGGTGGCGGGCACGCGCGGCGCATCTTCATACATATCCTCCCCAACGCCGTCGGTCCCATCTTGGTGCAGGCCACACTACAAGTAGCGCTGGCGATCATCGCGGAATCGGGCCTCAGCTACCTGGGTTTCGGAATCCAGCCGCCCACCTCCACCTGGGGCAATATGCTGAAAGACGCTCAGACGAGCATGACCCGCTACCCGTATCTGGCTATCTTCCCGGGGCTCATGATCTTCCTCACCGTTATCTCCGTGAACGCCATCGGCGACGGCCTACGCGATGCGTTCGATCCGCGCCGCAGGTTCGGCCAAGGAGAAAAATGAAAAGGGCATCACTAGCAGGTCTCGACAGCTTGGCGTAAGTCTCTTGTAAGAGTTGATACAGCACAATGACCCCATGGGTCTTAAAGCAACGGACGCACGTGTGGCCGCGCAACGGGTTCGAGACTGGCCCAGGCCGCGTCCCGCGTTCGAAACTGAGTCGTTCTCGAAAGGGGGCGCCGCGCTTTCTGGTGCCTCGCCGCTCCTCGCCGAACTGGTGATCCAGTTAGCGCCAGCGCTCGACGCCGTCGAAGGCAACGACCCAAGCCACTCCTTGCGCACCGCTCTCATCGGCATGCGCCTGGCCCAGCAACTCGGCCTAGACGCAACCGACCGCACCGACCTGTTCTACTCCTCGCTCCTGAAGGACCTAGGCGCGGCCAACGCCAAAGCCAAGGCGTTCCATTACTACGGCAGCTTGAGCCAACCGCTCGATCGCGACTTGCGTCACGCCGACCTCACCCAGCTAGCGGTGAGCCTGAAGTTCGTGGGGCCACTTCTGGCCAGCAGGGCACCACTGACTAGGCGCCTGCGCAACGCTTTCGACGTAACACTCGGGGGAGCTCGTGGAGTTGCCTCGATCGAGCGTGGGCGCAGTCGCTACGGCGCCTCCCTGGCGCTCGACATGGGATTCACTCACGGAACCGCCAACGCCATCCGCACGCAGAACGAACGCTGGGATGGCCGCGGCCGCCCCGCCGGCCTGAGCGGCGAAAAGATACCACTAGCCGGACGCATCCTCAACCTCGCCCAGGAACTTGCCAGCGGCTCCGTCGACAGCACTCCGGCGGACGTGGCGCGCGCGCTCGACGCGCAGTCGGGCAAGCGCTTCGACCCAGCACTGGTTATGGGCGTAACGCCACTGCTGTCTGATGGCTCGTTATGGGCTGAACTTGCCGCCGATGACCTCGCCGACATCCTGTTGGAACTCGAGCCGGCCGAGCGCCGCAGCCCCGTCACGGCCTCGCGCGTCGACCGCCTCCTAACTGGCTTCGCGCGCCTTATCGACGCCAAGTCGCCCTGGACCTACCTGCACTCCGAACGCGTTCGCGACTTGGCTCTCGGTGCCGGCTCGCAGCTGGAGGAAGGATGGCGACTGGGCGTCACTGCTCGCCGCCGCTTGGCGCGCGCCGCACTGCTGCATGACCTGGGGCGCATCACCGCGCCCAACGAGCTGCTCGACAGCGCCCGCACCCTGACGGAGGACGAACGGGCACACTTGCGCGGCGACGCCGAGTTGGTTCAGCGCGTCACCGAGCAAATCCTAGACCTGGCCGACCACGCCCTCATCACAGACACCTTCGCTGCGACCGAAGAGCCTAGCGTTCACGACCTGCCCTTTACAGCGGAAAACGCCACGGCGCGAGCCGAGCTGGAACGGGCGCTCATCGTCGTTGCCGAACGGTTCGAAGCGCTCACCGCGCCCCGGCCGCAGCGTGCTGGCAAGAGCACCAACGACGCTCTAACCGTCATTAGCAACGAGGTAGGCAGCGATGGAGGCCCTCGCAGCGTAGCCTTCGCGGCCCTGCAGCAGTTCCTGAGCACGCAGCAGGCTGCTAGTCTGCTGGCGCCGCGCGCTTTCGATGCCAGCGGCATCGTCGTCCTCGACTGACGGCGAAAAGCCGGGAACTCGCCGCTGAACCAAGAAGAACGCGCCGATTGCTCGGCGCGTTCTAATTTGTTGGAGTGACGTTACTCGCTGCTGTCGCTCTTGGCGGCGCGAGCCACGGCGCGGTCTCGTTCCTGGCGGGCAACGTCGGTCTTGAGACGTGCCGCCTTGCCGCGAAGGTCGCGCAGGTAGTAAAGCTTGGAGCGGCGAGTCCGGCCGCGACGCACCACGACTAGGTCGTCGATGAGCGGCGAGTTGACCGGGAAGACGCGCTCGACGCCTTCACCGAAGGACACCTTACGGACCGTGATGGTGCTGCGCGCGCCCTTGCCGTTCTTGCGGGCGATGACCACGCCTTCGAAGGCCTGGATGCGACTGCGGTTGCCTTCGACCACCTTGTAGTCGACGCGGACCGTATCGCCGGACTCGAACGCGGGCAGGTCGTGACGGATGTAGGGCTGCTCGATGGAACGCAAGATCGCGCCTTTGTTGTACTTCATCATCTTCTCCATTGGCCGACCGTTGCGATTAGCGATACGCGGGTCGAGATGTGCGGCTGTTGCCGCGGACGTTCGTGAGGTGCTGCTCGTTAGCGAGCGTGGCCAAGTTTGGCTGGCACATGTCTCCGAGCGTCAAGCCTGCCTATCTTAGCTGATGAGGCCACCATGGTTCAAGAGCGGCTTCTCAGTACCACCCGAACAGTGCATGATTCTGCGTTCACTCAACAGCCTCGCCCGGGGCCGCGCCGTTTGGCGCCGAGTCGGGAACCAACAACTCCTCGAGGGAGTACTCCAACCTCGTCTGGGCGTTCTCTTGCGAGCCGTACAGCGAACGCACCAGCTGCCCGGCTGCGTCGAAGACGAACCAGTGTGGGGTCCCCTCCACGCCCCAGCTGTCCGCCAGCTCGCCAGTCAGGTCGAGCGCCACCGGTTGCGACAACTTGGCGAAGTCGCCCGCGAAGCGTCGCAGCGTGGGCACCACGTCGTCGCGCTCCAACTGGCGGTGGCCGAGGGCGGTATGCACCAGCACTCCGTTCAGCGCAGCCCCGTACTCGCGTTGCAGACGCTTGAGGAACGGCACACCGCGCGCCACACAAGCGGGGCACTCGAGGTTGAAGAACATCACCAGCGTCGGCGTAGTCGCGGCGGTGGGAGCCGGCGAGGCGTCACCCCATACCCAATCGTCAGGCCAAGGAAGCTCACTCATGCTCCCAGGGTACGTAGCCCGCGCGTCAGGAGTACCGCGCCGCGATACGCTTGCGTCATGTCGTTCGCAACCGCCGGTCTTCATCACGTCACCGCCATCGCCACCCGCCCTCAAGCCAACGTCGAGTTCTACGTGCGCCTGCTCGGCTTGCGGCTAGTGAAGCGCACCGTCAACTATGACGACCCGCAGACCTACCACCTCTACTTCGGTGACGCACTCGCTCGGCCCGGCACCGTCATCTCCTTCTTCGCCTGGCCCGGTGCCGGACCCGCCGTTCGCGGCGCCGGTGAGGCCAACGCGGTAGCTTTCTGCGTCCCGCCCGGTGCCTTGGCGCCGTGGCGCGCCCGGCTCAGCCAGCACCGCCTGGCGTTCGACAGCTTCGAACGTTTCGGCGAGGAGGTTGTGGCCTTCAGCGATCCCGACGGTACGCCACTCGAGCTGGTCGAAACAGATCTAGGCGGAGCCACGCCTGACACCTGGCCCGACGCGCCGCTGCCAGCTGCGCTGGCGGTTCAAGGTCTACATGGCGTCACCATCACAGCTCCCGACTTGGAGGCCACCAGCGCGGTGCTGGAGAACGCCTTGGGCCTGACGGTGAAAGCTGAGGAGGCTGCGGCCGCCTCCCACAGCGACGGCGCGGTGACCGGTCGACGTCGGCGCCTCGCTGCTGGCGCCAACTTCATCGATCTAGTGGAGGTCCCACAGCAGCTACAGGGCCGCTGGGGATCGGGAAGCCTTCATCACGTGGCGGTGCGCGCCAGCGACGAGGACCAGCAGGTCCTCGCTCAAGAGCAGCTGACCGCGGCTGGAGTCAATCCGGGAACCGTGAAGAACAGGCTCTACTTCAAGTCGAGTTATTTCACGGAGCCGGGCGGCGCCATCCTCGAGGTCGCTACTGACGGTCCGGGCTTCACCCTCGATGAAGACGCAGCCGAGTTGGGTTTGGCCTTCAAGCTGCCCGAGTGGCTGGAATCGGAGCGCGAGTTCCTGCGTAGTCGGTTGCCGGTCACAGCCAGTCCCGAGTACGCCGACCGCTACAGCAGCTGAGCGGCCAACGAGGCCGATAGGACGCTTCACCTCGTCGCCTCGTGCGCGGTATCATTATGGACGTAATGAGTTCGTTTTGAGAGCGCTGTAACAGGTTCGGGAGCCTCGACATGATGGTGCAACTGAACGAGGTACCGCAAGCGCGCCTTATCGAGTTCGCCGAAAGGGCGGACAGCGCCAAGCGGCAGTTCCACTACCATGACGCACACGCCGCAGGGCTAGATGCGGTGGCGCTGTTAGGCCTCAGCTTGGACGACAAGCCGGAGGCGTGGGGTCCAAAGTTGGCCGAGTTCCATCCGGACACCGTCAAGCTACTGGGCAACGTGCTGACAACGCTGGTCAAATGCAGCTACCATATGGCCGATTATTCCGTCGCGCTGCAGCTGAGCGAGTTCGAGCTCTTCGTGCGCCGCTACTCTCAAGACGAGCTCGGCGAGGGTCACGCCCTGCACGGGCAAGCCTGGATACTTGACGTGCTCGGCCTCTACCAGCAGGCGCTGCGCGGGCACTTCGAGGCGTTCGAGGCGTTCGAGCGGCTCGAGCCTGAGAGTGTGGCTGGACCGCTCAGCGGCATAGCTCATGTCTATGTGAGCCTCGGTCAGCCAGCCAAGGCGCTGTCCTACGCTCGGCGCGCCGGCGAAGCGAGCCGAGGGTCGACGCGGCGCCAACGTGACGAGGCCACCGCGCTGCGCATCACGGGTCTAGCGCACAAAGCCGAAGGCGACCTCGCGGCTGCCGAGCAGGCCTTCCTGGCCAGCTACGAGCGTGCCGACGCCTTCGATCGCAGCCTGGCACTTCTGAACCTGGGCGAGCTCTACCTCGAGCAGGACCGGCACGATGAGGCGCTCGCTCGCTACCAGGCTTGCGTCGACGAGCTTCCCGCTCAACTGCGTGGACGCGTGCTGGCCGACGCACTGATCGGTCTTGGTCGGGTCTACCTCGGGCACGAGGATGCCGAGCGCGCGCTGGTTCCTCTAACCGAGGCCGTGGCGTTGGGCACGAGTAGCGGTGCGCTCCGCTCGACAGCTTCAGCGCACCAGGTGATGGTGCAGGCGCTTAAGCGACTCGAGCGATGGCGTCAGGCGTTGGAGCATCACGAGGCCTTCCATGAACTCAACGAGCGCGCCTTGCTACAACTCTCCGACCGCCGCACGCAGCTTCTCACCGTGCAGCTCGATGTGGAGCGCCTCAAGCGTGAACGCGAGGTCGATCAATTGCGCAACGTCGAGTTGGCGCGCGCCTACGCCGACTTGAGCGAGCTGCACCAGCAACTCGAGCTACAGGCGGCGCGCCTTGAGCATTTGGCGCGCACCGACGAGCTCACCGGCCTGCCCAACCGACGCGCCTTCGAGGAGCGCCTCCACACGGAGTTCCAACGCGCGCGGCGCAGCGCCGAGTCGTTGAGCGTACTGATGCTCGACCTCGACGATTTCAAGGCCGTGAACGACACCTACACCCACGTGGTCGGAGACGCCGTGCTACGCACAACGGCCAGGGCATTGCTCGACTGCATGCGTGAGGTCGACATGTGCGCCCGCATAGGCGGCGAGGAGTTCGTCGTACTACTTCCCGACACCGACCTTCAGGGCGCCGTCAAGGTGGCTGAGAAGGTGGTCGAATGCGTGCGTTCGCATAACCTGCAACTGCGTCTGAGCGAAGTCACCGTCACCGCCAGCGTGGGCGCCGCTACGCTGCTCGACGATGGCGATAGCGACGAACTCGTGGCGCGCGCTGACGGCATGCTTTACGAAGCCAAACGGAACGGGAAGAACCGCGTGCATGCCTAACCGAGCGCGATGATCCGCGCAATATTGATATCAGTCGGCTCCGGGCTGATCGGACTGGCGCTGGTTCTGTGGTGGCTCGGTGAAGATCTGAGCTCCGCCTGGAAAGTGCCGCCGTGGGCCTACGCGATCGGCCTCGCCTTGGCGGCACTCAACTACTTGGGCGGCGCGCTGCGCATCATGCTGTTAGCACGCATGGAGGGAGCACCGCTCGGTTTCGTGGTGGCGTTGCGAGCCTACGCCGTAGGGCTGTTCAGCGGCGCTATCACGCCAGGGAGCGCAGGGCAGGCTCCCGCCATGGTGCTGTCATTGGTGAGCGACGGCACCAGCGCCGCGCAGTCATGGCGCATGGCGGTACGCGTCTGGGTGCTCGACCTCACCTTCCTGGCCTGGTCGGTCCCGCTCAGCGTGCTGCTGCTCGGCCGTTCCAGCACGTTCATGGCACGCTTCCACCCAGAACTGTTAGCGGCCGGCCTCTTCATCGGCTCGACGGCGACGGTGCTGGTGCTGATCTTCAAGCTGGATTGGCTCATCGCCGCCGCCGCCTATGTCCTGAAGCTGCCTTTCTTGCGGCGCTGGCGCAGCAGCAGTGTCGAGTTCATGTCGCGCGTCGATAGGGCCGGCCGTACGCTGTGGAGCGCACCGTTACGGGTGCAGCTTAGACTTCACCTCTACTCCATGGTCATCTACCTCAGCACCTACCTGACGTTCTGGGTGGTGGTCGAATCGCTACGGCCCGGTTCCAAGCTGCTGGTCACCATGGCGGGTGCCCAGGTGCCGATGGTGTTGGCGTCGTTCTTCCCTACCCCAGGCGGCTCGGGTCTGCTCGAGGTGCTCACCGCCAGCCTGATGCAAAGCGGTCACGCTGCCGCTGCCATCCTGGCTTGGCGGCTCCTCACCTTCTACCTGCGCATGCTGTTGGGACCGGTGCTGGGCTGGCAGGTGCTGAAGGGAGCTCGCGGAGCGCTACGCCCACACGCCGTGTCGTCGGCCGACGACGAGTGAGGCCTCGCGCACTCAGGGACGAAGCCAGTGGACCTCGCAGGAAACAAGCGTGAGTAGAAAGTGGCGCGAGGACTATTGTCCTACCGACCTCGCCCCGTCCCTCACGTATCATCTCAGTGATGACAAGTCTGCCTATGCCCTCCAGGCACCGCCCTTCACACCTGTCTAAGGTGATCGGATGGTGAGCCCGGGCCTCGGCGTGGCGTTCGTAGCCGGCGTGATCTCGTTCTTATCACCGTGTGTTTTGCCACTGGTCCCCACCTACCTGGCGTACGTGGGAGTAAGCGCTGACGCGCAGCGCCGCGTCCTCATCACTAACAGCCTCACCTTCATCCTCGGCTTCTCACTAGTGTTCATCGCCCTGGGCGCCTCCGCGAGTGCGCTCGGATCACTACTGCGTGCTAACCAGCAGATCCTCATGACCGTCGGCGGCGTCCTGGTGATTTTCTTCGGGTTGGTGATGCTAAACGTCATCAAACTGCCGTGGCTCTACCGTGACACCCGTATGCAGTACAAGGGCGAGACGCGCAGTCCGTGGGGCGCGATGGTGTTGGGCATGGCCTTCGCGTTCGGTTGGACCCCGTGCATCGGCCCGGTGCTGGGCGCCATCCTCACCCTGGCAAGTACCGCTGGCAGTCTGGCCGCGGGTGTAGGGCTCCTGGCGGTTTACGCCTTGGGTTTGGGCGTACCGTTCTTTCTGGCCGCCCTTCTACTTGATCCGTTCATGCGTTTCTCGAAGGGCTTCCGCCGCTTCCTCCCATGGCTGGAGCGCGGTGCGGGCGTGCTGCTCATCGTCGCCGGCGTGATGATGCTCACTGGCACCTACACCGTGTTGAACAGCTACCTGCTCAACATCACTCCCGATTGGCTCATCAAGCGGCTGTGACCACGCTGAAACCAGCCCGCGATGAACCGGCCATCGCCTTGGAGAACCTCTCGCGCCGCATGGGCCAGGAGCTGGTTCTGAACGGTGTGAACCTCGAGGTGGCGGCCGGCCGCGTGGTGGTGCTGCGCGGCAGCAACGGTTCCGGCAAGACCACCCTGCTAAAAGTGTTGGCCACGCGCCTCCGGCCCACGCGAGGCGAGGCGCGCGTGTTCGGTCACGATTCGGTGCGTGAAGCCGCGGCGGTGCGCGAGAAGATCGGCATGCTCAGCGTCATGGGTGGCAGCTATCCCGTCCTCAACGCCAGCGAGAATCTGCACCTGGCCGCCTCGTTGGGCGGCGCATCCAAGCAGCGGGTACCCGAGGCACTCGAGCAGGTGGGCTTGGAGGACGCCGGCTCGAAGCTTGTGAGAACTTTCTCCAGCGGAATGAAGAAGCGCCTAGGACTGGCGCGCCTGCTGCTACTTGACCCAGACCTGTGGCTCCTGGATGAGCCTTACGCCGCACTCGACGGCGGCGGCAAGGAGCTCGTCGACGCAGTGGTAGCAGCTGCCCGCGGCCGTGGGCGCAGCGTACTCATGGCCTCGCACGAGGGCGAGCGCGCAAGCCTGAAGACCGACGCCGTCCTGGAGTTGGCGGGCGGCAAGCTGCAAGCGTTGGTGCCGGCGTGAACGACGTCGCCGTAGTGCTGGCAGTGGCGCGCAAGGACCTCTTGCAGGAGGTGCGCAGCCGCGCCGCCACCGTGGCCACGTTGTTCTTCTCCGCCGTGACGTTAGTGATGATGGCGTTCGCGCTCGGCCGCGAGCAGACGGTGCTCACGATGGCGGCGCCGGGCGTGCTGTGGGTCGCACTAGCCTTCGCCGGAGTCATCGCGGCGGCGCAGAACTTCCAGGCCGACATCGAAGAGGGCGCCTTCGAGCAGCTGCTCCTCTATCCGGTGCCGCGCGCGGCCATCTACCTTGGCAAGCTGTTGGCCAACTGGCTTTACCTCACGCTGCTGGGCCTGTTGATGGCACCGGTGGCTTTCGTGCTCTACGGCGCCGAACTGGGCGCGGGTGGCTGGTACATGGTGCCCGCCACGCTGGTGCTGGGCTCGTTCGGATTCTCGGTGATAGCCACCTTCTACGCCGGACTCACTGCCAACCTACAGGCGCGCGAGGCGTTGCTGCCGGTGCTGATGTTCCCGGTCATCGTGCCGGTGATGCTCGGCTCCGTGCGCGCCACCGAGGCTATGCTGGGCGGCTCCGACCTGGCGTTGGCGGGCAGTTGGCTGCAGCTCCTGGCCGGCTTCGACCTCGTCTACTTCGTGGTCTGCAGCGCCATCTTCCATTTCGTGGTGGACGAGTGACACGGGCGTGGGAATCATGCGAATCGTTAGGCGGAGGTTTTGCGCCGTACACTAAGCGAACGCGGGGCGTGAACGCCTCGAGGGAGAGAAAAGATGACTGAAACGATGCGTAGCGGCAAGCGGCCCCTATGGCTCAGCGTCCTTGGTGTGGTCAGCCTGGCGCTGTTCGGCTACGGCCTGTATCTAGCGCTGGTGGTAAGCCCACCCGACGTCAACCAAGGCAATCTCATTCGCGTCATGTACGCCCACGTGCCCGTGGCCTGGATCGGCTTCGTAGCAGTCGGCGCCTCGGCTGTGTGGGGAATGCTTTACCTGTGGCGCGGCCGCCCCATCGATGACGTGCGCGCAATCGCCACTGCTGAAGCTGCCTTGCTGTTCTCGGCGCTCACGGTAGTCGGCGGCATGACTTACAGCAAGCCCACCCTCAACACCTTCTGGACTTGGGACGCCAAGCTGACCCTCACCGCCCTTATGGTGGCGCTGCTGGTCGGTTACTTCATCGTGCGAGGCCTCATCGACGAGCCGCAGCGGCGCGCCCGTGTGAGTGCCGTCATCATGATCGTGGTGCTGGCCAGCCTCCCGTTCAACTACTTAGCGGCGGAGTGGTTCCGCACCCTCCACCCGGCCAAGAGCATCAACCTAGACGGTAGCGGAGTCAGCATGGACCCCATCATGCTGCGCGTGCTACTGGTGAACGTCGCCGCGGCTGCGCTGGTGTTCTTCTACTTCGTCTCGGAACGAATACGCATCGGCAAGCAGACCCTATCCGACACCAAGGCGCGCAGCGGCTTCGAGCCGTCAACAACCACCACCCCAGGTGAGGTCATACGTGTTCCCTAACCTCACGCCCTGGCAATGGGTCTGGGTGGCCTGGGGAGAGCTAGCCCTCGTATACATCGGCTACCTGCTGTACCTCGCGCACCGCGAGCGTCGCAACCGCCAAGACAAGGAGTCGCCTTGACGCTGAAAAAGATGATCTACGCACTACTGGGGGTGGCGGTGCTGGCCACCGCTGGGTTCCTCATCTCCAAAGCGCTGCAGAGTTCGCTCGTCTACTTCATCCTGCCGAGCGAATACGCCCGCGACGCCGACTCGTTCGACGGTCGCCGCATACGTATGGGCGGCCTGGTTGAGACCGGCAGCGTGGCGTTCGACGAAGCACAACTGCATCTCACCTTCCAGATCACTGACGGCATAGCGGGTTATAAGGTCCAATACGACGGCGCTCCGCCCGACCTATTCCAGGAGAACGGCGGCGTGGTCATAGAGGGTAAGTTCCATGATGACGTCTTCATCGGCGACAACCTGCTGGTGAAGCACAGCGAGGACTACAAAGCACCACCCGAGGGCGAAGCCATCGACGTCGACGCCCTGAAGGAATCGTTACGCTGACCCGTTACTCTCCGGGAGGAAGTACATGATCGACCTGCAACTCGGAC
>CAJDWL010000117.1_pt1 | contig 15089 bp, 14 predicted proteins | sample 7391591 | NCBI WGS metagenome assembly CAJDWL01 (sample SAMEA7055738, study PRJEB34461) | soil metagenome | biome: terrestrial ecosystem; feature: Peninsula; material: soil | place: Antarctica | collected 2016
GCGGCGTAGACCGCGGCGGTGTAGCCGGCGGGGCCGGAGCCAAGGATCAACAAACGACTATGTTTGGTAACGGTATTCATGCTTTTCGGTTACTCCGCGTTGCGTGGCAGCGCTGATCAAATGGGGCGAATTCGGGCAGAAGGCAAGCTTCATGGATGCAGATAATGAAGCCTGAGAGCGGAAACCGCGAGTCATCGAGCGGAAGCGGCCCGATGTAACGCATGCTGTCGCGGGGTGGATTGAGAAGACGGTCGGCGCCGAGTGGCTGCAATGCACGGCGACAGCCCTTCCGCGCAGTTGCAGCGGGTGTATTTTCTGATCCTGCAGCGCCGCTACCGTGCGGCCTGGACGTGCTGCAGGATATCCCCGACACAGCGGACAATTTTCCGTTCTACGGCGGCTCCAAGACCATGCAGCAAGCCGACCTGGAAGAGGGCGCGCTCGTCGCGGGCAAAACCAAGGGCTAGGTTGTCGGTGACGTGCTGTTGAGCGTACGAGATGCCGTGAACCAGCGCGAGCGGCTCGCCATCCCGCTCGACGACCGCAGTCTCCACCTCGTTGTGTCCGAACACGGTAACGCCGTCCGGCCACTGGGAGACTGCAGACCATCTCCCGCCACGAGGGTCGTGGTTCCCGTGAACGATGAACACCTGGCTGCCTGACGAGGTTAGCGCCTTCACTCCCGCGAGGAAGCGAAGCTGCGCGCGAACACCCGCTTGTTCGGAGTCGTAAACGTCGCCAGCGATCACAACGAAATCCACCTGTTCACGCAGGCAGATCGCGACGGCGTCATCCCAGGCGGTCAGGGACGCGTCGCGCAGTTGCCGCGCCAGGTCGGGATGCACCGCTCCTAGCCCCTTGAAGGGCGTGTCGAGGTGAAGGTCAGCTAGGTGAGCGAAGCGAAGTACAGTCACGTTCCCAGGTTCCCCAACCGGCACACCCCCTCTCTACCTACCTTAGCCGCCGCTCCGTTCCTCGAGCGCGGCGACGCGTTCCTCGAGTGCCTCCACCTTCCGCAGCAACACGGCCATCGGCGACTGGGTTATTGGAGCCCCCACTCCGTCATCTTGCGGTTTACGCGCCCGCGGTTGCAGGCGTTCCTCGCTGACACCCAAGGCGTGGGCCCAGCGGTCCTGGCTCTGCCCAGGCGAGCGCTCCAAACGCTCCACCAGCGCCACACGCCTAGCCGCTAGCTCCTCGAGCACGCTCTCCACCGCCGTCAGGTCGCGCAGGGTGGTGCCGTAGCGTTCGCTTCGCGTGCGCAGCTCTCCGGGAGTCTGGGCGCCGCGCAGGATGAGCACGCTCATGAGCGCTGCCTCGACGCGGGTCACCTCGAGCGCCTCGGCCACGCGGTGACTATGTTTCGGCACACGGTCGCTTTCGCGCTGCACGGTGGCGGCTAGGCCCTTGTCACGTAGGCGCTGCACGGCTTCGAGCACGTCTTGTAAGTGATAGTCGCTTACCGGATCGCGGCTGGTGCGTTGGTTACAGGCGCTCACCAGCGCCTGGCTGCTGAGCGGGTAGGTCTCGGGCGTGGTGCGCTCCTTCTCGATCAAAGCGCCGAGCACACGCAGCTCGATGGCTGATAGGGACATGACAGCCAGGATAATACGAGAGGCCCGGCAATCAAAGCACCCCCTGGCGTACCCTGGAGCGTGCCGATCCGCGACGAACTCATAGCCCGTACGCTGCAGCAGCTCGCCAACCTACTCGCTCGCCTGGTGGGAGCCAACGGCGAGACGGTGCCGGTCGAAGCATCTGAGCTTGCGGCCGCGGAGCAGGAGCTGGAACAGCTCTACCTAGCCAACATGGGTAGCAGCCGCGTCCTCATCCACCGCCTGAGCAGCGAGGACCTAATCAAGGTCTTGGGCGGTAGCGGCCACATCCACGAGGAGCGCGCCTACGTGCTGGGGGCGCTGCTGAGCGCCGAAGCCGACTTACTGGCTAGCCGTGAGGGAGCCGCCAGCGGCGAAGCGGCGCGGCTGCGCGGCGCGGCCCTAGACATGCTGCTAGAGGCGGGCGCCTCTAAGCTCGGCGAACCCGACCTCAAAACGCGCGTCGAGCGCCTGACTGAGCTGGTGCCAAGCAGCGGTTGGCCTAACGCCACCTTCGAGCGGCGTTTCAGGTACGAGTGGGGCTGGGGCGACCTGGCGCGCGCCGAGACTGCCTTGTTCGACTGGCTCGAGAGTGCCAGCGGCGCCGAGGGGCGGCTCGAGACCGCGACGGCGGCTGAGGGCTTCTACGACGAACTTTCCGAGCTGAGCGACGCCAAGCTGAGCGAGGGCAACTTCGCGCGCGAGGAGATAAGCGAGGGTCGCGCCGACTTCGCTGAGCGCTTGACCGAGTTACTGGCAGGCGCCGCACCGGGAAGCTGATCTCGCGATCAGCCAGCAAGAGTTCGAGACGATAAAGCACAACCTAGCGAAGTGACGCTGTGCGCCGTGCTGCGAGGCGCACACCGCGCTTTTCCAAGGGTTACGACGCGCGTTCAAGCCGTTTCGAGCGGCCTAAGCCCCGAACCGCTGCAACCCCTTGACGAATAGCGCATACAGGGGTATCTTTGAGGTAACGGACGCGCGAGAAGCGCGTTCTTCTTTTTGGCCTCGGCGCATGGTCACGGGGCATCGCTTACTGTGGCGCGCCACGTGTCCGTGCTATTTTCCAGCCTGGGGGAGATTCCACCACATGATCAGGCTGCGCGGCTCCTCCCCACTAGCCACGACTACCGGTAGAGCGCTGGTGGAGTTCGGCCTCCTCGTGGCCGCGTTGTTCATGCTGAGTGCCTGCTCAGAGCAGAGCGGACCCATCAAAATCCACCAGGTAGGCGATCCGCTGGCAGCCAACCGGATAACGGTGAACGCCAGCTTCTTACCCAGCGAACCTTTCCTGCAGAATTGGACAGTGGTGCACGAGGTGCCGTTCATCCTGCCGGTAACCGTAGCTGACGTCAGTCGCATCGACTTCGAACTCGGAAGCCGCTCGCCGTGGTTGGTGCGCTTCCAGAACTGGTCCGGTACCCACACCGCGAAGCCCCCCAAGACCCTGACCGTTAGGGCGGCCCGCTGGACCCTGACCGCTCACACCGGCCGCGACGCCCCCCTCGCGGCTTCCGCGGCGTTGGAACCTGGTATCGAGCTTGTGCTGTCGGGCGCTTGCGACCACATGGGCTGCCCCTACGAGTTCGCTCAGCCTGACCGTGCTGTCGATTGGTTGTCCTTCAGCTTAGCTAGCGACGACTTCTTCGGGCTTGCCAACGACTGGCTACGTCCCCGCGACCAGGTGAAGATAACCGTTAGTCTAGCGGTGTGGCTAAGCCCGGGCGGTGCGCAAGAGCCCGGCGCTGGAGGCGCCGACTACCTTTCCGTAACCTTCCCCTTGGCGTCCAGCGGCACTAGCGTGCTGGTAGCCTCGCGCCGATGACCTTTCTCGACATCACTAAACCGTCAACTACTACCTTTGGAGGAAACAAATGAAGAACCGCTGGCTACTAACCCTGGTCGCCGCACTACTCGTAGCCGTCCTGGCTGCGTGCTCGAGCCCGGGCGGACCATCAACAGCCCAATACCTTACGAGCGCCGAAGGCGTCGACGCCGTGGACAGCGTGATGAATGACGCCGTTTCGATCGGCAACGGCTTCGCCGACAGCGACCTCGACAAGGCTCTTCAGCACTTGACCAGCCTCCCCGCGCCAAGCGCCGGCATGATTGTCACCGTGGTGCCTGGCTTCTACGTGCTGTTCTTCGACGGCGACACGGAGCTGGGGATGTCGAACCGACGCCTGGCTACCGGCACCTTCGACTTCGACCGTATCGCTAACGACTGGGACTACTCTGCTGCCCCCGATGGCTCGTTAGTCCTGAACTGGCTCGACGGCACGCGCGGCCCTGACAAGCAGATGGAACTGCGCATCGCATGGGGAGACACCACCACCGTGAATACCTACGGCGATCCCACGCTCGGAGAGCGTGAAGCCTTCGAAGCGCCCGACAACGCTACCGTTACCCTCGAGCAGGACGGCACTATTCTCACCAGTCTCGAGATCACACAACAGTGGGTCTCCACCCCTGCCTGCGGCGTTCTCGCCGAGGCTAGCTACCTCAACCTCAAGGGGTCGCTCGGCACCGGCGCCAGCGGCGCCACGATCCGGCAACTTACCTTCGACCACACCATGCCAGACACCGTGAAGCTGAGCGGCAACCTCGACGCTCGCGCCGGATCGCTAACCCTGCCGGTCAGCTTCGAGGTCAGCGCGTCGGCGCAGATCACCCGTGGCGACGACTGCCAGATCAACGGTGTGAGCGGGTCCTTGGACGGTCGCCTCCGCTTGAAGGTGGGCAAGGGCGCCAAGCTTGCGCAGCTCCAGTTCAACGTCGCCTTCGAACCTGATGGCCTCGACAACTGGGATTCCGGTGAGCTCACGGTGAGCAAGGGCCGCTTCATGTTCGGTTCGAAGCGCTTCGATTTCGAAGGTGGCCTAGCCTTGCCTTCCGCCGACCCGGACGGCCTCCTCAATGCCATCACGCTCACCTTCGCCGATGACGACACGAACACGTTGCTGGAGTTCATCGACCAACTCAACACCAGCTTCTGAATTAGCGGCGCGGCAACGCGCCATTCAGCAAACAGCGCTCCCGACAGCCATCGGTCGGGAGCGCCTTTTTGTGAACCTGAACCAGCTCGTGTTATGGCTCGCCTAGGCGCCTAATAGGGCTGTCTATGACCTAAGTCATGGGGGACCATGGCGCCCTAACACTATAACTGGACCTAGATGTCCAAGTTTAGGTAAGCGCGGGCTACGGCAGGCACGCGGTGCACTCGTGGCCGCTCGCCGGTCGGGCTCCGCGGGGAGGTGCCATAGCTGATGCAACGGGTCATAGACCTATCTCTATCCGTGCTGGCGAGCGTGGTGAGTTTCGCGCTCTCCTGGCCCTACTGGCGTAAGTTCACGTACTGGGCAGAATCACGGACCGCGTGGTGGATCTACTTCATCCTCGGCTTCGTACTGGCAGTGTTCGTGTTCTACGTCTTCTTCCGCGCCCTGCGCACCATATCCAGTCACGAGGGACACGGCGAACACGGTCACCATGATCACGATGACCACGACGCGCATCACCATCACTCCGGTTTCACCGAAGATGACGACGCTCAGGTGACGACATGAGCCCCGAACCGTTCACCGACAAGAACCTACCCGAGCGCCGCAGGCGCATGACCGCCCTGGCAGTGCTCGGCTTCATGATGCTGCTCTTCGTGGTGCTGTCGGGATTCTCCTTCTTGGGGTCACGCAGCCAGGTACTTCCCGAAGACTTCTCATACGCAAACGACCACAATGCCGTCGACGGCAAGCGCATCTGGCAGGCGTACAACTGTATGGGCTGCCACACGATCGTCGGCAACGGCGCTTACTTCGGCCCCGACCTCACCAACATCTACCAGGACGCCGGCCCGGCCTATCTGGCCGCCTACATGCCTTCGGCAGGCACCTGGCCCACGGAGGCCGCGCTGCGCACCCAGTTGCAGAACCCCAACCAACTGGCCGACACTGGCATTAGCGATATCAACGAATACTACGCCTACTTCCCAGGCGCCTTAGAGCGGGTCGAGCGCCGCGGCGGCGATAGCACTTTCATGCCCAACCTGCAGTTCAAAGCCGATGAAGTCGATAAGCTCATCGCATTCTTCAAGTACACCTCAGCGATGGATAATGAGGGCTGGCCGCCAGTGCCCAAGATCGACGGGTTACAGCATCCGGTGGCCGCGCCCGTAAAGAACATCCTGGCGAGCGCCGCTCCGGCTTCCACCGCGACGGGAACCGCCGCCGACAGCGCGTCGGGCAGCCCAACGGCTAGCGTCGACCCAACCGCCATTGGTCCCGCCGTAGGCGCCGGCCTAGTAGCCGATTACGGCTGTCTAGCCTGCCATTCGACGGGTTCTGACCGTCTGGTGGGCCCAGGTTGGGGCAAGCTGTACGGCTCTACCGCCGCCATCGAAGGCGGCACCACAGCAACGGTGGACGAGGCATACCTGCAGGAAGCCATCCTCTATCCCAACGAGAAGATAGCGGCCGGCTACCCCGCCAACGTTATGCCCGCCTACGCCGGTGTGCTCAGTGACGACGAACTGACCGCCATGGTGGCTTACATCCGTAGCCTGGAGGCGCAATGATCCAGTACGAGACCCAACGACTGAGCATGCGCTTCTTCCTGCTCATGCTGGTGCTTTTCATCGTGCAGGCGCTGCTCGGGCTGCTCCTCGCGGCTCAACAGGCCGACCCGACGCTGCTGTCGGGCGTATTCAGCTTCAACATCGCTCGCTCCGAGCACGTAGGCCTCGGCGTGATCTGGATATTAGCCGGCTTCATCGGCACTATCCTTTTCATCGGGCCGCTGCTCTCGAAACGTGAACTAGCCGCGGTATGGCTGATCCACGTGCTGTACTGGGCGCTCCTGGCCGTTACCATCTGGAACTCCATCACCATCTTCTTCGCCCAGAAAGGCATAGCGGGCTGGTGGCTGGGCCAACCGTGGATCCAGGAAGGACTCGAGTACCTAGAGGCGGGCCGCGCCGCCGACGTCGTCATCTTAGTGGGCTTCGTCATCTTAGCTTACGTGGTGCTACGCACCTTCCCGAAAGTACGAACATGGAACGAGATCCACTGGGGCTTAGCCATCGGCGTCACGGCGCTGGCAGCCATGTGGGTGTTCGGGATGTTCTTCATCGGCCGCATCGACTTGCAGGAGTACTTCCGCTGGTTCGTGGTGCACTACTGGGTCGAAGGCGTCTGGGAAGTGATCCACCTCAGCCTCATCGGCTTCCTTATCGTGCTGATGTTCAAGGCTGATGTGAAGTCCGTCGGTTACGCGGTGTTCTGGGGCGTGGTGCTGGTATGGCTGTCGGGCTTGCTCGGCAACGCTCACCACTACTTCTTGACGCTCATCACGACCGAAAACCGCTAAAGAACGCGCCGGCGTTCTACTTCATCCTCGGCTCGGCCGTGCTGGAGCAGGTGGGTGCCGGCATCCTCGGCTTCACCATGACCTTCGCCCTCACCAACGTATGGTCGCACGGCACCTGGGTAACACCCAGCCACGCCCACCTGGCCATGTTCGGCACCTTCGGCATGCTCGCCATCGGCGCCGCCTACTTCATCATTCCGGCGTTGCGCAAAGCCGACAACTTCGATCAGCGCTTCGGGCAGCTCTCCTTCTGGCTGGTGTTCATCGGCATGCTCGGCATGGCGTTCGCCTTCGCGCTCGGCGGCACGGTGCAAGTGTTCGTATACCGCACCCTGGGCCTCGACTGGTTCGGCGGTGACGTCTTCCCCGCCATGGGCTTATACAAGGCGATGCTTCCCGCTTTCGGCTTCGTGTTCACGGCTGGCGCCGCTCTGTTGACATTCGATTTACTCACGCTAGGCCACCGTGTACGAGTGCCGAGCGCCGAGTTGGATCTTGCCTACCGCCGTCCTACCCCTAGGACCGGTTGGGCGAGCCCCCTGAGCGGCTTCGAGGCAGGCATCTGGTTACTGTCGATGTGGCTGTTCGGAGCCGTCATCACCTTCGGGCTACTGTCGTTCAACCTGCCTCAGGTGCAGAACGGTAATCCCACCCTGCCCTACCTGGCCGCCGGCGTAGGTTACCCGGGTCTGCTACTGGTCACGGTGCTGTTCGTGTGGCGGTTCCTGGCTTCGCTCGGCGCGCGCGAGCACGCTACGGCCGCGGCAATCGCGGGCGGATTGGTACCAGCGCCAGCGGCAGACTAGAGAGTTTAGAGGGCGGCTCGGGGTTCTTGCATCAGCGCCCCGGGCCGCTCAAACATCTCACCTGCCTAGCCCCCTACGACCGCCCTGAAGTGGCCTTTCGGCCACGCTGGAACTCTACAGCGGGTCGAGGTCAGCGATCCTCGTCGCGCTCCTCGCCGGCGTGTAGCTCCACGTTGATGCTCACCACCCGTTCGACCACCTCGACGCCTTCAACGATCCGCTCCGGCGACGAGTAGACGTGAACGCGGTACACGCCCGACGGCACGATCACCGCGTCCGAGTTCACGTGGCCGCGAGCCACCTCGCTACCGTCGGGGTCGAACACCACGAACTCAGGCTGGATGATCTGGTTGAGGGCTGCCGCCAGCTCCTCGCCGCTGGTGGTGTCGTAGTACACACCGCCACCCAGTTCGGCCCAGGCTGCGAAGGTCGCCTGAACCTGCTCGTCGTCCGGAAGGGCGAGGCCAACTATGTTCACGGTCTCGATACCGGCGTCACGCAGCGCCAATATGGCAGCTCCCGGGTCGCCCCCGCAGGACTCCTCGCCGTCCGTGATTAGGAGCACCATGCGCCGCCCGTCAGCATCGGCCAGGTCGTCGCCGGCAGCGAGGATGGAGTCGGCCAGAGGCGTCTGCGACAGCAGCTTAGGTTCGACGCCCAGCACCGCCGCCTGGAACCGCTCCGTCTCGAACGGCTCCAGCGGCAGCTCCAGCGACATGTGGCATGTGGCGGGCTCTAAGTGCCCGTACACACGCAGCGCCAACGGCACGCCGGCCGGGAAGGCGTTCTCCGCTAGGTCGAGAAGCACCTCGGTGGCGGCCTCCCAGCGCGACTGGCCGGAGGGCAGGCTAATGCCCATCGAACCGGAGGCGTCGAGGATGACCTCGATGGCGTTGGAGTTGGCCACCAGGTCTGGGCGCGCCACTACCCCGATCGATCCGGGATCCAACGGTATGCCTACTCCGTCCACTTCCAGGCCGCCGAAGCGTGGGCTCGAGCCGTCGGGTGCACGATGCATTAGCACCTCTACGTAAAGAAACTGCCCCTCTAGCTCCAGGCTGTCTCCGCTAGACACCAACGCTCGTCCGGCTGGCGCCCCTAAGCCGCCGCCAGTGGACGCTCGCACCTCCAGCTTGGCGCCATCGGGCACGCTGCTGCTGAATCGCAGCGACTCCCACCGGGTTCTGAACGATGGACCGCGGACCTTGAGGGTGTAGGAACCGCTGTCGGGCGGACCGAAAGCGAGCTGCCCGGTCATATCGGAGTAGGCGTAGGGAACGCCGTAGTCGTAGAGCGGCAGCTCGTCCGACCCGCGGCGCACCTTCGCGTCGAGGTTCACGACCAGGTCCACGCTGTTCGAGGCCGGATCGATGCGGTGCACGGCGTTCGCGACGACCCATGGTCGACCGCGAGCGTCGATGGAGACACCGGTGGGCCGGCCAGCAACGGAGATGCGAGCGACGATTTCACCGTCGGGCGCGAAGCGGGTCACGGCGTCGCCACGGGAATGAACCACCCACACGTGGCCGTCGGACGTGACCGCCACGCCGCGCGAGTCGTTCACTCCCTCACCGGCGTGGAAGCACTCCTCGAGCTCGCCGTCGTGGCTGAAGCGGCACACGCTAGCGACGAAGTCGCTGATCCAAACGTGGTCGTCGGGTCCCAAACCGATGCCATAACTCGGCTCGTTCAGGCAAGTCTCGGAGGTCAGGGGTTCGCTCGGGTCCCAGCGCATCAAGCTTCGCGCCGACCACAACGCGCCGGAGCGGTCGACGAGTCCACCGTAACCGCCGCAAGGCGCCTTCTGTGAGCTGAGCACCTCACCGCTCAGGCCGTCGAGCAGGTCGAAGTGGTTGTTGCTGGTGCCGCTGACCCACACGTCGCCGTCTAAGTTGACGGAGACGTGCCGCACTCCTCTGGACTCCACCGGCACGTGGTGAAGGATGCACTCGTCCTCTGGGCCGACTAGGCCGGTCTCGGGGTCGCTGAAGCCGGCAGGGCTCCAGGGCCGAACGTCGCCCAAGCCAGTGGAGGTATCGATGACGCCGTTGCCGTTGCGGTCGATGCACTGACCGTTCTCGAGCAGACCGATGTGGGTCACGGTGCCGAGGTTGTCTGGGCCTTCACGGCGGTTGCCGACCCAGACGTTGCCGTTGCGGTCGACGACGGTCCGCGAAGGATCCAATGACGGTCTTTCCGGGTCGTGCACGGGCGCGGTCCAGTACTCACCGAGTACCTCGCCGGTGTCGGTGTCTATCTTCACCACGGTGCCGCGCCGACTGGCCGGCACCCAGATGAAGCGGAAGGCGGCCGCCTCCGCGTCGAGCATCACTTCGTCGCCGTCGAGCACGGTGTTGAGCAACTCCCCACAGCGCAGCGCCGAGGCAACTCCGTAGGCCGCTGAGAACGCGTGTTCGCCATCATTTACCCGGGCGGGTTCCACGCACTCGTCTTCGCTCGGCGCGGGAGGAGGCGCCGCAACCGCGTCCTGCCTTGTTGCCGGTTCGGCGACCGTGGTGACCGTCAGGGTGCTGTCGTCGTCTTCAGTGTGCGCTTCCAACTGCTTGGGCTCCGCGGCCGCGGCCGCTAAATCGAGGATGCGCAGCGCGTACTCACTGCCACCGCCCGAGATGGCCACGTAGTAGTGACCCTGCTGCAGTTCCACGCTCTCTATGCGCGCTCGGCCGTTATCGGCGCTTGCCGCTGCGATGGTGCCACCGCCTACGGAGCGCAGCGTCACCTCGCTCACTCCGGTGCCCCTGCCTAGCACCTGGAGGCGGTAGACCCTTCCACCCTCGGGCACGGAGAAGGAGAAGATGTCGACGTCACCTTGCGTGAGGTAGCCGCGCATGGTGAGGGTCTCGTCGAGCGGCTGCGCGCTGCTCATGGTGTCGTTCGGCTCGCGTTCCGAGCCGGGTTGGGGCGAACCGGCCGAGCGAAACGACAGCGTGTAGTCGCCTTCGCCACCGCTGATCATGAAACCGTACTGGCCCTCGGGCAGAAGTAAGCTGCGCAGCGCCCCACCGGCGCCCGTCCGCTCCTGCAACAGGCGCGCCTCGGCGTCGTATAGGCCCACCGTAACCGTGACGTCGGTGTCGACCACCAAGTCGTTCAGCTGCTCGGCCATTGCACCTGCGGTCGTGAAGGTGAAGTAGTCGACGTCGCCTGGAGTCAGGCTGCCAAGCAGAGGCTGGTCGGTAGGCAGTACCGAGGCAGTGGCCCAGTCATCGTTCGGCTCCACCTCGCTGGCGTGATCACCGTCCTGAGCCAGAGTGAAGGCCGCCAGCGTGACAATTGCGGAGAGAAGCAGAGTGGCGCCCAGGCGGCGCCACGCACGTCGCGCTATGAACTTCATGTTTCCGGAAGGTACTCCTCACGGAGCGGCGCGAACACCTCGACCACCTCACTATCATCCAACGCCACAACGCTGTGCTCCTTGCCGCCCAGGACGCACCAACTAGCGCCCGGGGAAAGGGTCGCCGTCTCCCCAGAGATCGTGAAGCGCAGCGATCCGCTCACCAGGAACCCCGTCTGCTCGTGCGGATGGCTATGCGGAGGCAGACTGCTGCCAGCGGCGAGGCGGAACTTCACCATCATGGTGTTCGAGCCGTGCACCAGGTATTTCCGGGCGACGCCCGCGGCAACCTCTCGATAACCGTTCTCACTAGGTCCTGTGATCATGCATGAGTATACGGAAGCCGTCGGGCCGTTCTCGGAGGCGCCTCGACGGGTTAGCATCGCCGACATGGCTAGCGTGGCAATCGCGGTGAACGGCCCGACAGCGTGACGCTGCTCGCGCGCGCCCTCGAACACGTCGACAGCAACTTCGATGCGCAGGTGAACCTCCTACAACGCCTGGTGGCGCTGCCCAGCGTGCGCGGAGCGGAAGCGCCGGTGCAGCTCGAGTTGGCGCGGGAGCTTGACGCAGCCGGGCTGACAAGCGAAACGTACGACGTCAACCCACACGCGCTGGCGCACTTGCCGGGGTTCTCAAAGCCCGAATGGGATTACGAAGGCCGCCCCAACCTCGCTGCACAGTGGACCGGCCGCGGCGGGGGCCGCTCGCTGCTCCTCCAGGGACACGTTGATGTGGTGCCCGCCACCCCGCTAGCACACTGGACGCGGAACCAGTGGGGCGGCGAGATCGAGGCGGGCCGGCTCTACGGACGTGGTGCCGCCGACATGAAAGCCGGCATAAGCGCGATCGTCTACGCGGTGCGCGCGCTTCGAGAAGCTGGAGCGGAACTCGCCGGGAACGTGCTCCTCGACTTCGTGATCGAGGAGGAGTGCACCGGCAACGGCGCGCTCGCCAGCTTAGAGCGCCGCAAGCTTGCAGCCGCGCCTCGCGTTGCTGACGCCGCGGTGATCCCCGAACCGTTCGGACAGACCAAACTGATCGCACAGGTGGGCGTGCTCTGGGTTCGCGTGAAGGTGCGCGGCGCGGCGGCGCACGTGCTGGGTGCCTCGGGTCCGCAGGCGGTGAACGCGGTTCAGAAGGCGCAGCTGGTGATCGCGGCTATCAACGAGCTGGAGCGTGAAGCCAACTCCCGGCTTCGGCCACCGTTGTGGCGCGACCTGACGCACCCGCTGAACTACAACGTCGGCACCATAACGGCAGGAGATTGGCCATCGACGGTGCCGGCCGAGTGCACACTCGAGGTGCGACTCTCGGTGTTCCCAGGCGAGTCCCTGGAGGCGGCCCGGGAGCGCTTCAAGAGCGGCGTGCTTAGCGCTTGCCAGGCTGACGAGTGGCTGGCGGCGCACCCGCCGGAGATGACGTTCTTCGCCTTCGACGCCGAAGGGTTCGAGCTTGGCGAGACCGAAGAGATCCTCGAGACGCTAACGGCGGCGCATGAAGGCCTACTCGGCCAGCCGCTACATCCTTACGTCTCCACCGCCACCACCGACGCGCGTTACTACAACCTCTACTACGGCGTCCCCGCCACCTGTTACGGGCCGGTGGGCGGCAATCTGCACGCACCGGATGAGTGGGTCGATCTGGAAAGTGTGCGCGAGGTGACGAAGGTGCTGAGTGGGACCATCCTCGACTGGTGCGGCGAGGAACAGCGTAGCTAGCGATGTGGTCACCAGTGTTGCCGCCACGGCTGCGGCGCGGGTAGACCAGTAGGCCCTGTTCACGCGCCAAGTCGGTAATCTGCTGGTGCACGTTAAGCTCCGCCGGGAAAGGCTCGAACTTCTCTCGGTCAGCTACGAACTCCAGCGCCATGAGGAGCCCCAACCCACGCACTTCCCCAACGATGGCGTTCTCGTCCTCGATGCGCTCCAGCCCGGCGCGCAACTCGATACCGCGCACCTGGGCGTTCTCGACCAACCCGTCCTCTTCAACGACTTTGAGCACGGCGTTGCCGACCGCGCAGGCCAGCGGGTTACCGGCGTAGGTGTGGCCGTGCATGAAGCCTCCCGCCGCTACCACCGTGTCGGCTATCTCGCGACGGCACACCACTGCGCCGAGCGGGATGTAGCCCGCGCCCAAACCCTTGGAAAGCGCCAAGATATCCACCTCGGCGCCAACGGGCCGGTCATTCTCCCAGTGCTGGTAGGCGCAGAATGCGCCGGTGCGGCCGATGCCCGTCATCACTTCGTCGTAGATGATCAGGATGCCGTGCCGCCGGCATACTTCCGTCATCGAAGCGAGGTAGCGCGGTGGTGGCACTAGCGCGCCGGTGGAGGCGCCACCGACCGGTTCGATGATGAACGCCGCCACCGTTTCGGCTCCCGCTGCGAGGATCACACGCTCCAGCTCCACCGCGCACGCCATGGTGCATGACTCGTGGTCGAGGTCGAGCGGGAAGTTGAAGCGAGTCGGCGCCGTAACGTAGTGGGGCGGCATGGTGAGCGGCTGGAAAGGCTCGTTGAGCGGGTCGTAACCGGTTACGCTCAGCGCCCCGAGCGTCGAACCATGATAAGAGGGGAAGCGGCTGATCACCTTGTAACGCTGAGGTTCGCCCTTCGCCAAGTGGTACTGCCGCGCCAGCTTTATTGCCGCCTCAACCGACTCGGAACCGCCCGAGGTGTAGAAGACGCGCTCGAGCCCCTGGCTGAGCTGCGCGGTGAGGCGCGCCGCCAGGTCGTGGGCGGGTTGGTTCTCGAACTGTGTTCGGTAGGCGAAGGTGACCTTCCGGGCTTGCTCTGCCATCGCGTCCAGCACCCGCGTGTCGCCCTGGCCGATCGCCGCCGCCACGGCTCCCGAGCAACCGTCCAAGTAACGTTTGCCGTTGGTGTCCCACAGCCAGATACCCTCGGCGCGGTCCACGGTGGGAAGCTCGAGATGATCCTGGTAGAAGAGTAGGCCGCGACCCTCTTGGTGCATGACGAACCCCAATCTGTTCAGGCGTACTACTGGCCACGCCACCGGCACCGCCGTAGCTGTCAACTGGCATCATGTTAGCGTAGCGCAATCCGGTTTCGGTCCTGCCAAACAGGGCCAGGAGGCTCAAGTCATCAGCGGTGTTCTCCAACAGTGCTCTGGTGTGGCGAGTTGCATACCTGCGCCGGAAAAGTCGCCGGGAACGTGCGCCGCGGTCCTTTACGTGTCGTCCCGGCCTAGTGAACCGCAATCTGCCTTAGGAGGCAATATGGCATTCACAAAACGCTTCATCCGCCCCACGCTTGTTCTGCTTGCTACGCTCCTGCTACTTCCGATGGCCCTCGCCGATCTGAGCGAGATCCAAGCTAAAGGCACCGCCACCATAGCCATGTCCGGCGAGTACCCACCCTTCTCGATGCCCGATGAAGCCGGCAACATGGTTGGCATGGACGCAGACGTAGCGCGTGAACTCGCGAAGCGGCTCGGCGTGGAGCCGATCCTGCAGCAAGCGGAGTTCTCGTCGATCGTCGGCGGCATCCAAAGCGGCGCGTTCGATTTCTCGGTGGCGTCGCACTCCGTGACCGAAGAGCGCCAGAAGGCCGTGAACTTCTCCGACGTCCCCTACTACTACGGGGGTGGCCAGATGTTCATCCGCAACGACCTTGATTACGACAGCATCGAGGAGATGGCCGCCGCCAACGCCGCCATCGCCGTCGACTTAGGCGGCACCAACCAGCAGTACCTCGAGAGCATCGACTACCCGAAGGTCGACACCTACTCCGGCGTGCAAGACTCCCTGCTGGCGGTGGCTTCCGGTAGGGCCGCGGGTATCTTCACCAACCCCGTCGTCGGCTTCGAGGCCATCGAGGCCGGCCAGCCGCTGAAGGCCATGCCCGGCTTGGTGTTCGAGGAGAACGCCTACGTGCTGATGGCCAAGTCCAACACCGAGCTCGAGGCAGCCGTTAACCAGGCGCTGCGCGACATGCTTGCCGACGGCAC
>CAJDWL010000041.1_pt1 | contig 14973 bp, 10 predicted proteins | sample 7391591 | NCBI WGS metagenome assembly CAJDWL01 (sample SAMEA7055738, study PRJEB34461) | soil metagenome | biome: terrestrial ecosystem; feature: Peninsula; material: soil | place: Antarctica | collected 2016
CGGCTTGCTGCATGGCAACGTCGGCGACATGCCGGAGCATGGCCGCTACGCGCCCTGTTCACTTGAGGATCTGAACCGTACGGGCCTCGACTACTGGGCGCTCGGACACGTGCACAACAGGCAGATCCTGCAGAACGCCAATCCGATGGTGGTTTACCCCGGCAACCTTCAGGCCAGGCACCCCAACGAGCGGGGCGCCAAAGGGTTCTACATCGGTGAACTGCGCTCGGGTTCGAACCAACCGGAGCTCACCTTCCATCCCGCGGATAGCTGGCGTTTCGAGACGGTGCGCGTTGCAATCGAGGGAGCGGAGCCCAGTTCCATCGACGAGCTGAGTGGTCTTCTGAGCGGGCGTGCAGCCGCTCTTGCGGATGAGCGCGGTTCCGCCGGCCTGATCCTCAGCTCCGTGGTTAGCGGCGCCGGCGCGCTTCATGCCGACCTGCGCCGGCCGGGCGCCAGCACTGAACTGCTTGCGGCGTTGCGTGACATAGCTGAACAGCAGGTCTGGTGGCATGACATGACCGTGCTTACCAGGCCCCAGCTCGACCGGGCGGCGCGGATGGAGATGGGCGACTTCCTCAGCGACCTGCTCAAACGTAACGACGCGGACGTGGGCAACGCCGAGGAGACGGTTGCCGGCCTGATCCATGAGCTGGAGGGCCATGCCAAGCTGCGAAGCGTGACGCGCAAGCTGAACCTCGCTCATCTCACGGAAACGGCTGCGGAGTTGTGGGCCGAAGCGGACCAGCTCGCGCTTGACTACTTCGATCAGCTTGAAGTGCATGAGGGAGAGCCGTGAGGATCGCTGCGGTTCACGTCGATAGCTATGGCGGCCTTCGCAACCGCCATGAGGAGTTCAAGCTCCCGCCCGTCGGTGGTCTGGTCGTGCTGGAGGGTCCGAACGAAGCGGGTAAGACGACCATGCTGCGCTTCATCCAGGCGCTGCTGTTCGGCAACGGTGAGTTGCACGGCACGCTCATCCTCGATCGGGATGGGCGCCGCTACAGCCTCCGGCAGAAAGGTCGGCGACCTTCGTTGGCGCTGGTCGATATGGAGACGGGCAACACTCTCGACAGCACCAAGCTCAGCCAGATGCTCGGCGGGCTCGACGCCAAGGTGTACCGCAGCGTGTTCGCTTTCGGTCTCGACGAGCTCCAGCAGCTACAGTTCCTGGCTGCCAGCGGTATCCAGGAGCACATCTTCTCGGCCAGCGTAGCCGGCGCGGGGCGCAACGCCCGCAAGGCTCTCACGCGGATCGATGGTGAGCTGAAGGAGCTCCTCAAACCCAGAGCCTCTGCCGTGCTGAACGATCTGGCAGACAACCTCATCCAGGCGACGAGCTCCGCCGAGGAGGCGTGGCAGGCGAACCAAGCTTACGAGCCGCTCAGGCGAAGAGAAGCGGAGCTGTTCGCCAATATCGGACGTACTCAGCACCAGCTGCAGACGCAAGAGGCGGCGCAGCGGCAACTCGACGCCGTGATCGAACTGTGGCCCAGCTGGTCTAGTTCGTTGGCGGCGGCGAGTGAACTCGAATCTCTCGATGAGATCGACGGTGTTGCCACCGATTCCCTAACCCACTTCGATCTCGAGATGAGGCAAGTCGCGGAGTACGAGTTGGATATCGAGGTGCGGGAGGCCGATCTCGAGCGGGACGCACATGAGTTGGCGGAGGTAGCCGTTGACCACGACCTGCTGGTCCTGAAGAACCAGGTCGAAGATAGGCTCTCGTCCCTTGGCACGCAGCAGCAACGCCTCGAAGAGGAGATTCCGTCCTTGAGAGACCGGCTGGAGCGGCAACGCCAGCGGCTTAACGAACAACTGCAGCAACTCGAGGGTGGTTGGAACGAGCAGCGGCTGCTGGCCGCCGGCTCTGACGCCGCGCCGCCGAAGCGGCTCCAGCTCGACGAGCAACTGTTGGCGGTGGCTGGTGACATCGATCAGCTCAACGCCAACCTCAGTGCTTACACGCTTCGCCGGGAGCGCTGCGCCACCATCGAGCAGCAGGCGCGCGAGGCCAACGGCCAACTCAAGGTTCTGGTCGGCCAGCTTGGAGCCGGCTGGGATGAGCGTAAGGTAGCGGATTTCGACCAGGGACCCAACTGGCGGCAGAAGGCGGCAGGAGCGCGGCGCGACCTGGCGCGGCTCGACCGCAGCCGACTAGAGCTGGAAGCCCACTACAACCTGGTCAAGACCCGCTTCGGTGACGCGACGGACAAGCTCGCAGAGCTAGCTGTGCCGCACCAAAGCCTGAGTGAGCTCAAGGCTTCCCGCGAGCGACTCAAGGCGCAGGAGCAGGGTTACCTTGGCCTGCAGGCACGCCTCGCCGACCGGACCCAGAAGACGCTGGGCCTTCAGGCCCTGGTCAGTGGACTCGCGACCGCCGAAGCTGCGCGCGGAGGACCGCTGCGCTGGGCCGGACCGCTGGTTGGCGCGCTGGGCCTGCTGGCAGCCGCGTACTTCTCGTTCCCGACCAATGAACCTCTCTCCTACGTCCTCGCGGCGCTCGCGCTCATGGTCGTGATCCTGCTCCGGCCCCGCGCGCTGCGCGAAGGAACGCGATCTACAGCTACCATCGAAGAGCTCGAGCGGCAGGTGGATGGTGCGCGAACGGAGCTAGCGATGCTCGACGAGGAGGTTCGGGCCGATCTGAACTCGTTAAGCCTGGCTATCGAACCTGGCGCCGGAGCGATGCAGGAGCTGCTCAACGCCGCCCAGAGCTCCCTTAAACAAGCCGAAGCGGCCCTCGACGCGCTGGCTCAGCATGACCGTTCCGACGCTTCGGTCACCAGGTTGACGGATGAACTCGACGGCGTACGGTGGGAGCTGGCCGAGCTGAACAGAGAACAGAACGACGTCACAGCAGCTTGGAAGCGCTGGTGCGCTGAACAGTCGATCCCCGACGCCGTTTCACCGGAAAGCCTCGAGGCTTACCTCGGCCGGTTGGAGGAAGCAGTCAGGTTCAGCAGGTCACGAGCTGAGAGCGCCAGGGAGTTTGCCGCCTTGATCAAGGCGGTGCGGGCCTACGAAGCGAAGATCGAGCAGCTCCGGCCACGACTCGGTAGCGAAGGAGCTAGAGCCGAACCGGGTGAACTCGTTGCGACATGGAAGCAACTACTATCCGATGAGCAGAAGCGAAAACAGGAGCTCGCGCGCTGGCAACAACGGCTTCGAGACGCAGGCGAGCAGCTCACACAGGTGATGCAGATCGAAGAGGAGCTTCGCCAACTTACGCAGCGCAGCGACTCCTGGGAGGAAGAGGCGCATACGCTTCTGGAACTTGCGGATCGACCTGTAAGGCCGGTCGGCCTGGATCTTCTGAGTGCAATGCGTGAGTTGAACGATGGCTTACGCGGCGCCGAAGAGGAAGCTAGTCGAGCCGCTCAGTTGCAGGCGGCCTGCGATGACCATAGAGCGGCGATCGAAGCCATGCGCGCCCGCCAGGACAAGCGTAAGCAGACCGCCGACGCCATCCTGGCGGCCGCCCGTGCTGACGACAGGAGCGACCTCGAGTTGCGCCTGGCGGCCCAGGAGCGCCGCGAAGAGCTGGAGCGTGCCATCCGTGACACTGAAACGCAGCTGACCGCCCGCTTCGGACAGCACCAGGAAGAAGCGCGAGCGGTCCTGGAAGAGGAGGATCCACTGCAGTGGCGCAGCAGGAGGGAAGCGGTCGAAGCCGAACAGGCTGAACTACACGGGCTGCTGCACGGCAAGAACGGGCTGTGGGCGCAGCATGCCCAGACAGTGGAGGAGGTGCGTACCCTGGAGTCCTCCAGTGACATCGCCGAACGAGCCGCGCAGCTGGAAAGCCTGCGGCAGGAGCTGCGCACCGAAACGCGCAACTGGTTGGTGCTCAAGCTGGCGGAAGCCATGATCGCCAACAACCTCAAGGAGTACGAGCGGACGCACGTGCCTGACGTTCTGAAGCACGCCAGCGAGAAACTGGCAGCGGTGACCGGTGGCAGGTACGTCCGCGTCCATAACACCGACGCCAGCGCTCTGCGCGTCTTCACCAGCGACGATCATGTGCTCGACGCGGCGCAACTGAGCCGGGGAACGCAGGAGCAGCTATACCTGGCGGTTCGCCTCGGACTGATCGATCACTTCGCCGAGCAGAGCGGCAAGCTGCCGCTCGTGATGGACGAGGTGCTGGTGAACGCCGACCCGCAGCGCGCCGTCCAGCTTGCCGACATCCTGGCCGAAGCCGCGAGGCGGCATCAGATCATCTATCTGACCTGCCACCCGCACACCGCTGAGTTGCTCCGCAACCGTGTTCCTGACTGTACTTACATCAAACTGGAACGCTTGGAAGCCCACGGTTACGCGGACGTTGAACTGCTGCCGCCCGAGGTAGGCAGCCTTACCGGACGCGCTCCGGCGGTAAACGGAGACGGCCTGGTGGAGCAGGTGCTGCAGGTGTTCGCGGCCGCTTACCCGAAACGGCTTGCCCGCAGCGACATCATGCGTGAAGTCGACATGACCGCGGGTCAGTTCACGGGCGTGATCAACGAACTGCAGGACGCCGGGCTCGTCGACAAGGAGGGGAAGCGGAGAACGGCCACGTACGCCGCTGCCCGGCCACCAGCGTGACCTCACGCCAACCCCACCCTGCCGTTCTGAAAAGCTGCTAGGTCGGTCGGCTGTCCGCCAGCGCCTGGCGCACCTCGGCGTCGCTGGTCTGAGCGAAGCGTTGGTACCACTGGCCCACGCTGCCGAAGTCGTCGGGAGTTGCCAGGCACACCGTCTCGTCAGCCTCGTTTTGCAGCTGCAGGTACACCTCCCGCGGAGCCACCGGCACCGCGGCTACCACTCGCTGGGCGTCCAGCTCCTTGAGGGCCTTCAGTGCCGCCCGCATGGTGGCGCCGGTGGCGGCGCCGTCGTCGACCACGATCACTGTGCGCCCGCGCACCTCCAAGGCCGGCCGGTCACCTCGGTAGAGGCGCTCGCGGCGCTGTAACTCGCGTTCCTCCTGGCGCCGGACCGGCGCTAGCTGCGTTTCGCTCAGCCGTAGCTGCTCGATAAGGTCGTGGTTGAGCACCATCGCCCCGCCGCTTGCTAGCGCACCGAAAGCCAGCTCCTCCTGGCCGGGTACGCCGAGCTTGCGCACTATCAGCACATCAAGCGGCGCTTGCAGGCTAGCGGCTACTTCGAGTGCCACCGGCACACCGCCGCGCGGCAGGCCCAGCACCAGCACGTCTGCCTGGCCGCGGTAACCGCTCAGCGCGCGGCTCAGCTGTTCTCCGGCGTCACGGCGATCCTCGAACAACCACATGCTGCCTCCTCGACCTTCAATCGGCCAGATGGCCCAACTTCTGCTCCTTGGTGCGCAGGTAGCGCTCATTGTAGGGGCTCGCCCCGACGTGCAACGGCACCCGTTCGACCAGCTCCAGCCCGAAGCCCTGCAGTGCCCGTACCTTAGCTGGGTTGTTGGTAAGTAGCCGTAAGCGGCTCACGCCGAGCTGAACTAGTATCTGTGCGCCCACACCGTAATCGCGCAAGTCGGCCGGGAAGCCGAGCTGCTCGTTGGCCTCCACGGTGTCGGCGCCGCCATCCTGCAACTCGTAGGCACGCAACTTGTTCAGCAGCCCGATGCCGCGGCCCTCCTGACGCAGGTAGACGAGGACGCCGCGACCTTCGGCGGCCAACGCCGCCATGGCGGCGTCGCGTTGCGCACCGCAGTCGCAGCGCAGGCTATGCAGCGCGTCACCCGTGAGGCACTCCGAGTGCAACCGCGCCAGCACCGGTTCGGCGCCGCTAACGTCGCCGATGGTGAGTGCTAAGTGCTCCTCGCCGGTCGCCTCGCTGCGGTAACCGTGGACCGTGAACTCCCCGTAGCTGGTGGGCAGTCTGGCGCTCGTTACATGCTTCACGAACCGGTCGTTGTCGAGGCGGAACGCTATCAGGTCGGCGATGCTGCCGACCTTCAGCCGGTGCCGCGCCGCGAAGGCGCGTAGGGCGGGCAGCCGCATCATGGTGCCGTCGTCGTGCATGAGTTCGGAGATGGTTGCAGCCGGTGTCAGGCCTGCCAAGCGGCATAGGTCCACGCCGGCTTCGGTGTGGCCGGCGCGGCGCAGCACGCCGCCGGGTTGCGCCCGCAGCGGGAACACGTGCCCGGGGCGCGAAAGCTCATCGGCGGTAACGCCCGGCGCCACGGCGGTACGGATGGTAACCGCGCGGTCGTGGGCGCTGATGCCCGTGCTCACCCCTTCGCGCGCTTCGATGGAGACGGTGAAGGCGGTGCTGCGCCGCGCGGTGTTGCGCTCCACCATGGGCGGGAGATCGAGCTCGTCGGCATGCTCGCTCGTCAGCGCCAAGCAGACCACCCCGCCGGTGTGGCGGATCATGAAAGCGAGCTGCTCAGCGTCGGCGAACTGCGCGGGCAGCACCAGGTCGCCTTCGTTCTCGCGGTCCTCATCGTCGACGATGATCACCGGCCGGCCCGCCCGCAGCTCCGCTAAGAGCTCCGGCACGCTAGCCAGCGCCGCGCCGCGCAGACTGGTCGCGCTCTCCCCGTGGTTCGCGCCTTTCGGGTCACTAAAGCTGTTAACGCCGTTCACGACTTCACCTCGCTTGCCAGTAGCTGCTGCCGCTCGACGTACTTGGCCAACAGGTCGCTCTCAACGTTCACGCGCGACCCCACGTCCAACTCGCCCAAGGTGGTCACCTCAAGCGTGTGCGGGATCAGCCACAGGCTGAAACGCTCGGCCGACCAAGCGGGTTCGCTGCCGCCTGCGCCGCCCACGTCGACCAGGGTCAGGCTCACGCCGTCGATGGTGACGCTGCCTTTGGGCACCAGATGCGCCGCCAACCGCGGCGGCGCGGCCAGTTCCAGCACGTAGGCGCCGGGACTGCGCCGCAACTCCATTACCTCGGCCACCCCGTCGACGTGGCCGGTGACGAGATGCCCCCCAAGCCGGTCGACGAGCCTCAGCGCCCGCTCGAGGTTCACGCGCGCCCCAACTTGCCAGCGTGGCGCGGTCTTGGCGACGCTCTCGAGCGAAAGTTCCACCTCGAAGCTGGCCTCGTCGAAGGCCACCACCGTCAGGCAGCAGCCCGACACAGCTATGGAGTCGCCCAGCTTCACGTCTTCAAGCACCTGCGCGGCGCTGATGGTGAGGCGCAGGTTGCCGGCCGAGTCGCGCGCCTGTTCGATGAGGCCGACCTCCTCCACGATGCCGGAGAACACCTCAGGCCCCCCTCTGGGTGGGATAAAACCCGATCCTAGGAGCAATGGTCGGTTCCGCGTGGTCTACGGCGGCGACATCCTCGGCCGCGGGATAGCGAACGTTGCCGCTTATCAAGAGGTCGGCGCCGATCTGTTCGATCGTCATCTCATCAAGCTCGAAGGCGTCGTCGATGTTGGCCACGCCCGGTCCGCCCAGTGGGCTGGCGCCGGCGCCGCCCAACAGCTTGGGAGCCACGAAGCAGGCCAGCAGGTCGACTGAGCGCGTAGCGAGGAACTGCCACGCCAGGGCGCCGCCACCCTCCAGCATGAGGCTGGTGACGCCGCGCTCTAATAGTGCCTTAAGCGCCAACTCCACGCGCGGCCTACCCTGCGCGTTGGCTTCGACCGTCACCACCTCGGCGCCTTGCGCCCGTAGCGCCGCCAAGGCCGAGGTCGGCGCGGCGGCGGTGATCACGATGACGCGGGCCGGTTCGCCGCCGGCGTCGGGTTCGAAGAGCGCGGCTCCGCTTGGGGTCCGCGCGGTGCTGTCGAACACCACCTTGATGGGGGTGGGGCCTGGGCCGTCACGGGTGGTGAGCGCTGGGTCGTCAACCAGCACGGTGTTCACGCCAACGGCAACGGCGTCGTACTGTCCACGCCACACATGGACGCGGGACCGCGCCTCGGGTCCGGTCAACCAGCGAGCCGGTCCGGACCGCAGGGCGATCTTGCCGTCGAGCGAGGTGGCGTACTTGTAAAGGACGTAAGGGCGGCCCATCAGCTTGTTGGTGCGGTACACGGCGTTCTGCGCGTCGGCGTCGGCGCCGAGCAGACCTACGCTCACTTCGATGCCCGCGCCTTCGAGTCGCGCCACGCCGCGGCCGTTCACCTCGGGGTTGGGGTCACCACTGGCCACCACCACGCGCGCCACGCCGGCTTCGATCAACGCCTCGGTGCAGGGTGGGGTGCGGCCATGGTGGTCGCAAGGTTCCAATGTCACGTAAGCGGTAGCGCCGCGCGCGGCCTCGCCCGCGACGGTAAGTGCGATCACCTCGGCGTGAGCGCCACCTAGGTGCTTGTGCCAGCCCTCGCCGACGACGACGCCGTCTTTCACGATGACGCAGCCCACCATGGGGTTAGTGCCCACCGCGCCGCGGCCGAGCTCAGCTAGTTCCAGCGCCTTGCGCATGAAACGCTTCTCGCCCGGATCGTTCCCTGTTTGCCTGGTTGGTTCCGACATGTAAGCCGCCGCCCTAGCGGCGCGCTAGAACAGCGCGGGCGCAGGCGAGCGCCTCACCTCCTTCTCTCATCCGGACTGTTACCGTCGGTACCGGTTTCTCACCGGTTCGGGCCCGCGCTTAGGCGGGCTTCGCGGACTCGAGGCGCTTGACGTGCCTCTCACCGCCGGTCGGGAATCTCACCCTGCCCTGAAGGATCTTCTGGTTGTGGCGGACGAATCGCGCCCGCCGCGATGCGGAGCCGCTTGGCTCCAAGGCGCACTATACGTCCCGGTTCGCGCCTAGCCTGCGTCACAGCTTGCCGCCGAGCGCTGGTAGCATGACCGTCATGAATAGCAAGAGCTTCGATGAAAGCTTGACCGCCTACGCCGACCTGCTGGTGCATGTAGGACTGAACGTGCAGCCTGGCCAGAAGACCGTGGTGCGCGCCGCCGTCGATACGGCACCATTGGTGCGCAAGGTGGTCGAGGCCGCCTACCGCGCCGGTAGCCCCTACGTCGAGGTCATGTGGAGCGACGGGCAGGTCACGCGGTCACGCTTCCTCCACGGCCCCGAAGGCAGCTTCGAGATCCTCCCCGAATGGCGTGCCGAGGGCATGATCCGCCTGGGGCAGGAAGGCGCCGCAACACTGTCGATCGTCTCCGACGATCCCGACTTGCTGGCAGGCGTGAACCCCGACAACTTCGCCACCTTCAGTCGCCGCTGGAGCGCGGCCATGCGCCCCTTCTCCGACCTCGCCATGCGCGACGCCATCCCATGGTGCGTGGCGGCCGGCGCAGCGCCGGCTTGGGCCAGCCGGGTCTTCCCGCAGCTGCGCGAAGATGAGGCCGTGAGCCGCCTATGGAGCGCCATCTTCACCGCTACCCGCGTCACCGAGCCCGATCCGGTAGCAGCCTGGCAGGCGCACAACGAAAGCCTGCGCACGATGCGCGAGCGCCTCAACGCCCGCCGCTACGTAGCGGTGCGCTTCACCGGGCCCGGCACCGACCTGCGCGTGGGTTTGGCTGACGGTCATATCTGGGAGGGTGGCGCCTCACGCACCCCAGCGGGTGTACCCTTCGTGGCCAACATGCCAACCGAGGAGGTGTTCACCGCCCCGCACCGTGAGCACGTCAGCGGCGTGGTGCGAGCCACTCTGCCGTTCTCCCACAACGGCGCCCTCATCGATGATCTAAGCCTGACGTTCGAGGGCGGCAAGGTGTTGAAGGCGGTGGCTGGCACGGGTCAGGAGGCGCTCGATCACATCTTAGCTACCGACGAGGGAGCGCGACGCCTCGGCGAGGTCGCGCTAGTGCCGGCTTCCAGCCCCATCGCGAAGGCCGACATCCTCTTCCTCAACACCCTCTTCGACGAGAACGCCGCCAGCCACATCGCGCTGGGCCGCGGTTATGACCTCACCATCGAAGGCGGCCGGGAGCAGGGCGAAGAGGAGGCGCTGGCGGCGGGCCTCAACGATTCGCTGGTGCACGTAGATTTCATGATCGGTTCGGCCACCGTCGACGTCGATGGTGAGCTGCCCGATGGCAGCAGCGAACCGCTGATGAGGAGCGGGGAATGGGTCGACTAAAGTCGATGGGTCGACTAAAGTCGATAGGTCGACTAAAGTCGATGGGTCGGCTGAACCTGAGAGTTCATGGACCAGCTTGAGTTGAACCCAGCCCCGGTTACCGCCACCATCGGCGACGCGCGCCGCGTGCTTCACGATCGCTTCGGTTACCACGAGTTCCGCGGCGCTCAGGAGCAGGTTATCGAGCACCTGCTAGGCGGCGGTGACGCGCTGGTGCTGATGCCCACCGGGGGCGGCAAGTCGCTTTGCTACCAGGTGCCGGCGTTGCTGCGCAGTGGCGTGGCAGTGGTGGTGTCACCGCTGATAGCACTGATGCACGACCAGGTAACTGCCCTGCGTCTGGCGGGTGTGAAGGCCGCCTATCTGAACTCAAGCCTGGAGCTGAGCGAGGCGCGCGACGTGGAACGCGATTTGCTGGAGCAGCGCCTCGACCTCATCTACGTGGCGCCCGAGCGGCTCCTCACACCGGGCTTCCTGTCGCTGCTCGACCAGGCGCCCATCAGCCTCTTCGCCATCGACGAGGCGCACTGCGTGTCGCAGTGGGGTCACGATTTCCGGCCTGAGTACATCGGGCTGGGGTTGCTGGCGGAGCGTTATCCGGAGGTGCCGCGCATCGCGCTCACCGCCACCGCCGACGCCGCCACCCGCCGAGAGATCGTCGATAAACTCCACCTGCAGCAGGCGCGGCGCTTCATCTCCAGTTTCGATAGGCCCAACATCGACTATCAGGTGGTAGAGAAGGTCGACGCCAAGGCGCAGTTCCTGGCCTTCTACCGCGAGAAGCATCAGGGTCACGCCGGCATCGTCTACTGCTTGTCGCGCCGCAGCGTCGATTCCACCGCCGCGTGGCTGGCGAAAAAGGGCGTGAACGCGCTGCCGTACCACGCCGGCCTCGGCGCCGACATGCGAAGGAAGCATCAGGAACGTTTCTTGCGTGAGGACGGCGTGGTGGTGGTGGCCACTATCGCGTTCGGCATGGGCATCGACAAGCCCGACGTGCGCTTCGTGGCGCACCTCGATCTGCCCAAGAGCCTCGAAGGCTACTACCAGGAGACGGGCCGCGCCGGCCGCGACGGTGAGCCGGCTAACGCATTCATGACCTACGGCCTAGCCGACGTGGTGCAGATCAGCCGCATGCTGGCCGGCGGGGAGGGCAGCGAGGCGTTCAAGCGTGTGGAGCGGCAGCGCCTGGAAGCTTTGCTGGCTTACTGCGAAACTGCGGGCTGTCGCCGCCAGGCCCTACTGGCCTATTTCGGCGAGACGCTCGAGGAGCCGTGCGGCAACTGCGACACCTGCCGCACCCCGGTCGAGACGTTCGACGGCACCGTCTCGGCGCAGAAGCTGCTTTCGACGGTGATGCGCACCGGGCAGCGCTTCGGCGCCGTGCACCTGATCGACGTGTTGCTGGGCCGCAATACTGAACGGACCCGCAAGTTCAACCATGACAGCTTGAGCACCTTCGGTATCGGCACTGAACTAGATGAACACGGTTGGCGCTCTGTTACGCGGCAGTTACTTGCCGACGGTCAGCTCCTGCCCGACCCGGACGGTTTCGGCGGACTGGTGGTGGGCCCGGGCGCGGCGGCGGTGCTGCGTGGCGAGGCCACCGTGCGACTGCGACGCGACCGCCGGCAGGCGCGGCCCAGCGCCAAGCTCCTGCGCGGGCTTAAGTTCGTGGAGGAGGTCCGTCCCGACGCCACGCCCGAAGACGAGCAGCTGTTCCAGGAGCTGCGCGTGCTGCGCAGTGAGCTGGCCAAGGAGCAAGGCGTGCCGCCGTACGTGGTCTTCCACGACAAGACGTTGCGCGAGATGGTGGCGATGCGGCCCAGCAGTTTAGGTGCGCTGCGCGAGGTTCAAGGCGTCGGTGACGCCAAGCTCGACCGCTACGGCCAGCAGTTCCTGGCCGCGCTCAACGAGGCGTCGTGAGGCGCACGAGAGGGTGGGACGTGAGGAAGCGTGTTTAGTCCGGAGCTCAACCTACTTCAGCATGTGATGCTGCTGTTCGCCGCGGTGCAGGTGGTGGCCGTCGCCAGCCTGCTGGTCATGATGCGGCGCGCCCAGTCGCCCGCCGGGGGTATGCCCCGAGGCTACTGGGCGGGAGCGGCCGGAGTGACGCTGGTTCTCTACCTTCTGCTGCAGTGGCTGGTGCCAAAGCTGGCCCCCGCCGACAACCTGATGACGGCAGTGGGCAGCATCTTCTTCCTGTCTATGCTGGGCCAGTTCCTGAGCCTGAGGGTGCTGCGGCGTCAAGGCTGAGCGCGGTTCGTCGCCGACTGGTTAGTCGTTAACGGCTAGGCCTTGGTGAACCTCGTGGACTTCAGTGCACCCCGCTGCCGTCGGGCAGGTCGCGCTCCAACGTCACCAGCCCCAGGGCGCCGTCGGGGCCTTCACCAGAGAGGATCATGCCCTGGCTCTCGATTCCGCGCAGCTTCACCGGCTTCAGGTTGGCGACCAGCACCAGTTTCTTACCCACTAGATCACTAGGGTCGTAGTGCTCCTTGATGCCCGAAACCACCGTGCGCGTCTCTGGACCCATGCGCACGGTGAGTACCAGCAATTTATCCGCGTTGGGGTGCTGTTCGGCTTGCTCTACTGTCACCACGCGCAACTCGAGCTTGGAGAAGTCGTCTATGCTCACCGGCTCCTTGTGCTCTAGTGGCGCCGGCGCCGCCTCAGCTTCCTGCAGCTCTATCTGGGCGCGTAGCTCCTCCAGATCGATGCGCGGGAAGAGCGGCTCGCCTAGTTGGGTCTGCGTGCCCGCCGGCACCAAGCCCCACTCGGCGGCGCTGGCGAGGTTGAACGGCGCGTTGCGGATGCCAAGCTGCTTGCGTAGCTCGTGCGCTTTCCCTGGGATTATGGGATCGAGCAGGACGCTTGCGCAGCGCAGCGCCTCGACCAAGGTGTTGAGGACGGTGCCCAAGCGTTCGGCATCGGCCTCATCGCGCGCCAGCTCCCACGGCTTGGTGTCGGCTATGTACTTGTTGGCTTTGCGCACCGCTTCCATCACGTCCTCGATAGCGCGGTCGAACTGCAACGCGGCGAAGCGCTTGTCGAGCTGAGCGGGTAGTGCCATGAACGCATCCTTGAGCGCCTCGTCCGGTGTAGCGGCCGATCATGCCCAGCGTGCGGTTGAGCAGGTTGCCTAGGTCGTTGGCCAGGTCAGCGTTGATGCGCTCAGCGATGGCCGGCTCGGAGAAGCTGGAGTCGAGGCCGAAGCTCATGTCGCGCATGAGGAAGTAGCGGAAAGCGTCGTTGCCGTACTTCTGCTGCAGGTCTAGGGGCCTCACCACGTTGCCCAGCGACTTGCTCATCTTGCGGTCTTCGATGAGCCAGTAACCGTGCACGTTGAGGTGCTGGAACAGCGGGATGCCGGCCGCCTTGAGCATGATGGGCCAGAACAGGCCGTGTGGTTTGAGGATGTCCTTTGCCACGAAGTGCTCGGCGTGCGGCCAATAGCGCTCCAGGGTGCCGCGCGCCACCAACACCGAGTAGTAGTTGATGAGGGCGTCGAACCACACGTAGGTTACGTGCTCGTCGTCCCACGGCAGCGGGATGCCCCACGGCACGCGCGAGCGCGGCCGACTGATCGACAGATCGCCGATGGGCTCGCGCAGCATCGCCAGCACCTCGTTGCGGTAGCGCTCGGGACGGATCAGATCGGGCTGCTCGGTGAGGGTGTCGCGTAGCCAGTGGCGGTACTTCTCCATCCGGAAGAAGTAGTTGGCCTCCGTGCGGTACTCGGGCTCGATCTCGTGCTGGGGGCATTTGCCGTCGACTAGCTCTTTTTCGGTGTAGTAACGCTCGCACTTCACGCAGTAGAGGCCTGCGTACTCGCCGTAGACGATGTCGCCTGCGTCGTAAACGTGCTGCAGAACCTCGCTCACCACCTTCTTGTGGCGCTCCTCGGTGGTGCGGATGAAGTCGTCGTAGCGGATACCGAGCCGATCCCATGTGGAACGGAACTGGCTGCTGATCTCGTCGGCGTACTCCTGCGGCGTCTCGTCGTGCGCCTTGGCGGCCTTCTGGATGTTCTCGCCATGCTCGTCGGTGCCGGTGAGGAAGAAGGTGTCGTCGCCACGAAGGCGGTGGAAGCGCGTAACGACGTCGACGAGGATGGTGGTGTAAGCGTGCCCGATGTGCGGCGCGGCGTTGACGTAGAAGATCGGTGTGGTGCCGTAGTAGGTACCGGGCGCCTCGCTGGCTTGCGGCTCGGCAACGGCGGCGGGCTCGGTCGCCTGGGTGACGCTGGAATCGGCCATTGAGTCGGCCATGGCTGCGGGCGGTTCGGCTACCGTACTGGTCGATCCCGACCTGAACGACTCATCGCCGTTCGGCCCCTCGGGTTGAGCACCGCGGCTGTTCGACTCGTCGTCGTTCCACGCGATCGGGTTCAGTTCCTTGCTTTCGCTATCCATCTCACGCTTCCTCCGAGCGGTCCGCCGCTCCGTCTCATCTGCCCGCGCCAGTGGGGCGCGCGCCCCACTGGCACGAGAAACAATAAGAAAGGCGCCGATCGATATCCACGGCGCCCTGGCTGGACCTGACCGCTGCGGTCAGTCGCTGACAGGGCTACTGTGCATCATTCGTGGCGCCATGCTGAGGCGGAGTATAGCACCCTCTGAGGCTCACGCCTGAGAAACCGATTACCGCTGGGTTACTTCACAGCCGTCATCGTCGCAGCTCTGAGCGTCGTCCCCAGCGGCGTTGATCATGGTGATGGGGGCGCGTTGCGGACCAAGCTGCTGCAGCGCTTGCAGGAAGAACTCCTCCGGTTGAGCGCCGGATATGCCGTGCGCCTCGTCGACTATGAAGAAGGGCACTCCGCTCACACCGAAGGTGCGGCCGCGCTCCTGATCCGCCCTGACGTCGGCAGCGAATTCGTCGCTGGCCAGCACCGCGCTGGCAGCGTCGGAGTCGAGGCCCGCTTCCACGGCGAGACGCAGCAGCGTGGCGTGGTCGGCGAGGTCCTCACCCTCGCTCTGGTATGCGCGCATGAAGCGCTCCAT
>CAJDWL010000110.1_pt1 | contig 14903 bp, 15 predicted proteins | sample 7391591 | NCBI WGS metagenome assembly CAJDWL01 (sample SAMEA7055738, study PRJEB34461) | soil metagenome | biome: terrestrial ecosystem; feature: Peninsula; material: soil | place: Antarctica | collected 2016
CACGATCCCGTCTTGGGGGACGACCGACTGATCTGCCGTCTAACGGCAGCCGAGGCGCGGCGCATCGCGCCCCTTCTCATCGACTTATCGGGCCTCGAAGAGTTGCTGAGGCGCCACCAGACAGCGGTAGTGAACCTGGAGGTGAAGACCGACGCGCCCTTCGGTGACGAACGTGCGGCCGAGCTGGTGACCGCACTGGCGCAGTGGCCGGCAGGACTGCGGCAGCGGCTGTGGTTGTCGTCCTTCGATCCGCTACTGCTGCTGCGGCTGGCCGAACTTGGCGCGCCCGTGCCGCTGGGCTACCTGGTCGGCGACGCCAGCGCGTTCGCTCTGTTACCGAGTTTGCCCGTGGTGGCCGTTCATCCCCACTTCAGCCTCGTCACGAGCGAGCACATGCGCGAGTGGCGTGAGGCCGGATTGAAGGTCTTCTGCTGGACCGTCAACAGCGTGGCGCTGGCCCAGTCGCTGCTGGCGTTGGGTGTCGACGGACTGATCGGTGACGATCCCGCGCTCTTGCTGCAGGCTGCGGGCCGTAGTGGCAGCTGAGGCTCCCACCACGCAACCCAACCACAGCGACGACCGGGCCGCCCCAGTACGACAGGCCGCCCCCAAGGATCACCTGCTCAAGGGCGCATTGTTGATGATAGGCGCCATGTTGGTGCTACCAGTTATGGACGGCTTCGCCAAAGAACTGAGCACTAAGTACCCGGTCCTGCAGGTGGTGTGGGCGCGATACTTGTTCCACCTGCTAGCGATGCTGCCGCTTTTGCTGATTCGCTACCGGCCCCGGCAGTTGGTGCCAAAGCGGGCGAGACTGCAGTTGCTACGCGGCACGCTGCTGCTAACCGCCACCGCGCTGTTCTTCGCAGGGCTGGCGCAGATGCCGCAAGCCACGGTGCTGGCTCTTTTCTTCATCTCGCCGCTAGTTGTCACCCTGCTCGCTCCCCCGCTACTGGGCGAGCGTGTGGGCGTGTGGAGCATAGTGGCGGTGGTGGTTGGTTTCCTAGGAGTGCTGCTAGTCCTGCGACCCGGTAGCGGAACCGTCGGTTGGAGTGCCTTGCTGGCGCTGGGTGCGGGCGTGGTCCACGCCTTGTACATGATCTTCACGAGACGCCTCGCCGGCTCGGCGCCTCCTCTCGTTACCCTCGCCTACACGGCGGTGGTTGGAGCTGTGGTCATGACGGTGGTGGTGCTGTTCGTGTGGGTCACGCCGACCCTGGCCGACTTCGGGGTGATGGTGCTCCTCGGCATACTGGCCGCCACCGGGCACTTCCTGCTCATCAAAGCGTTCGACTACGCGCCCGCCACCTTCTTGGCGCCGCTAGGTTACGCGGAGATGATCACGGCGGTCCTCGTCGGCTACATCGCCTACCGCGACCTTCCCGACGCGCTGAGTTGGCTAGGCATCGCCATCATCGTCGGCGCCGGTGTCTTGGTCTCGGTGCGTGAGCAGAAGCCGGTGAGCGCCATGCGCCCCGGTGCTTGAAGGAACGGCGCTCATCACCCGTTCCAGCTAGTTAGCGCCCGTTCGAGACGCCCGATGGCGAAGTCAGCCAAGAGCGCCAACAACGCCACCGGAATCGCGCCTTCCAGCACCATGGCTAGGTTGCCGACCGCTAGGCCGGCGATGATCGGCACACCTAGGCCGCCTGCGCCGATGATGGGAGCCACGGTGGCGGTGCCTATGGTGTAAACGACGCTCACGCGCACACCGGCCAGGATCACACTGGCCGCCAGCGGCAGTTCGACTCGCCAGAAACGCGTGGCGGCGCCCATCCCCAAGCCGCGAGCTGCCTCCAAAGCGTCGACCGGCACTCCTTCCAAGCCGGTTATGACATTACGTGTTACTGGTAGCAGGCCGTAAGCCACCAACGCTATCAGGGTGGGTTTGAACCCGAAGCCGAAGAACGGCAACGCCAACGCCAGCACCGCCACGGGCGGGAAGGTCTGCCCTACCGACAGCAGGTTGGAGGCCAGCGGCAGGAAGGCGCGCCCCCTCTGCCGCGTGAGCCAGATGCCGAGCGGCAGACCGATACCGAGGATCACCCCTACGCTGGCGGCGACTATGCGCAAATGTTCAACGGCGAGCTTCAGCAGGCTCGTGCGCTCGAACAGTACGCGCTGCTCGCCTGGAAACAGCGCAGCCAGCCCCGACTGCCACAGGTGTTGCTGAGCGAAGAGCAAGTAGGCGGCGGCCAATAACGCCACGGCGAAAGCCAGTTGCCAGTAGGCTCTGGCTTTCAGGCTCACGGCTCGCCCTCCACGCGGCTCAGCGCGACGATGTCATCGAAGCGCAGTTCGCCCAGGAGGTCACCGTCGGCGCCCACCACCGGTAGGCGTTCAACGCCGTGCTCCAGGAGGGCGGCGAGGGCGCTGCGGACATCCTGGCCGGGCTCCAGGCTTGCGTCAGTGGCCACCGCTTCTGCGCCGTCAGCTCGGTGCATCACCTCCTCGACGGTGAGACGCCCTAGTAGCTTCAAGGCCCGGTCGGCGCCGACGAAGCGCCGCACGAACGCCGTGGCGGGCGCGGCCAGTAGGCGTTCAGGGCTGGAGAATTGTTCGAGGCTGCCGTCGCGCATCAGGCAGATTCGGTCGGCTAGCCTCACGGCCTCGTCGAGGTCGTGAGTGACGAACACCACCGTCTTCCGGAGACGTTGCTGCAGGCTGAGGAACTCGTCTTGCAGCCGCGTCCTGGTGAGTGGGTCCACGGCTCCGAAAGGCTCGTCCATCAGCAGCACCGGCGGGTCGGCGGCGAGGGCCCGCGCCACGCCCACGCGCTGCTGCTGACCGCCGGAGAGGTCGCGAGGGTAGCGCCCATAGTACTCGTTCGGTTCCAAACCCACCAAGGAAAGCAGTTCGTAAGCGCGCTCACGACGCCGCTGCTGCGACCAGCCGAGCAATCGCGGCACCACTTGAACGTTCTGCCCCACCGTCAGGTGCGGGAACAGGCCCACGGCCTGGATGACGTACCCGATACCGCGACGCAGTTCCTCTAAGTCCTGGCTCGCCACGTCGCGGCCGTTCACCTCGATGACGCCGCTGCTGGGCAGGATGAGTCGGTTGATCATGCGCAGCGTGGTTGTCTTGCCACAACCCGATGGACCCAACAGGACCACAAGCTCGCCCGCGAAGATCTTCAGGTCGAGGTCGTCAACCGCGTGTAGCTCGCCGTACTCCTTGCTGACGCCAGCGAAGCTTATAGCCACGCGCGGTGAGCCGCCTTCGTCGCCAGCACCGGGAGCGTCGTGTGCCAAGGGCGCGCCTGCCTCGAAAACTCCCGGACTTGGGCGGTTCGACGTGACAGTGTCGGCCGGAGGGTCAGACGCTGGCATGCGCAGGCTCACCTCTGAGTGGCACCGGTGTGAGCAGCAACCCGACGGCGCGCAGTAGCGCGTCGGAAAGCAGCGCCAGCACGATCACCGGCAGGGCGCCAAGCAGGACCAGGTCGGGCACCACCTGGTCGATGCCACGCTGGATGAAGACACCCAAGCCGCCGGCGCCGATCAGGTAGGCGACGGTGGTGATGCCGATGATGAGCACGGTGGCGGCCCGCACACCCTCGATAGCTCCACCTGTAGCAGAAGCTGGCGCGGACTCATGCCCATGCCGCGCCCCGCCTCGACCGCTGCTTCGGGGACGTTACGCAGACCGGTGAAAGCGTTGCGGACTATGGGCAACAGGGCGTAAAGAGTCAGGGCAATCAGCGCCGGCGCAGCGCCGATGCCGCGCACACCAAGGCTCGACAGGGTCCGCTGCAGCAGCGGGCCGGAACCGGAGCCGAGGCCGGAAGCGGAGCCAGTGAACAGAGCCGTGATGGCGCTAGCCAGTACAGTGGCGATGATCGTCAAATAGAGCAGAGCCGGCGCCAACGCCACCAGCACCACCACTCCTTTTAGCAACTTTCCAGGCAACCAGCGCCAGAATATCAGCGGTATCAGCAACAGGCCGAGCAGCGCGGTGGTGCCGAGCGTCACGTCGCGACCGAGCCGCGCCAGCGGCAACAGCAGAACACCGAACAGGGCCAGGGACGGCACCGTCTGGACGGCACCGTCTGGAAGAACGCCACCGTGGGCAACAGCCATGTGGCCACGCCCGGCTGGCGGTGCGCCAGCGCAGCGGCCGGAAGTCCGATCAGACCGGCGAGCAGCAGGCTCGTTCCGGCCAACGCCAGGTGCCGCGCCAGTTCCGCACGAAAATCACCCCCTTGTGACGCTAGTTCCCGCATAAGGCCCAGGTCACTGAAATGACCAGTTGCTGCTAGGTAGATGAACAGCGCCAGGGCGAGCAGCGCTGCCGGCGCCACCTGCACCGATCTGGAGGAGCCGGGCACGTCCTGCAACGCTCCGAACCAAGCGACGTAAGCAGCCACCAAAGCTAGCCACAACCCGAACAGCAACGACACCCGCGCGCTGCCGGGCATGCCGCTCATGAGCTGCGTGGCGCCGGCCCCGCCCAGGTAGAGCGTAAGAACGGTAGCAGCGGCCGCCAGTGGGGCCGCCGACCAAGCGCGGAAGGGGCGCGGCAGGAAGGCCAACACCAGCAGCGCCAGCCACACTGCCAAGATCGCCCAAGCGAGTCCCGGCAGCAGTTCGAACAGATTGACAGCCTCGCCAGTCACGAGACGGTTCGGGCGCGGCTGGAACCAGCCGGCCCGCCACGGACCCAGAGGCGCCACGGTGAGCGCTCCCAATACGCCCGCGACCAACAACACACGGTTAGGGGTGGTGGTGCTCACCTAGGCGGCCTCTCAGCGCGCGTGGCGATTACGGCAGGAAGCCAGCGCCAGTGAGGTAGTCATTCGCCACGTCCGTCGGGTTCTCACCGTTCACGGCTACGCGGCCGTTGAGGTCGGAAAGCGTGGCCTCGTCAAGGGAGGCGAAGACGGGGTCGAGGATGGAACCGAGTTGCGGGTATGCCGCCGCCACCTCGCCTCTAACTATGGGAGCCGGTTGATAGGTGGCTACGGCGCCCTCGGGGTCGGTAAGGGAGACGAGGCCAAGAGCCGAGATGGCGCCGTCGGTGCCGTAGGCCATGGCGGCGTTAACGCCATCGGTGCCGTTGGCAGCGGCGCTCTCGGTCTGGGTGGTGTTGCCGCCGGCGAGGATAACCAGTTGGTCATCGGTGAGCTCGAAACCGTAGGTGCTTTCGAAGGCAGGTAAGGCGTCGTCGCGATCTACGAACTCCTGGCTGGCTGCCAGCTTGAAGGGGTTGCCGGCGTTGATGTAGCCGGCGAGGTCGGCGATGGTCGCCAAGCCGAACTCATCTGCCAACGCCTTAGGCACGGCTATCGCCCAGGTGTTGTTGGCGGGCGAACGGCCCAGCCACACCACGTCGTTGAGCTCCAGGTCGAGGCTCTTGACGGTGTCGTACAGCTCCTGCGGCTTGGTAGAGAGGTCGGCGGCCAGGTCCTGGTTCTCGAAGAAGGTCAGGGCCGTGCCGGTGTACTCGGGGTACAGGTCGATCTCGCCAGCCAGCAGAGCTTGGCGCACCACGGCGGTAGTGCCGAAACCGGAACGGTCGACGACGGCTATGTCGTTGGCTTCGAGCATGAGGCGGATTATCTGAGCGAGCACTGAACCTTCTGTGTCGATCTTGGAACCGATCGTGATGGGAGCGGCCGTCGATTGCGCCGCGGCCACCATCAGGCCGGTTACGAGCAGTAGGACAAGAACTAATCTTCTCACGTTTACCTCCTTCGGCGAACGTCGCCGGGAGAAATCAGGGCGTCGTGCGTTCGTCGGTCGGTATAGAGAGTAACCGCCTGGCGAGGTGATTACTGCCGGTGGGTCACGTCGCCTCCACGTACACTCTGGCTATGACCAAGAAGGAGAACGGACTCGACGCAGCGCCCGCCGTGATTCTCGGCGGGGTTCGCAACGGCGTGACCTACCTACGCAACGCCTTGGTGCGCGCACTGCCGGGCGAACGGCCCAAGTGGTTGATGCTGGAGATGAGCGGAAGCTACCCGGCGCGGAAACCCAAGCGCAGGTTCATGTCGGTGGACGCGCTGCTGAGCCGTGAACGCCCTCGCTCGCAGGAAGAGTTCGCGGCGCAGGTAACGGCCCTGGCAGCGGCCCCTTGGCTCGAGGGGGTGGTGCTGCGCTTCGAGGGCCTCCAGATCGATCTCAGCACCGCCTACGCCTTGCGGCGACAGTTGGAGCGCCTCCGAGCGGGCGGCAAGCGGGTGGTGGTGGCAGCCTCCCACATCGGTGGCAGCGACTACTACCTGGCTTCCGCCGCTGACGAGATCGTGATGCCCGAAAGCGCCGAGTTCAACGTACGCGGCATGGTGCTCAGCAGCACCTTCATGGCCGACGCCTTGAGCCGTTTCGGCATCCGCGTCGAGAAGCTGGCCATCAAGGAGTTCAAGAACGCCCTAGACCAGTTCGTGTTGCCAGCGATGAGCGACGCACAGAAGCTGCAGTACGGCGCGCTGCTCGACAGCACGGAGCGTACCTTCCTCGAAGACGTCGCATCAGGTCGCGGCAAGAGCACCGACGATGTCAAGGCTTGGGTGGACCAGGCCGTCAGTTCGGCTGTGACCGCCAAGAACGCCGGAATGATCGACACGGTGGCTTACGAGGACGAGTTCCTGGGCAAGCAGCACAAGACCTACGCCAGCGGTGCGCGTTTCCTGCCCGGCACTACTCGCCCGCTCACGGGCAAGCGGGTAGCGGTGGTGTCGCTGGCGGGCAGCATCGTGCCGGGCAAGTCGAGCAAGCCGCCCGTGCCCGTGCCGTTCTTCGGCTCGAGCATGGCAGGTAGCGAGACGTTGGTGGCGGCGCTACGCACTGCCAGCCGCGACGTCAGCACGGCGGCGGTGGTGTTCCACGTTGATTCGGGCGGTGGTTCGGCGTTGGCCAGCGACCTCATCTGGCGTGAGGTGAAGTTGCTGGCAGCCAAGAAGCCTGTCGTGGCGGTGATGGGCTCGGTGGCGGCCAGCGGCGGCTACTACGTTCTCACTCACGCCAGTAAGGTTATGGCCGCGCCCACCACCATCACCGGATCCATCGGTGTGGTGAGCGCTAAGGTCGTGCTGGAGGAGTTCAACAAGAAGTACGGCTTGAACCCCGAGACCATCAAGCGCGGCCGCTTCGCCGACTTAGAGCAGAGCGCTCGAGGTTACGACGATGAGGAACACGCGCTACTCGAGGGTTACATCGAAGAGGTGTACCAACGGTTCGTGGCGCGCGTGGCAGACGGCAGAGGACTGAGCGAGGAGCGAGTCAACGAGATCGGCCGGGGCCGCATCTGGTCGGGCGCCGACGCCATGGAGATCGGCCTGGTGGACGAACTCGGCGACGTGGAAGTCGCAGTGGCACGCGCGAAGGAATTAGCGGGGCTGCACGAGAATGCTCCAGTGTGGAGCGTGCCTACCCCGCCCCGTTATCTCCTGCCCAGCCAAGACGATCCAACCACCCTGCTGCGGGCGTTGGGACCACTGCTGAAGGGGCAGGCGCTGCTGATGCATCCCGCCGAACTGCGGCTCTTCTAGAACAGTTCTTTCAGTAGGCGACGGCCTGGCCGTCCTTGCGATGATCGGAGCCCGCTACGTAGCCGCCGTCTTCCAGGCGGGTGACAACCTGTGCTCCACCGAAGGTCACGCTGTCGGGATCAAGCTTCACCTCGTGCCCCAGGGTGCGCAACTTGTCAACGGTGCGTTGCGAGAAACCCAGCTCGAGCGCGACGCCCAAACCTCCAGTGACCTGCCAGCGTGGCGCGTCACTTGCCGCCTGAGCGTTCTGCCCCCAGGTGAGCAACCTGAGCACCATCTGCAGGTGCCCTTGAGGCTGCATGGCGCCACCCATCACGCCGAAGCTGGCCAACGCAACGCTCCCCTTGGTGATGAGGGCGGGGATGATGGTGTGGAACGGGCGTTTGCCGCCGCCCACGCGGTTGGGATGATCAGGCGTGAGCACGAAGCCGTAACCGCGGTTCTGCATAGCGATGCCGGTGCCGGGGATGACCACGCCGGAACCGAAGCCCATGTAGTTGCTCTGGATGAGCGACACCATGCGCCCATCGGCGTCGGCGCTAGTGAGGTAGATGGTGCCGGGTTCACGCGGCACGCCGTGTCCGGGGTTGCGCGCTCTGCTCGGATCGATGAGGGCAGCGCGAGCGGCCAGGTAGTCACTGTCGAGTAGTTCGTCGACTGTCACCTCCATGTAGGCGGCGTCAGCGACGTAGCGGTAGGCGTCGGCGAAGGCCAGCTTCATAGCTTCGATCTGCAGGTGAAGCGCCTCGGGACCGTCGGGGTCGAGCAGGTCCAAACGGTGATGGCTGAGGATGCCCAAGGCTATGAGCGCCGCGATGCCTTGCCCGTTGGGTGCTATCTCGTGCACGGTCGCTCCGGCGAAGTCGGTGCTGATGGTGCCCTCCCAGTCGGCGCGGTGAGAGGCCAGGTCCTCCTCCCTCAGCAGACCACCCGCGCGCCGCGCTTCGGCGACCATGGCCTCAGCCAGCGCACCGTGATAGAAGTCGGCTCCGTCGCTGGCGGCGATCGCCGCCAGGGTGCGCGCCTGGTCGGGGTTGCGGAACAGCTCGCCGGCTCGCGGCGCAGCGCCGCCAGGCAGGAAGCACCTTGCGAACTCAGCCTGTCCTTCGAACAGCTTCTGCGAGCGCGCCCAAAGGCTCGCCACCTGCGGGGTGACGTGGAAACCGTCCTGCGCGTAACGCACGGCCGGTTCAAACAGCTCCGCGAAGGGCAGCGTGCCGAATCGTTTCGAGAGGGCAACCCACCCCGAGACCGTGCCCGGCACGGTCACAGGCTCCCAACCGAACCTGTCGATCTCGCTGCGCCCAGCGAACCGCTCCGGATTCAGAGTGGCTGGTGAGCGGCCGCTGGCGTTCAGGCCGTGAACCTCGCTGCCGTCCCACACGATGGCGAAGAGGTCGCCGCCTATTCCACAACCTGTCGGTTCCACCACCGTCAGGGTGACGGCGGCCGCAATCGCGGCATCTACGGCGTTACCACCAGCCTTCAGCGCCTGCAGTCCGGCTTGAGCGGCGAGCGGTTGCGAGGCCGCCACCACGTTGCGGCCGAATACCGCTGGCCGGCGTGAGGGGTACGGCAGGCTGGGGTCGAAGGTCAGGTTGGGCACTCCGTTTAAGGTTGCTTGGTCATGCGGACCGTGCCGGCGTGGCAATCGGTTCCGCTGGAAGGCTCGTACTTGCCAGCGAGCTTGTCGTCGGTGCGGATCAGGGTCACGTCGTAGGCGCAATTGTTGCTCACTTGCGGCTTGAGCTTAATATTCAGCTGGTCGGTATCCTCGCCCACGAAGATCTGCCCCGTCAGCGAGCCGCCGTTCTGCGAAGCGGAGTCATCGCCGAAGTAGCTATACCAGGTACCGCCGACGCTGAAAACGTCCTGGTTGAGCGTGGCCGTGATGGTGCCATCACCCTGCACGTCGTCGACGAGGCTGCCCTTCCAGGTTCCCGAGTAGTCGAACTCACGTGGCTCCAACTTCGACGGGCGCGAGCACGACACCAACATCACGCTGCTCAACAGCAAGGCTACTAATCCTAGACGCAACGATCTCATGGTCTACCTACTTCCAGCGGGACGGTTGTGAGTCCCTACCAGGCGTCACCCGCCAGCACCGATCTCGAAGCCGCGGAGACTTGCCCTTCCTAGCAGCTTAGTCGTTGCCCGCACCCGGCGCCAGCTGGTCTGCACCGTTGTCTCTCCGGGCACTGAGGTTCCGTTCGCTGCGGTCGCACTTATCTTCCGCCTCCGTCTCCAGCGGCGACGAGGCCGGCGTATCCTCGCGCCATGGCCGAAGACGTGATCTCCCTCCTGGCCGACCTTGTCAGCATCGACTCGGTGAACCCCGCCCTGGATCCCTCCCACCCCGGTGAAGGCGACATCGCGCGGTTCGTGGCGGCTTGGGCGGAACAGCGTGGCCTAAAGGTGCAGTGGCTCGAGCGGACGCCGGGTCGGCCGAGCGTAATCGTCACGGCGCGCGGGAGCGGGAGCGGCAGGACCTTGCTGCTGAACGCTCACCTCGACACGGTCGGCGTGACCGGCATGAGCGAACCGTTCACGCCGGTGGTGCGCGACGGCCGCATGTTCGGTCGCGGGGTGATGGACATGAAGGCGAGCCTCGCCGCCTGTCTCACCACCCTCGCGCACGCTCAGGAACGGGGCATGGCAGGTGATCTCATCCTCACCGCCGTGGCCGACGAGGAGCACGACAGTATCGGCACGCGTGAGGTGCTCGAGGAGTTGATCGAGAACGGCACCGTGATCGCCGGGGCGATCGTCACCGAACCGACGGATCTCGAGCTCCACGTGGCTCACCGCGGCTTCAGTGTGGTGGAGGTGAGCTTCACCGGGAAGGCGTCGCACACCTCTCAACCCGAAGCGGGCGTCAACGCCGTAACTCATCTTGGGCTGATGCTTAACGCGGTGGCGGATCACGCCCGCACACTGCGGGAAAGCTCACCTCACCCTCTTCTGGCGTTCGGCTCGCTGCAACCCGTCCTGGCGAGCGGTGGTCGGGAGCTGTTCACTACCCCTGCCAGCGCCAGCCTGACGCTCGAACGGCGCACGCTGCCGGGCGAAAGCGCCGGGCTGGTGGAGGACGAGTTGCTGAGCTTGGTGGCCGACATCGCCCGCGACGATCCGAGCGTCAGCGCCGAGCTGCGCACTTTGGTGGCGCGCGAACCGTTCGAAGCACCGCCCAGCAGCGAAATCGAGCGGCTCCTGTCACAGGCTATCGCCATCGTCCGCGGCACTCCCCCCACCCGTCTCGGTGCGCCCTACTGGACGGATGCGGCGCTCATAGCGGCGACCGGCGTCCCCACGCTTCTCTTCGGGCCGGTGGGCGGCGCCATCCACCAACCGGGTGAGTGGGTGGACCTCGCCAGCGTCCTGGCCGTGCAGCAAGTGCTCCAACGGGTAGCAGGCGAGTTCTGCGCCAGTGACGGCTAACGCGATCACGGCAGGAAGCTCGGTGTTTACGAGCGTAGCAACACGGCAGCAATCCGTGGCTTACTTTCGTACACTGCGGGGAAGCCGACGGCGCCAACCAGTCGTGCGCTACCCGCGCCGTCCGACATCTACGTCACGAGTCTGTTGCGGCCCTGTTCCTAAGGGCCCTACGGTGGCTAGGTTACGTAGCACCCCGCACCACCGCGGACCGTTCGACCCGAAGGGAAAAGTATGACCACACCACCCTTGCAGGACACCAGCATTTACGAGCGTCGCGAGTCCTCGGTGCGCAGCTACTGCCGCGCCTTCCCGACCGTTTTCACAAAGGCCACTGGCGCCACCATGACCGACGCCTCCGGCCGCGAGTACATCGACTTCCTGGCCGGTTGCTCGTCGCTGAACTACGGTCACAACGACCCCGACATGAAGGCCGCCCTGGTGGACCACATCACCGCTGACGGCGTCGCCCACGGGCTCGACATGCACACCGACGCCAAGTCGGGCTTCCTAGCCACCTTCGAGCGCCTCATCCTGCAGCCGCGCGGCATGGATCACCGCATGATGTTCGTCGGCCCTACGGGCGCCAACGCCGTCGAGGCCGTCGAGGCGGCGCTGAAACTGGCGCGCAAGGCCACCGGCCGCACTAACGTCATCGCCTTCACCACCGGTTTCCACGGCATGACCTTGGGCGCCCTCGCCGCCACTGGCAACCTCTACAACCGCGGCGGGGCCGGCCAGCAGCTGACCGGCATTACCCGCATGCCGTTCGAGGGCGCGCTAGGGCCCGACATCGACACCGCCGAGGTTATGGCCAAGTTGCTCGACGAGCCCTCCAGCGGCATCGAACCGCCCGCCGCCATCATCCTCGAGACGGTGCAGGGCGAAGGTGGGCTCAACCCCGCCTCGAACGCGTGGGTCAAGCGCGTGGCAGAGATCGCCCGCGACAAGGGCGCACTGCTGATCATCGACGACATCCAGGCCGGCATCGGGCGCTCCGGCACCTTCTTCTCCTTCGACGAGATGGGCATAGAACCCGACATCATCACTATGGCTAAGTCGCTGTCCGGTTTCGGCCTGCCCTTCGCCGCCGTGTTGGTGCGGCCTAAGTACGACGTCTTCAAGCCGGCTGAGCACAACGGCACCTTCCGCGGCAACAACCACGCCTTCGAGCGCCTGACGAAGATCAGCAAGCTCGTTCCCGGGTCGCGCTTGAAGGGCCGAGGCATGTTCCGCGGCGTCGACGTCGGTTCGGGTGAACTAGCCAGCAAGATCTGCGCCCAGGCCTTCGAAGACGGGCTCATCATCGAGACTTCGGGCTCGCGTGGTCAGGTAGTGAAAGTACTCGCTCCCCTGACGATAGACGCCGACACCTTTGCGCGTGGCCTCGACATCGTCGAGAAAGCTGTGACGAAGGTGGTAAAGCCGCAGGAGGTGGTAGCGGTCTGACGACCTCGCCACCAGCAAGTACGGCAGTTGTACCTGGCCGCCCCGTGCACCCATCGAACCCGCTCTCAGAGTTTGTTCAGGCGCCCGGGGCGGCTCCGCTGTTATGGAACGCGGTAGTTTGTTCCCCAACCGTGATAGCGAGCGCTCACCAACTCGCTGCACCAGGCAGACCGCGGTTAGGAGAACGCATGCCATCCCCAATCCGACGATTTCACCCGCCCCGTACGTATTCACGTCTCGGCAACGAGCAAGTCTCTGCGTCGGCTCAGGCAGTACGCGTTTCGAGGACCGGTTAGGTGCTGACCGAGGGCATGCTCCGCACCCAAAGAGCGCTCCTGGACACGCGCTTCGTGGCGATCCTTCGGGGCGACTTCACGTGGCACGACGTGGCGTCGACCGCCGAAGCACTACTCGAGACCGGCTTCACCTCCCTCGAGTACACCTGGAACAGCCCCAACGCTGCCAGCGTGGTGGCGCGCTTGAACGCAGAGTTCGGCCCCGACCTGATGGTAGGTGCCGGCACTCTGCTGTCGAGCTCCGACGTGCAGGAAGCCGCCTCGGCTGGCGCGAGATTCCTCATCACGCCCCATTGGAGCGAAGACGTTCAAGGCGCTCAAGGGACCGTTCCACGACGTGGACTTCGTCCCAACCGGCGGCGTGACCTTAGAAAACGCGCGCAGCTATCTGGTTGCTGGCGCAGTGGCCGTGGCGCTCGGGTCGTCGCTGTTCCAGCCCGGCCTGGAGCGAACTGAGCTCACCGCCAGCCTGCGCAAGCTTCGCGCCGTGTTGGATGATGAGCCGACGGTGCGCGGTGGCCAGAGCAGGCCAGCGTGAGCGGAAGCAGCACGACGGCTGGCGCGGGCGCTGACCCGAGAGCTGCGGCTTCCGACCCCGTAGAGGTTCCTGCATTCGACGTCACGACCTTCGGGGAGGCGATGATCCGCCTCAGCGTCCCACCCGGCGAGTACCTGCAGAACGCCGAGCAGTTCCGTGTCGACGTCGGCGGCGCCGAGAGCAACGTGGCAGCTCTACTCGCGCAGCTTGGTTGGCGTACTGGCTGGTTCAGCGCACTCCCCGACAACCCGCTCGGGCATGGTGTGGTGGCTCGTGTAAGGCAGGCCGGCGTGAACACGGCAGGGGTGCGCTTCGCGGCAACCGGCCGCGTTGGCACCTACTACCTCGAGTCGCCGCACCCTCCTTTGCAGAATCGTGTCATTTACGACCGCTCCGGTTCAACGTTCTCAAGTTACGAGCTCAGCGCGGCCGACACCGATCGTTTGCTCGATACGCGCCTGGTGCACATGACTGGCATCACTCCCGCCCTCGGTCCGGCGCCACGAGCGGCGGCGTTGCGCATCGTCGAGGAGGCCAATCAGCGAGGAGTGCTGGTGAGTTTCGATGTGAACTACCGCGAACTTTTGTGGAGCTTGGAGGAGGCAAGACCAATACTTCTGAAGTCGATAGAACGGGCGGACGTTCTGTTCTGCAGCCTCAGGGACGCTCGGCGCCTCTTCGACGTTGGCGCGGAAGACTCGAGCCTGGCAGCCGCCAAGCAACTGTGCGAACTCACCGCCGCGCAACTGGTGGTCGTCTCTGCAGGAGATGAAGGCGTGAGCGCTGTGCACGCGGGCAAAGAGCTGCGCGCACACGCTGCACCTACCGTGGTAGTCGATCGGCCGGGAGCTGGTGACGCCCTAGCTGCAGGGGTGCTGCATGGTCTGCTCGAAGGTGACGTAGAGCGCGGACTCGAGTACGGCGCAGTATTGGCGGCGGTGGCGCTGTCGCATTACGGCGACATGGTTTACCTGACGCGAGAGCAGTTAGCCACGATCATCTCGCGCCAGGGTGCGGAGATCTTGCGGTGACATCCAGACGCAGGCCCGCCTAGTGTGCATAGCGGTGCCTGAAATGAAGGAGCGAACGTGAGTTGCTCATCGTCCGCTCCTTGTATTATCTGGGACGTCTGAGCTTACTCGGCCAGGTCAACGATGCGCCCCTCGAGTTCTGGCGCGACGACCTCTAGAGTGCGGATGTAATCGACCAACGCCACAACGTCACGCTTGCCGTCAGAAGCGTCCACCAGCGTCTTGCCCGCGGCAAGCGTGGTGTAACCGTCACCACCTGCCGCTACGAACGAGCCGACAGCCAACGAGTAGGTAGCCCCGAGCTCGAGGGGGCCCACGCCTATGACCTGCACATCGACGATGCGCTGGCCAACCGGCTGGGACGAGTCGTAGACGTAGCTGAAGCCACTCGGATGCGGGTAGCGGCCCGAACCGGCCTCCACGTTGACGCCGTTCTCGAGGGCCGCCAAAAGCTGTTCGCCAGTTATCTCTAGCAGGACTACAGTGTTGCCGAACGGCAGGATCTCGGTGAGGTTCTTGAGGGTCAGTTCACCGGCCGGGTACAACTTGTCAGAGCGGATGCCGCCACCGTTCATGATGGCCAGGTCGGCACCGAACGAGTAGCGCATGGCGTCCGCGATTAGGTTGCCGAGCAGCGTCTCCCCGCTGCGGTTGAGGCT
>CAJDWL010000029.1_pt1 | contig 14852 bp, 10 predicted proteins | sample 7391591 | NCBI WGS metagenome assembly CAJDWL01 (sample SAMEA7055738, study PRJEB34461) | soil metagenome | biome: terrestrial ecosystem; feature: Peninsula; material: soil | place: Antarctica | collected 2016
GATCTCGTATCGAAAGCAGTTTCGTCAATCACGACCAGCGTATCGCCCAGCCCTTCCATTGCGGCCAGAAGCTCAGTCAGGTGGCTCCAGTTCGATTCGGCCCATCCCGCAACCAGGCGAAGCGGCCCCACATGAACTTGATACTCTCGAATAACTTCCACCGCCCGCGATAAGGAAGGGACGTCTAACGCGAAAGACTCTCCGATAGCCCGAGCAATCGACGATCTCACAACTTCGGCGAAGGCATCTCCGTCTAGTGTCCGCTCGGCCCAAACCGAAAGCACAGGCATATCGGACGACCAAAGGACATCGCAGATAACGTCGATTCCACTTCGACGATGGCATCGGAGCAGGGTGCGCTTCGGCAGCCCAGCCAGCGCCCCCTGAACCCTCATCCGCCAACCGCTGCTCATTCCCCCGGCTTTCCTTCCCGCACAAGAGGTCGCCTCGATAAAAACAAACGTTGCCGTCAAGGCCTCGATTGCCTGACGAACCAGCGGGAAGAGGTCCCATTGGCCGCCTACTCGACCGATTTTGACCATTATCTCATGAATTGAGCAGACTCGCTACAATCGATAGGCAATTGCCTAGAAACACTTTTGCCGCTGCGGCAGTCACAAAACGATAATGCGAACCGGACACAACCACCGGCGCACTGCGTCGTACGATTACGCACCTCATGTGTATGACGTGATGCTTCCTGCATCTTGATGCAGATTACGTCCCGCACCACAACTACACACAGGGCTAGTCTGGCTTCCACGACAAAGCCCTCGCAACGGAAATGACCTATCCGCGGACGCATTTCAACTGGCTGCAACCCCTCTCACGCGCATCATCTAGGCCTATGGTGCAATGTGGCAGTTGCAGCCATTGTGCTCCGATGAATGCGTCCAGTCGTATATAACCTCTCAAATGAATGTACTAGATCCGAATCAAAGTGCAGGCCTGATGCACCACGAATATAGACGACGGCCTGGTCGGAAGACAGGGCGGCGCGGTAGGCACGGTCACTGGTCAGGGCCTCAAAAACATCCACAATAGAAAGTATTCGCGCCGATACCGGAATCTCCGTACCACGTAGGCCCGCAGGATAGCCGCAACCATCCCAGCGCTCGTGATGGTGCCGAATCGCACCTATAAGATCCGATTCATGAGGCAGAACCGCAGCGACAATATCAGCACCAACAGTCGGGTGCCTTTGAATCTCCCTTAGCTCTTCTTCGGTGAGCCTACCCGTTTTTCCGAGAATCGCCTTTGACACTGCTAACTTTCCCAAATCGTGCAATATCCCTGCCCAGTATAAGTTGCCTAAAACACTATCGCTTAGGCCCAGTTCTCGACCCAGCATAACTGCCGCATCAGCGACCCATCTGCTGTGCTCATGAGTGTCGGAATCGTCCTTCTTCGCCAACTCAGCAAGTCCTAGGCGAACCTCCTCGGCGCCAGCGCCATAAGGGCGCCCAAACTGCACTGCTGGCACAACCGGCACCTGGGCTGACCCGATTAATTGCCGGGTCCGCATAACCAGAGCTGCCCCTATTGCCGCAAGAAGAACGGCGAGCACCATACTTGGAGCCCACCACTCGAACACGATCCCTAGGGCGCCAACAACGGTTGCGGTTAAAACGCCCACTAGCCAGCGAGACACCTCGTTGCCAGACACAACAGTATGTCGAGGCCGACCGCGTGACAACCAGTGGGTTATGAAGTTGGACCCTTGAAGAGCCCTTGGACCAGTCCGTTGCATGTCGCCCCCTGTGCGCATCATCTGCGCTCAAGTCAGTATTAGAAACTCTAGGGAGCAGTCCCTTACATTTCGTATATAAGCTGTCCTCAACGCAAGAAAGCCCGGGCCACCTTCATCCCGGGCTTTCAATCATGTGTACCAGCGTCTACTTTTGGCTTAGCGCTGCGACCAAGTCATCCCTGCCGAGCCGATAATTGGCAGGCTAACGAGAACCGCAAAAACCAAAGCAGCGAAAATGCGCTTACCAGTGTTCTTCATCCCAAATCCCATCCTTCCGATGGTCGCCTATATAGGCGCCTTAGAACCAGCAGGCTTCCCTTGCCCACTAATACGGTTGCCGGGTATTGAAACCCAGCGCGCCACGCAACCGCGCATAGCGCCTCTAAAGTCGATAGGGATTTGTCGTTGGAACCTACGAAGCTCCCGACTCCTCCCACCCTCTTCCAACCCGCACCACTCCCACGGCGCGAACCGATCCAAGGTCTCCCAACCAGGTCGATTGCTGAGAACATTAGCAGGTGGCAACGTGAATTGCAAGCACAGCCTAACTCAGCTCGCCCGTAAACTTGGCGCGTAAATCGCGTTCTAATGGCACATCGTACATGCTGAGCCATCGCGTTGACCGCAAGTCTGTCCTCTCGTATATACTTCTCGCAATGCTCCGTTGGATTGTAGTCTCTTGCCTTTGGATGTCGGGTCTCGAGTAGTGAACGAACTCGTGGTTTCCAATGCTGTCGATGTGCAGGAACTGATTCAGCAGAGGTTCCCCGGCGTCAGGCTCGAGAGTGAGGTCCAGGGTTGGGCCTTTCTGGAGCGCTTCGAGGAGGGAATCGAAGCGTTCCAGAGAATCGCAGAACCCTCCCCAAAAGATGACCGTTGGGTAGGTGTGTGCTACTTCCAGGCACTACGAGATCTAGAGGCACTTGAAGCGTTGTTTAGGGCTGTTAACCGAGGCGAAGAAGGCGCCCGGGTGTACCTCGCACACGTTCTACCCTTCGTTGAGCGCCGCGAGGATGCCTTGATAGAGATGTCCCGTATAAACATCGACGCTCTCAGCAACTATGATTCTGCGCTCTACTACCGCATATTGAGCATAAGCGAGGAGACCAGCGGCAACTTACGGGAAGCGTTGAAGGCGGCCGAGACTGCTTGGAGGCACATCCAAGGGGTGCCGGAATACAACGTCCTTGCTCCGTCAATTTTGGTCCAATTGGCGGTGCTTCATGGCCGAATCGGCAGGTCACAGCGTGCTCTTTGGTTTCTTGAGCGAGGACTAGTCGGTACAACCGGCGCAGAACGGCTGAAGGTGCGGATGCGCCGTGCGGTCGTGCTCATTAACCTCGGCCGCTATAGGGAAGCGCAGGTCGAACTTGACTCATTCGACCTCGAGAATGCGCCGCCATCGTTCCAGGCCGAACGAAACTGGCTCCTAGGCGAGATCGCCTGGGCGAACGGCAGCACGAACCTAGCAATCCAACGCTACCTGGAAGCTATAAAGCTCGCCACCGAATTACAGTTCACCTACGAAGAATTCCTTTGCCGTCTCCCTCTCGTCTGCATCCTGGGCGCCCGAGGCGACTACAACGAAGCCCTCATTCACCTAATGCGGGCGCAGACGCTCATCTCCGACAAGTCCGACCGCCTCACCTTCCGCTTCCGCGAGGTGCTCCTCAACTACTGGTCCAAGCGCTACACCATCAGTCACGCCCTCTTAGAGTTCGAGGGGCTCATACAGGCGTTCGGCGAGATGGGCCTGCTGCAGGAGCAAGCCGCGGTGCAGCTCCACTACGCCGACCTGCTGCGCATCAGCGGGGTAGACGGCTGGCAGCGCCAACTAGACGAGTTGCTGGCGTTGAGCGTCTCCCTCCAGAACCAGGCCCTGCTGGCCCGCGAGTGGACGCTCCTGCCCGAGCTGCGCCACATCGCCTTCCGCACCCACCCGCGCATTGCCGGCACGGCGGTGGAGGTGCTCGAGGTCTTCACCATGGGCGACGAGCGCATGCTCCTCGACGACAAGCCGGTGCACATCCCCCTCAGACGAGGGGTGGAACTCATGGCCTACTTCCTCGAGAACAAGGCCGTCTCCCTTAAGCGGGTACTGCTGGACGTCTTCCCCGACGAGAAGCCGTCCGCCGCCAAGTCGTACTTCCACCAGTTCCGCCACCAGCTGCGCGAGGCCCTCGAAGGGGTGGAGATCGAGTACGACTCCGAGTCGAAGCTTTACCGCCTCAAGAGCGAGATAGACGTGCTGTGGGACGTTAGCGAGCTGAGATCGGGGCGAGTGATGGGCGAGACGGGCATCTTCCTACCCTCCTCGGGCAACGAATGGGCGTATCACGTAGATCAGGAGCTGGACAAGGCGCGTGGCAACGGCGCCCGCGACTGATCAGCTGTTGGAGCACCGCGGCCCGTAACCCGTGACGAGACCAGCGGAGCCTTACCGCCGGCCGTGCTAAAGTTCCCCTCAATCGGAAAGAGTTTGGGCCGAGATCGGAAGCATCCGGAGCGCCGCTGGGAGCGGCACATGCACCGGGTGCTTCGCTTTATGACGCGGTCCTGGCGTTGCTGGTACGGGCGTCACCGCCAACACCACGTGCCTGGGCTTAAGCTTTACCTTCGCGGCGGGCCGCAAGCGGCCTTGTAAGAATCTCGTAAGGAAGCGTTTGTAGGCTGTAGCCGTGGACTTGAGGTAACACTCCCATTACCTCCTCCCATCCTCTTCCGAACCGAGCCCCGCGCCTCCCACGCGGGGTTCACCCATTTAGGCTAACTACTCAACTGCATGCTCATCGGGTCTAACGCCCGTCGGAAAACAGCCGCGCCCTCCACGTAAGAGTCCTTGTAAGAAAACTGTAAGGAGTCGCCAATAAGCTAGGTGCGTGGACTTGAGGTAACACTCCCATTACCTCCTCCCATCCTCTTCCGATCTGAACCCCGCGCCTCCCACGCGGGGTTCGCCCTTTGTGCATGGGTGTAAGGGCGCTTCCGCGGGGCTAAGGCAGTAGCCGTAACGGGCGTTTGGGTGGCGCAAACCGCACGCGGCGTCCTTGCAATTATGGGTCCTGACGTGGTTTAATGAACACTTGTCGAATAGACACCACTTCAGGAGGAAACCCCTTACATGGATGAGAAAGTAAACCCAGCCGCGGGTAACCCTGCCCCAGGCACCGTCCCAGCCCCGGAAGAAAGCCCGAATCAGGCCGCAGCCGCCGATGCCGAACAGGGTGTAGGCACGCCGGTTGACAACGAAGGTACTACCTCTCCCACTCCGGCTTCCTCCGAAACGGCTGATACCAACACTCCTACCGTAGTCGCGGCACCAACCGCCGACCACGAGACCAGCACTGAAGATGCGGCTATGGCTGCCGTCGACGAGGCGAGTAGCGTAGACGAAGCTCCAGCCGCCGACACCGAGGCGAGCAGCGTTGAAGCGGCCCCGGCCGCCAAAGACGAAGCGAGCAGCGTAGACGAAGCTCCGGCCGCCGAAGACGAGGCAGGCAGCGTAGACGCAGCTCCAGCCACTGTCAGTGAGCCGAGCAGCGCAGTAGCTGCACCAGCCTCCGACGACGGCAACGACATGAGCATGGAAGACGTGCTCGCCGCCAGCGACGAGTTGCTGGCCCGCAAGCCCGTCCACCGCGGCATGATCACGACCGGTCAGGTCATCATGCTCGCGCAGGAAGGCATCGTCGTAGACGTCGGCGCCAAGATCGAGGGCATGCTCCCGTACAACCAGCTCTTCGAGCACGAGTCCAACCTCGAAGAAGCCTCCAAGTACTTCAAGCCCGGCGACGACATCCAGGTGTACGTCGTGCGTTCCGATATCCCGAACAGCACCATCACGCTGTCGAAGAAGCGCGCCGACCAGGAACGCGCCTGGAACCTCCTCCAAGACATCCACGACAACAGCAAGCCCGTTGAAGTCGAGATCGTGGAGAAGGTCCGCGGCGGTCTCGTGGCCAGCCTCGGCGTTCGCGCCTTCCTGCCGGCCAGCCAGGTCGACATCCGCCGCGTGAACGAGTTGGCGCCTTACGTCGGGCGCCGCATGAAGGTCAAGATCATCGAGCTCAACCGGCGCCGTAACCGCGTGATCATCTCGCGCCGCGCCATCCTCGAGGACGAGATCTCGCACCTCAAGGAAGACACGCTCAAGAAGCTCGAGCCCGGCGCCCGCCTCGAAGGCGAGGTCGTCGAGATCACCGACTTCGGTGTGTTCGTGAACTTGGGCGGAGTCGACGGCCTCGTGCACCGCTCCGAGCTAACCCATGGCCGCTTCAGCCACCCGCGCGACGTGGTCAAGCTGGGCGACATGGTCAAGGTCGAGGTCCTCGACATGGACCTCGAGCGCGAGCGCATCAACCTCTCCATGAAGAAGCTCGTGGCCAACCCCTGGGACAACGTGCTGGCGCACTACAGCATCAGCCAGCGCATTGCGGGCATCGTCACGAACCTCACGCCGTTCGGCGCGTTCGTCGAGATCGAGCCCGGCCTCGAGGGCCTCATCCACGTCAGTGAGATGAGCTGGACCAAGCGCATCCGCCACCCCAAGGAAGCCCTTACCGAGGGCGAGCAGGTCGAGGCGATGATCCTCAAGATCGACATGCAGCAGCAGCGGATATCGCTGGGACTTCGCCAGACCCAGCCCGATCCCTGGAGCAGCCTGCCCGACCGTTACCCGCCCGGCGCCGAGATCACGGGGCCCATCACGGGCATCACCGACTTCGGCGTGTTCATGGAGATCGAAGAAGGCATCGAGGGTCTGGTGCACATCTCCGAGCTCTCGCACGACCACATCGAGAACATCAACGAGCACTTCAAGAAGGGCGACGAGATCACCGCGGTCATCCTCAACATCGACCCGGTCGAGCAGCGCGCTAGCCTCTCGCGCAAGCGCATGCTGCCCTTCACGCCCGAGAACGCGGCCGAGTTCGGTGGCAACCAGCCCGCCGGTGGCGCGCCTCGTGGCGCCTACGCGCAGCCCGCTGGTGCGGGCCCCAGCCGCGGTCGCCGTGGCCGCCGCAGCCGCGATATCGACTACGACTACAGCTACGTATCCGACGCCGCCAGCAGCAGGCCCACTACCAAGCTGGGTGACGTGTACGCCGACCTCTTCGCGCAGTTCGGCCTGAGCGACACCAAGGCCGAGGACGAGGGCGAAGAAGCTGCTAAGGACGCCGTCAAGGCCGACGCTCCGGAAGGGGCCGACGTGGCCGAGCCGGTCGCCAAGCCCGCGCCCGTCGCCAAGCCCGCTCCGGTCGTCAAGGCCGAGGCCGAGGAACACGTCGATCCCGAGAACGCTATCGACGCCACCGAGGCCGCCGCCCTCCTCACCGCCGCCTTCCGTCAGGGCAAGCGCCCCACGGCGCAGGACGCCGAGGCCGCGGCCGAAGCTGAAGCCCAAGCAGGCAGCGATGCGGGCCACGACGACACGGTGGAAGAAGCGTCCGAGGCCACGGCCCAAGAACAGGCTGAGGACCACTACGACCACGCGTCTGAAGCCGACTTCGGCTCCGACGACGACGGCGACAAGCGCGGGTAAGCCTCACTAGGCCTCCGCAACGTTCCAGAGATATCTCGCCCCGCGCTCAAGTGAAGCGCGGGGCGGTTCCTTTGGGACCACCCCGCTACCCAGCACGCGCCAACGCACTGGTAGCGTGCGCCCCATGCCTGCCGACTCGCGCGTACCACTCTCGGTCCTCGACCTCGCACACATGGGCTCCGGCGTCAACTCCACCCAGACCCTCGCCAACTCCGTTGCGCTGGCCCAGCGAGCCGAGGAGCTGGGTTACAAGCGCGTGTGGTACGCGGAGCACCACGGCATGCGCAGCATTGCTAGTTCGGCGCCCGAGGTACTCATCGCCAACACCGCCGCAGTTACCAGCACCATCCGCGTCGGGTCGGGCGGGATCATGCTGCCCAACCACGCGCCGTTGCGCATTGCCGAGGCGTTCCAGACCCTCGAAGCGCTCCACCCGGGCCGCATAGACCTGGGGATCGGCCGGGCGCCCGGCTCGGACCGCGCCGCCATGGCCGCCATGCGCCCCTTTAACGCCGAACAGTTCCCGGCGCAGCTACACGAGCTCTTCTCACTTTCCCGGGGCGGCTTCCCGCCGGACCACCCGTTCCACACGGTGAGGGCGGCCCCGGCCGACGTGAGCCTGCCTCCCGTCTGGCTGCTGGGCTCCAGCGGCGCCAGCGCCGCCTTCGCGGGAAGCCTGGGCCTCGGCTACGCCTTCGCCGGGCACTTCAGCGAGACGCCGGCAGCGCCGGCCATGGCCGCGTACCACCAGGCCTTCGTCCCCTCGGCCGCCTTCCCTGCCCCGCACGCCATCCTCGCTCTGTCGGTGGTGTGCGCGCCCACCGACGACGAGGCCGAGTTCCTCGCCGGCTCCCTCGACCTCGCCTGGCTACGCATGAGGCGCAACGAGTTCGGACCGGTGCCCACGCCCGAGGAGGCGGCCGCCTACGACTACGACGCGCAAGAACGCGCCTTCGTGGTGGAGAACCGCCGCAAGCACGTGCTGGGTTCGCCCGCCACCGTGGTGGCGCGCCTGGCCGAGCTGCAGGAGCAGTCAGGTGCGATCGAGCTCATGATCTCGACCATGGTCCATTCGCATGAGGCGCGCCTCCGTAGTTTTGAGCTGCTAGCCGGCGCCTGGTAGCGGCCGTGTCGTGGCGCAAGCGGCCGCCCCGTACAGTCCGTAGAGAGGCGCAAACTTTATCTCGTCTGAACATTCCGCCTCTACACTCGAGTCGATGGGAAGGTCTTCTGCATTCCAGGGTGCCGCCATCGGCAGTGCCGGCACGCTCGATTTGGGCGTACACCTGCCAGGTCAACGCCCGCTTCGCTTGCGGCTAGCCGTTACCAGGTCAGTCCCGCGACCTCACGACACGCAACGGGCTTATCGGAATCGCGTGAGCGCGTGGCGGAACCACCGCCGCCGCTCGATAGGTAGAGAAGGAGAACAGACATGATCGGACACGGATACGGAATGGGCAGTGGCCTCGGCTGGATCGGCATGCTCCTGTTCATCGCACTGGTGGTCGTGGGCATCATCTACCTCCTACGGGAGCTCGATCGCGGGCGAGGCGGCGGCGGAACCTCGCTTAAAGGCCGGCCTGATGACGACGCCGCGCTGCGCGTCCTGCGCGAGCGCTACGCCCGTGGGGAGATCGACCGCGAGGAGTTCGAAGACCGCAAGCGCGGACTCGAATGACGAACCAACCCTCCCGGTGGAGGCGACGACCCGACTGCCACTTGCTGCTGAGCCGACACTCGTCGGTCAGCAGCTGTGGTGCTTGCGCCAGCGTTTCGGTGATCCATGAGTAGGGCCAAGAAGAGATCGACGCAGAAGCCGCAACCTGCCGCCGCCTCAGGTAAGCGAAGCAAGACGGCGGCTGCGAAGCGGCGTGCCAGGTCGCCGTGGCTGCTGAGCGCCGGCATCGTCTTGGTGGCCGCCGTGTTGGTGGTGGGCATGAACTTGGCGAAGCGGGCACCGCAAAGCGCCGGCGCCCTAGCCACCTTGGGCGCCAACGTCGAAATCTCCTTGGATCGCGGGCAGCAGCTGTACGACGCGAACTGCGCGAGCTGCCATGGCTCAACCGGCGCCGGGTACGCCTCGCGCGAGACCCCCGCCCCAGCCTTGAACGGTAGCGAGCACGCCTGGCACCACGCTGACGATCAGATCCTGGGGTTAATCCGTGACGGGGGCCTTCAGATGCCGGCTGTTGGCGCAAGCTGGAGCGACAGCGACCTCGCCTCGGTGCTCGCCTACGTGAAACAGTGGTGGACTCCAGCACAGCTAAGGGCGCAACAGGGCACGATAGGAGAGTGAACGCAAGCAGCGCGGAGCACTTCAACCGAAGGGCCCGCCGGCGCAACCTGAGGGTCTCATGGCGCATCGCATCTTGATCGTCGAGGATGACCCTGACGTCGTGCGGGTGGTATCGGCCTATCTCCAGCGCGACGGTTTCGAGGTAGAGGTCGCGCGAGACGGCCTCAGCGGGCTCTCCCAAGCCCTCGCGGCGCCTCCAGCGCTCGTCGTACTCGACCGCATGCTGCCCGGCCTCGACGGGCTCGAGGTGTTGCGGCGTCTACGGCGCGAGCAACGAACGCCCGTCATCTTGCTAACGGCCCGCACCGAAGAGGCCGACCGCATCGAGGGCCTCGACGCCGGAGCCGACGACTACGTGCCCAAGCCGTACAGCCCCAGGGAACTGGTCTCGCGCATCCGAGCGGTGCTGCGGCGCGCCGAATCGACCCTGGAGGAGCGTCCCGTAGTGCAGGCGGGCCCACTACGCATAGACCCGAACCGCCGCAGCGTCGAAGCTGGCCACGTCGACCTCGACGTGACGACCATGGAGTTCGACCTCCTCTACACCCTGGCCGCCGCACCCGGGCGCGCCTTCACCCGCGGCGAACTGCTCGACCGCGTATGGGGCGAAGACTTCACGGGAGTCGACCGCGTCGTCGACGTGCACCTCTCCAACCTCCGGAGAAAACTGGAACGAGTAGGCGCCGATGCGTGCCTTAGCACCATCCGCGGCGTCGGGTATCGTTTCGAGCCATGAGAACGCACGCCAGCGCGGCAACGCAACGCACGAGTCTCTTCTGGCGTCTGCTTCCTTCTTACTTCCTCGTGATCGGTGTCGCGGCGGCGGTCACCTTCGTCGCCGGCGAAGGCTTCGCACCCTTCTTCCTGCGACACCACGTCAACGACATGATGCAGAGCCTGGGCTTACGCGCCGCAACCCCCGGCCTGGGCGCGATGACCGAGGACCTCAGCGTGGCGTACCGTCACGCACTCACGCAATCGCTGGCGTGGGCCGCCATCGCCGCCGCCATCGCGGCCGGCGCGGTTAGTTTGTTCGTCACCAACCGCATCGTGCAGCCGCTTCGCGCCATGCGCAAAGCCAGCTACGACATCGCCGGCGGCCGCTACCACGACCGCCTGGACGACCTCGCGCCCGGCGAAGTGGGCGACCTCGCCGCGGCCTTCAACACCATGGCCGACACGCTCGAGCGCAGTGAGGAGCATCGCCTGGCGCTGCTGGCCGACGTCGCGCACGAGTTCCGCACCCCGCTCTCCAACTTGCGCGGCTACATCGAAGGCATCCAGGACGGCGTCTTCACAGCCGACGACAGCGCCACCCTGCCGGCATGCAACCGCCAGCTCCAACGCCTCGAACGCCTGGTAGACGACCTCAGCCTGCTGTCACGGGTAGAGACTGGCGCCCTGCCCCTCACACCACTCCGCATGGACGCACGAACCATCGTCACCGCCAACGCCGCAGCGTTCCGACCCGCCTTCCATGAACGAGGCGTAACGCTCGACGTAGCACTACCAGACCAGCCGGTCTGGGTGCAGGCGGACCCCGAACGCAGTGAACAAGCCTTGGCGAACCTGTTGCAGAACGCCCTGCGGCACACGCCAGCGAGCGGCACCGTGACGCTAACGCTCACCACCCAGACCGGCGAGACACCCGCCGACGGAGCGCTGTTACGCGTCAGCGACAGCGGACCTGGCGTTACGCCCGACGACCTCCCCAACCTCTTCACCAGGTTCTACCGCGCTCACGCCAGCCCACGCTCCGACGGGGGCAGCGGCATTGGCCTCACCATCGCCAAGCACCTCATCGAACGCCAAGGCGGCGCCATCGGCGTGACCAGCAACCCCGGCGAGGGAGCCTCGTTCTGGTTCACGCTCCCACTCGACCACCAACACCCCTGACACCACGTCAGGCCGGACCGCGTGCTAGGGCAGAGCTGAGACCAGGCTTGCGGCACATGCCGAGCCTGGTCTCAGTGCCAACATAGGGGGACGGCCGAGTCACCGAGGTCGCAAAACGGTGAACGTCGTGCCCTCTTCAAATCCTCGTTACTTCGGCGTGACGATCACGAGACCGTCCATCACGTACGGGAACATGCCGTAGCTCTCCAACGGGTACAGCAAACCGTCATCGGCGTGGTAGGCGGCGTGAACCGGGCAGTAGTAGTAGTACACGCCTGCGTCTGCGAACGTGAAACTGGCGCTTCCACTTTCCGCCACCAGCGTGAGCGGGCCGATGTCTGCGGCAGCTTGATCAGGAACGCTGGCCACCATGTGCATCATGTCATCTTCGTTGGTCCAAGTGACCTTGGTGCCCGCCTCGACGGTGAGTGCGAAGGGTGTGAAGATCATGGTCGAGTCGGGCACGTCGATGGTGCTGGCACCGCTGGAAGGCATGCCGTCGTGAGCGTCCAGCACGACGATCACACCGCGCATCGGCGCCGGGTAGACGTCCGTCCCGTTCTTCGCCTTGGCGTCATGCATCATCATTGCGTCGTAGTCGGCCTGGTCGTCGCCGTAATAGCGGAACACACCCGGCTTGTCGAAGGTGAACGTCCCCTTCTTGCCAGCATCGATGTCGATGTCGAACGACACTTCCTGGTCGGGGTAGGCGACGACCGTGTGGGGACCATCAGCGTCGTTGATCCACGTGACCGTGTTTCCGACGTGCACCACGATGACCGCCGGCGAGAAGTAGTCGCCAGGAAGGTGGACCTCCGTCGTATCCATGACCACCGGCGTGACAAACGCTGGGGCCTGAGCCAGGGCTATGGTGGCGACCGAAGCGACGATCGCGGCGGCGAGCACCGTTGCGATCGTGGGCGTGGCTGCTGCATATCGGGCGCCGCGCCTCAATTGCCCGTCGCGTTGCGCGCCGCGTTCGATGCGCGACTCCGATGGTTGTTGTTCAAGCATGACAAGCCTCCGTTCCGAATGAAAACGATCTACATAACGAGGATAGGTCCAGATCGGTCACCCTTGAAGTCACTCATCACTGTTGAAGTCACTCAACCGACAAGGCGCTACGACCTATGCGTTCCGTGCCAGCGCCGCCCGGACACGGATGGCCGCGGCTCGCAATCCCTCGAGGCATTGTGAGCGCGTGCTACTATCACGCCTACCTCCTGACCAAGACCCCGGACTCGCACCCGCGACATCGCGTGGCGTGTCTAGTGGTGGGGTCGCTCGATCCGGTCGCTCGCGTGGCCGGAAGCAATAGAAGGGCCCCCCGATGCATCCCTTCCCCCGTGTCTCAGCCTCATCCAAACGTCTCGCCGGGCTCCTGCTGCTTGCAACGCTCAGCCTCGTCCTGAGTTCGTGCCAACAGGCGGCCTCACCCCATCCCAAGGCCGAGTTCCCGCCCGGGACCGCCTTGGAGTACAAGCCCGGCGCGTCCGGCCCGGTGAAGAGCGTGACGTTGCCCGACCCCAGCGGCAAGCCTTTCAGCTTCAGCTACGAGGTGATCGACGGTCTGGTCATCTATCAAGGCGACATGATCCTGGGTACCGCCGCCGACTTCGAGACCGCCAATGACGCGGACGAGATCACCGCCCAAAGCACGGCCTTGTACCGGCGCGTGTGCTGGACTTTCCTCGGGATCAACGTGCACTGCGAGAACTACCGCTGGCCCAACGCGGTCGTACCGTACGATTTCCAGAACGACTGGGATGACTCCAGCACCGCCGCCGACGAGAACGCCATTATGCGGGCCCGGGTCCTCGACGCTATAGCCGAGATCGAGGCGGTCACCGCGGTCCGCTTCGTGGCGCGCACCAGCCAGAGCGACTACGTACGCTTTCGGTCGAGTGACGGTTGCTCCGCGACCGTGGGCCACGAGGGGGGCAAGCAGAACATCCGTCTATCGACGGGTTGCGGCAAGTGGTCCGTCGTGCACGAGATGCTGCATGCCCTGGGAATCCAGCACGAGCAGACGCGGCACGATCGAGACAGCTTCGTGACGATCAACTTTGACAACATCCTCTCCGGCAAGAAGCACAACTTCGAGAAGCAGAGCCTTGCCTTCGACCTGCGCAGATACGACTACGATTCCGTCATGCACTACGGGGCGAACGCCTTCTGCAAGAAAGACGCGGCGGATGCATGTGTGGGACCGACCATCGTGCCGATCGCTTCAGGAACGGCCATCGGCCAACGCACCAGCATGAGTAGCGGCGACATCGCTGCTGTGAACCTTCTCTACCCGGGTCTGCCACCGACGCTGAGCATCACGGGTCCGAGCTCCGGCAGCAGCTTCAGCCACCGTTCCGCCAACATCTTCTTCACCACCGCCATCGACGACCCGGAGGACATGGCCGTCACGGTCAGCTGGACCAGTAACGTTGACGGTGCACTGGGCACAGGCACGAACCTCACGGTGTTCACCGGCAACCTGTCGTACGGCGAGCACGTCGTCACCGCCCGCGGCGTCGACCCTCAGGGGAACGCAGCCAGCGACACGGTGACGTTCACGATCATCAACGACCCGCCCGTCGTCGACATCGTCCAACCCGTACCCGGAACGTTCTGCGTGAACGAGAGCATCACCTTCGTGGCCGATGTGCTCGACCGCAACGAGGTCGGAGGCACCCTCGCCGACAGCGCCGTGGCATGGCGAGTCGGGACCGCTGCCCCCTTCGGCACCGGAGCGTCAGTCGACCACAGCTTCACGGCAGCCGGCAGTTATCAGGTGAACGTCCGAGCCACCGACCCGCTGGGTGCCTACGACGAAGACACGATCACCATCGGCATCGATCCTTGCACCAACCTGCCACCCGTGGTCAGCATCAGCTCCCCTGCCACTGACCTCGACATCGTGTATGACGGCTTCGACGACGACGTGGACATGTGGTACGTAGACCTCACCTTGAGCGGGAGCGCTGACGACGCCGAGGACGGCGCACTCTCCGGCTCCTCGTTGGTTTGGACCACAAATCTTAGCAGCCTGCAGTCGCCCGGGTTGGGAACGGGCCCGAGCGTCAACGTCAGGCTCTACTCCAACGTCTGCACCGGGCTCACGCACGCAGTCACGCTCAGCGCCACCGATTCGGACGGCAACGTGCGAACAACGTTCAGGAGGATAAGCATCTACACGATCTGCTGAGCCCAAGGGACGAGCGTTCACGGCGGCGACGCGGCAACGAACGACGAGTAGAGGTCGATCGTGTGCCAGCCCGACGGGCTTCAGGTGGAGCATGATGTCGGTCCCGAAAGGACCCTCGGTCGGATCGAGCGACGCCACCACCGGCGTGATCGCGAAGTGCGCGGTCGCCAGC
>CAJDWL010000040.1_pt1 | contig 14803 bp, 15 predicted proteins | sample 7391591 | NCBI WGS metagenome assembly CAJDWL01 (sample SAMEA7055738, study PRJEB34461) | soil metagenome | biome: terrestrial ecosystem; feature: Peninsula; material: soil | place: Antarctica | collected 2016
GAGCGCCTCATCAGCGAGGTGAGCGAGCAGGAACTAGTTCAGCTCATGACCGGCGGCGGCGAAGTGGCCGCCATCGCCCTCGATGAACATAAGGAGAGCGCCGTCACCGAGGAACGGCCAGTGGTCCTGGAGCTGATCGAGTTCTCAAGCGGGAAAGTAGAACCCTTGGACTTGCAGGTGCGCCGCGGCGAACTAGTCGGGATCGGCGGCCTACAAGGCCAAGGGCAGAGCCAACTGCTGCTAGCACTGTTCGGCGCCGCTCCACACAGTGGCGAAGTGCGACTCAACGGGAAGTCGGCGTCGTTCCGCAACCCGCGGCAGGCGGATCGCGCCGGTGTGGCGTACGTGCCCGGGGACCGCAACCGTGACGGGCTGCTGCCGATCAGACCCATCCTCGAGAACCTGCAACTCCCGAGCTGGCGCCACTACGGCACGCCACTGCGTATGAAGGAAGCGCGTCGCGACGCCGACGGCGTCGTTCAGGATCTCAACATCAGACTCGCCAGCCTCGACGAGCCAGTCGCAACTCTCTCTGGCGGCAACGCCCAGAAGGTCGTCATAGGCAAGTGGCTGCTGCGGGACCCCAAACTGCTGCTGCTCGACGACCCCACCAAGGGTGTCGACGTGAACTCGAAGGCCGAGTTCTACCTGCTACTCGCTCGCCTGCAGGCGCAAGGCACGACAATCCTTTTCAACAGCTCCGACGACGCTGAGCTACTAGGCTTATGCCAGCGCGTCATCGTCATGCAGGACGGACGCGTCACGGCGCGGCTCGAGGGTCCCACTCTCAACAGGCAGCACCTGGTGGCCGCGTCGATGGGCGCCCAGGCAACCGGAGCTGCATGAAGGCCCTCCGCGCGGCTCTGCGCAACCAGACCTACCTAGTGCCGGTAGTGCTGCTCCTTGTAGCCATCGGGCTCAACTACTACTTCCAACCGAACTTCTTCAAGCCTCGCGTCGTCAACGGCAACCTCCGCGTGATGCTGCCGCTCATGGTGCTCGCGGCAGGGCAGGCCCTCGTCATCATCGCTGGCGGCATCGATCTGTCGGTTGGCGCCATGGTCTCACTCGTCAACGTGGTGCTTGTCACTATGGTCACGCGTGACAGCGGCCCCGCCGAGATACTCCTTGGCATCGGGGTTGCGCTATTGGTTGGTGCGGCCGCCGGCGCCATAAACGGCATCAGCGTGGCGTTCCTGAGGTTGCAACCTATCGTCACCACCTACGCCACCTCGTTCCTCTTCTCCGGCGTGGCACTGGTTATCCTGCCGCGCCCCGGCGGGTCATTGCCGCGTGCGCTCACGACCTTCTACCGTTCAGCGCCTCTCGGGATCCCGGCCTCCGCTTTCGGCATCGCCCTGCTGCTGCTGCTCTGGGTCGTGCTTCGTCGCACGCGCTTCGCGCAGTACCTCTACGCCGTCGGGGGCAACGCCGCCGCCGCGCGCGCCAGCGGCGTGCGCGTGACGCTCACCCGCTTCGGCAGTTACGTGGCGTTGGGCGTCTTCGCTGCTCTCTCCGCCATGATGCTCACCCTCTCCACGGGCTCGGGCAACTCCCGTTTGGGAGACGGCATGACACTCCCGGGTCAGGGCGGCGTCGTCGGCGCCGTCGTCGGCGTGGCTATCCTGACCATCATACGTAACCTCATCACTTTCGCCAACGTGCCGACCTGGTACCAGACACTGTTCGATGCCATCATCATCCTTCTAGCGTTGGCTGGTCCCGGGATCATCCGGCTCATCCGGGGACGACGCGAATGAGGGGATTATTCGCGCGCATCCCTCCCGCAGTGATTGCGCTGCTGCTGTCAGTGGCTCTGTTCTTCCTCGCCGGGCTGGTCCAGCCCAACTTCATCAACGTCGCTCAGGCCATCAACATCGTAAGGCTGGCTGCGTTCTTGGGGATAATCGCTGCCGGCCAGACGTTGGTGATCATCGCGGGTGGCGAAGGGATCGATCTCTCGGTGGGCGCCATCGTCACGCTGGGCGCCATCCTCACCTTCATGATCAGCGGCGGCAGCAACGAGCGAATCTTGTTGACGCTTCCGTTGGTACTGGCCTCCGGCGCCGCCATAGGACTGGTGAACGGGCTGGGGATCGTCTTCATACGCATCCCACCGCTGGTGATGACGCTCGGCATGGCCGGAGTGGTGCAGGGAACCATACTAGCGGTAACCCGAGGGGATATTCCCGGGGGCGTGCCCCGTGCACTGGCAACTTTCGTAACCGGGCGCTTCCTGGGCGTCCCGGGGGCCATCTACATCTGGGTCGCACTAGGGTTGGTCATGTGGTTCGTGCTGCAACGCACCCGCTATGGCCGCGAACTGTTCGCTGTTGGGACGAACCGCCGCACCGCAGCGCTATCGGGCGTCAACGTATCCGGTGTCGTCATCCTCACTTACACCCTCAGTGGCCTGCTGGCCGCTCTCGGCGGCCTGTTGTTGCTGGGCTACACGCAACACGTCTTCCTTACCTTGGGTGAGTCGTACCTGTTCCCCTCGATCGCTGCGGTAGTAGTGGGCGGCACGGTGCTCGCCGGCGGCCGCGGTAGCTACTTCGGCACCATGGCGGGTGCGCTGGTGCTCACGATGACCGAGAGTCTCCTGCGCGCCATGCGCATCGGGCAGGCTTACCAACTGATCATCTTCGGCGCCATCTTGGTGGTCCTACTGAGCGTTTATGGGCGGCAGCGCGATGACGGGTGACGGCGCAGCGCTATACGCTGTGAGTAACGATGCCTGACCGAGCCTCACCGCAACCGCCCTCGAGCGAGCCCGAACGCCTTAGCCCCAACGCCTTGGAACGACGCGTCAAGCGCTGGCTGCTCACCGGTCCGTTCGAATGCTACGTGCAGGTTACGCCTGGGCTGGAGTCGCTACTCGTCGAAGAGCTTCTGGCAGGTGGCTTCGCTACCTCTGCCGACGAGTTGCAGCTCGAGCGCGGTGGCGTCCGGCTGGAACTCGACCACGAGGGCGTCATGCGCGCCAATCTGACACTGCGCACCGCCAGCCGCGTGCTTCTACGGCTCGGCACTTTCCCGGCCGCCTCGCCCGAGATGCTCTACGATCGCGTCCGCAAGCTCCCCTGGGAAACGCAACTCGGCTTCGCCGGCGACTACCAGCTCCGGATCACGGCGCGGGCCTCCAATTTGCAAGCCGGCGGCGCCATCGCCAACCCAGTCAGTAGCGCAATCTCGCGCCGCATGCGCGAACTAGATCTCTACCCCAAGCCGGCCGATGACGCGCCGCTCGAGTTCCACGTGCGGCTCCTCAACGACTACTGCACCCTCAGCCTCAACACCAGCGGCGAGCACCTGCACAGACGCGGTGTGAGGCGTCACGTTCACACGGCCCCCTTGCGCGAGACCGTGGCGGCCGCCATGGTGATGAAGGGTCTGAGCGGACTCGATGGGACCCCCGACCTGATACTCGACCCGTTCTGCGGCAGCGCTACGCTGCTCATAGAGGCGCACGACCAACTTCTGGGGTTGGCGCCGGGCCGCCAGCGCCAGTTCGCGTTCGAACAGGCAGCTTGGTTCCGTCCGGGCGCCTGGCGCCAGGTTGTGCGCGACAGTGAAGCAGCCACCCTGGAGCGGACGTCGCCACCACTAATCGGCATCGACAACGACGACAACGCGCTGGCGGCCGCCAAGCTCAACATGGTGAACCAACCGGCCACAGAGCTAAGGGCGGAAGACAGCACCAGGGTCGACTTCGACTCCTTTCACGCCGAGCGCCCGTTGCTGGTGACGAACCTGCCCTACGGCGTGCGGCTCGGCGAGCAGCGCGACGCGCTCAACCTGACTAGGCTCTTCCTCAAGCACCTTGCTGGCAGCCGACGACGCTGGCGGGTGGTGCTGCTGGCGTCGCCGGCCCAACTAGCGGTGATAGAGGAGCTGATGACGGTCGAAGAAGGCCTGCGGACCAAGAACGGCGGGCTCGATGTGGTGATGGTTGTGGGCTGGGCCGGAGGGTCGGTAACAGGCTGAACTGAAGTTGCGGGCAACAATGTAGGCATGAAAACAGGTCGCGACATACTCGATCTCGGTGTCCCACCAGGACCCGCCGTCGGTGCCGCGCAGAGGCTAGCGAAGCGCCACGGCTCACAGGCGCCAGCCATCATCGAGCGCGTTCTCGACGAACCGCGTGAGCATCATGGCGACGATGATCCCCTCGTGCGCGCCTTCGCGCAGGCACTCGTTCCGCCGGACACCGCTCAGCTACTTGACACGGCGGCGCCATACACGGTCTTCGGCGAGGAACTGATCGACCCTGCCGCCATAGAGCAGATGGACAACGCCATGCGTCTGCCCGGCGCCATCATCGGTGCGCTCATGCCCGACGCCCACGTCGGTTACGGCCTACCCATCGGCGGAGTGATGGCGCTCGAGGGCGGCTATGACCCTGCTAGCCCCACCGGCCTGCGCGGCCACGTGAGCCCGTACGCCGTCGGCGTCGACATCGGCTGCAGCATGCACCTCACCGTCTACGATGCATCACCAGACGATTTCACTCATGAGCAGCTCCAGGACGCACTGCTGCGGCACACCGCGTTCGGGATGGGCGTCCCCGCGCCCGGGGCAGTACCGGATCACGAGATCTTAGGGCGGAAGGTGTGGCGTGAACAGCCGTACCTCAAGGAGAACCCCAGACTGCTCGCCACGGCCCGCGAGCAACTCGGCAGCAGCGGCGGCGGCAACCACTTCGCCAGCTTCAACCGACACACCGACGAGCACGAGGTGGAGCGTCTGGCGCTGCTCACCCACAGCGGCAGCCGCGGTCTCGGCGCAAGAATCGCCGAGCATTACAGCAAGGTGGCGATGCACAGCCGCCCCGGCCTCCCCCGGGACGTGCGGCACCTCGCTTGGCTGGATTTAGGCAGCAGCGACGGCTTCAACTACTGGACGCTCATGCACCTCGCCGGCGACTTCGCAACCGCCAACCACGACACTATCCACGAGCGCATCGGTGCCCAGCTAGCCCTCAGGACTCATCAGCACGTAGGCAACCGCCATAACTTCGCTTGGCTCGAGGAGGTAACTACCCCCGAAGGCGAGCAGAGCAGCGCAATCGTGCACCGCAAGGGCGCCACGCCGGCCGGGAAGGGCACGCTCGGCCTGGTGCCCGGCAGCATGGCTACCCCCACCTACGTGGTGCGCGGCAAGGGCAACCCCGCCAGCTTGAACAGCGCCAGCCACGGTAGCGGCCGCGCCATGAGCCGGCGCGAAGCCCAGCGCGCCTTCCGCGGCCGCGACCTGCGCGCCGAGCTTGCGGCAGAAGGCATCACCCTGTTCGGCTCCGGCCTCGACGAGGCGCCCGAAGCGTACAAGCCCATCGAGGAGGTGATGCGCTACCAGATCGATCTCGTCGAGACGGTGGCGCGCCTCGATCCGATGGTGGTGAGGATGGCCGGCCGCTGAGTTAAGCGCCCTAGTCCGCCTCCTCGTTCATGACGTCCAGCGCTAGATTCGAGTGCGCGTAGGCTCCACCAGCGCGCATCTCGGCCGCTACCCAGATTCCTTCCATGATCTCCTCGCGGGTGGCGCCCGCCTTCAGCGCCCCCTTGGTGTGGCCGCGGATACAGTAGGGACACTGCGTAACGTGAGCCACAGCCACGGCGATGATCTGCTTGGTCTTGGCGTCGAGCGCGCCTGCCTTGAACACGTTCTTGCTGAACGCCATGAAGGCATCATCGATCTCGGGCGCTAGGTCGTGTCGTTGATGCCGCAGATCACGGGTTGCATCGGGGAACAGCGGTTGGTCTGGCATGCTTCGTCACCCTTCCTGTTAGCGCGTAGCTGACGACGCGAACGCGGTCAGCGACGTTTCTCCATGCTAGCGCCGCGCCTGAGCGTTCACCCAGCCACGCGAACGTTCGGTGCCCTTGACACCCACACCCCTGAGCCCTATCCTGTCCTTACCCTTAGTTACTGAGGGTAACGCGAGGGGAGCCGCCGTGCCGCCACGTCCAGTCCGTCAACTACAGATCCTAGAGGCCCTACAGGACGCTTACGAGCGCACCGGCAGCCTGCCCGAGCTGACGGCCTTGGCGCGCAGCTTCAGCATCACCTACCCCACCTTGCGTGAGCACCTCAAGGCGCTCGAGGCCAAAGGCAAGCTCTTATTCGAGAGCCGCGGGCCGGGGCGCAGCCCTAGCCTCACGTTGCTGGGCGGCGCTTTCGGCGTGCCGCTGTTCGGTGAGATCGCCGCCGGCGTGCCGGTGGGCGCCTACCCCACCCCTGAAGGGCACCTGGCGCTGCGCGGCCGTCCCGACCAGTTCGCTCTGCGCGTGCGCGGCGATTCCATGGCCGATCGCATCGAAGACGGCGACGTAGTCCTCTTACACCGCAGCGAGCCGCAGCGTTCGGGCGAGATCTGCGCCGTGCGCGTCGGCGAAGACGAAACCACCCTCAAGTACCTCGACTGGCCCAGCGCGGGCGGGCGCCCCCGCTCGTACCGCTTGCGCCCTCACAACACCGCTTTCGCCGTTCTCACCATCGCCGCCGCCGAACTTCACATCGACGGAGTCTTCCGTGGCCTGCTACGCGGCGACGTAGTGCAAGAACTGCTCGTGGAAGGAGGTGAGTAGCCCGGGAACCGGGGCTCCGGCGCCGCCTCTGCTCGCGCCGCCCTAAGCAATAACGAAAAGGACACATCCACCGCCGCCAAGCAAGAGAATGTGTCCCTTCGTCGCCCCGAAAGTGGTTCGCTAACGCGATCCTACCCAGGTACACCACATGCTACCACCACGTCAGATCGTCACCGAACGGGCCCCGTTCGCGTTCAGCGCACGCCGCGCGGCCTCCCCCGAGGCCAACGGCGCGCTCCCGCCCCACCGCCCAGCGCGGCCAGGCCGCCCGCCCGTCATGCGTCCGCCACTGCCGCCGCTGCGCGCCCTGAGGCCGCAGCCCCACGGCGTCACTCAGGGAGCGGAGTCATGATCGCCGCCCTCAACTACGTACCCTTCCCGCTCTACCTAGCCGAGCGTGCCGAACCCGAACGTAAACGCCGGCCGCTGGTGGTGGCGCAGGAGCAGCGGGTACTGCACGCCAACGTGCCCGCCAAACGTCATGGCGTCACGCTCGGCATGCGGCTCGACGGCGCGCGCATGCGCGTCGATGGCCTGCAGGTAGTGAGCTTCACCGAGCCCGACCTCGAGCACGCCTGGTCGGCCCTGCTCCGTGACCTGTACGAATTCACCCCTTGGCTCGAGGCTGGCGTCCGTGGGCGCGCCTTCGCTCAACTGAACGCCGAGGAAGCGCTCGCGCTCGCCAAACGTCACGGCGTGCCCGTCGGCCTCGCCGACGATCGCGAGACCGCCGAGTTGGCCTCGCTCACGGCCCGGACCGGCGAGGTGAGGGAAGTCACGGCCCTCGCCACCAACGCCTTCCTCGAGCGGCTGCCGCTGCGTTTCCTCACCGGAGTGGGCTTGTCAGAAGCCAATCTCACCCGCTTGCGCTGGCTAGGCTTGAGTACCGCCGGCGACTTGGCACGCTGGAGCGCGCCGCAACTGCGTTCCTACTTAGCCGCCGAGGGCGGCGCGCTGCAGGCCTACCTACATGGGCCGCGCCATGCTGAGCTGCACCCCTACCAACTACCCGAGACCCTGCGGCGCTCCCTCACCTTCACCGAACCGCTGCAAGAACCACGCCAGTTGCTACCCGCCCTCGATCGCTTGGCTGGCGCGTTAGAGCGCGCATTGGCTGGCCGCAGCGCCCGCCACCTGACCCTCACCGCCACCACCGCCAGCGGTAAGCGTCGCGCCAGCCGCCTAGCCAAGCGGCCGCTGCAGCAAGCTCGTCACATCAGTCAACAGGCCCTCTTCGCATTTCACGATAGCCAGGCCGAGGGCAGCCCCATCGAGCGCCTCACCTTAGAGCTGAGCGCCCCCAGCCGCGTGGGCAAGCAGGAGAGCTTGTGGCCGCAACGCGAGCGTCGTCAGAAGGCGCTGCGAGCCACCATGGAGCGCTTCCCCGCCACGCAGCGGCGCTTCGTGTGGCGCGATCCGCACGCTCAAGCAGCCGATCTCGCTTGGGGTTGGGAGGCTTACGTCGACGAGAACGGCTCTTACGCTACCGCCGGCGTCAGTGAGCGGGGTGACTCTTCCCTTGCTGCCCGCCAGCCAACTGGCCGCGATCATCAAGCACAGCTCGCCGCCACCAACGCTACCGCCGTGCCGCTCTTCGCACCTGCACCGCTCGACGATAGTGATCCAACCGCCCGGCCCGCGCCCGCTTCAGCCGTCCGCCAAGCGCCGGTCGAACACGTCACGCAGGCCGTCACCTAACAGACTGAAACCCAACACCGTCAAGGTGATGGCAACGCCCGGGTAGAGGGTCACATGGGGCGCGCTGCGGATCGCCTCGCGCCCCACCGACAGCATGCGGCCCCACGAGATCTGCGGCGGCTGCGTGCCAAGCCCCAGGAAACTCAGCGACGCCTCCGCCACGATGGCGGTACCCATGCCCAACGTAGCGATTACCAGCGCCGGCGCCCACGAGTTGAGCAGCACGTGGCCGAACAGGAGGCGCAGGTGCCCCATGCCGAGCGCACGGCCGGCCTCCACGAACTCTTCCTCCTTCAGCGCCAGCACCTCCGCCCTCACCACCCGCGCCATGGCCGGGATACGCACCACCGCGATGGCTAACATCACGTTCACGATGTTCGGCCCGAAGGTGGCCACGATGGCGATAGCCAATAGGATGCCCGGCAGGGCCAGCAGCACGTCCATGACGCGCATGATGATGTTGTCCACAACTCCGCCGAAGTAGCCGGCCAAAGCGCCGAGCAGCACGCCGCCTAAAAGCGAGATGCTGGTGGCGATGAGCGCGACCAGCAACGACACACGCGTGCCCATGATGAGGCGCGAGAGAAGATCTCGTCCGAGTTCGTCGGCGCCAAGAACGTAATGCGTGTTCCACTGCCCTTCCACGAACAGCCCGCGCGGCGCCGCGTAACGTTCCCAGATGTCCTGCTTCTGTGGATCCATCGGGACGAGCTGCGACGCGAACACCGCCACCAGCACCAGCACAGCGATCAGGACCATGCCGACCATGACGTTGCGGTTCCGTCCCAAGCGCCGGATGGTGGCGTTGTCGCGCTTCCGTCCGGTTTCAGGCATAGCGGATCCTGGGGTTGAGGAAGGAGTAACTCAAGTCGACCAGCAGGTTGACGAGGGCGAACACCACCGCCAACATCAGCACCGCGCCTTGCACGATGGGCAGGTCACGTTGGCTGATGGCGTTGATGATCAGCCGGCCCACGCCAGGCCACGCGAACACCGTCTCCACCACGATGGCGCCGCCCAGCAGCGCACCGAACTGCACGCCGATGATGGTTACCACCGGCAAGAGCGCGTTGCGCAGGCCGTGTTTGTAGACGACCAGGCGCTGCGACAGGCCCTTGGCGCGAGCGGTGCGCACGTAATCTTTGGTGAGCACCTCGAGCAGGCTCGCGCGCGTGAGGCGCGTGATGAGCGCCATGATGCTCGTTCCTAGCGTGAACGCCGGCAGCAGCAGGTAACGCAGCGAGTCCCACAGCTGCGTGGCGTCGCCGCGGGTAAGAGCAAGCAGCGCCTCACTGAACGCAGGTCCGCGCCCAAACAGCGGCAACCACCCCACGTGCAGCGCCACGTAACTCAGCAAGATGAGACCGAGCCAGAAGTTCGGCGCGGAGACGCCCAGTAAAGCCGCCACCATGCTGCCGAAATCGACCCAGGTGTTGCGCCTCACGGCGCTGATCACCCCCAGCGGCACGCCCACCAGCACCGCCAGCAGCAGGCTGGCAATAGCCAGCTCGACAGTGGCACCCATCCGATCGCTGATGAGCTGTATGACTGGCAGGCGCTGCCTGATCGATCGTCCCAGGTCGCCTTGAACGGCTCGCCCCAGCCACTTGCCGTACTGCACGTAGGCGGGTTTGTCGAAACCGTAGTGCTTGTTGAGGCGCTCGACCTCGGCAGGCTCAGCGTCGTCGCCGAGCATGATCCGCACCGGGTCGCCAGGCGAGAAGTGCACCATGGCGAAAACGATGATCGACACGCCGAACAGGATGAACACGAGTGAGAAAAGACGTTGAATAAGGTACTGAAGCAAGATAGACCCCGAGGTTGCTGGGTAACGCGGCCACAATAGCGTCGGCCGGGAGGGGGTGGTAGCCCGGGGCCGATATGACGGCCCCGGGGGATAAGCCCGCTAAGTCAGCGGTTCTTGACGATCAGGTGAGCGTTCTGGTAGGTGGCGGCGCTGTAGGGATGCACTGACCAGCCTTGGATCCAGGGGTGCATCAAGGCGATCTCTTCGGTGTAGTAGGCGTAGGCGTACGGCGCCTCGTCGACGACGATGGCCTGAGCCTCGCGGTAGATGTCGATCGACTCCTGGCTGCTGGGGTCGACGCGGCGACCCTGGTTCAGCAGCTCATCCACGCGCGCGTTCGAGTACTTGGTGTAGTTGGCGCTGCCGTCGGTGGTGAACTGACGGATCATGGCACGGTCGGGGTCGAGCTGGCCACCCCAACCGAGGATGAACAGGTCGAAGTCGTCAGTGGTCTGCACGCGCTCGAGGAACGCACCGAACTCTTCGATGGTGACGTCGAGGGTCACACCGACCTGGCTCAGTTCGAAGGCGAGGATCTCGGCGAGCTGCATGCGCACGGCGTTCTCGTTGGTGTGCAAGCGGATGGTGGTGCCCTCAGCGATACCAGCTTCGGCAAGCAGTGCCGCGGCCTTCTCGGGGTCGTAGGCGTAGCCCTCCACGTCGGGGTTGAACCATGCCATCTGCGGCGACAGCATGCTGAAGCCCGGCTGGCCGATGCCGTTAAGGATGCGCGCCACTACCGCTTCGCGGGGGATGAGGTAGCTGATGGCCTTGCGAACCCTCACGTCGGCCAAGGCACCGGACTTGTTGTTCATACCCACGTAGGTGTAACCGGTGCCGGGAGAGCGTTCCACGATGAAGCGGTCGTCGGCCTCGATGCGCGGCAGCTCGCTAGGCACAGGCTGCGCTTGCATCAGGTCAATCTCGCCGGCCTCGAAGGCAAGCAGGCGCGTGGCGTCCTCGGGGATGGGCCGGAAGACGAGGGTGGCGGTCTTGGGTGCGCCACCCCAGTAGTCGGCGAAGGCGTTGACGACCATGCGATCGTCGTGCACCAACTCACCGAAGGTGTACGGGCCCGTACCGATGGGGCTGCTGCCAAAGTCCTCGCCGGAGCCGGCGGGAACGATAGGCATGCGCGCGATGTTGTTGAGCAGGAAGGAGTTGAGCTCACTGAGGTTCATCACGACGGTGAGGTCGTCGGGAGTGTCGATGCTGGTGATGTCGGCGTAGAGCGGGCGGTTCTGCGCACCGTTCTTCTCGTCGAGCACCCACTCGAAGGTGTCCTTCACGTCGGCGCTGGTGAACGGCGTGCCGTCGTGGAACTTGACGCCGTCACGCAGGAAGAAGGTGAGGCTGCTGCCGTCTTCCGCGAACACCCAGCTGGTGGCCAAGCGAGGCTCCAGGCCAAGGTCGCTACCGAAAACAACCAAAGGCTCCATCAGCACGGCGATACGCTCGAACGACGGGACGTCGGTAGCGATGCGCGGATCGAGGGTGGTTATCTCGGCGCCGACGCCGATGATCACGCGGTCGTTCTGCGCGAACACACTGCCGCTGACCAGTAGCACGCCGACAGCGATGGCTAATATTGCAAAGTTCTTAAATCGACTCATCTGCTCTCCTCTAACGGGGCACGACCCTATAGCGGGCCGGGCAAGGTGCCGAACGCGACGGTTATTCCGTCGTGCCGCTCGGTTCCGAACTTCGACTCTCGCGGCACGAGCTATTACGTTTGCTGCGAGTGTGGCGAACGTTGCGCATCTTAACCCCAACTTCAAATTCGTGCGTCGCTGTACTTTCGCAAGTGGGACAAATGTGGAGCCGTGAATGAAATGTGCTATAGCTCATGTGCGTAGAATTTCCCCGATGGAGGACCGCATCGGATTAGTCCTTATAGTCTTGGGTGATCCGGCCGCGAACCGCGATGGAGTTGCCCGCGCGGACCCTAAAGGCCCAATTGCGATACCATGCCCGCAAGGCCCCGGCTCGACCGAGCCGCTTATATCGAAACCAAAGCAACGACCCACCTTCCGCCCCGACGTGCGTCTGGGAACTACACGCCGCCTTGCTGGAACTGGGTCATGGCGCCGCTAGAGCGGCGCGAACGACGGGAGCAGAACAAGATGGATGAGTTCGAAGTACTAACCTCGCGCCGGCGACCCACCGGCCTCAACACCAACCGCCTTCTTCTGATCGGGGTGTTGGCTGTGATTGCCGCTGCCATAGCCTTCTCGAGCTTCTTCACCATCGACCAGGGTTACCGCGGCGTGGTGCTGCGCCTAGGTGCGGTAGCGCGCATCGCCCCACCGGGCCTCGGCTTCAAGGTGCCCTTCATCGATCGCGTGGTGACTATCCGCGTTCAGACCAACTCTAAGGTCTACGACCGGATGGAGACCTACTCCCGTGACCAGCAGCTCGCCGAGCTGCGCATGTCGGTCACCTACCGCCTGGTGCCGGAGATGGTCGATCAGGTCTACGCGAAGTACGGCAGCGAGGATGGCTTGGTGAATCGGCTCATCGACCGCCGCGTGAACGAGCTTACCCGTACTGTCTTCGGCACGTTCAACGCCGTGGAGGCCATCCAGATGCGCGGTTCGCTCAACCAGCAGATCTCCGACGCCATCCTTGAAGTCATTGATCCGAGCATCGTCGTCATCGAGTCTGTTCAGATCGAGGACATAGCCTTCAGCACCGCTTACGAGCAGTCGGTCGAGGCGCGCATGATGGCCGAGGTGGAGGTGCAACGCCGGGGCCAGGAGTTGGAGCAGCAGCGTATCCAAGCGCAGATCGTCGTAACTGAGGCGCAGGGCGCCGCCGACGGCCGCGTGGCGGCAGCCAAGGCCGATGCGGAAGCAACAATCTTGGCCGGTGACGCCGAAGCTAGCGCCATCCGTGCGAAGGGCGAGGCCTTGCGCGACAACCCGCAACTCGTCGCGTTGATAACCGCCGAGAACTGGGACGGCGTGCTTCCTAGCACCATGCTGCCGGGCGGCACGGTGCCGTTCATCTCAGTGGGCGAGTGAAGACCGCGACGCTAGGCGCGCTATGAGCCAGATCGAGGAGTACTTTCCCCGCTCGCTGTTGGAGCGTTACGGGCTCAACATGACCGAAGCGCACGCGTCCGCAGTGGCTGCGATCGAAAGTGTGATAGCGCAACTCGAGCTGCTCGAGGCACCTACGCTGCTAGCGCCAGTGGCGCCAGGAAAGTGGAGTCCACTCGAGGTGGCCGATCACCTCTACCGCGCAACGTTGCTCTTCATCGACGGGGTCGAGGGTGCAGCGCGAGGCGAGGTGCCGCACCACCACGACAAGGGATCCGTCGCAGCAGACGGCGCGCTTGAGGCGCAAGTGCCCGGAGCGGCGCCCGTGCCGGGCAGGTCACTGCAGGAGGTTAGGAACGACCTACGTACTAGCACCAGCGACCTAGCGCAGGCCGTGAGCGCGGCGCATGAGCAGGGGGCCGCAGAACGCGTGGCCCAGGTGAATCCGTACTTCGGTGAACTGACCCCGCTGGGTTGCCTGCAGATGGCGGCTCTACATGCCCGCCATCACCGCAAGAGGCATCTGGATCCACTCATGGGGACCGACTGACCGGCACACGAAGAGCAGCCGGAGACGATCACGCTCCGTATCATTCCGGGGGACCACCGGCCGCCAATCGTGGATCGAAGGCGAACGGCTGCGGCTCGGCTACCGCCATCTTCGCAAAGTCGGGATGAAGGACGTTTAGCAGCACGTTGTGCTCGAGCGGTAGCACCGCGCTGGGAACCTGCAGCGCTAGGCTCGAGCCGCTCTCTAGCCAGGCGTCACCGATGGCCGCGCTGACAGTAGTGTCATGCAAGCTGTTCCAACCTGGCGTCAGCGCGCTGGGGTCAAGTTCAAGCAGGCACTCTTCTGGTATGCCCACCTTGATGATCACGAAGCTGGAGACCAGCAGCGCGGGGCGAGCGTTATGCGCCATAACCTCCAGAGCGGCGATGGCTGGCGAACCCCCGACGTAGACCGCCAACCGGCCGGGAGAGTTCCAGCGCCCGCCGTAGCGACGCGCACCTTCTCCACTGAAGGCGCTGGACACGAAGGATGCCTTGACGATGCGCCAAGCAGTGATCAACCGAATACGCCGTACTCGATCCGACCTAAAAGCGCCAACGCTCGTTGAGCGCCCGGCCCGTCCCGCGACGCGTTGAGCGGCGTCCCCCCTGCCAGTGCCGCCGCGGGAGCGTGCAACCACTCGACCGCCGCCACCGACCCTTCGAGTACCTCTACTGCCCGCGCGTAGAGCACCACGTAGCGCCACAATCTGTCGCTCTCTGGAGCCTCGAAACGGCCGGTGGCTTTACGGCGATATAGGGTGCTTTCGCTGACGCGCAGCAGCCGCGCGAACTCACTGTGAGAAAGCCCCAGGTCTCGGCACAATTCCACGAAGACCCGGAACGGCAGACCCTGCTCGATGCGCCTGCTGGCGCTAGCCAGGTCGACATGCTGCGACCGCAACAGTCTGGCGATGGTGCGGTCGGCCATGCTGCCGGGCTCAGTTGGCGTTCCTGGATTCCACGTGGCGAGGGCCATATGCCTGAACCTCCTACATGACTGCCATATGACAGTTAGTAACTACCATAACACGCCCCCGCTCGAGAACAGATGTGACTGCTGATCGCAGAGCCTGCCATGAGCGCTTCTATCATCTCTCGTAGGATCGGTGACCCGGTTA
>CAJDWL010000068.1_pt2 | contig 14754 bp, 14 predicted proteins | sample 7391591 | NCBI WGS metagenome assembly CAJDWL01 (sample SAMEA7055738, study PRJEB34461) | soil metagenome | biome: terrestrial ecosystem; feature: Peninsula; material: soil | place: Antarctica | collected 2016
CGAGGAGGTGGCCCAGGAGCTGCTCATCTACCAGCTCTCGGGCGACCCTCAACAGATAAGCAAGTACATGACGCTCGACTCGAGCTTAGGCCTCGTCGACATCGCCACTACCTCCGCGTCTACGCAGGTCACGCGGCGCATCTACGACGACATCAAGACCGCAGGCGAAAAGCACCTCGGGGCGCACGCTCAACTCTCCTACACCGGTTCGTCGTTGATGCAGCTGGCGATAGAGGACTCGCTGTTGAAGGACTTCCTGATCAGCCTCACGCTAGCCATCGTGCTGGTGATAATCATCGACAGCTTCGTGCGCTCGATACGCGCGGCAGTGGTGACCATCATGGCGCTGCTGCTCACCATCGCGTTGCAGTACGGTGCGCTCGGCTACCTGGGCATCCCCCTCGACCTCTCCACCATGTTGCTCGGCGCGCTCGCCATCGGCGTCGGCGATTACGCCATCCACCTAACGGTCAGGTACATGGAGGAACGTCGCGTGGGGCTCCTACCCGAGCCCGCCATGTCGCAGGCGCTACTCAGCTCGGGGCGCTCCATCCTCTTCACGGCACTCACTCTCGGCGCTGGCTTCGCCGCCATGATCATCAGCCAGTTCGTGCCGGTACGAACGCTGGGCACGCTGATGGCTTTCACAGTCCTCGCGGTCGGCACCGCGTCGCTCACGCTTCTGCCCGCCGCCTGCCTGGTGTTCCTGCGCAACCCGCCCGGCTCCGCCGTCGTTGCGCCAGCGCGGTCGAGTGAGCCTGAGATCGGCAAGCCCGCATGATGAGACCCACCATAGATCTCGCCCATAGGAACCGCCCACCTGCCCTAAGGAGGCAACCGCTCATGACCGAACCACTGCGACTCAACCCGCGCAGCCACGCTCCAGTTGGACTTCGTGCGCTACTCCTTGCCCTTGCAGCACTGCTCTTGCTCAGCGTCGCCGGCGCGCAGCTTTACAGCAGCGCCACCGAGGTAACCGACGCCATGGAGGCGCTAGCCGCGCCCAGCACCGTCGTGTCGACCATGACCATGACTATCACCGCCGCCTCGGGCCACTCGTTGAGCCGCGAGATGCAAGTGTGGTCTGGCAACGACGGCAAGAGCCAGCTCATCAAGTTCCTCAGCCCCGCCGACGTCAAGGGTTCCGGCTTCCTGTCCGTGGAGAGCGCCGCGGGCAGCACCGAGACGATGATCTACCTGCCGGCATTAGGACGAGTGCGGCGCGTGGCGGGCGGCCAAGAGCAGGACGCCTTCTTCGGTTCCGACTTCTCGTACGAGGATATCTCCAGCTTGAGCGGTGACTTCGGTGACGACTTCGACACCGTCCTGCTCGACACGCTACCCGGCCCCATCTACGTGCTCGAGGGCACTGCACGACCCGAGTCCGACTCGAGCTACCAACGCATCGTCTACCAGGTGCCTGAGGAGACGCTCATTCCTAACAGCGTGGAGTTCTACCGCGGTGACGAACTGGTGAAGATCCTGACCATCTCCGCCACCGAAACTGCCGGCGACTACACCCTGCCCAGCGAGATCCGCATGGAGACAGTGTCCGGAGGCTCGTTCACGACCATCAACCAGAGCGACTTCAGCGTCGACGAGGAGATTCCCGCCGAGGTCTTCACCGAGCGCTTCCTGCAGCGCTGAGCGCGCGGTAACGAGAGGAGATAGCAATGTCAAGCAATCCACTCGCCCGTATCGGCCTCGCCCTGCTCACCGTGGCCTTGCTTGCCGGCCCAGCGTTCGCACAAGTGAGTTACGACCTAGGCGGCAAGGTAAGTGCTGACTTCGGAGTGGCTATCGATGGCACCATCCCGGTGGCGGCGGCTGCACTGCAGCTCAAGCTGAGCGGCGAGGTCGGATCGGGCTTCTTCCCTGACGCCTCGTTCATGGCAGAACTTTTCACCAGTTACGACGTCGCGGCCGAGACGCCGCTCGACGTGCGTCTCGGTCGCGCCTACGCCACGGCTTATCTGGGCGACTGGGACCTGTCGGTGGGCAACATAGTAGTGCCGTGGGGTTCCGTCGACGTCGTCAACCCCGTGGACGTCATCAACCCGCGCGACCTCAGCTACCCGGTTAGCGACCCCCTGAACCAACGGCAAGCCACGCCCCTCATCCGGGCCACTCTGCACTCCCCAGAAGGAGTCACTGTCGACGCTGTCTTGGTGCCAGTATTCGTGCCTTCAACCGTGCCGGGCCCACGCTGGCAGCCCACCGCCACCGTTCCAGGCGAGTTGCCGCCAGGCGTGACCGTAGTGGGGGTCGCCAACCCCATCGACAACCGGCCAGCCATAGAGCTGGGGAACATGCAGTTCGGGATGCGCGCCACCATGGACGTGGACGTAGGTGGGGGCGCCGACGCCAGCTTGGTCGTCTACCGCGGCTTCCGCCATATGCCTACTGCCTCCATAGCCCTGGTGCCCACCGCAACGCCGGGTGCCTTCCTGGTACAGCCGACGCTCGACTACGACCGCATAACAGTGTTGGGCGGCGACTTCTCGGCCGTGTTCGGCGCGTACGTGCTGCGCGGCGAGGCCGCCTACTCCTTCGGTGAGGACCCCACCGGAGCCGATCCGGCGGTGGGTAACAACACCTTCGACCTGGTGCTCGGCGCCGAGACCAACATCGCCGGCGGCCCGTTCGTGACTCTGCAGGCCACCTACCAACACGTGGCCGCCGATGCGGGCGGCACTAGCAGCAACGCCTACGCCACCGTTCTGGCCGCCAAGTTCGACCCTGACAACCGCATCGACCTCGACTTCGCGTGGCTGCACGACTGGTCCGACGGTGGCGGCGTTGTCAGACCCAGCATCAGCTACACCTTCGCTGACGGGTTGGTAGGCACTGCTGAGGCCGCCATCATCTACGGCGGGGAGGGAAGCGTTTATGGAGCATGGCACGACAACAGTCAGCTCCGCATCGGTGTTGCCTTCGCGTTCTGAGTCGCGCTGGGTGCTGGGCCTACTGCTCGGCTTCATGCTGGCGTTCGCCGGCGCAGCCGCAGCCCAGACCCCGGAAACCCTGCTGCGTAAAGGTGATTACGCTGCCGCCTACGAGCAGGCCAGCGCCGTGCAGAGCGCGGCGATGCAACTAGTCGCTACGCGCGCCGCCATCGATCAGGTGGTCTACCTGATGGCGCCCGCTGGGGAGGAGCTGGCCGACGAACTGACGTGGCTCAGGCGCGCGGTTGTGACTGGCGAGAACGCAGTGAAGCTCGACCCGGATTCGGTGCCCGCCCTGGTGCAACTAGTCCGCGCCAAGGGTGAGATAGCGCGTCGCTCGGGCGTGCTGCAGAACCTGAACGTAGCGCCCGAGCTGAAGAGCCTCTTCGACCGAGCTCTGAAGCTCGATCCCAACGACCCCGACGCCTTGGTCGGACTAGCCATGTGGCACCTGGAGTTGGTGGAGGCCGGCGTGGGTTGGCTGTACGGCGGCAGGCGCAGCGAAGTGCTGCCTCTGTTGGAGAAGGGCGTGGCGGCCGCGCCGCAACAGCTCAACCTGCGGGTGGAGTACGCCACCGCCCTGCTCGCGTTGGGCATGCCGGACGAGGCCCGTATGCAGCTCGAGTTAGCGCTCACGCTGCCCACGCCCAACGCCAGCGACGTCGCCGAACACGCCCGCGCCGAGGCGATGCTTGGAGACTGAAGCGCGACCAGGATCATCCTGCTTCGGTCTTCTGTGCTTAGTACTAAGGCGTCCCGAACCGATCGGCTCAGGGCTTGCGCTTGGTGCGTCCCTGCTGCCAGGCGGAGATGGCCATGCCGAACGCCACGGCCGAGAGGAAGTAGAAGAGAGGCCCACCGCCTGACGTGGCGCGCCAGAACAGGTAGGCCCCTGCCACTAGGGCGATGATCATGAAGATGGTTGAACGATTGACCGTCACGGCTTCCGGGCCTCCCGTCGGACCTAGCCTCGAGTTGCGCTGGGCCACTGCAGACCGTCCCGAAAGTAACATGCCTCGGCCAGCGCGTGAACCGCGTCAGCCGAGGCGTTTCCCCCTACTCATTAACTAACCCTCCATAGGTTGCAGATTGGTTGCAGCCCATCGAGGCTCAGCTTGCCGCCGCGGCGACCTTATTCGTTAGCCACCGCAGCGCGACGGCGTCGGTCTGGCGTAGATCACCGCAAAGATTTGACCTTTTCAAGCCTCCGTGAAATAAAGGTTAGACTACTCGAACGCACCCGCGGCACAAACGGTCGTAGGCCAGCCACTGCTGGACTGGATATTCGGCCAGCACTTTGGCTCGTCGGGTGGAAGGAGAGCACACATGAAAATCAGGTTCATAAGTCTAGTCTTAGGCGCCTTGGCGTTCGCCGGAATGGCGTCCGCGCAAGGCTTCTTCACCATGGGCACCGGTGGCGTCACGGGCATCTACTACCCGGTTGGCGGCGCCACTGCCAAGATCATCAACGACGCCAACGTCGGCCTGCGTGTAACCGTGGAGTCCACGGGGGGTTCCGTCTTCAACGTCAAGGCCATCCAGGCCGGTCAGCTCGACATGGCGCTGGCACAGTCCGACGTCACCTACCAGGCCTACAACGGCGAGGGCGAGTTCACGGAGAACCCCTACCCCGGTCTTCGCACCATCATGGGCTTGCACGCCGAGCCGATGCACCTCGTCTGTAACGCCAACGCCAACGTCAAGTCGTTCGCTGACATCGCCGGTAAGCGCGTGAACCTCGGCAACGCCGGCTCGGGCATGCTCAACACCGTTCAGCAGATGCTGGCCGCTAAAGGCATGAGCGAGAGCGACCTCAGCGCCGAATACCTGAAGGCCGCTGAGGCCCCCGACTTCATGCGTGACGGTCGCCTCGACTGCTTCTTCTACACCGTGGGCATCGGTTCCGCCGCCGTGCGTGACATCGCCACCACCTCCAAAGTCAACCTCGTGCCACTCGCCGACGCCGAGTTCGAAGCGCTCATCGCTGAGCACCCCTACTACGCCTTCACCACTGCACCAGCCGGCACCTACGGCGGTCAGGACGAAGACGTGGTGCTGTTCGGCGTGAAGGCTCTGTTCGTCACCAGCGAAGACATGGCATTCGACGACGTCTACAAGATCGTCACCGCCATCCTCGACAACCTCGACGCTTTCCGCGCCATCCACCCCGCCTTGGCGGCCTTGGATACCGAAGCCTTCCTCTCCGGCTTGGGCGCACCGCTGCATCCGGGCGCCGAGAAGGCCTACCAGGACGCCGGGCTGCTCTAAGGCCCAGCGCGAACTGCGGCTGCTTCTAGGCTTGCCGCAGGCTAGTTCGAAGTAGTACGGCACGGGGCCTCTTACCGCGAGAACGGCGAGGGGCCCCGCCCATTATCGACAGCCAGGTGATGGCCCCAAGGCCTCAACCTGGCCCCAGGCTTGGAAACGCGCAGCGCCGCGAGACGTGGCGAAACGCTGAAGCGAGGTGATCATGACGGACAAGAACGAGGAACAGGCATCACTCGACCTCGGTATCACGTCGGCCGCGGCCGGATCAGCGGCCGATACGCTAGCCAGCCAGGCGCCGCTCGACGCCGAGACGCTCGAGGGAGCCGCACTGGCCCAAAAGCTGGTCGAGGAAGCCGAGACGGGCGGACGCTCACCCGGCGAAATTATGAAGTGGGTCATCTTCGCCCTGGCGATCGGTTGGTCGCTGTTCCAACTCTCAATAGCCAGCTTCATAGTGATGGACGCCTTCAGGTCGCGCGCCATCCACCTGACGTTCGCGCTGGTGTTGGCATATCTGGTTTTCCCCGGTAGACGCAAGGACGGCGCTAAGCGCGTCCCGTGGTACGACTTCGCGGCGGCCGCACTAGCCGCGATAGGCACGCTATATATCGTTTTTGACTATACGGGGATGCAGTCACGCTTCGGCATCCCACTCGAGCGCGAAGTGGTCATCGGCGTGGTCACTCTCTTACTTCTGCTCGAGGCCACACGCCGCAGCTTGGGTCCCGCCCTGGCGGTGATAGCCGGCGTGTTCCTAATCTACTCGTTGATGGGGCCGCGAGGTTTCATCCCCATAACCCTGCCCGACCTCATCGCCCACCGTGGTTACCAGCTCGACCGGCTCATCAGCCAGATATACGTGACCACTGAGGGCGTGTTCGGCGTCGCGCTCGGGGTGTCGGTGCAGTTCGTTTTCCTCTTCGTGCTGTTCGGCTCGATGCTCGATCGCGCCGGCGCCGGCAAGTATTTCATCGACCTCGCCAACTCCTTCTTAGGCACCATGCGCGGTGGCTCCGCCAAGGTGGCCGTGGTGGCCTCCGGCTTGACCGGGATGGTTTCTGGCTCGTCGCTCGCCAACGTGGTGACCACCGGTACCTTCACCATCCCCATGATGAAGAAGGCCGGCTATCCCGCCCATAAGGCGGGCGCGGTGGAGGTGGCGGTATCGACCAACGGTCAACTGATGCCGCCGGTCATGGGCGCCGCGGCGTTCATCATGGCCGAGTTCACCGGGCTGCCCTACTTCGAGGTGGTGAGGGCCGCGGTGGTTCCCGCGGTGCTGTCGTACTTAGCGCTCTTCTACATCGTGCACCTAGAGGCTCTCAAGTTGGGCATGAAAGGCACCAAGCGCGCCGACCTACCGCCCCGCCTGAAGACCTTCGTGGGGGGCATCCACTACCTAGCGCCGCTGTCGGTGCTCATCTACTTCCTTGTCATCGCGCGCACCTCGCCGGGCTTCGCGGTCATGTGGGCCATCGTCTCGTTAGCCATACTGATGCTGGTGCAAGCGCCCATCCAAGCCTACCGGCGTAAAGAGCCGGTGCTGCCTGCGTTGCTTGCCGGCGCCACCGACATCGTCAAGGGGCTCGAGGCCGGCGCGCGAAACATGGTGGGCATCGCGGTGGCTGTCGCCACCGCTGGCGTAATCGTGGGCGTGGTCAACCTCACCGGCCTCGGCTTGCGCCTCACTGAGATCATCGAGCGCGTCAGCGCCTCGATAGCAACGGGCATCAGTTTCGTAGTAGGCCCCGTCATCGACCTGATGGGCGGTAACTCACTCGCCTTCGGGAATCTAACCCAGTTTGCCCTGATCCTGCTGATCACCGCCATCGCCAGCCTCGTGCTCGGCCTGGGCCTGCCAACCACAGCCAACTACATCGTCATGGCCACGCTGACCGCGCCTATCATCTACAACTTGGGCACCTCCTTCGGTTACGGCATGCCGCTGTTGGCCGCCCACCTTTTCGTCTTCTTCTTCGGCATCCTCGCAGACGACACCCCACCGGTGGGCTTAGCAGCCTACGCGGCGGCGGCGATAGCTCGAGCCGACCCGATCCAGACTGGTATTCAAGGCTTCATCTATGACATGCGCACAGCCATCCTGCCGTTCATGTTCATCTTCAACACCAAGCTGCTCCTGATGGACGTGAGTGGGTGGGGCGAAGGGGTGTGGATCTTCGCCAGCGCGCTGGTAGGCATGCTCGCGTTCGCCGCCGCCACGCAAGGCTACATGCTCATCAGGGCGCACTGGCTGGAGCGCATTGCGCTGCTGGCAGTGGCGTTCATGCTCATCACGCCCAACTTTGCTACTGACATGTACGGCCTGGGTCTCGTGGCGCTGGTCGTTGCAAGCCAGCTGTGGCGCGGCCGCGGCATGAAGCCGCTGCCCGCAAGCTAGGAGGAAGCCATGTTCCAACGGATCCTTGTGCCTGTCGACGACAACGAGATGAGCCGCCGCGCTCTGCACGCCGCGGGGGAGCTCGCTAGCGCCATGGGCGCGGCCCTTACGGTGATCCACATCATCGAGCCGCCGCCCACCTACACCGCCCGTGTGGCGCAGATGCTGCCACCCGGTGAGTTCGAGCGCTCGCAGAAGGAGTACGCGCTGGGCATCGTGGAGGGTCTGCGCAGCGCCGTGCCCGACGGCGTAAACGCGGAATACAAGACGCTCCACGCTGAACGGCGGGTATGGCGGGAGATCGTGTCGGCAGCTGAAGAAAGCAAGGCCGATCTGATCGTCATAGGCACTCACGGTCGCGACGGCGTAGCGCGCGCGGTGATGGGCAGCGTGGCAGAGTATGTGGCGCGCCACGCTCCCGTGCCGGTGATGCTGGTGAGGTGAATGATTGACACCGACGGGTCCGCGACCTAAGGTGACAGCAACATGCTTACCACCGAGCGTCCCCAGTCGGCCCTCTTCCTCCGCGATCTCACCCACGACCCGATAGAGGTAGTCCGCGGCTCTGGCGTCTACCTCTACGACAAAAACGGCCGCCGTTACCTCGACGCAGCGTCGGGAGCGGCGGTCGCCTCATTGGGCCACGGCAACGCAGAAATTGTGGCCGTGATGGCCGAGCAGGCGCAACGGCTAGCTTTCGCACACCCTTCGAAGTTCATAACGCCGAGCTCACGAGAACTTGCCGACAAGCTGGTGGCGCGCGCGCCCGACGGCCTGACGCGGGTGCTGCTCACGTCGGGCGGTAGCGAGGCGACCGAAACGGCGGTGAAGCTGGCCCGCCAGTACCACTTGGCGCACGGCAAGCCGTCGAAATACAAGGTAGTGTCACGCCGCACCTCGTACCACGGCGCCACACTGGGTGCCTTGTCTTGGTCGGGTCAGGTGTCGCGCCGCGAGCTGTTCACGCCCATGCTGATGGGGCAACCGAAGATATCGGTGCCCGACTGCTACCGCACGGCCGGCACCAGCTCGCGCGAGGAGTGCGAGGCGCGCCACGCCAACGAGCTCGAGCAGGCCATCTTAGACGAGGGGGCCGACAACGTTTCGGCGTTCATGGCCGAGCCGATATCCGGCTCGTCCATCCCAGGTCTAGCGCCCGGCGCCGGTTACTGGCAACGCATCCGCGACATCTGCGACAAGTACGACGTGGTGTTCATCGCCGACGAAGTGATGAGCGGCAACGGCCGCAGCGGCCGCTGGTGGGCAATGCAGCACAGCGGTGTGAACCCCGACATGATCGCTACCGCCAAGGGTCTCGGCGCCGGCTACACCCCCATTGGCGCGGTGCTAGTGCAGGAACGCTTCGAGATGCAGCTACGCTCGGTACCCGGCAACTTCCGTCACGGCCACACCTACGCCGGCAACCCGCTGTCGTGCGCCGTGGGCAGCAAAGTCATCGACCTCATCGAGGAGGGCGACCTGCTCGCAAACGTGCGCGCCCGCGGCGAACAGCTGAAGCGGCGTCTTGAAGAAGAACTGGGTGACCACCCCGCGGTAGGCACGGTGCGAGGCCTGGGCCTGCTGGTGGGCGTAGAGTTCGTGGCCGACAAGGCGACTAAGGAACCGTTCCCGCCCGAACTCGACTTCCGCGGTCGCTTCAGCCGAGCCTGCTTGGAGCGCGGCGTGTACACCTACCAGGGCGGCGGCAGCGTCGACGGCCGCAGGGGCGATCACACGCTGCTGGCGCCGCCCTTCATAATCAGCGCTGAGCAGGTGGAAGAGCTGGTGGCAGGGATGTCGGCGGCACTCGACCACGTGATGCGCGAGTTGGCGGCGTGAACGGCAGTAAGCGGTTCACTTTGGGCGACCTTAGTCCGGAGCTGATGGCCGGCGACGTCGAGCGCAGGCGTGTCACCGGTGAGCAGCTCGAACTGATCGTGTACGACTACCCCGCCGGGGCGCGCTTCGCTGAGCATCATCACGAGGCCGAGCAACTCACCATCGTGCTAGAGGGAGCGTTGGTCTTCCTCACGCCCCGGGGCGAGGAGCGCCTCGAAGCAGGCGACGCCCTGTTGATAGTAAGCAACGAGCCGCACGGAGCCTACGTCCCAGACGGGGTTGGCGCCACGAAGACCATCAATCTGTTCTCGCCGGTGCGGAGTAGTTTGCCTAGCGGGCGTTGACAGGTTGATAGGTAGCTGCCAGCGTTAAGCCACCTCAGCCGTAAGCTTGGCAAAGAACCGCCCCGGCCACGCCTTAAATCGCGTCGCCGGGGCGGTGTTCATGGAGTTATCTAACTAAGGCGCTGGGTAACACGCGACCCAAGGCCACTAGGCTGCAGCCAGGTTACGGGCTTAGTAGTCGCCCACGATGGTGAACTCGCCGCGAACGTCACCGTTGTCGTCGATCACCACGCGGACGTCCTTAGGCTGGCCGTCCTCGGTGCCGCGGTAGGTGATGACGTAGCCACCGCGACTGGCGGCAGCCAGGGGCAGTTCGGTCAGGTCGAAGGCGTTGTAGTTCCATTCGACGAAGGTACCGCCGGTGCCATCAACGCCGTTGACGAAATCTCCGGAGCAGTTGAGTTCCGGTGCGATGACATGAACTACTGCGTTACCGCGTAGCGTCGCCTTGAGGTCATCAGTAGTGGGGGGTGCCCAGTGTTCGTAGTTAGCACGGGTACCGAACTGGTCCTCGAACGTGACGTCGCTGTGCTGGCACGCGTCCGTGACGAAGATCATCATCTTCTGCGCGCCTGGGCGCCAATCGAGTTCCTGGTACGCGAAGGAGATGGCGCCGATACCGTTCTCCGGGATGTCGCCCCCACCGCGCTCGCTGTCACCCTCGATGAAGGTACGGAAAGCCTCGAAGTTGGTGCTGAGGTCGAACGTAGGTCGCTCGTCGTTGTCGAAGACGGCTGGCTCATCGCCGCGCAGCGAAGTTCCGCGGGTACCGCCGTCGATCTGCGTATCGTAGACGTCACCGAAGGTCACGGCTCCGACCTGTACGTCGAGCCCACCGTCAGAGAGGTAATCGACGAAGTTGAGAATCGAGTCCTGCACCGCGACCAGGGCTGGGCCCATGCTAGCGGTGGTATCGAATACGAAGACCACGTCCGCCGCGGCGCGCGTGCCGCCGGTACCGATGCGCTCGACGGTGATGCCCTTGACCACGCCCTCTTCGACCACGGTGAAGGCCGAGGCCGGCAGGTTGCCGGTATCTATCGCCGCGGCACTCAGGCCTGTCGTTTCAGGCGCAACGAAGCCAGCGACGTTGATGTCGTAAAGGCCGTTACCCTTGGGGCTGGATGCGATCGAACCAGAGGTGTTGATGGTCGGGTCGGTGATGCTAGCTGGCGCCGCGCCGCCCGGGTCGGCGTAGGGATCAACGTTACTGCCGCCTGGCGAACCACAAGCTGCCAGAAGCAGCATGGCGGCCGCCAACAGTGCAAGGCGTAGGAATGAACGGTTCATATTTTGCCTCCTTCAGAGGATGAGTGAGCGTAGGACCACATAGGCGTTCGTCAGCTACCCTAATGGGTGAGCGTCAAAACGCCGTCAAAAGGCGTTGATTGGCGCTCGGTAGCACCATCGCTCTCTCACCGGAACGACAATCCAGGCAGCAGGTAACTGATACCTTCCTAAGCGATGTCCACCACCACAGCTCGCCGCGGCACCCTGTCTGGCGTGAACCTAGCTTTCCTACTCATGGCCGCGCACGCCACCAACGACGCCTTCGCCAACGTCTTGCCGGCCTTCCTGCCCACTCTGCAGGTGCGCTTCGGAGCGGGCGAGGCGCTGTTGGCAACGTTCGTGGCGGTCGTGTCGCTATCGGCCAACGTAATGCAGGCGCTGTTCGGCGCCCTAGCAGACCGCTGGGGGCGGCGGCGCAGCGCCGCCATCGGACTGATAGCCGGTTCTGTGCTGATGAGCTTCATCGCCGTCGCGCCCAACGCGGGCACGCTGCTGCTGATACTGGCGGTGGGAGGCCTCGGCTCAGCCCTGTTCCATCCCGCCGCCGCTTCTCTGGTGAGCGGCAGCGGCGCAGGCCGCAGCTTGGCGGTAGGGATGTTCACCGCTGGCGGCCCCCTCGGCGCAGCGGCCATGCCGATAATCGTGCTGGCCATAATCCGGGATTTCGGCGCGCAGTACGTACCGTGGCTGGCTGTGATCGGCGTGGTGATAGGTTTGGCGCTGTTCTACTTCACGCCGCGTCAGACGCAACCGACGAAGGCCAACCGCGGCAAGATGTTCGACATCGAGTTGTTCAAAGGCCCGGTTGGGAAGCTTGCCCTGGCGGCTACGTTCCGCGCCGTAGCCTTCGTGAGCTTCATCAATGCCATCCCGCTCTACCTCAGCAACTCCAGAGGGTTCGCGCCCGACGCCGAGATCATCGGGTGGACCCTGGGGCTCTACAGCGCCGGCGGCGCTTTTGGCTCGCTACTGGTGGGCGTCCTCGAGCCCCATCTGGGTCGCCGGCGCCTGGCTGTGGGGCTGATGCTGGCGGCGGCTCCTATTGCGGCTGGTGTGCTGCTGGTGGAGCCAGCATCGTTCGCTTATTTCGCCTTGGTTCTGCTCGCAGGCCTCGCCACCAACGCGCCCATCCCGCTGTTGGTGGTGAGCGCTCAAGAGTTGGCGCCGCACGCCGTGGCCACCGCCTCCGGGATGCTGATGGGCTTCACCTGGGGCACCGCCGGCGTGCTCTACATCGGTTTCGGGGCGCTGCAGCAGGCCATCGGACTCGAGACGGCGCTGTTCCTAAGCTTCGCGTTCCTGCTACCCGCCGCCTTCTTGACACGGAGGGTCCTCAAGCGGAACTCGGCCGTGCTGAGCGGCTAAGCGGCACGGGACGCCCAGATCGGCGCGACGGCCGAAAAGCCTTTGGGCGTTTCGTTACTCCGCGTTCAGCAGCTCATGCATCGGCGTGAGGTTGGCGTGCTGCATGTCACGGTGCCGCACGCTGGCGCTGGGGCGAACCGTCTTGAGCGTCGCCCCGATGGCTTCGGCCAATGCCACGGAGCGGTGTTGCCCTCCGGTACAACCGATGGCTATCGACAGACGCGAACGTCCGGTTCGCGCGTAGGCGGGCAGCCACTGGAGCAAGTATCCGGCGGTGTCGGCCAACCACGGCCCCGCCTCGGGTTGACCCAGGACGTAATCGGCTACCGGCCCGTCCAGCCCGGTCTGCGGCCTGAGGTCGTCTTCGTAGAAGGGGTTGGGCAGGAAGCGCACGTCGAAAACGAGGTCGGCGTCGAGCGGCACACCGTGCTTGAAGCCGAACGACACCACCTCTACAGCCATCTGCTCCTCCAGCGACTGGCCGGTAACTAGCAGTGCCAGCCGCTCCTTGAGGTCACTAGGCTTCATGAACGAGGTGTCGATGACCACGTCGGCACGTTCGCGCACTCCGGCCAAGATGCGCCTCTCTCGCGCGATCTGCTCGACGAGGTTGGCATCCTCGCGCAAAGGATGGCGGCGCCGCGTCTCGGAGAAGCGGCGTACGAGAGTGTCGTCGGCGCAGTCGAGGAACAGCACCTGGTATGGAACGTTCAACTCCTGCAAGGTGTCGAGCGATACCACCGCGTGGGCGAACACTCCACTTCCGCGCGCGTCCATCGCCACCGCCACGCGCTGGCCCTGCTCGAGCGCCGAGCGGTAGAGGTCGGCTAGTTGAGGAAGGAAAGTGGGTGGCAGGTTGTCGATGCAGAAGAAGCCCAGGTCCTCGAGCGCGTTCATGGCTTGGGTCTTGCCGGCGCCCGACATGCCCGTAACCACCAGCAGCGACGCCTGTGCGTTCACCAAGTCAGAAGGCGGAGTCACTGCCCTAGTATCAACGCGAACATGAGCGGCGCCACGATGGTGGCGTCGGACTCGATGATGTATTTAGGCGTGTCGATACCGAGCTTGCCCCAGGTGATCTTCTCGTTGGGAACGGCGCCTGAGTACGAGCCGTAGCTGGTGGTGGAGTCGCTGATCTGGCAGAAGTAACCCCACAGGCGAGTGGGGCGTTGCAGGTCCTGCTCGAGCATCGGCACCACGCAGATGGGGAAGTCGCCGGCGATTCCTCCACCGATCTGGTAGAAGCCTATCGAGCGCTCTGCCGACTCGGTGATGTACCACTGCGAGAGGTAGATCATGTACTCGATGCCTGTGCGAACGGTGTGGATGTTCTTTATCTCGCCGGTGATGTTGTGCGCGGCGTACATGTTGCCGCTGGTTGAGTCCTCCCAGCCGGGCACGATGATGGGCAGGTTCTTCTCGGCCGCGGCCATCAGCCACGAGTTTTTGGGATCGATCTGGTAATACTCCTCGAGCTTGCCGCTCAAGAGGATCCTGTAGAGGATCTCGTGCGGGAAATAGCGCTCGCCAGCTTGGTCCGCTTCCAGCCACTGCTCCACCAGCACCGACTCTAAACGGCGCATTGCCTCCCCCTCGGGGATGCAGGTGTCGGTTACGCGGTTCATGTGCCGGTCCAGCAGCGCCTGCTCGTCCTGGGGCGTGAGGTCGCGGTAATTGGGCACGCGCTCATAGAAGTCGTGCGCGATCAGGTTGAAGATGTCTTCTTCTAGGTTGGCGCCGGTGCAGGTGATGATCTGAACTTTTGGCGCCGGCTAAGGTGATCATCATCGAGCCGCCATCGGCTAAGTGTTTGATGTAACCGTCACTAGCGTCGATCAGGGCGGCGGCGTTGAAATGGCGGTAGTGGTGGCGAAGGAAATCGCTGATGGGGGTGGTCGTCGTGCTGTTAGCCATGATGGGGCACCTCTACGACACATGGTATGCGAGAAATCGTTGTTGGCGGGCACTGCGGCCTGATCCAGCAAAGTGCGGGCGATGGCGGCCATGACCTTGCTGCTGGCCTGTCCGTGTCGTCGGGCATGCTCGGTGGCGGGTTCTGGCCCATCGAGATCGTCACCAGCCCGGTGTTGTTGGCGCTTTCGAAGGTGCTGCCGCTAGGCCCAGCCATGGACGCTCTCAAGGGCCTCGCCTACTACGGCTGGGGTTTCTCCGAGATCCTTGGCCCCGTTGGTTACATGGCTGCGTTCGCATTGGTGTGCGTGGTGCTGGGCGTGTGGCTAGTCGACAGGCGAAGCGCTTAGAAGGGAGTACATGGTTTTGCCATGAACGGCTCGGGCTACTGGTA
>CAJDWL010000033.1_pt1 | contig 14221 bp, 14 predicted proteins | sample 7391591 | NCBI WGS metagenome assembly CAJDWL01 (sample SAMEA7055738, study PRJEB34461) | soil metagenome | biome: terrestrial ecosystem; feature: Peninsula; material: soil | place: Antarctica | collected 2016
CTTGCTGAGATGGCGCGGGGCCTAGAGCGTGCCGGCGCCGACTTCGTAGTGATGGTTTGTAACGCCGCGCACGCCTTCCAAGACGACATCACCAAGGCCATAACCGTGCCTTTCGTGAGCATCATCGACGAGACGGTGCGCGCTACCTTGCTGCGCGCGCAGGCCGTGAAGCGTGTGGGGCTGCTTGCCGCTGCTGGCTGCCTTGACGCTCGGCTTTACGAGAACGCTTTCGCGGCTCACGGTGTCGAGGTGCTGGCGCCGCGCGGCGCCAGCCGCGAGCGGTTCATGGAACTGCTTTACCAGATCAAGTCCGGCGACGTTGGACCGGCTAGGCGCCGCGAAGCTCGTGAAATCGCGCACGAGCTGCTGGCAGTCGGCGCTGAGGCGATAGTGGCCGGTTGCACCGAAGTGCCACTAGTGCTGACGGAGGCCGAACTAGACCCTAGTGGCACTACCGCGCTCGTAGATTCCACTACCGCGTTAGTGGACGCCACCATCGCCTACGCGCGCCTCGAACGGCCACTTCCGCCTTCTGGCTGAAACGATGCAACGTCGTTCAGTAAGCGCGGGCTTCCGCCGCGCGGCTCAGTGACCGAACTGGTCGGAGTCAATCGACACCGCCGCCTCGCCGCGATCGAGCGCCGCGAGAGCTTCCATATCCTGATCCGTGAGCGTGAAGTCGAAGACTGAGAAGTTCTCCTGCAGCCGCTCGCGGTTCGCTGTCTTGGGGATGGCGATGTTGCCGAGTTGCAGATGCCAGCGGAGCACTGCCTGCGCTGGGGTGCGCTCGTGGCGCTGGGCAATGCCAGTAACTACAGGGTCACTCAGTAACTCTCCGCCCTTGCCCAGCGGCGCCCACGCTTCCGTTGCTATGCCATGTTTGGTATTGAAGTCGCGCAACGCTTCACGACCCACGAACGGGTTCAATTCGACCTGGTTGACGTCAGGTGTAACTCCGGTCTCATCGATGAGTCGTTGCAGATGGTGCTCTTTGAAGTTCGAAACACCGATCGAGCTAACCAGTCCCTCTTCCCGCATGCGGATCAGGCCTCGCCAGGCGTCAACGTAACGGTCCTGCTTCGGGTTGGGCCAGTGGATCAACAGCTGGTCGATGTGCTCGAGCTCCATCTCCTTCGCGCTGCGTTGGAACGCATCACGCACCAGCTCCTCACCGTGCCACTGCACGTTGAACTTCGTCGTCACGAATATGTCCGAGCGGTCTATCCCGCTTCTGTTGATCGCCTTGCCGACCCCGGCTTCGTTGCCATAACCCTCGGCTGTGTCGAACAGTCGGTAACCGACTTCCAGCGCCTGCCCAACGACCTTCTCCAACTCAGCGCTTTCGAGCGGGTAGGTGCCGAGACCGAGCACCGGCATCTGAGCACCCCCAAGCAGCTTGATCGTCTTCCTAGAACCGTTATTCATGCCCACAGGCTACCCCGGTGCCTCTGAGGACCTGACTTCCGCCTCGGATCTCCACTGCGGAGACTCGTGTAAGCGGCGAACTGTCACAGCTCCACGACGCCGCCGGAACGCAACGACTGCTCTGCGGCCAAGCACAGCACTACCGAGGCGCGGCCGTCGACGGCGCTGGCCGCGGGGGCGCTCCCACTGGTGATGGCGCTGATGAACGCTGCGGTCTGCTTGGCGAGGTCGAAGGCGTGACCACCGAGCGGGACGCTAACCGCCTCGGCGTAGGCGTCGCGGTCGTCGCCCCGGTGCAACCACAGCTGCTGGCGTGGCTCTCGGTCCATATCCTCGCTGCCTTCCCAACTGGCGCGCAGCGATCCGCTCTCACCCACCAGTTCCAGGTAGACGTGATGGCCGTAAGCGGCGATCGAGCGCGTTACCCAAGCGCGAGCGCCGGGTAGCTCAAGCAGGATGTCTAGGTTCTCCCAGCTATCGTCATGGTCGCTGCGGGAGTTCGCCCACGCCCGCACGCTGCTAGGTTCGCCCGCGGAGTCCGCCAGGTACCAGCGTGCCAAGTCCAGATAATGTACCGGCTCTTCCAAGATGCTGCTGCCGAGCTTGGCCGGGTCGCTCTTCCAGCCGCCCGCGCCGCCACGGTAGGGGCGGCGCCATAGGTCGAGCTTGAGGTGCAGCGGTTTACCGATCTGGCCGGCGGCGATCAGTTCCTTCACCTTTACGAACAGAGTGAAGACGCGCATCTCGAGTCCTACAGCCGCCACCTTGCCGCTGCGTTGCGCTGCAGCCACGATGTCGTCGCAACCGGCGAGAGTTATCGCCAAAGGCTTCTCGATCAGCACGTGGCGGCCCGCCGTTAGGCTGGCCACAGCGTGTTCGGCGTGGAGGTAGTTGGGGCTGGCGACGATGATGGCTTCCGTATCGGCGCCCAGGAACGAGTCCATGTCGTTGGTGGCCGGCACGCCCCAGTCGCGCTCGACGCGCTGGACCGACGCGGCGGACGATACCAGCACGCTGGTGAGCTCCGCGCCGAGCGTCGCCAGTGCGTTCTTATGCACTTCGGCCCAACGGCCGGCCCCGATCAGGCCGAACTTCACGTTCTCACCCCCTCAGCGCCAGACGGCGGGGAGCTGGGTGGCGCGGCGTCGAACTCCTCGCTCAGACTCACGGGGCGACCCTCAGCCACGGATCGCAGCACCGCCAACGACACCCGCAACGTAGCTATGCCGTCATCGATGCTGGCAACCTGGCGCGGCTCGCCCGCGGTGAGCTCGCGGTGGAACTGCGCGATCTGCTCGCGCCAGGCGTTCACCTCGGGCGCCAGCCAGGTGGTGGTCTCGGCGCCTCTGCGGAACACCACTTCGTGGTTCCAGTTGGCGACCAATAACCCGCCCGGCCCGACATAACTGTGCCGCTCCAGATGGTCGACGCCACTGGGTAATCCCCATGACACCTGCACCTGGCCCACCTGCCCGCCGGGGTAGAGAAGCGTGAGCTGCGCACTGTCGAGCGCTTTCGTCGTGATGCCGGCCAGCTCCGGGGCGTTGGCCGCGAAGGTATAGCCGTGCGCCGTCACCGTCACCGGTTCGGCGCCGAACAGCATGCGCCATAGGTCGAAGAGGTGGCAGCACATGTCTATCACCGGACCGCCGTTGCCGTTGGCGTCGTGCATGAGCCGCTTCGGTCGTATGCCCGCCACCATGGTCGCCTGAGCAAGCGTCGGGCTGCCAATCTGAGCGTGCAAGCGGGTGAGCTCCACCTGCGCTGGGTCGAAGCGGCGCATGAGGCCCACGCGCAGTTCACGGTGGTTGGCCAGTGCGGCCGCCTTCATACGCTGCGCTGCGCTCAAGGTGAGAGCTGCAGGCTTCTCGCACAGGACGTGCTTGCCGGCTTCGAGTGCAGCCACGGTGTAGTGCTCGTGCAGGAAGGTGGGGGTGCAGACAGAGACGACGTTAATGTCGCTACGCTGCAGGTACGGCTCGGGGTCGGTGGCGCACTCCGCTCCTAACTGCGCTGCCAGCGGGGAAGCGCGCTCCAACCACGGGTCGCAGATGGCCATAACGCGCGCGCCGGCCTCGTGCCAATGCTGGGCGTGGCGCGAGCCCAGATCACCGGCGCCGATGACCAACACACCCAAGGGTTCGTCAACAATGTGCGACCCGGTTGCGCCCGGTTGTGTATCGGGCGTGGTCACCGCTCCGCCTGGTAATCGCTGCGCCAGCTCGTTGCGGTACTCGAGAAGTGCGGTGAGCCGTCGAACCCGTGCGCTTCTTCGAGGCGCTGCAACTCCTCAAGGCTGCGCAGCGCAGCGCTGGACGGATCGCCCTTGAACTGGGTTGTGATTACACACGCGAAGCCGATTCTCAGGTTCATCCCTTCGACCCTCCTGGCCTTAAGCCACCGACCGGGCGCAGTGTAGGCGGGGAACGATGCCAGCCGGACGGCTTAAGCGTAACCGTTACCGGGTTGTGCGCTTAGATGTTTGGAGCGGGAGTCGAGCGACCCGCGGCGGCGAGCAGCCCCTCGGCTCAGCCGGGTCGAGCCAAACAGGCCGGCGGCACGAACGCCAGCTCGTTCATGCTTGCGCACCCCGCTTAGACTTGCTGCGATGACCAACGACCCCGACAACGACACCGACACCCGCAGTCAGCATGAGCGCATGCTGGCCGGCGACCTCTACCAAGCCGACGACCCAGACCTGCAAGCCGCCAGCGTGCGCGCCGGCGAGCTTCAGGCACGCTACGCTGCGCTATGGCCACACGACCGCCCGGCCGCTGATGCGGTGCTACGAGAGCTTATAGGAGCCTTGGGCGAAGAATCGGTGCTAAAACCTCCCCTGTACGTCGATTATGGGACCAACATCAGCGTCGGCAAGCGGGTGTTCGCCAACTACGGCCTGGTGGCGCTCGACGTGGTGCGGATAACCATCGGTGACGACGTTCAGCTCGGTCCTAACGTGCAACTGCTGACACCGACTCATCCTCTCGACCCTGAGCTACGTCTGGCGAAGTGGGAGGCGGGTCAACCGATCGCCATCCACGACAACGTCTGGATCGGTGGCGGCGCCATCGTGCTGGCCGGGGTAACCATCGGTGAGAACTCGGTGGTAGGGGCCGGCACCGTGGTGACGAAGGACGTGCCGCCTAACGTGGTGGTCGTTGGCAACCCGGCGCGGGTGGTGCGTGAGTTGGGTAGCTGAAGTTTGCATCTGCTTTAACGGTGTTGTCAATACACCGTTGACAGATCCGTAATGTCAAGTTAGGATTGACGGCATGAACGAGCCACGACCACAGGCGGCGCGAGCCTATCTAGCGGCTGCCGGGCTGGCGGTGGCCGCCGTAATGGTGGGGATGTTGGCTTCGACGCTTGCCAGCGGCACCTGGCGGGTAGTGCTGATAGTCGTGGCCGTATTGCTGGTGGGCGGGGTGGGCGGCGCGCTCGGGCTAGTAATCAGCGCAACGCGTCGTGACGGGCCAGGGCCCGGAGGTGGGCATGGCGACTGAAGCGCTTGAGCGTTTGATGGCGGGCGCAGTAGCCTCTGCCGATCCCACGCTCGAGAAGCGCATCGCCGCCGACCCAAACGCGTACCTCACCTTGGTCGACTTGGCCGCCCACGCCAGCCGCTATAGCAATGAGTTGCTGCGCTCTGCCGTGGAGTCGGCGCGCTCGGCCGGCCATAGCTGGGAGGCCATCGGCTTGGTGCTGGGCATAAGTAGGCAGGCCGCGCAGCAACGCTTCGCCTCCACGACCGCGCCACGCCTAGCCACCCTCGGCCCTGATTACGAGTCGACGCTGGCTTCGCCCCGCTTCGGTCAGCAGCTACTGCTGGCGCCTTTAACCGTCTTCAATGAGATGCGGGTGCTCGAGCGGGTTGGGGTTTATGGCTGGCATTCGATCGGTTACGGGCTCTTCTATCACGTGGTCATGAAGTCGGCGAAGCGCTGGGAGCACGCGCGCGTGTTCGCTTTGGGCGCTAGCGGCCGCGCACCCGAGCTCGATGACCCAGACTGGGTCCGTATCGGCGAGAGCTGGTTGCCGTGGGCCTACTACAAGCGCGAACTCGACGAGCCTGCACGCAGCGAGCCGCCCGGCTGGGACCCGCTCAGAGGAAGCCTGAGCGGACCTCTACAGGAGGAGTCTGAGCGGGCCCACTCAGGTCCGTTCGAGCATCCTGATCCGATGACAAATTACAGCTGAGAACGTCATAACACGCTAGATTCCCTAGCCGATCCTAGTCAGGGACAGGCGCGTTCGGAGCCTGTCCGTCGCCGGACCGTATCGCTGTCGCAACAAATGGTGTAGAATCGAGGAACGTGCAACAGAGCTTGCTGTGGGGCCTTCCCAAGTTCACCACTCCGGCTCGCGAGAGGACGTGCGATGAGCAGTAGCGGCAGCGACAACGACGGTAAAACCTTAACGTTCCTATGTCCCAACGGACACCTCGGCTTCGCGCCGATAAAGGTGGAGAGCTTCAAGCTTGGCGTAGCCACCAAACCCGACTTCATCCTGGCCGATTCAGGCTCCGACGACATCGGGCCCGGCCCGCTCGGGAGTGACACCTGCGCCTCACCCAAGGAGTGGCAGCGGCACGACCTCGAGCATATGCTCGTCGCCGCCCGTGAGCTCGGCGTACCGATGATCATCGGCTCCGCCGGCGACACCGGCAGCAACAGCCGCGTCGACATGTACGTTGAGATGATCCGCGACATAGCCGAGGAGCACAAGCTGGCGCCGTTCCGGCTCGGTTACTTCTACTCCGAAGTGCCCAAGGAGTACCTTCTCAGCCGCATGCGGGCGGGAGAGGCCATCACCGGGCTCGACGGTCGCGACACGCTGACCGAAGACGAGCTCGAGGCCACCGACCGGGTGGTGGCAGTGGCGGGCGTGCATCCCTACATTGAACTGCTCGAGCGCGGCGCCGACGTGATTATCGGCGGTCGCAGCTCCGACGCCGCCATCTTCGCGGCTCCCGCTATCAAGGCCGGTTACCCCGAGGCGCTGTCCTACTACCTCGGTAAGGTGCTCGAATGCGCCTCGTTCAACGCCGAGCCGTACGCAGGCAAGGAGACGGTCATCGGTGAGATCAGCCATGACGACGTCAAGGTAACCGCCATGCATCCAGACCAACGCTGCACCATCGCTTCGGTGGCTGGACACGCCATGTACGAACGCTCCAACCCCTATTTCGAGCATGTGGCCGGTGGTACGCTCGATATGACCCACTGCCATTACGAGCAGTACGACGCCAAGACGACCCGCATCACCGGCCCGCGTTTCGAGGCCAGCGACGGCGTGCGCGTGAAGCTTGAGGGTTCCGGCAAGGTGGGGGAGCGCTACATGGGCTTCGCTGGCGTGCGCGATCCCTACACCATCGAGCGCATCGACGAGGTCATCGATTGGGCTAAAGAGCAGGTGCACGAGCGTTTCGGCGATCCCGAGACGGGCGGTTACGAGCTGCATTATCAGGTGTACGGTCGCGACGGCGTGATGGGCGAACTCGAGCCGTTGCGCAATCAGACCGGGCACGAACTGGGGATAATGGTGTTCGGGGTGGCGCCCACGGCTGAGATGGCCGAGGAACTGACCCTCACCGCAACGCGGCAGATGTTCTACGCGCGCCTTCCCGACGTGAAGGGCACCGCCGGTGGCGTGGCGTTCCCGCTCGACGAAGTAACCAAGGTGACTCCCGCCTACCGCTGGACTCTCAATCACACCATCGGCGTTGACGACGCGATGGAACTGTTCGACCTTCACACTATCGAGGTTAGTGGGAAGCGCGCGGCGAAGACCGATGGCGAGACCCTCGTGGGGGTAGGCCGATGACCGTAGCCACCACCAGAAAGCTCTCCGAGATGGCCAAGACGGTGCGCAGCAAGAACGCCGGCGTCGATCGCATCACCTTCGACATCATCTTCCAGGACCGCGACAACTACGAAATGGTGAAGCGCAGCGGCGCTCTCACCCGCGAATCGGTAGCCAAGCTCTACAACATCGACCCCGCGCGCATCACCGACTTCGTGGCGTTCGACCCCGCGCTGGCGATAAAGTTCACCATCCTCAGGCGCCGGCCCAGCGGCAGCGCGGGCGACGCCGACATCTTCGGCGCGCAACAGTACGCGCCGCTACTGGACGTGGTGATCCCGACGGACTGACAGCGGTGGCGCTCGGCCGCGTTCCGTACAAGGTCGCGGTCGCTGGCGTACTCTTGGTCTCATGAGCCTCCTGCCGACGCCCGAACTGCTCGAGCGGCTGGACGCTGCCTCCGCACACCTCACTCCGCAGGAGCGTCGCTTGGCGGCGCACTTAGTCGAGCAGCTCGAGCGCTGGGGCTACCTCCCCAGCACCGAGCTGGCTCGCGAGTTGGACGTGCATCGCTCGACGGTGGTGCGTTTCGCGCAGAGTATCGGTTTCAGTGGTTACCCGGAGCTGCAGCAGAGTGCCCGCTTGGCGTACCTGCAAGCCCTGTCGGCGCCCAACGACCTGGTACTCAACTCGCCCGAGGGTGAGGACAACGGTACCGTGCAGGCCGTTTACCACCGCGAGTTGCAGAACCTGCAACGCAGCTACACGCACCTCGACGTCCATGCACTTGAATCGACGGCGCGCAGCATCGCGGCGGCGCGGCGCGTGCTGGTGTTCGGCAGGCGCTTCTCTTACCCGATAGCCCTGCACATAGCGCTGGTGCTGCGCACCATGCGCGAACGGGTTGAGGTCGCGCCGTCGGGCGGAGGTTCGTCAGTCGACCTGCTCTTCGACCTGGTTCCCGACGACATCGTGCTGGTGGTGTCGATGCGGCGCCACTCACCCGAGGTGCAGCGCACCCTACGCTACCTGAGCGACGCCGCGGTGCCGGTAACGGTCCTCACCGACGCTAGTCCCGGCAGTGACGTACCGAGCGGTGCGCAGGTGCTGCGCGCCCATGTGGGCAGCACCGGCGTACTCGACTCGTATACGGCGCTGGTGAGCGTGAGCCACGCCTTGCTCACACTCACCGAGGTGGCGTTGCCGCCAGCGGGGGAGAGGCTAGCGCAGGCTGAGCGAGCCTGGCAGCATTTCAACAAGGACTGAGCGACGAGAACTGATCGACAAGCACTGATTTACTAAGGCCGAAAGACTAGCTTGTCTTGTCAGCGTGTTTCCGCGCGGCCGTAACGAACTCCTCGAACAGCGCCCGGTAAGCAGGCTGAACGTCGACCAACCACTCCGGATGGAACTGGGTGCCGACGCCGAAGCTGCCTTCAGCGCCTACCTCCGCTTCCATCGCCTCGATCCAGCCGTCATCGGAGTAGGCGGTGGCGCGCCAACCCGGCGGTGGCGAGTCCAAGGCCTGCCTATGGAAACTGTTGATCTTGCCGCCCGGGCCCAGCCAATCCGCCATCCGACTGCCCGCCGTGAAGCTCACGTCGTGGCTGGTGGTGGTTGCTGCTTCGCTCTGGTAGTGATCCCTGGTCCCGGGTACGGTCGCTAGGTTCACTACGGGTTTGCTACCGAGGGCTTCGGCGATGGTCTGGTGGCCTCGGCAGATGCCCAGCAACGGCAGGTGCCGCTGCCAGGCCGCGCGGATGAGCTCGACTTCCAGGTCGTAGCGCTCGGGGTTCGTGTCACGCAGGGTGGGGTCGGGGTTGTCGAGGAAGTACTGGCCGGGGATGCTGCCGCCACCGCTGACTAACAGTGCGTCGATAGCGTCCAGCACGTCGTGTGCACTAGCCGCCGCTGTCGCGTGGGTGGGTAGGAACAGCGGCACCCCGCCCGCTGCGGCCACCACCTCCGCGTAGCGCGCTCCCACCTGGAAGCGCCATTCGAGGTTGCCCTCGCGGGCTTGCACTTCGGCAGCGTGAACGGTTATCCCGATACGAGGTTTGGTCATGACACACCTTCCAAGTCGACGGTCTCGGCCTCCAGCCCACCAGTTCGGTTGGCGGCCGGCTTGCGCAAGGCCCGGAATCGTTGCCGACTCTTGCTCTTGGGGTCGTATACCTCCTGCAGGCGTTCGCCGAGCAGGTTGATAGCCAGTACGAGTATCAGTAGCGCCACGCCCGGGATGGTGCTCACCCACCAGGCTATGAACAACACTCCGCGTCCGTCGGCGATCATGGAGCCCCAGGCGGGGATGTTGGGGGGGATGCCCACACCCAGGAAACTCAGCGACGCTTCCAGCACCATGAAGTAACCGACGCGCAGGGTGCCCAGGATCACGGTGGCGGGCAGGATGTTCGGCGTCACTTCGCGGAAGAGGGTGCGCAAGCTGCGTTGGCCCAGCGCGCGCGACGCCTCCACGTACTCCATTTGCGCTTGGTCGAGGGTCTGGCCGCGCGCTAGGCGGTAGAACTCCACCCAGCCTTTGAGCGACAGCGCCAGCACCAGGTTGGCGAAGCCAGGACCTAAGAACGCCATCATGCCGATGGCGAAGATCAGGTAAGGGAACGCCAGCAGAAGCTCGGTGAAACGACCGGTGACGGCGTCGAACCAGCCCCTGAAGTAGCCGCCGAGTGCGCCAACCGCGGTGCCGAAGGTAGCGGTGATGGCTACCGTCAAGATTCCTATCAGCAGGCTGATGCGCGAGCCGTAGATGGTGCGGGTGAGGATGTCGCGCCCTAGAGAATCAGTGCCGAACCAGTGCGCCGCAGAGGGGGGCGACAGGCGCTGCCCCAACGACGTGGCCTCTAGCGGGTAGGGCGCCACCAACGGTGCGAATATGGCGATCAAAATATAGATGGTGATTACGCCCACGCTGATCGCGCCTAGGGGCGTCTCTACTACCCGAGCCAGCAGCCTTACGAAGCTCACCCCGCGCCGGGTCGTGGTTATCGGCTTCCCGCCCGATGTGGCCGGCTTGGCGCTGGTAAGCAGCGCAGCGGGATCGAGGTTAGGGTCGGTGCTGCCGTTACTCATAATGTTATGCGCGGGTTGAGGAGAGTATAGAGCGCGTCAACGACAAGGTTGGCGGCTACGTAGGTCAGGGCGTATAGCATCACCGCGGCCTGCACCACCACGTAATCACGAGAGAAGATAGAATTTACCACCAGGCGGCCCAAGCCGGGCCAGGCGAAGATAGTCTCGACGATCATGTTGCCGCCCAGGAGCTCACCGAGCTGCAAGCCGGTCACGGTTAAAGCGGGAATGAGCGCGTTGCGCAACGCGTGCTTGATGACGACGCGGTACTCGGGCATGCCCTTCGCTCTCGCCGTGGTGACGTAATCCTTGTGCAGTGCCTCGATCATCGAGGCCCGCACCACGCGCGCTAGCACTGCCGCGAAGACGACCCCGAGGGTCACCGCCGGAAGCACCATGTGCTTCAGCGCCATGCCGAAGGCGCGCAGGTTGTTCGCGAGCAAGGTATCTATGAGCATGAAGCCGGTAACGCGGTCGACCATCATGGCGGCCGGTAACTGCCCGGAGGTGGGCAGAATCTTCAGCTTCACCGCGAAGAGCAGCATAAGCAGCAGGCCGAACCAGAACGCAGGCATGCTAACGCCTAGCAGGGCGCCCGAGAGCACGGTGCGGTCAAGCCACGAGCCGGCGCGGATGGCGCTGATTATGCCTATCGGCAGCGCTATCAAGATGGCCACTAGGATGGTGGCGATGGTCAGTTCGATTGTGGCGGGGAGTACGTCGCCGATGAGCTTCGCCACCGGCTGGTTCTTGACGATGCTCGTGCCCAGGTCGCCTTGCAGCAGGCCGCTGAAGAAGAGTCCCAGTTGGGTGAGCAGCGGTTTGTCGAGGTTCAGCTGACTGCGTAGACTGTCGATCTGCTGCTCTGAGACGTTCGAGTCGCCGAGCATGATCTGCACCGGGTCACCGGGCAGGAAGCGCAAGAAGAGGAAAGCCAGCACCGCCACGCCGATGGCGACCGGGATGGCTGAAACCGCACGTTCGAGGAGCTTACTGAGGCGCATGCCATCCTTCGCTTCATTAAGTCACGCTGCTCACGGCCGCGCGGATCGACTAGGCGTGCCGAGGATGAAAATCCTCGGCACGGCCAAACTTAGTTCGGTCAGTCGGTGTCGTAACCGGCCTGCTGCAGAAGTTCCTTGGCCTTCTCTGGATTGTAAGGGTAGGGGGCTAGGTCGGTAGCGTAACCGAAACCGCTGGGCAGGAACGGCGTCGCCAGTCGGTCGGCGTAGCCACGATAGATGTTGGTGAGGATGCTGTCCCAGTCGATGGCATAGTTGACGGCTTGCCGCACGCGAACGTCATTGAAGGGCGCCTTTTCGTTGTTGAGCTCGATCTGGTAGGAGCGGGTGCCGAGCGCCGTTTTCACACTCATGCCGTTAACGTTGGAGATGAGGTCGACGAGGTCGGGCGGCACGGCCTGGATGATCTGCACTTCGCCGGCCAGCAGCGCGGCGATCCGAGTGGAAGCTTCCGGCATCATGCGCCACACGACCGTCTTCAGTTTCGGGGCGCCGTTCCAGTGGTCGGGGTTGGCTTCCATCACTACCTGGGAGTCGAGCGATCCGCGTGCGAACACGAAGGGGCCGGAGCCGATGGGCTTGGCCGTGAATGCCGCTACACCCACCTCGGTGAGGTAGTCCTTAGGCACGATCTGGAAGTGGGTGAGCGCCTGCAGCACCAACTGCTGCGGGAAGGTCTGCTCGTAGACGAAACGCACGGTGTTGGCGTCGACCTTCTCCACGTGGCTTATGGGGCCGAGCAGCCCAGCGCGGAGGCTTGATTCGCCGTCGATGGCGCCCTCGGTGAGGATGCGATCGAAGGTGAACACCACGTCGTCGGCGTCGAGCACCTCGCCGTTGCTGAAGGTAACGCCTTCGCGCAGGTCGAATTCGTAAGTGAGGGGATCTACGACGCGCCACTCTGTCGCCAGGTGCGGTTGGACCTCGCCGTCGGGGGTGGGGATGGTGAGGGCGTCGTAGATGTTACGTAGAACGGCCTCGGTGTCGCGGTCGCGGTACATGGCGGGATCGAAGGTGACGAGCGCGTCGGTGCGCAGTCCGATCACCAGCGTGTCGGAACCGTCGACGGTGGTTAAGTGGAAGTTCTCGCTGTTGTCAGCGTAGGGCTGCCAGCCGTGAACGGAGTCGGATGCGGCCTCGATGTTCTGCAGTACGTAGGCGAAGATCATCGGCGCGTCAGCGAAGATTTGACGCTGCGCAGTTAAGTACGCCGCGGTGCGCGTAGCGTCGTCTACGGAGGACGAAGCGAGGTCGAAGGCGTCGTCGACTATCTGGCTAGAGTAGAAGCTGTAGTTGCCGCGGTCTTTAGTGCGCAGTTTCGGGATGGCTAAATCGAAGGCGTCGAAGTAGGCGCTGCCCCAGTCGGTAGTCGACGCGGCACGGTTGCTGGCGAGGAGTTCCTCTTTCAGTACCGTCGATTGCCACACGCGCAGCGACGCGTCGATACCGATCTCCTGCAATTGGGCCACGATGGCCTGGCCTTCGTCGGCGCGTAGCTCGGTCACGTCGAGAACGAACGACAGTTTCTCGGCGTACGCCGACGCTAGCAATAGCGCGACGATCGAAATCAACAACCACCTGAATCGATGCATGGCGTTCCTCCTCTAGCCGCCGACCTTGGCCTAGCGGCGACCTGGCACCGCCTTGGGGGGCGGTATGACCAAGCTTGTACACGTTCTGTTGTAAGAACATACGTTCTCGCAACAGTCGTTGTCAACCGCGGCGCTAGGCTCACGTTCAGCCTGCATAATGACAGCATGCCTCCTATCGACAATGCCGCGAGTCTGTCCACACTTCCGCCGCGCTCGAGATTCATGCGGCTCACGCTGCTGCTTGTGGCTGCCGCCGTTTGGCTGAGCAGCCCGGTGCTGGCCCAAGCGGCACCTCGGCCACTCTCTGCGTTGTTGCCAAGCTCTACGGTAGCCGCCATGCATGTCAGCAACCTCGATGATGCGGGTTCGCTGCACGAGTTCTGGCACGACGTCTTCGCCGACGCGGATTACGGTGCCATCATGCCGACAGTGGAGAAGCTAGTCGGGCTGTTCGGTGAAGGAATGCTGCGTCAGCACGGCGCTGGCAGCGACCACGCCAAGCAACTGAAAAGCCAGTTCCATGACGGACTCGTCGCCGAATGCCCGCAGTTGGCCGACGCCGTGGAGGGGCTAGGAATCTCACCAGGTAGGCACGGCTCGGGGGGAAGTTTCTCGGACGGGCCATTGGGCAGTGCCGTCATCGGAGTCACCCTGTCGCGTTACAACCCGCTTCCTGGTGCGGTGGCGATCATCCGTTTCGCCGATAGCGACGGGTGGGCCGACGTCTATCAGTCGCTCGTCTACTGCTTCGCGTCCGACGTCGCCATCGACCAGGACGGTGTGGCGCTAAGCGTATTCGCTGACGGCAGTGACCAGCCGCTGGTGGGCGCCACGGTGAACGGCGACTTCATCTTCGCCACCAGCGTCGACTTGGCGCGTGCGAGCGTACGCTTGGCCAACGGCGCCAAAGAACCCAACCACCTCAGTTCGCCCATCGCCCTGGTGGCGGGTGACATGGTGAGCGAAGGCCTCGGGATCACGCTCGACTTTGGCGCCCTCGCCACCGGTTTGCAAGGTTTGACGGGGATGATTCCGGGCGGCGACGCGGCTGCCCTCGTTAGCAAGCTGGTGGCGAGCCTGCGCACGGTCCGCGGCGTGGCCGCCAGCATGCGGGTCGACGATGCCGGACTGCTTCTCAGATCAGTGGTGCTGGTCGACGACCGCTACGGCGAGCCGGAGCTCGCCGAACTGCTGGTGCCTCACGGCCAGCGCCTTGCCGTCCCCCAGCTGGTGCCCGCCGGCGCTGCCAGCCTGGCGACGGGGCGAGTCTCGCTAGCGACTGCCGTCGCC
>CAJDWL010000034.1_pt2 | contig 14200 bp, 12 predicted proteins | sample 7391591 | NCBI WGS metagenome assembly CAJDWL01 (sample SAMEA7055738, study PRJEB34461) | soil metagenome | biome: terrestrial ecosystem; feature: Peninsula; material: soil | place: Antarctica | collected 2016
GGGGTGAAACGCGCGAGCAGGTCGACACCTATTACGACGACCCTACGCGAAGCCTGGAACGACACGGCCTAGCCCTACGCGACCGCCAGACGGGCACCCAGCACGTGGCAACCTTGAAGACCCGTGGCAGCGCTGTGGCAGGCCTGCACGAGCGCGACGAGCTCGAGGTCGAGATGGCTCACGCCCCGCCCCCCTGGCCTGCACCTCTAACGGAGCGGCTGCAGGCAGTAGTGCCCTCGGACACGTTGCAGCCGCGCATGCGGGTGGCCACCCAGCGCGAGGTGTTCGTGTTGCGACGCGCTGGTGAGGCGGTGGTCGAGCTGTCATTCGATGAAGTAGCCTGCACGCCGCTGCCTGCGAGCGGCGCAAACTCATCCATCGACGAAGTGCGCTTCAACGAGGTCGAGCTCGAGGCGCTTAGCGCCACCGTCAACGGAACCAAGTTGCGCGCCATCGGCGCGGTACTGGAGGAGCTGCTGCCGCTCAACCTGAGCGACATCAGCAAGCTCGAACGCGCCACCGCCTTACTGGCGCCGTTCGCCAACGACTGAACCGAGCAACCAGCAGCATCCACGCGGCGCCCAGGAGCCGCCGGGCTCCGCGCTATACTCCCGGCATGACAGATGTTCAAAACCACGTGGCGACGCTGCCTCACGACGACGCCATCGAGCGGCTCATCGAGCGCGAGTTCGAGCGCCAGCGCTTGGGGCTCGAACTGATCGCTTCCGAGAACTTCGTATCGCAGCAGGTGCTCGAGGCGGTCGGCTCGGTGCTCACCAACAAGTACGCGGAAGGCTATCCGGGCAAACGCTACTACGGTGGCTGCGAGGTGGTCGACGAGGTGGAACAGTTGGCCATCGACCGCGCTAAGGAGCTGTTCGGCTGCAACTGGGCTAACGTCCAGCCGCACTCCGGCTCGTCGGCGAACTTCGGCGTCTACTACGCCCTTCTGGAGAACGGCGACCGCGTCCTCGGCATGGACCTCGCCCACGGCGGTCACCTCACGCACGGTTCACCCGTGAACTTCTCCGGCAAGTCATACGAGATCAGCGGCTACCCCGTCGACGAGGACGATGAGCTCATCGATTACGACCGCCTGCGCAGCTTGGCGCTCGAGGTCAAGCCAAAGATGATCATCGCTGGAGCCAGCGCCTACAGTCGCTTCATCGACTTCGCGCGCTTCCGCGCCGTAGCCGACGAGGTGGGGGCGCTACTCATGGCCGACGTGGCGCATATCGCCGGGCCCATCGCCGCCGGGCTGCATCCGCACCCGCTGCCGCACGCGCACGTGGTCACCAGCACCACCCACAAGACGTTGCGGGGGCCGCGCGGCGGCATCATCTTCGGTAACGACGTGGAGATCGGCAAGAAGATCGACCGCACCATCTTCCCCGGCATCCAAGGCGGACCGCTCGAGCACGTCATCGCCGGCAAGGCCGTGGCGTTCCTCGAGGCGCTTTCCCCCGCCTTCCGCACCTACAGCAAGCGAGTACTGGAGAACGCGGCACTGCTGGCCGACACCATGGCGCAGCTCGGTTACCGGGTGGTGTCGGGCGGCACCGACAACCACCTGTTCCTGCTCGACCTGCGCCAGCAGGGCATCAACGGCAACACCGCCAGCAAGCGCCTCGACGCGGTGGGCATCTCGGTGAGCAAGAGCATGATCCCCTTCGACCCCGAGAAGCCGTGGGTGACGTCGGGCATCCGTATCGGCACCGCCGCCATCACCACGCGCGGCTTCACCACCGCTGATATGCCGGTGGTGGCCGATCTGATACACCGCGGCCTGAGCGGTGATGACACCGATGCGATCGCGCACGAGGTGCGCGAACTGGCCGGGCGTCACCCGATGCCCTAAAGGCGCCTGAGGCGCTCCATGGCGATACGTAAGGCGCCTGAGGCGCGAGACTGTGGTTACCCTAACGGCGCCTGAGGCGCTCCATGGCGGTCTGCAAGCTGAGGCGCATGCGCTCCACCGCCCTAGCTATCTGACCCAGTTCGTCGTCGCGCTCCAGGCTGACAGTCTGGTCGAAGTCCCCGTGGCTGATGCGGTCGGTGGCGGCAAGCAGGTAGGTGATCGCTTCGCGCAGGCTACGCGTGAGCGACAACGCCGCCAGCACACCGAACAGGACCGGGATGAGGCCCACCAGCAGCGCCGTCAACAAGGCGCGCGTCATGGCGCTCTGCAGCGGCGCCGGCGAGGCGCCAACCACAACTGCGCCAGCGGTCACGCCGAGACGCCGCACCGTCGCACCTTCCATGGCCGCGCTGTGTGTGCCGACCCCCACCATGCTCAGCAACCGTCGGCCGCTGGCGGCCAGCCCGTCGAGCCACGATGCGTTGCTCGGTTCGTCGTTCCCGTCCAGCACGGCAGCGGCGCGCTCCAGCGCCTGCTCGCGTAAGGGAGCCGGGAAGCTGTCCAGACCGAGCTGCGCCTGGTACCAGGACGCCAGCACAGAACCGTCGGCGTCGACCACCAGTAAGTAGTCGATGCCGTTCTCGGGCAGGCGCGCGGCGCTACGCTCCGCCACCTGCGCCAGCTCAGCGCGGATGATGGGCGCCGACAATGGCAGACCGCCCGACAAGCCTTCGACGGTGGCGGCGAAGGTGTTGGCGGTGCTGCTGGCGCGCCTCGCCTCTTCAGCAGAAAGCGCCGGCAGCAACGTGACGGCCAGGGCCAGCAGCGTTACCAGCAGTGTCAGGAAGGCGGGCAGCGTAGCAGCGCTGGCGACGCGTCGCCGCAACCCACCGCTTTCGAGCTGCGGCGGGTTGCGCACCAAGGTCGTCTTCATGGGGTCGCGCGGGGGAGCCATCACGGTGCGGCCTGCACCGTCAGTGTCGCGCGGGATGTCTCGCACGTTAACGTCGGCGCTTCCGCTACCGGTGCCGGCTATATCGATACTGTCGTCAGCAACAGTGTCGTCAGCGACAGTGTCGTCAGCAAAGCTGTCGTCAGCAACACTCTTATCGGCAACACTCTTATCGGCTACCCGATAATCCGTAACCACGCTGTCCGCCACCATCCCGCTGTCAGTCGCGGTGACAACCACGTCGCTTTCAAGGGCGGCGGAATCGCTAGGGTCCCCGTAATAAGTCCCAAAATCATCAACACCGGCGGACTCAACCACCGCTTCGGGACGCTCGGCCACCGCGCTGCTACTCTCACGCGCCGCAGTCGCTTCCTCCTCGAAGATCACCACGGGCCCGTCGGCGCTATCCTCTCGCAACTCCACCTCGAGGCCAGCGCCCCGCAGCACCGAGGCCACGGTGCGAGCCTCGCGCTCGGGCACCGCCCGCGTGACCGGACCCGGCGCGCGGGACAGCAGCTGCAACGCCTTGTCAGTGCTGAACCGGAAACCATCAGCCACCTTCATTGCCGCCGGCGTCATGTCGTCGGGCAAGGGGCCTAGGACCATCACCACGTATCTCATAACTGCCTCCCCCGGGCGGCCGCGTCGAGGGCGAAGAGCCGCCTTAACTCGTTAGCCCGTCTCAAGAACTCGTCGCGCATGGTCACGCTCGGGAAGGCGCGTCCCAGTTCGGCCAACAGTTCGTCGACCGCTCCAACTGGTAGTGAATCAGCCGCGGACCCCAGGTCGTAGAGAGCGTCCTCCACCACGATGGCGCCTACCGGACCCAGCAGGTCGATAGCTTCGCGCGTGAGTTCGCGGGCGAAGCGCGGGTCGGCCACCAACAGCGACGAGTACTCGGCGAGCCCGTGCGCCACCAGTTCTTGCGCGGCTGCCACCAACTCAGCTATGGGCCTTCGCGTCAAGGCGGCGAGCTCGCGCAGGCTACTCACGCCGTCGATACGGCGCCACAGGTGCAGCGCGGCCAAAGATAACAGGACTTCTTCGTCTGGGCCTTGAGCGTTGCCGAGTGATCCTCGAACATCGCCGCGCCGTCCTGAGGCGGCGTTCAGCACCGTGTCCTCGCCGAGCATGTCACTCTCTTGATCACGTGCCTGATGATCGGCGTGGTGGCTGGCCTCGAGCAACACGCGGTCGACGGAGCGATCCAATGTGTGACGCGGCGTGACCACGCCGGGGCGGAACGAGAAGCGGCCGCTGCGCCACGCCAGCAGCGAGGCCAAGGCGGCCACGTCGTAGAGCGGGCGCACCTCGATGAACACCACCCGGCCGTCCTGCAGGTAAACGTTGCCTTGTAGACGCTCCGGATGGCGCAGAGTAAGGCAGCCACTGGCAGCCCCCAAGGACAGGTACTGCAGCACGTTGGCAACAGTCCCTTCCTCGATGCGGCCGTGCAGGGTAGTCAGATCAGATTCTCTGGCCATCGCTCGCAGCATCCTACCAGCGTGCGCCCCTCACCCGTCGACGCCCTTCAAGCCCATGGTAGCTTTAGCGTGCTCAGCTGCCCAACCGCGGCGGAGCCGCCGTGCGCCCAAGCTCCAGTCGCGCGCTCGGAACGCGTGGGCTCATGCCGCGCGCGCCCACATTGCCAGTGAACTTCGGCCCCACCACCCGTGGCCGGATCAACGAGGAGTAAAGAATGCCCACCATCTGCCTTATCCCCGGTGACGGTATCGGCCGGGAGGTTATCCCCGCTGCCCGCCGCCTGCTGGAGAGCTTGGATCTGGACCTGACGTTCATCGAAGCCGACGCTGGCTGGGATACTTTCCAGCGCGTCGGCACTTCCGTGCCCGACGAGACCTTGGCTGCCGTGAAGGCCGCCGACGCCACCTTGGCTGGCGCCTTCACCAGTCCCTCCCGCCGCGTAGAGGGTCATCAGGGCGCCATCCGCTTCATGCGCCGCGCGCTCGACCTCCACGCTAACTTGCGCCCCGCCGTTTCTCATCCCGTGCCGGGCTGCGTGAGCGGCCTTGACATGCTCATGGTGCGCGAGAACACCGAGGGCCTCTACGTGGAGCAGGAGCGACGCTATGGCGACGTCGCCATAGCCGACGCGGTCATCACCAAGAGTGCTAGCCAGCGCATAGCGCGGGTGGCGCTGCAACAGGCACGACGTCGCCGTAAGCGCCTGGCCGTGGTGCACAAGGCCAACGTGCTGCCGCTCACCTCGGGCCTGTTCCTCGACACGGTGATGGAGGAAGCGAAGGCGTTCCCTGACGTAGATACTTACGACATCATCGTCGACGCCGCCGCCATGAAGCTCGTGCGTGAGCCCGAGACGTTCGATGTGCTGGTCTCGACCAACCTCTTCGGCGACATCCTCTCCGACCTGATGGCGGGCCTGACCGGCGGTTTAGGCATAGCGCCCAGCGCCAACATCGGCGAGCGCTACGCCATCTTCGAGCCGGTGCACGGCAGCGCCCCCGACATCACCGGCAAGGGCGTGGCCAACCCCACAGCCACCCTCCTCTCCTGCGCCATGATGCTCGATCACTTAGGCGAACGCGACGTCGCCAAGCGCATCGAGGTAGCCGTGGATAATGTGCTGGCCGAGGGGCCTCTCACCTCCGATCTGGGTGGCGCCGCCACCACCACTTCGTTCACCGACGCCGTCATAGCAGCGCTCCGATAATGCACTGTGGTAGATCGACGCGGTAGATTGACGGCGTGACCGCAGCGGGCTTTCAACCAACTCAACCCCGCCGTCTGCCTGTCCTTGTGGTGGGGGGGCGCCAGCCATGATGTACGCCCTAGCCCAGGCGATGCGAGCCATCCGCGGCAACTGGGTGGCGAGTGTCTCGACCATCACCACCATGACGCTCTCGCTCACCATCCTGGTGGCGTTCAGCCTGCTGAGCGTCAACCTCAACGAGGTGCTGGACAGCCTTCAGGGCGAGTTGGAGATGGCCGCTTACTTACAAGACGGCTCCGACGTGGTGCAGCTCACCAACACCGTGCGCGCCTGGCCGGAGGTGGAGCGGGTACTGTTCGTCTCCAAGACCGAGGCGCTCTCGGGCATGGTCGCGAACCTGCCGTCGTTGGGCCGCGCCGCCGGTCTGGTTGAGAACCCGCTGCCCGACACCTTCCACGTGCGCCTATACGACCCGTCGCACACCAGCGTGGTGCGCATGCGGCTCGAGCAGCTACCGGGCGTGGATGAGGTGGACGACTCCAGCGAGGCGGTGGCCACCTTCCTGGCCATCACCGACGTGTTGCGCATCGGCGGTTCGATCCTGGTGGTGGTGTTGCTGGGCGCCGCCATCTTCGCCATCGTGAACTCGATCCGCGCCGCCATCACCGCCCGCCGCGAGGAGATCGACGTCATGCGCCTGGTGGGCGCCAGCCGCACCTTCATCCGCGCGCCGTTCCTGTTCGAGGGCTTCCTGTTAGGACTGATAAGCGCTGTGCTGACGTTGGGGCTGTCGATACCCGGTTACCAACTGGCGGTGCAGCGCCTGTCGGAGCAGTTCGCGTTCGTGCCGTTCGTGCGCGACAGCGTCATGCTCGGCCGGATCACGGCGCTGCTGGCCCTGCTGGCGCTGCTGGTAGGCCTGATCGGCAGCGCCATCGCCGTCACACAACACCTGCGCGAAGAGGCTTGACGCTGTTTAATCCCCTCCCATCTTGCCGTTGCTCAACTGCACTGGTGCTGCGCATACTTCTGTTAGCTCTCATGGTCTTCCTTAGCGGTAGCTGGGCCCAAGCTCAGGTGGATCTCGATAGTCCCGAGCGGCAGGCACTGCAGCGCGACATCACCCGCTACCAGGAGTTGCTGCAGGAGCGTGCCAGTGAGTTGGCCCGCATCGAAGCCGCGCTGGGCGAGACGGAGCAGCAACTGCAGCGCCGCTTGACTGAACGCGACACCATCAGTGCCGAGCTGTCCGGCAAGCGTCGCGAGCGCGAGCAGATCGAAACGCAGCTAACCGAGCTGGAGGGCCAACGCCGCGAGACTGAGGCGCGCATCAGCGACTTGAGTGGCCGCCTGAGCGACCTAGAGGTCCGCGTGCAGGACTTACTGGTGAGCCTCTATAAGCAGCGCGGTCAACGGACCGCCGCCGGTGTGGGCTCCAGCGATTCGTTCCACGACGTGAGGGTCAGGAACCGTTACCTGGGGATCCTTGCCGAGCAGGACGCCGACATCATCCGTGAGCTCGATGGCGTGCTGAGCGAGCTCAGCGCTCAGCAAGCGCGCCTTGAGCAGCAGCAAGCCGACCTGGAGCAGGCCAAGGCGGCGCTGGCGCGCGCCGAGGAGGAGCTCAGCGCCACGCAGGTGCGCCTGGAGCAGGTAGTGGCCGAGTTGAACGCCACGCAGGCGGGGCAACTGATCCAGCAACAGGCATTATTGGAGGAGCAGAACCGCCTCGAGCGCAGCATGGGTGACGCCAGCAACCAACTCGAGCGCGAGATAGCCAGGCTGCGCGAGGAGGAAACGCGGGCGCGCGCCGCCGCGGCCGAGTACGTAGAGGACCGCGAGCGCCAACTCGAACTGCAGCGCCAAGCCGACCAGGCCCGCAGCCGCGCCGACGCCCTGAGCGCCCCGCTAGAGCCGAACGCCTCGGGCTTCATCCGCCCCTTCGACGACGCCAACCTCATCAGCCGCTTCGGGGAGGGCAACAACTCCTACTTAGGGATTAGGGCGCCAGTGGCCAACGCCGCCGTGCGCGCCGTGCAGGTGGGCCGCGTAGCGGCCATTACCTACTTAGGCGCCAACTTCGGTTACATGTTGGCTTTACAGCACGACAACGGCCTCGTGAGCATCTATGTCAACCTGCGCCAGCCGCTAGTCGAACTGTTCGACACAGTTAACCAGGGGGCGGTAGTGGGTTACTTAGGCGGCGGGACTCTCACCCGCAACGACGTTCTGCAGTTCTACGCGCAACGCGACGGCGCGGCGGGTAGCCCGTTCATCGACCCTGCGCCGCTGCTGGGGTGGTGAAGAACGATGATCTGCGCTTCCTGCGGCACAGCTAACCCGACCGGCATGCACTACTGCGGCATGTGCGGCCAGCCGCTCATCCGAGTGGTGAACAACAGCGAACGGCGCCGCGTAACGTCGGTGTTCATCGACATGGCCGGCTTCAGCACACTCACGCATAACCTCGATCCCGAAGAGATGCGCGACTTAGCCGACGAGGTGTTGACCGTGATGGCAAACGTGGTCGAGTCGTACGACGGCTACGTGGACGCCCTGTTGGGCGACGGCATCATCGCCCTGTTCGGCGCGCCGCATTCCCACCCCGACGATCCACAGCGCGCGGTGCTGGCCGCCGCGGCCAGCCTCGCAGCCATCGAGGAGGTTGGCGTCGGGCGCAGCTTGCCACTGAAGGGTCGCGCCGGCGTGAACACAGGCATAGTGATAGCCGGCGCGGTCGGGTCTGGACGAGTGCGCAGCTACACGGTGATGGGCAGCGCGGTGAACCTCGCCTCGCGCCTAGAGCACGCCGCGGCGCCCGGCGAGGTGTGGGTTGGTCCCGAAACCTACCTGGCTACCCGCCACCGCCTGCTCTACACCTCCACCGGGCCCATCGAGCTGAACGGCTTCCCGGACGTGACAAGCGCCCATCGGCTGGTGAAGGCCAAGCGTGGCCAACAGCCCGATCCTTACGGTCACGTGCCGTTCAAAGGGCGCGTCAACGAACTGGCCGAGCTGCGCAGCAGCTATCAAGCCGTCAAGCAGCGGCAGCAACCGCTGGAGCTATGGCTGGTGGCTGAGGCGGGGCGCGGCAAGACGCGCCTGCTGCAGGAGTTCGTGCGGGGGCTTAGCCGCAAGGCCACCACCGTCTGGCTCCAGGAGCGGCCCAGTGAGGAGTTCTCCTGGGAGCCGCTGGGACGGCAACTGTTCGGCACCCGCGTCGGCGAGGAGGAGCGCAGCGCGCGGCAGCGGGTGCAGAACAGACTCGACGAGGTGCTCCCCCACGAGGCGCGCTGGCAGCGCCTGGTGCTGAGCAGCCTCGAGCTGGCGCCGCGTAAGACCTGGACGCGCCTCGAGCGCCGAACCATCGACCGCACCACCGTCGCCTGGTCCGACTTTGTCGCCGCTCTACCCAAAAGCAAGTCCGGACCCGAGGTGATCGTGGTGGTGGTCGAGAACGAGCCACGCGACCCCACACTGCTGGAGTTCTTGGCGCTGCTGGCCCGCGCCGATGCGCCCATCCTCATACTGCGCGCCAGCCGCCACCCGCCGGAACCAGGGCGTGAGGTACTTGAGCTGCCGCCGCTGACCTTGGAAGAGAGCCTCGACCTGCTCGAGGAGCTGACCAGCTCCGAGACTCGCGCCTCGGCAGAAGCGCTGGTGGAGCAGGTTGGCGGCGTGCCTGCCTACGTCCTGGAACTGGGTCGCGCCTTGTCGATAACCCAGGAGGGCAGCTTCCCGAACTCGCTGGCGGCGCTGCTGCAGGCGCGCCTCGACATGCTGGCGCTCCGGCCACGACGGCTACTGGCCTACGCGGCGCTGGTAGGCGAGGTGGCCTGGGAGGCGCTGCTGCTGGAGCTGGCAGGTAGCGGATCCGACACCGACCTCAAGGTGCTGCTCCACGAGAACCTGTTGGTGACCCGCTCCGGCTCGGCCATCGCTGACGAGGTGGAGATCCGTTTCCAGAGCGAGTTGCTACGCAACGCGGTGCTGCGCATGATTCCCTACTCCGAACGTCCACTGTTGCACCTGCGCATAGCCACTTGGCTGGAGCAGCATGCTCCCCTCGCTTTATCAGAACTGACCGCCGATCATTTCGAGAAGGGCGGCTCGCCGGACGCGGCCTACGCGCACTACATGGCAGCCGCCGACCTCACGGCTACGCACGGCGATTGGCCAACTACCGACGGGCTCTACCGCCGCCTGTTGGAGCTACAGTTGCCCGAGCCCATGTTGGCGGAGGGAGCGTTGGCGTTCTGCCAGGCCGCTCTGAGCCTAGGCCAGCAGGAGCAGGCGGGCCTGGCGCTCGAGCAGGCTGAGCAGCACATCAAGGCCTGCCGCAGCATCGTACGGTCGAACCTCGAAGTGGTGCTGGAGCAGTTGCGGTTCGACTTCGAAGGCGTAGCGAAGCGCGCCGTGAGTTGACCGGGTCAGGTAGCACCGCGCATCTACACCTTCACCTGCGACGGTTGCCCTCCAGGGCGTCACCGCCCGAACACCGCGAACCACGGCTTGAAGCTTGGCTCCACCTGGATGAGGCTGCGCGCCAGCTCACCGCGGTGCGCGGCCGGTAGTGCCGAGCGCAGCTCCAGCGGGAAGTCCCAGCCGCGCAGCGGCGCCAGCTCTAGTGCCCGTTCGGTGAACACCCCCTGGTACCACAGCAGCTTGCCCCAGCCCGCGCGTGAGCGCGGGTACTCGAAGGTAGCCAGATCGCCGGCGGCGTGCCTGGTGCCGGCCAACTGCACCTGCACCCAGGCGGTCAACCGTGCCAGCAGTTCCGTCTGGCCCGTAGCGTGTAACGCTTGGACGAACAGGTAGCTGGCTATCAGCTCATCGAGCCACTTCACTCGCGTGCGCAGACCAGATAGGTTGGCGGCGGCGTGGCCCCACTCATGGCCGACCATCAGGTCGAGGAACTCGCCGATCTGCGCCGGCGCCCTGGCGCCCTCACGCGCGGCGGTGAGCAGCAGGTCGTCGAAGCGACGCAGTAGTCGCGGCTGATAATCAGCCGCCACCATGATGGTGACGCTAGCGTTGCGAGGCGCGGTTCGCGTGAACGGCAAGCCGTAAGGGTAGCTACATAAGCGCCGCCAATCCTGACGGTTAGCCACCAGGAGGGTGACCGGACCCTGGGGCTGCAGCACCGGAAGCGCGCTGGCCTGCAGCGGCTGGAGGAACCGCTGCAGCTGCCCCGCCCGCCGCCCCGCGCCAACCGAGTAACGCGCCGGAACCAGGTCGTCGGGCAGGGGCCTCAGGTAGACACCGGGGAGGGCAGCGCTAGCGTCACTGGGATCGTCGGCTGGCATCTAGCCCCAAGTGTAGGCGAAGGCCGCGCTATGCCGAACCCTCATGACGCTGTGGGCCTGGGTACTCATCGCCTTCGTAGCTGGGCAGGTGCCGGAGGAGGAAGACAGCGAAGCAGACGACCATAAGCCCGACCAACACGACGAAACTGGTCCGACCACCCAGCAATGAGCCGCCTTCACTAAGTGTTGGAAGCCCGGCCTACAAGCGAAATCTCTCATTAAAACCGGGGCGCGCATCGTGTTAAGCTTCGCCTTGACGTGACGCGCTTCCTGGCCTTCTTACTACTGCTGCTCCTGCTCACTTGTGCCACCGCGCAGCAGCGCCTCAACTACCTGGCCGTCAACGGCGCGCTCGTCGACGCGGCCGGCCCTTACTACTTCATTCAACACGGCGACAGCTCCAACGCCTTCGCTCGCGCCGCTCCGCTAGCCGAGGCCATGGGCCTGAAGGTCGCTTACCTCGCCGCCGAGCATGTGCTGCAGTTCAGCGACGGCGAACGCACCGCGCGCTTCAAGGCGACGTCCGACGTCAGCGCCGGCCTGATCAAGGCGGCGGGCACCGTCACGATGCAACCTCCCGTGGCCGGACAGTCCAGCATGGCTAGCCCTCAGGTCATCATCGTCGAGGGCGTGTCATACGTAGCGATAACGCCCCTGGTCAAGGCGTTCGAGGGCGTCAGCTCCTGGAGCGGCGAACGGCAGGTCGTCACGGTCGACACCGCCGACCGCCTGGCCTACCCGCTGGCGGCGCCGCGCACCGGCCTTACCGACGGCGTGTCGCGAGTAGCCATCGACATCCCACCTGGTGCCACCTTCGACGTGGCCGCCAACGGCAACGCGCTAATGGTGGCGTTCACTGGCGCGCGCGCCAGTAACGTACGCCTCGATCTCGACGACCCCAATCTAACCAGCGTCTCCATCGACGACACGGGCGGCCAAGTCAACCTCGTCGTGAGGACCCGTTACCCCCTCGACGCTGCTGGCTTCGGCTTCAAGGTCGGCGAGGTCGACAAGGGCGACAGCCGAACCCTGTACGTCGATTTCGGGCCCACCGTCATGGGAACGGCCGTGGCCGCCTTGGCGTCCGCAGCGCCGGCAGCGGCAACCGCTGACGCGCCCATGGCGTTAGCGGCTGTGCCCGAACAGCGCCAGGTGGTGGTCATCGACGCCGGTCACGGCGGCCACGACGGAGGCGCCAGCTCCAGCCACGCCACCGAGAAACGGGTGGTGCTATCGGTGGCGCTCAAGCTAAAGCAACTGCTCGAGCGGCAGGGAGTCACGGTCATCCTCACCCGCGACGACGACACCTTCCTCTCTCTGCAGGAACGGTCGTTCTTCTCGACCACCGAACGCAACCTGTTCATCTCCATTCACGCCAACTCGGCCACCAACACCGACGCATCCGGGGTGGAGACGTGGGTGTTCGGCGAACCGCTCAACCCCAGCCTGCTCGACCGCGCGATAGATGAGAACGGCGGCGGCGCCGAGGGCCAGGCCCTTACTGAAGCTGCACGCAAAGCCGCCAACGACCTCGCCACCAGCATCCTGCGCGAGGCGCAGCTCAACTACTCCCTCTCGCTTGCTCAGACGGTGCAGCGCCATATGGTGACGGCCACCGGCGCCAAAGACCGAGGCGTGCGCGCCAACCTCTTCTACGTCATACGCACTGCCCGCATCCCCGCCGTGCTGGTGGAGATTGGCTTCGTCAGCAACGCCGAGGAAGGCCGCAAGCTGGACACCGACGCCTACCAGCAGCGGCTGGCCGCGGCCCTGGCCGACGGCGTGATGGAGTTCCTGGGCGGTGGCGGGATGCTGGCGCAGTACTAGCAGGACGAGCTCGGCGTCCGCTCTACTGCGGCTAACCGCGTCATATGCGTCACCCAACTCCGCGCGCTATCCACCCCAGCACTGCCCTCTGCCCTATTCCCGGCCCGGCGTGGGCGCGGTGGTAGCATGCATCCACTATGTCCCGCTCCGCAGGCAACGGTGAACAGCCACAAGATTCCGGGCGACCCGAGCGGCCTGCAGGGCGATCTCGGCTTGAAGAACAGCCGGTGACCGGAGCAGGTGGCGTGGTCTTCGACCCTAGCGGCAGGGTGCTGCTCCTGAAGCACGTCAGCGGCCATTGGGTCTTCCCCAAGGGACACGTCGAGGCCGGTGAAGACGATCTGCAGGCTGCGCTACGCGAGGTAGCCGAGGAGGCAGGCGTGAACGCTATCTGCGACCATCCCGAGCAACAGTGGCTCACGCGCTACCGAAACCCACGCGGTCAACTGCGGGAGATCACCTGGTTCCGCTGTCATACCCTCGCCACCGAAGTCCATATAACCGAGGACCTCTTCTCTTCCGGAGGCTTCTTCAAACCCGAAGCCGCGCTGGAACTGCTCAACCATCACGCCGACCGCGAGCTGCTGCAGCGGGTGTCTAACGAGCTGGAGATGGGTGCATGATAGGCAGCGTCAGCCTGCCCGCGACCACAGCAGGCCACGCACTGCTCGGCAACACGGGCGATCACGGCGCCGACCTCCTCATCGACGGCCTGCGAAACCTGCGCTTCAGCGGCACGCTAGCGCTTAGCGACGCCGCCGGCACCATGCTGCTTCTGCTCGCCAAAGGCCAGGTGGAGGCCAGCTACAAGCTGGGCGCCTACGACCGCCTGGAGGGCAGTGGCCAACGTTTCCACCTCAACCCCCACTCCCCCAACGACCTGCCGCAGCTTCCTCCACGTGACCCAAACAGTGGCTCGGATCTGTTGCGTGCCCTGCCCCGCCTCACCCCGCCCGAGCGCCTACCACCCGGGGCCGTCGACCTGCCGCGCCTGCTAGAGCGGCTCAACGACGAGGCCTTCAACGGGACAGTTAGTTACCGGACCCAGCGCGACAGCTCCCTGGCGTTGCTGGCCGGCGGCACCATCCGCGCTGCAGTGCACGAGTCGGGTGGTGCGCTGCACAGCCGCGCTGAGGCCCTACGTGCTCTCCAGAAGGCCGGCCAGACCAACGCTCGGGGCGTGCTCGAACTCGAACCACTCGACGTGGCCATCGCACTGCCACTCACCGCGCTCGCGCTCGAACGGACGGCCCCCGACGATGATGCCGCCTTCAGCGGACTGGAACTCACGCCCGCCGGCTACACCTACTGGCGGCACGGCCAGCCGTTCCTCACGGTGACCGGCACTGTGAGCGGCCCCCAGCGCCGCTACGCTCTGGCCGAGGAGGGGATGGTCAGAACCCCCGAGATCGAGCTGCCGAGCGAGCCGCCAGGTTGGGAGGAGCAGCGTTACCACCTCACGCTGCGTGGTCGCGACGCCCTCAATCCCATGATGGAGATGAACATGGACTTCCGCAACGAGCACGGCTCCGGCGGCGAACGCGTCCTGACGGTGTTAGGCGGCG
>CAJDWL010000035.1_pt1 | contig 14191 bp, 12 predicted proteins | sample 7391591 | NCBI WGS metagenome assembly CAJDWL01 (sample SAMEA7055738, study PRJEB34461) | soil metagenome | biome: terrestrial ecosystem; feature: Peninsula; material: soil | place: Antarctica | collected 2016
CCGCTGCGTTCGAACTGGTAGCGCGTGTCGGGGTCGTCGCTCAGCACGCTCGGCTCGATGAGGCCACGAACCTCGCGTAGCGCCTCGGGGTTGAGGTGCTCGAGAAAATCGGCGCCGCCACCGTCGGGGTTGGGTACGGCGAAGAGCGGCTCGTAGAGGCGCGCCACCATCGCTACTCCGGCGGTGGCCGATACCCAGTGCAGCGCCGCCGACACCTTGACTCCTTCGGGACTAGTGCCAGCGCTGTCTAAGTAGGCGTGGCAGTTGAGTTCCGTCACCGCGCCCGCGTCGTCGGTGACGACCTCGTCGCAGCGGATGACGTAGCCGTGCCGCAGCCGCACCGCGCGGCCCGGAGCCAACCGCCTGAAGCCGGGCGGCGGTTCAAGCGCGAAGTCGCTGCGTTCGATGACCAACTCTCTTGTGAGGGGAACTTGTCGGCTACCCTCCTTAGGTACGTCGTGCGGCCAGTAGGGCGCGTCGAGGTGAATCACCTCGCCTGGCGCGATGTTGGTTAGGGTCACGCGAAGTGGCTCCAGTACCGCCATCACCCGCGGCGCGCGGGTGTTGAGGTCGTCGCGGATGGCGGAGTCGAACAGCGCGAGGTCGGTGCGGCTGTTGGCCTTGGCCACTCCCACGCGGTTGGCGAACTCGCGGATCGCCTCGGCTGTGATGCCCTTGCGGCGCAGGCCAGACAGGGTGGGCATGCGGGGATCGTCCCAGCCTGCCACCACCTTCTCGTGCACTAAGCGCACTAGACGCCGTTTGCTTACCACGGTGTAGTCGGGCTGCAGGCGCGCGAACTCGTACTGGTGCGGACGCGGAGTGCCGACCAAGCGCTCCAGCAACCAGTCGTAAACGTCGCGGTTGTTCTCGAACTCGAGCGTGCACAGGCTATGCGTCACGCCCTCGATGGCGTCGGAGAGTGGATGCGCGAAGTCGTACATGGGGTAGATGGGCCAATCACGCCCGGTGCGGTAATGGGCAGCGTCGACCACGCGGTAGAGGATCGGATCGCGCATCTTCATATTGGCGGCGCTCATGTCTATCTTGGCGCGAAGGACCTGCTCGCCGGGCCCGAACTCGCCGTCGCGCATGCGCGAGAACAGCTCGAGGTTCTCGCGCACCGAGCGGTCGCGGAAAGGGCTGTTGCGGCCGGGTTCCGTGACGGTGCCGCGGTAAGCGCGGAGCTCCTCTTCGTTGGAGCTGTCGACGTAAGCGTCACCGGCCTCGATGAGGCGCACCGCGAAGTCGTAGAGCTGCGGGAAGTAATCCGAGGCGTGACGTACCTCGTGCCACTGGAAGCCGAGCCAACGCACGTCGCGCTCGATGGCGGCTACGTACTCGGGGTCCTCCGTCACGGGGTTGGTGTCGTCGTAGCGCAGGTACGTGATGCCGCCGTAGTCGGTGGCCACCCCGAAGTCGAGGCAGATGGCCTTGGCGTGACCGATGTGCAGGTAACCGTTGGGCTCGGGTGGGAAGCGGGTGACCACCCGGCTCACGCGGCCGTCGGTCAGGTCGCGGTCGATGATGTCGGTGATGAAGTTGGGGGTGACGCTGCGCTCCGACTCTGCAGGCACTTTATGTTCTGTGGTCACGGTCGTCTCTCCAGGCGTTGGCTCTGCGGCTTCCACGATCTTTCGGCTCCTTTAAGCGCGCCGGCGGGCAGTTTCTGCCGCTAGCGCCACGAGGTCAACAGTATCGCACCCGCCAGCACCGTCTAGCAGCCAGTGGCTCAGCGCAGGATTACGAAGGTGACGAAGAAGTAAGTCACGGGCAGCGCCATGAGAAAGCTGTCTATGCGGTCAAGGACGCCGCCGTGCCCAGGCATGAACACGCCGGTGTCCTTCACGCCCGCCCAACGTTTCAGCAGCGACTCGAATAGGTCGCCGAGCTGCGCGGCGCTGGAGACGAGCAGGCTGAACAGTAAACCGTCGTAGACGTTCACGTGTAGCCCAGCGAAGCGTTCCAGCATCAACAGCGCGATGCCCACCACCACCGCTGCCAACACGAAGCCGCCGATGGAGCCCTCCACCGACTTGTTGGGGCTCAGCAGCGGCGCCAGCTTGCGCTTGCCGAACAGCGTGCCGAAAGCGTAGGCGCCCACGTCGGTGGCTACCACTGCCAAGGTGGGTAGCAGCAGGTACCACAGGCCCAACTGCCCGTCTGGGGTGTAGCGCAGCGTGATCACGAATCCGAACAGCCACGGGATGTAGAGGTACCCGAAGAGGCTGAACACCAAGGTGTTCAGTGAGTTGCGGTTGGGGTTGGCCACCTCGAGTGACATGAGGTAGAGCGCCACCAGACCGATCAGAGCCTCGCGCCAGCTGACGCCTGCGATGAGCGGCTGCATGCCGGGGTAGCTCACGGGCAGTGAGGCGGGTAGGGTTAGGACCGCAGCCACGTAGAGGCTGCGCTTGCGGACGGGGATACCGCGCAGGTTCACCAGCACCGCGTACTCGCGCAGCGCCACGATGGTCAAGAACAGGTAGAGGGGGGCCAGTAGTGGCAGCCCCACCCACATGATCAGCACCGCGATGGCTAGGGCCAGCAGTCCGGAACCGATGCGCAACAGGTGCCGACTGGAGCCGGAGGCCGGAGCGGGTTGAGGCGTCATGGTGGGCGGGGAAGGGAAGGTCGGCGGAACACGTGTGGGGTTGCCCCGCGGTTCAGACGACCAGGATGTCGGCCTCTTTGGTCTTCACCCGACCGTCGACCTTCTGGGTGAACTCGTCGGTTACCTTCTGCACGTCGGCTTCAGCGCGCCTGAGTTCGTCCTCACTGATGTCGCCGTCTTTCTCCATCGCTTTGAGATCGGCTAAGGCGTCGCGGCGGACGTTGCGGATGCCCACCTTGGCCTCCTCGGCCATCTGGTGAGCGGCGCGCACCAGATCGCGGCGGCGTTCGTCGTTCAGTGCCGGTACGCTCACGAAGATGCTGTCGCCTTGGTTGTTGGGGTTGAAGCCCAGATCGGCTTCGAGGATGGCCCGCTCGATGTTGGCGCTCGCGCTCTTATCGAACGGAGTGATGAGTAGCGTGCGGGGATCTGGGGTGGTGATGTTGGCTAGTTGCGGCAGCGGCGTGGTGGAACCGTAGTAATCGACCATCACGCGGCTCAAGATGGCCGGGTTGGCGCGTCCCGTGCGAACGGTGGACAGGTTCGTCTCGAGGGCCTCAAGCGACTTGAGCATCCGCTCGCGCGCCTCGGTGATGGTGGATTGCATGCCGGTACCTCCGGGTTCCGTTACTGATCGCGGCCCAGTCTACCGCGCCCGGCCTCAGCGGTCACGCCGGTCGCTGGCGCACTCGGTGCTTAGCCTCGCATGCGTTACGCCGGGTGAAGGCTGTTGTGTTCAGCGTTGCCACGGCATGAGGCGACGCCCGAGCCACTGCAAGGCGTAAGTGAGCGATACCCCGAGGACCATGACTACGAAGAGCCCAGCGTACATCTTATCGATCGCTAATACCTGCCAGTTGTAGAAGACCACGAAGCCCACCCCGGTTTGGGCGCGAACGAACTCCACGGCTACTATGACGATGAGAGAGGTGCCGAGAGCAAGGCGCAGGCCGTTGAAGATGATGGGCAGGGCGGCCGGCATGATGATGTGCCGGAACATCTGCATTCGGTTGGCTCCGAAGTTCCTGCCGGCCTGTAAGTATATCGGGTCGATGCCCTGTACGCCCGCCATGGTGCTGAGCGCCACTAAGAAGAAAGCGCTGATGGCCACCACGGCAATCTTAGGTCCCTCACCGAACGGGTTGGGGAAGATGAGCATCATGAGCGGGAAGATGGCTATCTTCGGTAGCACGTACACCGCCGACATGGTGGCGTCGAGCATGCGCCTGACCGTGCTGTTGAGGCCCATGATCATGCCCAGGACCATCCCTGGCAGGGCGCCGATGATGAACCCTATAAGCACGCGACTCATGGTGGCCCAGAGATGACTTTCGGCGAAGAGCGCACGTACTCCGGCCCAACCGTCTGTCGCCAAGCGGCTGGGGATGAGCCAAGGCCGGCCGAGCAAACTGGTCTCGTTGAAGCGATCGTAGCTTACGAGTAACGACCACAGAGCGCGAGCTATGCGGCTCGGTGGCGGGAACCAGCGCGGGTTTAGGAGTTCAGCTCCCACGATTAACTCCCAGGCGACGAGGACCAGGATCGGGAAGCCGATAGCCAAGACGTGCTTGTAACACTCCTGATAGCGCAGTGGCAGGCGCGCCTCGAGGCTTTCCGCTAGCAGCACGACCGCTACGAAGTCGAGCAGCAGTAGCGCCCACCAGATCGGTTTCCAGAGACCGAGTGGAACGGCGAGTAAGTTCAGTGCCAAAGTGACGGCAACTAGGAGCCAGGATCTACCCGCTTTCACGCTTGCGCCGCCATCGCCTTGTGAACCTCGTCCTTGAGCGCTTCCCAGATGGCGCCCGACAGCGCCGCGAACTCAGGCATGCTGGTCGTCTCGATGCTGCGTGGGCGCGGTAACGACACCACGAACTCGGCCTTCACCGTCCCCGGGTGCGCCGTCATGATGATGACGCGGTCGCCTAACAGGATGGCTTCATCAAGACTGTGCGTTATGTAAACCACCGTCTTGCGGTGCTCTTCCCAAAGGCGCAGTAGTTCCTCTTGCAACACTGCCCGCGTCTGGGCGTCGAGGGCGCCAAGCGGTTCGTCCATCAAGAGGACCTCGGGGTCGTTGGCGAGCGCTCGGGCGATGCTCACACGCTGCTTCATCCCTCCGGAGAGCTGAGCCGGGTAGTAGCCAGCGAACTTGCGCAGCCCGACCTTGGCGATCCACTCCATAGCGATCTCGTAGCGTTCCTTCTTGCCAACACTGCGCATCTCCAGCCCGAACGCGACGTTATCGAGGACGGTCTTCCAAGGGAAGATGGCGTACTCCTGGAAGACCACGTTGTTGAGCGGTTTACCTGGGGCGCCGGGCCGGATGACTATCTCACCGGAGCTATGGGGTATTAGCCCGGCCAACATCCGCAAGAACGTCGACTTGCCGCAACCCGACGGTCCGACGATGCACAGGAACTCTCCCTCTGCGACGGTGAGGCTGAAGTCGTCAAGGGCCGTCACAGGACCATCGGCGGTGGGGAACACCTTACTCACATGCAGGGCCGTGATCTTTGGACTCGGGCTCTTCATCGGTTGCGGGTCCTAACAGGGTTAAATGACCGGCCTACACCAGAGGCGTAGGCCGGTTAAGCGTTACCTTGTGGCGAGTAACTAGCTCTTACTGAGCGCCGAGTTGTTCTCGCGCCCAATCCACGAACGAACTGTCCACGACTTGCGCCACGTCGAGCCGGTCGGTGTACTCCGTGCGACCGTTCTCGCGGTGGATGCGCTCCACGTCGGCCAGTCCCTCGATCGGGATGACCTGGTTCGGGTCGAAGACGAGTAGAGCGTCACCTTTGACGGCCTCAGGGGTGGCGTTAACGTACTTGAGGTACGCGGCGACGTTCTCTTCTGCGAGGAAATCGTCGCCTTGCATCATGCGCGCCGCCTCCATGAGGGCTAGCGCAAAGCGTTGCGCTACCTCGGGGCGTTCGGTGACGAATTTACCGGATCCTACGAACGCGACGGTCATGAGTCCAGGGGTGAGGTCGGACGCGAAAGGCACGGCGTAGCCGGCTTCCTCTACCTGGAGTGCGTAGGGTGAGGCAAGGATCCCGGCGTCGATGGCGCCGCCTTCGAAGGCAGCGGGCATGTCGGGGTTCCCAACGTTCACTAAGTTCACGTCGCGGATGGTGAGGCCGGCGCGCTCCAGCGCCTTGGCCGCCAGGTACTCGCCGCCGCTGCCGGGTCCGCCGGCGACCGCGACGGTGTGGCCCTTCAGGTCTTCGATGCTGGTAACGGTGCTTGCCAAGTCGGAGCGGAGCATGAGTTTGGTTGGGCTATCCACGAACGGCTCCAAGGCGCCCGGCGCGATGATGCGCAGGTCGAGGCCTTGGTGCCAACCGTTCCAGAGGCTAGTGACGATGGCGATGCCGCCCACGTCGATCTTGCCTTCGGATAGGAAGGCGATGGCCTCGGTGCCCGAAGCGACCGAGTTGAGCGTGACGTCAAGACCGTACTTTTCGAACAGGCCGCGCGCCTCGGCAGCGTAGAGGGTGGCGAACTTCATGATCGGTACGAACGCGACCGACACCTTCTCGGGCGGCGACAGCGGCGCTACCGTTGTCTGGGCGGCAGCGAGCGAGAGGATGGGCAGGATGAGAAGTAAGCTGAGCAGTCGTTTCATGTGACCTCCATTAGCAGATTTCGTACGGTTGTTCAAATCGTGCTTAATCGGCGTATTCGCTCTCTATACCCGCCGCGATGAGGGTGCCGACCTCTTCCCCGGCCAGCAGACGCCCCAGGTTGCCTTCCACGAAGATATCGAAAACGGTGACGGGCATGGACCGTTGCATGCACAGCGTCGCGGCGGTGGCGTCCATCACCGCCAACCCCTGGTTGAGGACGTCGAGGTACGACAGGCGCCGGTAGCGACGCGCTGCGGGGTTGAGGTTGGGGTCGTCGTCGTAGATGCCGTCGACCTTGTTCTTGGCCATCAGCACCATGTCGGCGTCGATCTCCAGCGCCCGCAGCGCGGCGGTGGTGTCGGTGGTGAAGAAGGGGTTGCCGGTGCCTCCGCCGAAGATGACCACACGGCCCTTCTCTAGGTGACGCAGGGCACGCCGGCGGATGTACGGTTCGGCCACCTCTTGCATGCTGATGGCGGTCTGCACGCGAGTATCGACGTCTTTGCGCTCGAGAGCGTCTTGCAGCGCGATGGCGTTCATGACGGTGCCGAGCATGCCCACGTAGTCAGCAGTGGCGGGATCCATATGTTTGCCGTGCTGGCTGCCGCGCCAGAAGTTGCCGCCCCCGACCACGATGGCTATTTGAACGCCGCGGCTTTGAGCCGCGGCGATCTCTTCAGCCAAAGATTCGGTTGCGTCCGGTGACACTCCGAAGCCGCCCGGACCGGCCAGGAACTCGCCCGAGAGCTTGAGCAGGACGCGGTTCAAATCCTTACTCCCCGATCGCGATGCGCGCGAAGCGACCCACTTGAATGTTCTCGCCTAGGGTGGCGGCGACTTCCTTGACGTACTGGTCGACCGTCTTCTTGTCGTCCTTGATGTACGCCTGCTCGAGCAGCACGATCTCACTCAGGTACTTCTTGAGGCGGCCCTCGACGATCTTCTCCGCCACCGCGGGCGGCTTGCCTTCCTCTTCGGCCTCGCGCTGCAGGGCGTGCTTCTCGCTGGCGATGAGTTCTTCGGAGACCTCTTCGGCGCGCGTGAACAGCGGGCTGGCCATGGCCACGTGCATGGCCAGGTTGCGCGCCAGCTCCTGGAAGCCCGCGTTGAGGGCCACGAAGTCGGTCTCGCAGTTGACCTCGACCAGCACGGCGATCTTGCCGTTGTGGTGGATGTAGCTGCCGATAAAGCCTTCCTTGGCTTCACGACCGGACTTCTTGTCGACCTTGGCGATGCCGCGCTCACGCAGCAGCTCCGCCGCCTTGTTCATGTCAGCGCCGGCGTCTTCCAAAGCGCGCTTGACGTCCATCATGCCGGCGCCTGTCATGGCGCGCAGCTCCTTGATCATTTCGGTGGTTACTGGCATGATTCCGCTCTCCTTCGTCCGTCGTACGACTCGTGCGACGGTCAGTGATTCCTCGCTCCAGCCGTTCGATGAGGCTGACGGCACTGGGCCGCGACCTCATCGAACGGTTCTTCCTGTGCAGTCACTAGCGTCAGTAGCTGTCGTTGGCGACTACCCGATTCGCGCGCTTAGGCGCTCGTCTCAGCTTCGTTGTCGCCTGTGGGTGCTTCGGCGCTGGCGTTCGCCGCTTCGCCAGCGGCTTCCGCCTCATTGGCTGCGTCACCGGCTGCGTCACTCGCCGCCTCATCGGCTACGTCACCGGCTGCCTCAGTGGCTGCTTCTGTGGCTGCCTCGGCTTCGGCGGCTTCGGCTTCGGCGGACGCTACTGCTGCTTCCGCGGCGCGGTCGGCTTCAGCGACCAAGTCGTCGGAAGTGGCGGTGGTGGCCTCCGCATCCGCCGGCGAGGCGACCGGGGCGGTGGAGCGCAATACCGACGCGCTGCTCTCGCTAGAGTCGCCCTCGGCGGCAGCGGCCGCCTCTTGGATGGCTCGCTCCGGACCGGACATGGGCATCGTCAGCGTCTCGCGCTCTTCCGTATCCGGCGCCTCGGCACTGGGCTCGACGGCACCGTCGACGCCGCCGCGCACCTCGATGATGACGTCGGCCAAGCGTGACGTGACGAGCTGGATGGAGCGGATGGCGTCATCGTTACCGGGCACGATGTAGTCGAGCACATCGGGGTCGGAGTCGGTGTCGGCAAGGGCCACGGCCGGGATGTCAAGCTTGTTGGCTTCCTTCACGGCTATGGCTTCCTTGGCCGGGTCGATGATGAACAGGGCGTCGGGCAAGCGCTTCATATCGCGGATGCCGCCTAGGTAGCGCTGCAGGCGGTTCAGTTCCTTGCCGAGGTCGATCTGTTCCTTCTTGGTGAAGCGCAGGATCGACTCGTCCTCGAACATGGCTTCCAGCTCAATCAACCGCTCGACGCGGGTGCGGATGGTCTTGAAGTTGGTGAGGAGGCCGCCGAGCCAGCGCTCGTTGATGAAAGGCATGCCACAACGCTTCGCTTCGGCGGCGAGGATCTCCTGCGCCTGCTTCTTGGCGCCCACGAACAGGATGGTGCCGCCGCGCGCCGCGACGTCCTTCAGGAAGTCGAAGGCCTTCTCGCTCTCGACCAGAGTCTTCTGCAGGTCGATTATGAAGATACCGTTGCGCTCCGCGAAGATGTAGCGTTTCATCTTGGGGTTGCAGCGCTTGGTCTCATGACCGAAGTGCACGCCGGCTTCGAGGAGCTGTTTCATTCCGAGATACGACATTTTTCCTCCAGGGCGGAACGTTGAGGTTGGATTCGGTGCCAGGTTCGAGTCGGTAAGCGCGGCACGGTCTTGCTAAGCACGCGACCACTACCTGCTTTACCAGTGCAAGCTTGCCCAGTGCACCCGAAGAGCTACCTGCTTGGCGGACGTTCCGCGGCCGTCAAGCAAACCTATCGATTGTAACCAAGGAGCGGTTGTTAGTAAAGTCCCCGCCGCTACTTAACGGTGAGCAGCGCTGGAATCTGGTGGACAAAGTGAGGGCCGCTGGTGTTGGGGGGAACACCAGCGGCCCGTTTGAATCCTCAAGTTGGATGGCTAGCAACGGGCCAGCCGCGACGCTACTGCCCGAGCGCCTCACGAGCCGGAGCGTACGACGGGTCGAGCTCTAGCGCGCGCTCGTACGCCTGGCGCGAGTTGTTGTCGTCGCTGCTACCGCCACGGCGAGCGTAGGCGCGCCCCAGCCAGTAGTACGCCTCGGCGCTCTCGGGCGGAAGGAGGGCGCCCTGTTGCGCAAGATAGACGGCGTCATCGACGCGGCCGACATCGAGGTAAGCCCGCGCCAGGTAGGTGAACAGCGGCGGCACGAAGGCGGCGCCCGTCATCTTGGTGGCGGCCTGGAGCTGCTCGATGCTGGCGTCGACTTCGCCGCATTCGTAGAGGGCTATGCCAAGCTGAGACGCGGCCGACAACGAGTTGGGGTCGAGGTTGACGGCCTGCGACAGCTCGTACTCAGCGGTGGCGCAATCGTCCAAGCGGAACGCCACGTTACCGAGGTTGTTGTGAGCCGTGGCGCTGGCCGGATCGAGCACTACGGCGCGGCGGAACGCCTGCAGCGCCAGCTCGAGCTCGTCGAGGTCGCGGTAGACGCGGCCCAGGTTCACCTGCACGGTGCTGCGGTCGCTGTTGCTCAAACCCGAACCGTCGGCCGCGGCCAGGGTGACGGCGCGTTCCAAGGTGGTGCGCGCCTGCACGAGGTCGCCGAGCTGGTAGAGCACTATCCCCTTGGTGTTCTGCACACGCGCATCGTCGGCCTTGATGCGCTCAGCGCGCTGGATGGTGTCGAGCGCGTCGGCGAGGCGACCCGAGTAGGCGGCGGGGTCGGACTGGTACTGGTTCTGATAGGCGATGGCCAGGTAGACGTGGGCGTCCAACATGTCAGCGTCAACGGCTAGGGCGGCCTGGTAAGCGTCGATGGCGGCGGCGTAAGCCCCCTGGCACGCCAGCGCGCGACCCTTACCGACGAAGGCGACGCTGTTCTGGTCGTCCTCGCGGATCGCCTCTTGGTAGAAGAACTGCGCCAGAGCGCAATCGCCATGCTCCAGGTAGAAGTCACCGTCTTCTATCAGCGAGGCAGGGGTGAGCGGCGCCTCTTCTTCCGCCTCTTGCGCGAGCGCCGCCGCGAAGCCCATGAGTAACAGGCACGCCAACGCGACTCTCAGCAAGGAACTGCGCTTAGACTTGGTCTTGATCAACATGTCCTCCGAAGACCGATTATAGGTGAACGAGTGTAGCATCCGTCACCGAGGCGACGATCCTTCGCCGGCCAGGTAGCGCCTCGGTTGGCAACGCTTTAAACATCGCCAGACCGCCATCGCAGAACCATCATCCCCAGACAGTGTGAGAGAGCCGTGTGCTGCACCCTAGGTTCGTCGTCACCATTCTTCCACTGTCTTGAACTGCCGCAGTGTGAACGCGGCCGCGTAGCGTCACGCTGAACCCTATCCTGTTGGCGCTCTTTGATACCATGTACCGGTCGGTCGGGACCTAGCGCTAGCAGTGCCGGGCATGACCGCGCTCTGGCCCCCGTCACGTCGCGAGCCCTTACGCCCCGGTAAGCACCGGGTGAGGTTCGTCGGGCACATCGGGTCGGCGGGAGCTAGTAAAGGACTTGTACGTGAAGCGACCCTCTACCCTGACGCTGGCCTACGTTGCCCTCATCGGCAACGTCGTTGTCATCCTGCAAGGCGCCATCGTGCGGGCCACAGGTTCCGGTGCCGGCTGCGGTAGTCACTGGCCCACCTGCAACGGCACTGTCGTGCCGTTAGACCCCACGCTCGAGACCGGCATCGAGTTCAGTCACCGGCTGCTGTCGCTGGTGGTGTTAGTGCTGGGCGTGTGGTTGTTGCGGCGCGCCTTGATGGTGCGCAAGGAGCGGCCCGGCCTCGCTGCCTTCGCTACCCTGTCGTTCGTGTTCCTGGTGGTGGAGGCGCTGGTGGGCGCCGCCACTGTGTTACTTGGCATGACAGGCGAGAACACCTCGGTGGCGCGGGGCATCTGGGTGGCCTCGCACCTCGTCAACTCGCTGCTGTTGATCGGCGCGCTGACGGGCACCGTCATCTACGCGCGCGAACGGCGCCCGCGTTACCCGCTCGAGCTGGCCCGGCAAGGTCCGCTGGCTACCTGGCTTATCGTAGGTCTGGTGGCTACTCTGGTGCTGATGTTCAGCGGCGGCATCGCCGCCATGGGCAACACTATCTTCCCGTCGGAGTCGCTGGCGGCCGGGATCCGCGCCGACTTCGATTCCGCTTCCCATCCGCTCATCCGCCTGCGGGTGCTACATCCACTCATCGCTATCGTGGTGGGGGTGTACTACTTCGTGGCGCTGGGCTTCAGCTGGGCTCTTAAACCGGCGCCCGAGGCGAAACGGGTGGCGCAGATGCTGCTTGGCGTCTACGTGGCGCAACTACTCATCGGCACCGCCAACCTCACCTTCCTAGCCCCCATCGCACTGCAGCTTCTGCATCTGGGGGTGGCTATCGCGTCGTTCGCACTGCTGGTGGCGCTCAGCCTGACACTTCTGGGGGCTCACTCGCTGGTGGCCCATGAAGGCGCGCGACGCGCCGTATTGGAGAACGCCTGAACCGTGACTGACGCCGCCACTTCTAACTCGCACGACGCCGCCCCCCGCCGCGCCACCTGGCGCGACTACCTGATCCTCACTAAACCCAAGGTCATCTCACTGCTGCTGGTCACCACCATCGGTGCCATGTTCATCGCCAAGGGTGGCTGGCCGGGCCTAGTGCCGTTCCTCGGGGTGCTCATCGGCGGCTTCATGTCGGCGGGCGCGGCCGGCGTCTACAACATGATCTACGACGCCGACATCGACGTGTACATGAAGCGCACCGCCAAGCGTCCCATGGTCACGCAGGTGGTGTCCACCCGCAACGCTGCGATCTTCGCGGTGGCTCTCACCGTCCTGTCGTTCGTGGTCATCTGGCTCACCACCAACGTCCTGGCTGCGCTGCTGTCGTGGGCGGGCATCGCCTTCTACGTACTCATCTACACCATGTGGCTCAAGCGCAGCACCTGGCAGAACATCGTCATCGGGGGCGCCGCCGGCTCCATCCCACCTTTGGTGGGTTGGGCGGCTGTGACCGGCGACCTGAGCGTGCTGGCCTGGATCCTGTTCGGCATCATCTTCGTATGGACGCCGGTACACTTCTGGGCTCTGGCGCTGATGGTTCAGAAGCAGTACGCCACGGTGGGTGTGCCCATGGCGCCCTCGGTGATCGGTGAGCGCGCCACCGTGATGCAGATGGTCATGTACACCTTCCTGACCATCATCCTCACCATCCTGCCGTTCTTCTTGCACGAGTTCAGCGTCGCCTACTTAGTGGCGGCCGTAGCGCTCAACGTGGTGCTGCTGATAAGAATGGCGAGCATCTACCGCATGGCTCGCGCCGGGACGCCCATCGATCGCGGCGCAGCGCTGCCGCTCTACAAGTACTCCATGAGCTACTTGTTCCTGCTGTTCCTCGCCATGTCACTAGACCGCGTCATCTTCTGATGACGTTCAGTCATCAGAAGATGACGCGCCTTCATCTCACACTGACGCGTCCCCGGCCACGGCGCGAACCGTGAGCAGGCGCGGCACACCGCTACTGCTGCGCGGGCGTTGGCTGGCGGGCCACGTGTTGGCGCTGGTAATGGTGACTACGTTCGTCTACCTGGGTTTCTGGCAGTTGCAGCGGCTGGAGGCGAAGCGGGAGCGCAATGCCATCGTCACGACGCGCAGCGACCGGACACCGGTGGGGATCGCTGAAGCGCTGAGCGGTGGCGACGTGCCCGACTACCTGCCGGTGCGAGTGTCAGGTAGTTTCGATCCCAGCGACGAGGTGCTGCTGCGCGGACGATCTCTGGACGGCGCGCCCGGCTTCAACCTTCTTACTCCGCTGGTGCTCGACGACAGCGCCGGCGAGTTCGCGGGCGACGCGATTCTGGTCGAGCGCGGCTGGGTACCGTACGACCACGACCAAGTGCCAGTACCCGACGCGCTCCCGCCGCAGGGGCTGGTGACGGTGGTGGGCGAGGTGCGCTCACCGCAGCATCCGGCTGAAGGCCGCTGGGCCTTCATGGCCGCTCGCGACCCTGCCGAGGGGCGGCTGGTGCAGTCCTTCTACGTCGACCTGCAGCGACTTGCGCCGCAGGTGGAACACAGATTGGTGCCGGCGTACGTGGTGCTACGGCAGCAGACGCCGCCGCAGACTGGCGCCTTGCCTATGCCGCTACCGGAGATAAGCGTCGACGAGGGTCCTCACCTCGGTTACGCCATCCAATGGTTCGGGCTGGCGCTGGTGAGCGTGGTCGGTTACTTCTTCCTGCTGCGCTCGACGCTCAGGCAGGCGCGCTCGTCAGCGCCTTTTCAAGGTCGGACAGCAAGCTCCGGTACGCTTTGACGAACTTCTCAGCGCCCTCCGCCTCGAGGTCATGGGTGACCTTGTCGATGTCGACACCAACGCCGCTCAACGCGGTCAGGTGGGCCTGAGCGTCGTCGGCGCCGTCGCTGATGCGGTCGGCGGGTTGGCCGTGGTCACGGTAGGCATCGAGTGTCTCCGTAGGCAGGGTGTTGATGGTGTCACGGCCGATCAGAGGCTCGACGTACTTGGTGTCGGGGTAGCTCGGGTCCTTGGTGCCGGTGGAGGCCCACAGCAAGCGCTGCGTGCGCGCGCCGGCTGCGGCGAGCGGCTTGAAGCGCTCGCTATCAGCTCCGAACTCCTGCTCGTAGATGACGTAGGCGCGTTTGGCGCTGGCAACGGCGGCCTCGCCACGCAGTAGCTGCGCCGCGCCGGCTTGCGCCCCGCTGCCGCGGTTAGCCACATTGTCGAGCATGGGGTCGATCATGACGTCGATGCGGCTCAAGAAGAAGCTCGCCACTGAGGCCACGCGGCTGACGTCCAGACCATGCGTCAAGCGCTGCTCGAGGCCCGTAAGGTAGGCGTCGATCACCTGACGGTAGCGAGGGAGACCGAACAGCAGCGTGATGTTGACGTTGACGCCCTCGGCG
>CAJDWL010000064.1_pt1 | contig 13360 bp, 10 predicted proteins | sample 7391591 | NCBI WGS metagenome assembly CAJDWL01 (sample SAMEA7055738, study PRJEB34461) | soil metagenome | biome: terrestrial ecosystem; feature: Peninsula; material: soil | place: Antarctica | collected 2016
CGCCGAGGGGCTCTTAGAGGAGCTGAACCACGACAACCTCCCCAACTTCGCCAACTTGGACCCGACCTTCTTGGACCTTCCCTACGACCCGGGTAACCGCTACACCATGCCGTACCAGTGGGGCACGGTGGGCATCGGTTACAACACCGAGCGCGTGGGCGACGTGGAGAGTTGGACCGACCTGTTCGAATATGACGGTCCGGTGGCGTGGCTCGAAGACACCACGGCCATGCTTGGCATGGCCCTGCTCATGAACGGTTTCGACCCCAATAGCGCCGACCCTGAAGAGATGCGGCAGGCGGTTCGGTACCTGATCGACAACGGCGGCAACGTGCTGTACATCGGCCGCGATGACGGCCAGGAGTTGCTGCTGCGCGGTGAGGTCGACATGGTGATCGAGTACTCCGGCGACATCTTCCAGATCATGGAAGACTGCGAGTGCGACACCTACGAATACGTGATCCCGCGCGAAGGCACCAACTTCTGGGTCGACAGCCTCGTCATCCCGCGCGGCGCTCCCAACCGCGCGCTGGCCGAACAGTTCCTCGACTACGTCATGAGCCCACAGGTTGCCGCTGACATCGCCAACTACACGGCCTACGGCACACCCAACCTGACGGCCCTTGAGCAGGACCTGATCGACCCCGACTACGCCGAAGATCCTGGCATCTACCCCAGCGACGAGACACGCGAACAGCTCTTCTTCGCAACCCAGATCGGTCCGCGCGAAGCGCTGCTCACCGACGCCTGGGACGAGATAAAGATCTTCATCGGACGCTGAGGCGGACAAGAGCCTTGGGCCTTACGGCATGACCACGCCAGCGGTCGAGACCCGCTCGCTCGTCAAGGAGTTCGTCGAGCAGCGCAGTCGCGCCACCGTGCGGGCGGTAGACGAGGTCGACCTGACCATCCGTGAGGGGGAGTTCTTCGCGCTGCTGGGGCCGTCAGGCTGCGGCAAGACCACCACCCTGCGCCTCATCGCCGGCTTCGAGGAGCCCACCAGCGGCGAGCTGCTGCTACGCGATCGGCCCATGACCGGCATCCCGTCGTTTCACCGACCGGTGAACACGGTGTTCCAGGACTACGCGCTGTTCCCACACATGACCGTGCTTAGCAACGTCATGTTCGGTCTGCGCATGTCCCGCGTGCCACGCGCCGAAGCGGAGAAGCGCGCCGTGGAGGCGCTGGAGATGGTGCAGCTACCGCACGTCGGTAAACGCAAGCCCGCGCAGTTATCCGGCGGCCAGCGGCAGCGGGTGGCGCTGGCGCGAGCTTTGGTCAACCGCCCCTCGGTGCTGTTGCTCGACGAGCCGCTCGGCGCTCTCGACCTGAAGCTGCGCCGCACCATGCAGTTCGAACTGAAGCAGCTGCAACAGCAGGTGGGCATCACCTTCATCTACGTCACGCACGACCAGGAGGAGGCGCTCACCATGGCCGACCGCATCGGGGTGATGAACGAAGGGCGCGTGCTGCAGGTGGGGCGCGCCGACGACATCTACGAGCGGCCCACCAGTCGCTTCGTGGCCGATTTCATAGGCGAGACCAACTTCCTGACCGGGGTGCTCGAGGCCAAGGAAAACGGGCTGGGCCACCTGGCGCTGCCCGGCGGCGCCGTGCTCACGGGCGTCCTGCGCGACCCCGACATCACCCAGGGCCAGAACGCGACCTTGGCGGTGCGGCCCGAGAAGCTCGAGCTGGAGCCGGTAGACGATGCCCACGAGAACGCGGCGACCCCGGGCGTCACCAGGCTGCGCGGCCAGGTAACCGGTGTGCACTACCTTGGCACCGACGCCCGCTACTTACTCGAGCTGCCCGGCGGCGCGACGTTGGTGGCCCGTATCCAGAACCAGCAGCACGGTTACGACGGCATGCTGAGCGCGGGAACCGAGGTGTGGCTCCGCTGGCGCACCGAGCACGGTTCGATCCTGGCCTGACGGCGGTGGCTACGCTGCGGCCGCAGCTGGGCGGTGGCACTATGATGGCTTCACCATGACGGTCCCCGTACTAGAACTGAGCGGCACACCCTTCGAGATGGGCTTCGCCCACGGCCGCGCCTTTCAAGGCGCCATCCGCAACTACGCCGAGGAGCGCGTCGCGCTGGCCGGCAGCCCTGTCTGGGCGAACCGCAGCGTCAGCCGCGCCGAGGTGCTGGCCTTGGCCGAAGCGTGCGTGCCCATCCATCGCGAGTTCTCGCCTGACCTCGGCGAGGAGCTCGACGGCATGGCCGCCGGCAGCGGCGTGAGCGTCGCCGAGCTGATCGTTGTGGGTGGCTTCACCGATTTCGTCGACACCGTCGCCAATCCTGCCGCCTCTTCCAGCGACGCGGCGCCGTCTGTAGACGGCGTGAACGAATGCACCGCCTTCCTGGTCCCCGGCGAGCACATGACCGACGGCGTGGCGGCGCTCGCCCAGACCTGGGACATGCACGAGGGCTCGGCTGAACATCTGGTGCTTCTGCGCGGGCGGCCGCGGGGAGCCCCGGCTTTCCTCGCCTACACCACCGCGGGTGCGCCGGCGATGATCGGCATGAACGAGTTGGGCTTGAGCGTGGGCATCAACAACCTCATGGCCGCCGATGGCGGCGTAGGCGTCACCTGGCCGGTGGTGGTGCGCGAGATGCTCAAGTGCGAGACGCTAGACGAGGCGCTGGCGGTGCTGGCGCGCGCGCCGCTGGCCGGCGGCCACAACTACCTGGTGATGGACGCCCTCGGCCGCGGCGCCAACGTTGAGGCGATGGGCAGCCGCAGCGCCGTGACCAGGCTGGCCGAGCGGCCATTGGCTCACACCAATCACTGCCTGGCTGCGAGCACCAAAGCGGTGGAACGCCAGCGCGACGCGGCGTCGCAACTCGACTCCGAAGCGCGCTTGGCCGACGCAGAGAGATTGCTGCAGCGCCCTGCCTTGAGCATCGAAGACCTGCAGGCCATCACCGCTGACAGCGTCAACATCTGCCACCGCGGCGTGGCGCCGCGCTTCGTGGGTACCTGCGGCGCTGTGGTCATGCGGCCCGGCACGCGGGAGCTGTGGGCGGTGAAAGGCCGGCCCAGCGAGCGCGGTTACCAACGCTTCAGCTTCGGTACGCCGGCCGCGGGTACACCCGCCGCTCCCGGCCAGTCATGACCGTGGCTCGAAAGGAGCAGCAGCTAACCGCGCCCAGGACTCGCCTGGTTCAAGCCGAACTGGAGCACGCCGAGGCCCTGGCCGAGCTGCAGCGCGTGTGCTTTCCCAACCTGGGGGCGCACGAGCTGATGGACGCCGGCGATTTCCGCCAGCATCAGGAGCTGTTCCCCGAGGGGGAGTTCGTGGTGCTCGCCGCTGACGCCCCCGACGGCAGTCCGCTGGAGCGCGAGGTGGTGGTGGGCTTGGGCTCTGGGTTCCTTACCGACTTCGACATCCAGGAACCCGACCACTCTTTCAACGACATCATCGCCGGCGGTAGCTACGCCAACCACGATCCCAACGGCGCCTGGTACTACGGCGCCGACATCAGCGTGCATCCCCACTACCGGGGTCTGGGTTTGGGACGCGAGCTCTACCGCGCCCGCAAGGATCTGGTGCGGAGTTTGGGGAGGCGCGGCATCGTGGCGGGCGGTCAGCTGCCCGGTTACCCGCAACACCGCCACGAACTGAGCGTGAGCGATTATGTGGAGCGGGTGATTGCCGGCGAACTCACCGATCCCACCCTGAGCTTCCAACTCGCTAACGGCTTCGAGGTTTACGGTTTGCTGGACGGCTACATCGAGGATGAACACACCGACGATTGGGCGACCTTCATCGTCTGGTTCAACCCCGACCTGATGTTCCCGGACCTGTGACGGCGGCGTCCGGCGGCAGAGTGGGTAAGGGCGGCGGCGTTCCCGAGGCGCCACGTATCACCGTGGTGGGCAGCGTCAACATGGACCTGGTGGTGAGCGTGCAGCGCCTCCCCCTGCCTGGCGAGACGCTGCTCGGTTCCGACTACGCCACCCACCCTGGCGGCAAGGGCGCCAACCAGGCTGTGGCAGCTTCTCGGCTCGGCGGGAGGGTGCGCTTCGTGGGCAGGGTTGGCAGCGACGGCTTCGGCGCTGAGCTGCGCGCCGCTCTGGAGCACGACCAGGTGAGCACTGACGAACTGCGCGTAATCGCCGGCCCCAGCGGCGTGGCCTTCATCCAGGTCGACGAGCGCGGCCAGAACAGCATTGTCGTATCGCCGGGAGCCAACTTCGCACTCAAGGTGAGTGACGTCACCGCGAGCGCTTTCAAGGGCGCGGCCGCGCTGCTGTTGCAGCTGGAGGTGCCGCTGCCGGTAGTGAGCGCGGCGGCGCGGCGAGCCAGGGCCGCTGGAGCGCTGGTGATCTTGAACCTCGCCCCGGCACAACCGTTGAGCGCTGAGCAACTCAGCGACGTGAGCCATCTGCTGGTCAACGAGAACGAGGCGGGCGTGCTGCTTGGCCGTAGCGAGGCGAGGGTCGTCTCCGACCCACGGGAGGCCGCCGAGGAACTCACTGAGCTAGTGCCGCAGGTGGTGATAACGCTCGGCTCCGCAGGCTCTGCCTGGGCCGTTCGCGGAGCGGACGGAGCGGCGCCCGAAAGCGGCCTGCAAGCTGCTTTCGACGTGAAAGTGGTCGACACCACTGGGGCGGGTGACTGCTTCGCTGGGGCACTGGCCGTGTACCTGGGTGAGAAGAGGGCTGGTTCCAGCGCCGAGCTATCCGAGCCGGCGGCCGACCTAGCGGATGCTGTGCGCTTCGCCAACGCCGCCGGCGCCCTCGCCGCTACCCGGCCCGGTGCGCAACCGTCGCTGCCGACGCGCGAAGCCGTCGAGGAGTTGTTGGGCAAGGGACAGACTAAACGGCGGCTCTAGAGCAACGTGCTGAAGCGCTCGAACGCCGCCCGCACTAGCTCCTCGCGGTGGTCGGGGTGGGCGATGTTGATCAGCGCCTTGGCGCGTTGACGCAGGTTCTTGCCGTGCAGCGACGCCACGCCGTACTCGGTCACGACGTGATGAACGTGCGCGCGGGTAGTCACCACGCCCGCGCCGGGTTTCAGGAACGGCACGATGCGGCTCTCGCCCTTCTTGGTGACCGAAGGCAGAGCGATGATCGGCTTGCCTCCCGGCGATAGCGAAGCGCCGCGGATGAAGTCCATCTGCCCGCCCACGCCCGAGTACTGGTAGGTGCCGAGCGAATCGGCGCAGACCTGGCCGGTCAGGTCGAGCTCCAACGCAGAGTTGATGGCCGTTACCTTCGGGTTGCGGCGGATGACGGCGGTGTCGTTGACGTACTCCACGTCGAGCAGTAGCACCGACGGGTTGTCGTCGATGAAGTCGTATAAGCGCCGCGTGCCCATGACGAAGCTGGCCACGACCTTGCCTGGATGGCTTCGTTTGCGTTCGCCGGTGATGACGCCGCGCTCGATCAGATCGACCACTCCGTCGGAGAACATCTCGCTGTGCACGCCCAGCTCGGCGTGGTCGCCGAGCGCGGACAGCACCGCGTCGGGGATGGCGCCGATACCGAGTTGCAAGGTGGCGCCGTCCTCGACGAGGCTGGCGACGTAGAGGCCGATGGTGCGCTCGAGGTCGCTCAGGGCGGCGCGCGGAACTTCTGGGATCGGCTCTTCGACGGCTACGGCCAGGTCGATGTTGCTGTGATGCAGCAGGCTGTCGCCGTGGGTGCGGGGCATGTTGGGGTTCACCTGGGCGATGACCGTGCGGGCCGCCTGCACGGCAGCGCGGGTGGCGTCGACGGAGGTGCCCAGCGAGCAGTAACCGTGTTTGTCCGGCGGTGACACGTGCACCAGCGCCACGTCGAGCGGCATGGCGCCGGAGCGGAACAGGGCCGGAACCTCGCTTAAGAACACCGGCACGTAATCGCCTTGGCCGCGGGCCACCGCCTCGCGCACGTTCTTCCCGACGAACAGCGCGTTGACGTGGAAGCTGCCCGCCACTTCGGGCTCGGCGTACGGCGCTGGGCCCTCGGTGTGAAGCTGGACTACCTCCACGCGGCGCAGCTCCGTGGCGCGCGCCGCCAAGGCCGTGAGCAGCACGTGCGGCGCAGCCGCCACGCTATGGACGTACACGCGTTCGCCGGAACGCACCACGCGCACCGCGTCGGTTGCTGAGACGTATTTCATGACGCGAGGCTACCCGGACGCTGCCGAGCTGGCCAGGGGAGAACGTCCTGCTCGGTGACGTTCAGCCTTCGCGAGTGTCGCTCTTCAAGCGCCACGGCCACCAGATCGCCCCGCCGATGTCGTACAGCAGGCCCGGCACCAGCAAAGACCGCACGATGAAGGTGTCGAGCAGCACCCCGAACGCCACGATGAACGCCAACTGCGCCAGGAACATGATGGGGATGACCGCCAGCGCCGCGAAGGTGGCCGCTAAGACCACTCCTGCCGAGGTGATGACGTTGCCCGTAAGCCTCAAGCCGCTCAGCACCCCGGGCCGGGTGCCAAGGCGGAGGGCTTCCTCGCGGATGCGGCTGGTGAGGAAGATGTTGTAGTCGATGCCGAGAGCGACGAGGAACACGAAGCTGAACAGCGGCACGCTGGGGTCGGCGCCCGGGAAGCCGAACAGGTGGTTGAACACCAGAGCCGAGATGCCAAGCGTGGATAAGTAAGACACCACCGTGGTGGCCACCAGCAGCACCGGCGCCAGCATCGAGCGGAGCAGCACCATCAGCATCACGGTGATCACCACCAGAACGATGGGGATGATCTTGAAGATGTCGGCTCGAGCGGTGTCGCGCGTGTCGAGGTCGGCGGCGGTACCGCCACCCACCAATGCCGCCCCGTCCACCTCCTTGACGGCGGCCCGCAGGTCGCGCACGACGTCGATCGCCTCGTTGCTCGCTTCCGAGTAGCCCAGGGTGGCCTGCAACTCGATCCAGTCGCGGCCCTGAGCGCTGCGAACCAAAGGTTCCGAGTCGGGGGTGACGGCCATGGGCGGGGCAGAGCTTCCCATCTGCGGGGCCACGCTCTCGACTCCCTCGACGGCTGCGATTACGCCCATGAGTTGCTGGTAATGGGTGGGGTCGGCCATGATCACGGTCGGGGTACCGGAGCCGGCCACGAAGTACTGCGACCTCACTCGGTCGCCCTCGCGGGCTTCGGACGCGCCAAGCACGAAGTCGCTCTGGGGGATGCCGGTGGCACGGAACTGCGGCACGAACAGGATGAAGAAGACGAGTACGCCCAGGGTCGACAGCCACAGCGTTCTGGGGCGGCGCGCTACCAGGCCGCTCACGCCGTGCCAGAAACCCTTCTGCTGAGGCTTTCCGCTGCCGTAGCGGGGAGCGTTGGGAAAGAACGCGCGCCGCCCGAACAGCGCCAGCATGGCCGGCAGGAAGGTAAGGGTCGAGAGCATGGCGAAGACGACGCCTGAGGCCGCCACCGGGCCGACCGCCTTGTTGGAGTTCAGGTCGGAGAAGAGCAGGCACAGCAGGCCAGCGATGACAGTGCCACCGGAAGCGAGCACCGGTTCCACCGTGCCGCGCCAGGCGATCAGCAGTGCCTTCAGGTTGTCCGGTTCTTCGAAGAGCGCCTCGCGGTAACGCGAGATGAGCAGCAGCGCGTAGTCCGTGGCCGCGCCGATGACGAGGATGAACAGGATGCCCTGCGCCTGCGCGTCGAGGGTTATGACGTTGGCCTTGGCTAAGTAGAAGACCCCCACGATCGCCCCAGCTAGCGCGCCGACGGAGCTGATGAGCACGATTATCGGCAGGATGGGGCTGCGGTAGACGAGGAACAGGATCACTAAGACCGCCAGCACGGCAACGATCAGTAAGAGCCCGTCGATGCCGGAGAAAGCCTTGCTCAGGTCGGCTATCTGGCCGGCTGGGCCGGTGACGTAGCCCGACACGCCGGCGGGAGTGCGCTCGTTCACGGCGCGGATCGCCTCCACGGCGTCGCGCGGGTCACCTTCGAGCAGCAGGAACGCCTGCACCGCGTAGGGCGCACCAGCAGCGCTGCGTTCGGCGGAAGGGATCAGTGGTGAGGCTTGGCCCACGCTGTCCAGAGCCGTCATCTCGCTCAGCAAGCTTCGCAGCGCTGCCAGGGTTTCTTCGTCGAGGCCGTCGGGGTCTTGGTAAACGAGGATCGCGGGTGGGTTGGCGTCCTCGGCGAACTCGATCTGCAGTTCCGTCACCAGCGTGGATTCAGCACTGGCCGGCAGGAAACTGGTAGCTGATTGCTTGGTCACCTCGGATAGGCGTCCGAAGTAGGGTCCGCCGATGGCGGCGACAGCTAACCAAACGAGCACGATGAAGAACGGTAGCAAACGCCGAAAGATGCCCACGGAAAACAATATCACGCCTGCTTCAAAGGTTATTCTCTTGCCGCGGCGGCGCCCCGGGTTACTGCTCTGTCCGCTCCTTGCGCGCCCCGCGCTGCTGCAGCAGCAGGCTGCCGCCGACGAGCACGATCGAAGCCACGATCATCACGGTCGAGATGGCGTTGATCTCGGGCGGTACGCGCTGCTTGATCATGCCGTAAACGAACAGTGGCAAGGTGGTGGTGCCCACCCCGGAGTTGAAGAAGGTGATGACGAAGTCGTCGAGCGACAGCGTGAACGCCAGCAGCGCGCCCGCAGCCACGCCGGGCAGTAAGTTCGGGAAGGTGATGCGCCAGAAAGTCTGGCTGTGGTTGGCGCCCAGGTCACGGCCCGCCTCCTCCAGGCGCGGATCCATGCCTGCTAGGCGAGCGCGCACCACGATGGCGACGTAGGAGATGTTGAACGCCACGTGGGCGATGATGATGGTGGCGAAGCCGGGCACCCAGCGCACGCCCAGCAGCCGCTGCAGCGCCTCGAAGGCCAGGTTGAAGAAGATGGCCAATGACACCCCCTGGGTGATGTCGGGGATAACGACCGGTAAGTAGAAGAGCGAGTCGAGCACCTTGCGCCCGAAGAAGCGGCCACGCGCCAGCGCCAAGGCCAGCATCGTGCCGAGCGTCGTAGCGATCAGGGTGGCCACGCTGGCTACGATGAGCGAGTTTCGCACCGCTTTCAGCAGCAGGCCGGTCTGGAAGCGCGCCGACTCGGTGCCGGCGGTGATGGTGCTGTGCAGGATGTTCTCGTACCAGCGGGTGCTAAAGCCGCGCCACACGCTCACCGAGCTGGCGTCGTTGAAGGAGAATACGACCAGCACCAGGATGGGGATCCATAGGAACAGGTAGACGAGCACCGGGCTCAAGCGCAGCGCGAATCGGCCAGCGCCGCGCACGGCTAGGTCGCGGCGCAGCCGCCTTCGGTCCACGCTCACCTGAGCCTCGAGCTGGCCGTCCCCCGGGGAGGATCCCCGCGCGCTGGCGTCCCTGCTCACGCCTCCTCCTGCTGACCCCAGCGGGTGTAAACGAGGACGCTCACGAACACCAGCAGCAGTAGCACCATCGACACCGCGCTGCCCAAGGGGATGTTGCCGCGCCCTCCGAACTGGCTCTGGATCAAGTTGCCGATCATGAGCCCGCGGGTGCCGCCCATCAGGTCGGGCGTTATGTAGGCGCCGATGGCGGGTATGAACACCAGGATGCAGCCCGCCACCACGCCCGGCAGGGTAAGTGGCAGGATGACGCGCCAGAAGGTGGTGAAGTCGTTGGCGCCCAGGTCGTGGGCTGCCTCCACGTAGCGCTTATCGAGGCTCTCTACCGAGGCGTAGATGGGCAGGATCATGAACGGCAGGTAACCGTAGACCAGGCCCACCATCACGGCGCTGGACGTGAACAGTAGTTGCAGCGGCTCGGCGATGACTCCTAATGACTGCAGCAGACCGTTGAGGATGCCGTCGCGCTGCAGCAGGGTGATGAGCGCGTAGGTACGCACTAAGAAGTTGGTCCAGAACGGCAGGAGAACTAGGAAGAGCAGCAGCAGGCGCAGCTTAGGGCTGCGGCGTTGGCTGATGAAGAACGCCAGCGGGTAACCGAGCAGCAGGCTGATCACCGTAGCGACGAGCGCCACCCGCATGCTGCGCCACAGCACCGGCGCGAACACGGTGAAGGTTCGTTGGTACTGATCCAGGGTGAGGGGAGCCACCGGCTGGCCGCCCGGGCCGCGCGACATGAACGACGACACGGCTACGAACAGTAGCGGCAGCAGGAAGAACAGCGCCAGCCACAAGGTGGCGGGGCCGAGCAGCGCGAAGGTGCGGGCGCGGGAAGTGCCCCCTGCCCGACTCCTCGAACCGCGTCGCAACCCACTCAAAGCTCGCTCCACCCACGGCGGCCATGACCGAACTGTGTCACGGCCCGGAGCATACCGCTCATGGCGTCTGGTACGTCACGCCGGGGCGCGAAAGCAGCGTGATAGAATCCCGTTCAGACGGGCAAGAAGGAGCGTGAGATACTTCAAGACAACCCTAAAGTGTGAGTGAGACCGAATGAGCCATCGTCGATGGTCTCGGGAGGCGAACGCTCTCGCGTAAAGGTTGTGGAGAGGCTCTTCCGGTTAGGGCGCTACTACCTTCCCTAGCCGTTTCAGTTTCCCCCTTTTACGGGCTCACATACCTCAACAGGCGTTGTCGAAGCAACGTTTATGAGAGGCACTAAATCACTGGATTTTGCCGTCGTCAACAGCGAGTTGCGGCATGCCGAGGGCATCTACGACGTCCTCAGACTCGCCAATGGTTCCCCCACTGACCGTTACTGCCACTGCATCAACCCCGAAGCCGTCGCCGAACAGCTGGAACGTTTCGCGGCCGGACAGTTCGTGGCCATCGTCTACGAGGACGGCCTGGAACTGGTAGTCGGCATGGCTACCACCATGCGTACACGGCGCTCACCCGATGAGCGGCCCCTATCCTGGTACGACGTCATCGGTAGTTTCGGGCTGCGCAACCACGACCCGGAAGGCGAGTGGCTGTACGGCGTAGAGATTGCTGTGCACCCCGATTATCAGAGGCGCGGCGTAGCGTCTGCGCTGTACCAGGCGCGTTTGGCCCTCATCGAGCAGCTCGGCCTGCGTGGCTGGTATGCCGGCGGGATGCTCATGGGCTACCACCACTACCGCGAGGAGATGAGCGTGCGCGAGTACGGCGAGAGAGTCTTCGCGCCAAACGCGCAAGCGCACAACGCCTCGCCCCAGCGCCGCATTACGTGAACTAGGCGCCTCGGCGGCTTAAGGACACCATGAGCGCCGAGCAGCAGCCGCGCACCTACCACAACGAAACGAAGAGCGAACTAGACGTCGAGGTGAACGACGTCATCGTCATCGGCGCGGGCGTAGCCGGCCTGGCCACCGCCCACGCGCTGCTGGAGGACGACCTCGACGTGCTTGTCCTCGAGGCGCGCGACAGGCTGGGTGGCCGCGCACATACCGACAGGCAGTTCGCCGGTTTCCCGGTGGAGTTCGGCGCGGAGTTCATCCACGGCGAGAGCGCCGCCAGCTGGCGCTGGGTGGACCGGCTCGGCCTCGCAACTCTCCATTGGGGCAAGCAGGACGATTCCTGGGTGCGTCTCTACGATGGTCGACGTCTGACCATGCGGGCCGCACGTGAAGTGAGCGAAGCGCTGGACGTCACACGCCACTGGCATCTACCCGACATAACCCCTCGCCGGCACGAGTCGTTCGGCGCGTACCTGACGCGCGTAGGGTTCGATCACGAGCGTCTCGACTACGTTCGCCGCGCTTTCGCGAACGCCGCCGGCGACAGCATGCGCCTGCTCGACGCCAGCGCCATCGTCGCTTCGTTGGAAGCCGAGGAGCTGGACGGCTACGAGGATTACCGCATCATGGAAGGGTACGGCGCCATCGTGGAGGCGCTGGGCATAGGGCTCGAGATACTCACCGACTCGGTGGTCAAGCGCGTCGAGTGGGGCGCTCAGGGCGTGAGTGTCACCACCACCGAAGGCCACGTTTACCGTGGTCGCAGCGCCGTGATAACGGTGCCGCTGGGCGTGCTGCAATCGGGTGACGTGGAGTTCGTTCCCGAGCTACCCGAAGAGAAACAGCGCGCTCTCGGCGGCCTCGGCATGGGACCCGTCGCGAAGTTCATCTACCGCTTCGCCGAACCGCTCACGCCCGCCGACATCCATGCCATCTACGCCGCCGGCAACCCGGCCATGTGGTGGTCGCCCTCAGCGGGTCATCCCACCACGGAAGCGGTGGTGTGGACAGCGCTGGTCTCCGGCGACGGGTTGCTCGAGCTCTTAAGGAGCGGCGAGGAGGAGGCGCTCGAACTGGCGCTGGAGGCGCTGCGGCTCGAGGTGGGCAGGCCGGGGCTGCGGCCGCTCGACGCCCGCCTCGTCGACTGGTCAGCCGACCCGTTCGCGCGCGGTGGTTACAGCCACGTGCGGCCCGGCCACTTCGGCGCCCGTGAACTGCTGGCGCAGCCGACGCCGCCGCTGTGGTGGGCGGGTGAAGCCACCGCCGACGTAGGCCGCGCCGCCACCGTGCACGGCGCCATGCTGAGCGGCGAGCGTGCCGCGCTGGAGGTGCGCCGCGCCCTCACCCGTTTGGAGGAGCAGGCCCAAGCGGCCGCAGGCGAGGGTCAAGCAGTCGAACGACCGGACCACCAAGCGCGTTGAGGGCGCGGAGTATGATCGGAGCCATCTCCGCGGCGTCTAGGTCTAGCTCACCACCATCACGAACGCGCCACCGACTATAGGTTCGATTAGAGGTGCTCATGCCTGAAGCTCTGTCCCCGGTCTGGTCTCACCTCACGCAGTTGCGCCCCGTGCGCGGCGCCGGCGTGGAACTCTTCGACGAGGAAGGCAACGCCTACCTCGACTTCACCTCCGGCATAGGCGTGACCAACACGGGCCACGCTCATCCTGCCGTGGTGGAGGCCATCCGCCGCCAAGCCGGCGAGCTGCTGTTCGGGCAGATCAACGTGGTCATCACCCCCGCCGCCGAGCGCCTAGCGCTCGCCCTACAAGGCTTGCTACCCGACAGTCTGGGCAGCCTGTTCTTCTCCAACAGCGGCGCCGAGGCAATCGAGGCGGCCGTGAAGCTGGCGCGCCACGCCACCAAGCGCAGCAACGTGGTGGTGTTCCAGGGAAGTTTCCACGGCCGCACCGGCCAGGCGATGGCATTAACCACCTCGAAGACCGTTTACCGGCACCACTATCAGCCTCTGCCCGCGGGCGTGATGGTGGCGCCGTTCCCGTACGCCTACCGCTACGGTTGGGACGAGGCCACCACCGTTGAGTTTGCACTACGTGAACTCGAGCTGCTGCTGGCTACCCAGAGCGCGCCTGACGAGACCGCCGCCTTCCTCATCGAGCCGGTGCTCGGCGAAGGCGGTTACGTGCCGGCGCCGGCCAGCTTCCTTCGTGGGCTGCGCCGCCTTGCTGACGAGCACGGCATCATGCTCATCTTCGACGAGATCCAGACCGGCTTCGGGCGCACCGGCGAGCTGTTCGCTTATCAGCACTCCGGTGTCGTCCC
>CAJDWL010000038.1_pt2 | contig 13299 bp, 15 predicted proteins | sample 7391591 | NCBI WGS metagenome assembly CAJDWL01 (sample SAMEA7055738, study PRJEB34461) | soil metagenome | biome: terrestrial ecosystem; feature: Peninsula; material: soil | place: Antarctica | collected 2016
TGCAGTTTGGAACCCGCGGAAGTTCGAGTCGGCAAGCTTGCGCGCTTGGCAAGGCCAGTAAGTATCTCGTGAGTAACCTGTGAGAGTTCTGTAAGAAGCGCGCTGCTACCTTGCGTTCAGAGCAGGGGCATTCCGCCCGTCGAGCGGTGATAGTAAAGGCCGCAGAGCAGCGGAGGACCCCCGGAGACGAGGCGCAGAAATGGTTCAGGAGAAGACTATGAGCGATACCATCCGCTACATGAGCAACGAGCAGCTCGGTGAGATCATCGCCAAGTGCGAATCGGCCATCCAAGAGGGAAGCGCGGTCATCGACGATTACGAGGCTTTCGTACTATGTCAGAAGGAGCTAGCCCGCCGCACCTGGGCTTAAGCCGGATGGAGGTGCGCTGGTTCGCCCAGTGCCATGCAAGAAAGGCCGCCCGCTCCAGGCTCTTACCTTACTCACATCAACTGCTGACGCTGCCCACGTAACATGAGTGACAATGTTCTCACGTGTGCAGCGCCTCATTCCGTCCCGCCGAGCTCTCGTCTTGTCCTTACTATCTCTGCTGGGCGTCGGCCTACTGGCCAGCGGCTGTGCTCCGAGCGTGGCTCGAGCCGAGCGCGGCGAGCAAACACGCGCCCTAGCCACGCCCACCACGGTCACAAGTTACCAGCAAGCCGGCCTAGCTTCCTGGTACGGTCCGGGTTTCGCTGGGAGACGCACCGCCAACGGTGAGATCTTCGACCCCAGCCAACTCACCGCCGCACACCGTGAACTTCCCTTCAACACCCTTGTGAGGGTCACCAACGACCGCAACGGACGCAGCGTAGTCGTGCGCATCAACGACCGCGGACCGTTCAAGGGCGCTCGCATCATCGATCTCTCGCGCGCCAGCGCCGAGGCCATAGAGATGGTCGGTTCAGGCGTGGCGTACGTGAAACTCGACGTGCTCACTCTGCCCGCAGGCGTGGTGCGCGTCGGCACGCTGGGAAGCTTAAGCGGCTTCGAGGTCGTCTCCAGGCTCTATCCCGTGGGCACTCTTATGGTGCTCGCCTCGGCCGCCGGCGGTGAACCGCTGGTGGTTCGGGTCGTGTCGCAAGAACTACCTATCGAGAGCCCCGCCGACGTGCTGGTGGGCCTCGAGCTGTACGCCGAGCTTGGCTCGGAAGCCCGCGTCATGACCGACTGATCACCAACTCAACGGCGGCAACCCGCCGCCAGTTCTGCCGCCAACGCGCTCACGTCACCACCTTCGCCCAGCAGCCGCACCAGGGCCGAGCCGACCACTACCCCGTCGGCCACCTCGGCCACGCTGCGGGCGCTGGCCCGCGACGCCACACCGAAGCCCACGGCTACCGGCAGGTTGGTGACGGCTTTAGTGTTGCTCACCAACGTGGCTACCTCACTCGGCAGGCTCTCGCGGGCGCCCGTCACGCCAGTCACCGACACGGCGTAGACGAAGCCGCGGCAGGCCGCCGTGACCAGCTCGAGTCTCGCCGGCGTGGAGGTGGGCGCCACCAGGAATATCGTGTCGAGATCAACGGCTCGCGCCGCGGTTATCAGCTCCCCGCCCTCGTCGGGCGGCAGGTCGGGCAGGATGACGCCGTCCGCGCCGGCAGCCTTGGCGTCGGCCACGAAGCGAGCCTCCCCGCCGGGGTAGCAGTAGATGAGGTTGTAGTAGGTCATCAGCACCAGCGGCTTGCTGGTGCGGTCACGTAGCGCCCCCACCATGCGCAACACTGACGCGGTGGTGGTGCCGCCTGCCAGCGCGGCCTCGCCGGCGCGTTGGATGGTAGGGCCGTCGCCTAGTGGGTCGGAGAAGGGCAAACCTACCTCCAGGAGGTCGGCGTGCTCGAGCACGGTCTCAGCTGCAGACAGGAAGCGCTCCTCGTCTGGGTAACCGGCGGTGAGGTAGACGATGAAGGCCGCGCGGTCCTCGGCAGCGGCTCGTTCGAAGGCGTCACTTATCCGGCTCACGTCAGTTCCCCCTGTCGGCGCGCAAGCGCAGCACTTCGGCCACGTCCTTGTCACCTCGGCCTGAAAGGTTGACGACCAGCAGCTGCTCACGGCCGAGCTGCGGCGCCAGCTTCATGGCGTGCGCCACGGCGTGAGCGCTCTCCAGCGCCGGCACTATTCCTTCGCTGCGTGCCAGCACCTCGAAGGCTGCCAGCGCCTCGTCGTCGCTTACGGCTACGTACTCGGCCAGACCATGATCGCGGTAGTAGCAGTGCTCGGGGCCGACGCCCGGGTAGTCGAGCCCGGCCGACACGGAATGGGGCGGCGATATCTGGCCGTCGTCATCGGACAGGAGGTACATGAGCGAACCGTGCAGCACCCCAACCTTGCCGGTGGAGATGCTGGCGGCGTGCGCGCCGCTCGCTAGCCCTCGCCCGCCCGCTTCGACGCCGATGAGGCGGGGGCGCTCGCCGTCGGGCAGATAGGCGTATGGCGCGAAGATGCCCACGGCGTTGCTGCCGCCGCCCACGCAGGCCACGATGGCGTCGGGGCTGCTGCGACCCTCGGCGGCATGCAACTGCTCCATCACCTCGCGGCCGATGACGCTCTGCAGGTCGCGCACCATCATGGGGTAGGGGTGAGGTCCCACCACCGAACCGAGAATGTAGAAGGTGGAGCGGACGTTGGTGACCCAATCGCGGATAGCTTCGTTGGTGGCGTCCTTGAGGGTGCGGGTGCCGCTGCTCACCGGCACCACCTCCGCACCAAGGAGCTGCATGCGGTAGACGTTCAACTGCTGGCGGCGTACGTCCTCCTCGCCCATGTAGACCACGCAATCGAGTCCTAGCAGCGCCGCCGCAGTGGCGCTGGCCACCCCGTGCTGGCCTGCGCCCGTCTCGGCTACCACGCGCTTCTTACCCATGCGCTTGGCGAGCATCGCCTGACCCAAGGTGTTGGTGATCTTGTGGGCGCCGGTGTGGTTGAGGTCCTCGCGCTTGAGGTAAATCCGCGCTCCGCCGAGCTGCTCGCTCAAGTTGCGAGCGTGATAGAGGAGACTGGGTCGGCCGACGTAGTCACGCAGGATGGCGCCATACTCGGCTTCGAAAGCGGCGTCTTGCCGCGCGGCCGAGTAGGCGCTAGTCAGCTCCTCGAGCGCTGGCACCAGCGTCTCGGGCACGTAGCGGCCGCCGTAGCGGCCGAAGCGGCCACGCTCGTCGGGAAGTGGGTAGGTCATGGAAGCCTCCGGGGCAGATCCAGATAGATCATGTCTGGTAGGTCATGTCTGGTACGTCGTGTCTAGGTAGGTCAAATCGGGGCGGGAGATGTCAGGTTGGCTCCCGCTAGGCGTGACTAGTGGTGCATATGCTGCACTAGCGCTCCGGACGATGTTTGAGCAGGTTTTCGGGAGAACAGCTTGTCGGGAAGCTGTGTGGCGGCCACCGCCAGCAAGGCTAGTTGCACCACCAACGCTGATGTCGGTGCTTGAAGCTACGTGGGGTCCGGACGCGTGGACGCACGGTCGTGGCACTCACGGACGTGTCACTCAGGGTCATGGCAGCCCCGGTCGTGGCACGAACTGTCCTGGCACTCACTGTCATGACCGAGAGTGTACGACCTAGGGTCTCGAGTTCTCAAGCCCCTAACCTACCGGCCTAAGCCCCGAGCCACCCGGCGCTGGGTTCGCCGCTAGCTGTGGGGCAAGCGAAGGGCGACGCACCCGGTAGGAACGTCGCCCTGAAAAACAGACTTAGCGAAACTTAGGCTTTGCCGGCTCGCTCCATCGCTTCGAGCATGGCGCTGCCCATGTCGGAAGGCGTAGCCGCCACTACAACACCGGCGGCTTCCAAAGCGACTATCTTCTCGGCCGCGGTGCCCTTACCGCCAGAGATGATGGCGCCGGCGTGACCCATGCGCTTGCCCGGGGGAGCGGTGGTGCCGGCTATGAACGACGCCACCGGCTTCGTCATGTTGGCTGCGATCCAGGCGGCGGCCTCTTCCTCCGCGGAGCCACCGATCTCGCCGATCATGATGACGCCTTCCGTGTCGGGATCGGCGTTGAAGAGATCGAGCACGTCGATGAAGTCGGTGCCGTTGACGGGGTCGCCGCCAATGCCCACCGCAGTGGTCTGGCCGAGGCCGGCGTCGGTTAGTTGCTTGACCGCTTCGTATGTGAGGGTACCGGAGCGGCTCACTACACCTATGCGACCGCGCTCGTGGATGTAGCCAGGCATGATGCCTATCTTGCATTGGTGCGGCGTTATCACGCCCGGGCAGTTCGGACCAACCAGGCGCACTGCCTTGCCGGCGAGGTAGCGCTTGACCTCCACCATGTCCAAGATGGGGATGCCCTCGGTGATGGTCACGATGAGCGGGATGCCGGCCTCGGCGGCCTCCATGATGGCGTCGGCCGCGAAGGGTGGCGGCACGAAGATGACGGTGGCGTTGGCGCCGGTGGCTTCCACGGCTTCACGCACGGTGTTGAAGCTGGGCACGTCGACCCGGTAGCTGTCTTCGCGACCCGGCACGCCGGAGTGATCCGTCTCGCCTTCGAAGCGCACCGTCTGGCCTCCCTTGCCTGGCCGCACCGCACCCACGACGTTGGTGCCGTAGGCGATGGACTTGTCGGTATGGAAGGTGCCGGCCTCGCCGAGGCCCTGCACCAGCAGTCTAGTGTTGGTGTCGACCAGGACGCTCACGCCGCACCTCCGGTGAGTTCGACGATCTTGTGGGCGCCGTCCTTCATGTCGGTGGCGCTGACGACGTTGAGGCCCGACTCGTCGATGATGCGGCGACCCAACGCGACGTTGGTTCCCTCGAGCCGAACCACCAATGGCACCTGTAAGCCCACCTGCTGCACCGCCTCGACCACGCCGTTGGCGATGGTGTCGCACTTCATGATGCCGCCGAAGATATTGATGAAGATCCCTTTCACGTTGGGGTCCTGGGTGATGATCTTGAAGGCGGCGGTGACGTTCTCCGTGGTTGCGCTGCCGCCCACGTCGAGGAAGTTGGCGGGTTCGCCACCCACCTGTTTGATGGTGTCCATGGTGGCCATCGCCAGGCCGGCTCCGTTCACTAGACAGCCGATGCTGCCGTCGAGCTTGATGAAGCTGAGCCCGTACTCGCTCGCCTCGATCTCGGCGGGCTCCTCTTCGCTCAAGTCGCGCAGCTCCAGTAAGTCGGGGTGCCGGAACATGGCGTTGGCGTCGAAGCTCATCTTGCCGTCGAGCGCCATCACCTCACCGCTCTTGGTCACGACCAGCGGGTTGATCTCGACCATGTCGGTGTCGAGCTGGGTGGCTAGTGACGCCAACGCGCTGATGAAGCGGGCGCCGTTGCGGTGAGCCGGTCCTTCCAGGCCGAGGCCGAAGGCCAAGCGCCGCGCCTGGAAGTCGAGCAGCCCCACGGCTGGGTCGATATGTTCGCGCACGATCTTCTCGGGAGTGGCTTCGGCCACGTCTTCTATGTCCATGCCGCCCTCGGTGGAGGCCATGACGACGTTCGTGCCGGTGGCGCGGTCGAGGACGACAGATAGGTAGAGCTCGCGTTCGATGTCGATGCCCTGCTCGACGTAGAGGCGGTTCACCTGCTTGCCCTCTGGGCCCGTCTGGATGGTTACCAAGGTCGAACCGAGCATCTGCTCGGCCAGTTCGCGCACGCGCTGTTCGCTGGCAGTTATGCCGCCCTCGATGCCGGCCGTGACGACGTTGACGCCGGCCACGTCAGGATGCTCGTTGAAGCGGCCCATGCCGCGCCCGCCGGCATGGATCTGCGACTTAACCACTACCACCGGGTTGCCGCCGGTCTCGACGAGGCCACGCACCGCCGCCACTGCCTCGTCTACGCTGCGCGCCATCGTGCCCATGGGTGCTGCGATGCCGTGACGCTTCATGAGTTCCTTGGCTTGGTACTCGTGGATCTTCAAGGATATACCTCCCGCTTGCCGTGCCTTACGGCACGCAACCTGCCTAGCGTACCGTGCCTGGCGCCGGCAGCGAGCGAGCCGCCGCAGCGACCTGGGTACACGCTGGAGGGGTCAGTCGCGCCGCGGTCTTGCGGGATGCGGGCGCCGCGGTCAGCCAGCTCCGGCAGCGCATGTGTAGGACCTCGTCGCAATGGGCGCCCTCGAAGCGTTACAGTTTGTGACCATGGTGCGTACTGCGATACTGACGGTCAACGAGGGGGGCGGCGCGGCGGGGGCCGAGGATCACGCCGCCCAGGCCATCCGCCAAGTGTTGGTGAAGGGCCCGTTCGTGGAGGTCGACTACCAAGTGGTGCCCGACGAGCAGGCGCTGATCCGCGCGCGGCTCAGAGTCTGGTCCGATGCCGGTGACGTCGACTTGGTGCTCAGCTGCGGCGGCATCGGCTTGGGCTTGCGAGGTCGCACGCCCGAGGCCACGGCCGAGGTCATCGACCGGGTCGTGCCGGGGCTACCGGAAGCGATGCGCGCCCGCGCCGCCCTCACCGAACCGCAGGCGGTCTTGACGCGCGGCCTGGCGGGTGTGCGGCGCACGACCCTCATCGTGAACCTGCCGAGCGGTGCGGCCGAGGCGCAGGCTTCGCTGCTGGCGGTGGTGGACTCGTTACCAGCGGCAGTGGAGGCCATCCGCGCCGACGGCAGCTTCGACCCCAGCCTCTGAGCGAGCCGGCTATTACCCGATGACCATCCTGGCGTTCGTGATCTTCCTGCTGCTCTTCATCGTGGCCGCTGTTGGTGTGGTGGTGCCGATAATCCCCGGTGTGCCGGTGGCCGCAGTCGGTGCGCTCATCGCGGCGCTGCTGATGGGCTTCGAGCGCTTCGGTGTTCAACCTCTGGTTTACATAGTGGTGCTGGCGCTGCTGTCGCAACTGGTCGACTTCGCCGGCACCTACTTCGGCTCCAAGGTTTACGGCGCGGGCCGGGCCGGCGTCTGGGGCGGCGTTATCGGTTCCATCGTGGGCCTGTTCATATTCCCGCCCTGGGGTTTCTTGTTGGGCGCTCCAGTGGGCGCGGTGCTGGCCGAGATGTTGGCAGGCCGCGAGTTCAACGCGGCAGTCCGCTCCGGCATCGGTGCCTTCGTGGGCACTTTGGGGGGCACTTTCGCGAAACTTGTCATCATGATAGTCATCGGCGTAGTAGCCTTCCCGAGGTTCTTCGGTGCATAGGCACCGCCGCTAGGAGCATAAATGGATCCGATCTTCATCCAGTTGGGCCCACTGGCCGTGCGTTGGTACGGGTTGTTGATAGCGCTGGGCGTGTTCGGTGGTGCGGTGATCGCTTTGCGCCAAGCCGAGCGGCGTGGCCTCGATCCCGAGAAGCTGCTCGACATGGCAGTATGGCTGGTGCTGGCCGGCATCATAGGAGCCCGGCTGGTGTTCGTGCTCACCAGCCCGGCATCGTTCTTCGGACCCAACGGCAACCCGGTCGACGCGTTCAAGGTGTGGCAGGGCGGTATCAGTATCCACGGCGGCGTTATCGGCATCGTCGTGGCCAGTTGGCTCTACGCCCGCGCTTACAAGCTCAATATGTGGTCGTACCTCGACGTCATGACGCCCATCGCGGGCTTAGGGATCATCGGTGGCCGCATCGGCAACTTCATGAACGGTACCGACACCGGCGGTCGGCTCACCGACTGGGGCATCGGCTTCACTTGGCCGGCGCCCGGGACGGAGACCCTCGGGGCTTTCGGCAAGTTCATCTTCGGCTCTAACCTCTGGAACGCCTTCCCGGGGGTGTGTTCCGACGGCTCCTACATCCCGCTTTACCAATGCGCCGGCGACATCGTGCGCGGCCCAGTGCACCTGACCCAGTTCTACGGCGCGCTCATCGGCGTGGCAGTGCTGTTCATCAGCCTGTGGGCCTTGAAGCGCAGCAGTAAGCCCGGGTTCGCCTTCTGGCAGTTGGTGCTGTGGTACTCGCTGCTGCGCTCCCTGTTCGAGGAGCCGTTCCGAGACAACCCCCTGGCCTGGAACGTCTACCTCGCCGATGGCCTAGATCAGCCTGGTGTGGGCCTGTTCACCGTCACGCAGCTGGCCAGCGTGGTGCTGATAATCGTAGCGGTGTGGATGCTGGCGCGTGTGCACCGCCTACCGGACGCGGCGGCGGTGCCCGTCATCGCCCCGCGCGGCCCGTCGCATTCCGGCGCTCACGCCAAGCCGCCCGTTAAGTCGAAGGCGAAGTCCGCTACGCCAACGGCCGCTAAGCGCGCACCCGGATCGCGTCGGCGCAAATGAGCGCGACAGCTGAGTTCGGCAGCCTAACCCCGTTGGCGGTGGTGATCCTCGCCGCCGGTGAAGGCAAACGGATGCGCTCGACGCAACCGAAGGTGTTGCATGAGGTGGCCGGCAGACCGATGCTCGAGCATCTGCTTCTCGCCGTGGCGCCGCTGGCGCCGCAGCGTACGGTAGCCGTCGTTGGCCACCAGGCCGAGCGGGTGATGGAACGGTTCGGGGGACACGACCTCACCTTCGTGAAGCAGGACTTCCGCAGCGGTTACGGCACCGGCCACGCGCTGCGCGAGAGCGCGAAAGGCTTGGGCGGCTTCAGCGGGAACGTGCTCGTTCTCAACGGCGACGGCCCGCTGCTGCGCACCGAGACGCTCACTGAGCTGGTCGCGCTCCTGGGCGGCTCCTCAGGTATGGCTCTCGTCACCTGCCTCTTCAGCGACCCGTCAGGACTGGGCCGCGTCGTGCGCGGCGCCGACGGGGAGCTCAGCGCCATCGTGGAGGAGAAGGACGCGAGTGCCGAGCAGCGCGCCGTACGCGAAGTGAACCCGGGCGTCTACCTGTTCGACGACAGCGTCTTCGAGCGCGCGGCGGGGCTCCGTAACGATAATGCCGCTAGCGAGTACTACATCACCGATCTGCCCGGCCTCTACCTGGCCGACGGTCAGCGCGTGCGCACCTTGCTAGTCGACGACGAGACCGAACTATTGGGCGTGAACGACAAGCGCCAGCTCGCCTTGGCGGAGGGTGTCCTGCGCGAGCGGATCCGCCGGCGTTGGTTGGAGGCTGGCGTGACCATGCTGCACCCGGAGTCGACCTTCATCGACGACGAGGTGACGATCGGCGCCGAGGTGGTGCTGGAGCAGGGCGTGGTGCTGCGCGGTGGCGCGAAGATCGGCGCAGGCGCGCGGGTGGGCGCGTACAGCGTAGTTGAGGGCGCCAGCGTGGCCCCGGGCTCGAGCACGGCCCCCCATACCGTGCTCGTCGAGGGCAACTGCTAAGCTACTGGACGGCATGTCGCTCTTAAGAAAACCACCCGCTGTGCTGGCCCTCGAGGATGGAACCGTCTACTACGGTTACGCTTTCGGCGCCAGTGGCCAGAACGTCGGCGAGATCGTCTTCAACACCTCCATGACCGGCTACCAGGAGATCCTCACCGATCCCAGCTACCACGGTCAGGTCGTAACCATGACCTACCCCCACATCGGCAACTACGGCGTGAGTGTCTACGACATGGAATCGAACCGCCCCTACGCCCGTGGCTTGGTAGTGCGCGAGTTCAGTCGCGTTGCCTCCAGCCACCGCGCTAACCAAGACCTGCAGTCATTCATGGAGCAGTACGGCATCGTAGGCATCGAGGGCATCGACACCCGCGCGCTCACCCGCCGCCTGCGCACGGGCGGCGTCGTGAAAGCAGTCATACATCACGGCAAGACTGACGACGACCAGGAAGCGGAACTCGTCAAGCAGGCGCGGGAGCATGAAGACATCGACGGCCGCGACATGACGCCCGAGGTGACGACGCCGCTGCCGTACGCGCGCCCTACCTTCCAGGAGCACCCGCGAGTAGTCCTCGTAGATTTCGGCATCAAGCACTCCATCGTCTACAAACTGGAGCAGGCCGGCGCCGAGGTCATCGTGGTTCCAGCCCAGACCACCCCGGCGCAGATAATGGCCCTGAACCCCTACGGGTTGGTGCTTTCCAACGGCCCCGGCGATCCGGCGGGTCCGCGCTACGCTCACGACACCGTGTGGCAGATGCTAGGCCTGCTGCCCACCTACGGCATCTGCCTAGGTCATCAGCTATTGGGCCTAGCCGTTGGCGGCAAGACCTACAAGCTGAAGTTCGGTCACCGGGGCGCCGGCACGCCGGTGAAGAACGTCATCACCGGTAACGTCGAGATCACTGCTCAGAACCACAACTACGTGGTTGACATCGACTCGATACCCGGCAAGCAGTTCATCACCACTCACGTGAACTTAAACGACGGCACCTTGGAAGGCATGGCGCACGTGCGTTACCCAGTGTTCAGCGTGCAGTACCACCCCGAGGCCAGCCCCGGACCGCACGACTCGTCTTACATGTTCAACAGGTTCTTAGAAGAGGTCAACGCCTTCAAGGGCGCAACGGCGCTACCGGCGGCACGGTTCGATCAGTAACGCGTCAGCAGTAACGCGTCAGCAGTAACGCGTCAGGCGAACAGCTCGGCGCTGTCGAGCCACAACGTGGTGGGACCGCTGTTGACGAGTTCTATGTCCATCATCGCGCCGAAGCGTCCCGTGGCTACCAGCACGCCGTGCCTCTCGAGCGCGGCCACGAAGCTGAGGTAGAGCGGCTCGGCCTGTTCGGGGCGAGCGGCGGCGCTGAAGCCCGGCCGGTTGCCGCTGCGCAGGTCGCCGTACAGAGTGAACTGGCTGACCACCAGGCAGCCGCCCCCCACCTGCTCTAGGCTCAGGTTCATCTTGCCGGCATCGTCCTCGAACACCCGCAGCTTGCGAACCTTGTCGGCCATGCGGACGGCCACGGCCTCGTCGTCGCTAGGCTCGATCCCGAGCAGGACCAGGAACCCGTTCCCGACCTGACCTATGGTCTCGTCGTCGACACGCACTGCGGCGCGTTCCACGCGCTGTACCAAGGCTCTCACGCCACCACCTCCAGCACGGCCAGGCTGCTGCGGGCCACCGTCAAGCCTTCCCCGCCGTTGGTCGCGGTGCCTTTGAGGAGCCTCAGAACAGTTCCCCCTGTTCGGCAGTGTCGATCACTAAGCTCGTCTCCTTCGGGGGAAGCTCGTCGAGCGCTAGCTTCAGTTCCTTCATGTCGTTCCAGGTCTGCCATTTAGGGGCGCCGCGCTCGCGGCTCGGGTTGCGCAGCAGGTAGGCGGGGTGGAAAAGCGGGAAGATCCTGATGCCGTGCCACTCGAACCAGCGGCCGTGAGTGCGGCTGATGCCCTCCTTGCTACCGAGGAAGTAGTGGCTGGGCACGTTGCCTAAAGGCGCGATTATCTGCGGCCTGATGAACTGTATCTGCTCAACCAGCAACGCTTCGCTGGCGGCCAGCTCGGTCGGTTTGGGGTTGCGGTTGCTTGGTGGCCTGAACTTGACGATGTTGGTGATGTAAACCGCGTCGCGATCGATTCCGACCGACTGCAACACCTTGTCGAGCAGTTGCCCGGCGCGACCCACGAACGGGCGGCCAGCGTGATCTTCGTCCTCGCCGGGCGCCTCGCCGACGAACATCAGGCGAGCGTCGGGGTCGCCTTCACCGAAGACCAGGTTGTCGGATAGTTCTTGCAACGCCTCGGGCTTCTCAGCTGCGCGGCGCTCCAACTCACTCAGCGTCACGCGGACTGTCATACCACGTAAAGCCTGGAACAGACTTTACGCGCACCCACGTCTTGCCAGCGACATCTTCTATTTCGACCCGGGCAAAGTGTCTACACAAGCCTTCGCCTGAGCCTTCTTAAGCTGGCGTCGGCTTCAGGCCGACGGGTTGATGCTAGGCCAGAGACCCAGGCCGTCACCGCTGGGTGCGCTGCCCGCCGGCGGCCGGCGGCTGCGCACCTCGCGCCGCACCTTCGCTTCCAGGCCGATCATGAGGAAGAAGTTCTCGAGCGCGTTCTCGCGGCCTTTGATCTCGGTGTGAGCGTCGTCCTTCGAGCCGGTCACGAACGGTAGCTCCTGGTACACGCGCAGCGCCTCGAGCGCCACCTCGCTGGGGCTGCCGCTCTCGGCTAGCTCATAGAGGTGGGTGTAGACGACGCGGCGCGCTTCTGCGTGGCGCCTGACGATGTCAGGGTTATCGGTCTCGTCGGCCCGCAACAGGTCCTGGCGAGCGATGCGCCGGTAGTGCTTGAGGCCGCGCTTGATCTCTTCGGAGCTGAGAACCACCTTCACGTCCATGCCTACTCCTTCCGGGCCATGCTGGTGACCGGTCAACGGGTGACCGGCGAGCTGGGCCCAAGACTACGCACGTCAATCCCACCATGGTCGCCATGCTGAGGCGCAGGCCATGCTGGGCACTTCTCACGTTTCAAGCCTTGATTGTGCGGCGGGGGATGGGTGGCTGATCGCCGGGGTCGCGGGAGGGGGCCTCGAGTAGGTCGCGGGTGAAGCGCGTGAGCTCGTCCAACTCATGGGCGTCCGAGCGGTAACCGCAGCGGGGACACTCATGTTCCTCGAAGCCTTCGCGGTAGTGGAAGGTGATCGCCTCGCCACCGCAACGTGGGCAAGAGACACCTTCGAAGAATCCTTCCGCGTCCAACACTTGCGCCTCCACCTTGGACGCCCTGCGACTTGAGCGTCCGCTGCCTAGAGCATAAACCAGGGCGGTTCTGAGAAGGGTGCTTAGCAACTCATCTCAGCTCAGCTGCGTCCAGCGTATCGTCAGCCGCGCTGGTTAGGAGCTCCCGCGCGTGCTGCAATGACGCATCGGTGACCTGACCCGAAAGCATGCGCGCCAGCTCCCGCGGCCGTTCGTCTTCGCTGACCCGCCGCACGCGAGCCACGGTGCGGCCGCTCAGTTCGGCCTTCGTCACCACGAAGTGCGAGTCGGCGTGAGCGGCGACCTGAGCCAGGTGCGTTACCACCAGCACCTGGTGCTGAGCGGCGAGCCGTTTGAGGAGCAACGCCACGGCGGTGGCGCTCGCTCCACCCACCCCGGCGTCGACCTCGTCGAACGCGATGGTGGGTAGATCGGAACCGGTCACGAGGTGCAACGCCAGCATGATTCGTGACAGCTCGCCGCCCGACGCCACCTCGGCTACCGGTCGCGGCTCCTCACCAGGGTTGGCGGAGAAGCTGAACGCAACCTCGTCGACCCCGTGTCGTTGGCGGCGCGGCGCGGCGCTCAGGTTGACCTCGAAACGCGCCTTGTCCATGCCCAGTTGCCGAAGAAGAGGCAGCACTTCGGCTGCCATCGCGTCGCCCGCAATACGTCTGGCGGCGCTAAGTTGCTCACCCAACTCGCTCAGGTCGCGCTCCAACTCGTCGAGTTCGCGCTGCAACAGTGGCATCTCAGCGTCGGCCTCTCCGAGACTGGCTAGCTCAGCCGAGCTAGAAGCCCTGAAATCGAGCACCGCGGCCAAGTCATCGCCGTACTTGCGCTTCAGGTCGGCTAGGACGGCGAGGCGCGACTGAAGGGCGTCCAAGCGCTCGGG
>CAJDWL010000116.1_pt1 | contig 13177 bp, 11 predicted proteins | sample 7391591 | NCBI WGS metagenome assembly CAJDWL01 (sample SAMEA7055738, study PRJEB34461) | soil metagenome | biome: terrestrial ecosystem; feature: Peninsula; material: soil | place: Antarctica | collected 2016
GCCGGCGGCATCCTCGGGCTCTAAGAAGCGCGTCATGCTACTAATCAAGCGCTTCAGCGCCTCGGTGTCCAGGCGGTCCTTGCGGCCGAAGCCGTGGATGATTCGCACGCGGCTCTGGCCATCCACGCGCTCGTTATGCGCGAGCTGCACGTACTCCACACCAGCCGACTTCACCGTACGCAGATACACTGTACGCACGCAATACCAAGGCCAAGCGCCGCCAGTCAACACTCCCGCGCTTAAGTAGTGTATCTACGCGGTTTCAAGTGTACGCGCTAACCCAGCCAGAAGAACCGCGTCCCACACGCAAAGGCTATTACGAAGTGCGCTCACTGTGCCCGTTCACTGTCGAACGCCAGACTGGGGAGGAGTCACACTGGCGTGGAACGACCCAGTCTGCAAATACACCGCCACAAGAGATGGAGTCTGCAGCCAGAGTGAGGTTCTGGATTCACGCAAATATATGCGACGAGTGCTAAAACCAGCCTCACCGCATTCTCGTCCCAGACGCGTTTCATGCGCTGGGCGGTACTGAAATTGAACAGGCGACTCCCCGCTTGTGAATACTAGGCACAGCCCCACGCGTACTGCTATGTACCGTTCTGTCGTCCTTGACGATGTGGAACCAAACCACCTCTTACCACCGTTCACCAGGTCACTTCCAGGAAAACCACGGTAAGCAAGCCGTTCCGCCACTCGAATGAAAGAGCAGCAGCCATAGAGGGACCAGCTCTCCGAAGGGCTGCAGCAATGTGCTCAACCGGCAAGACCTGCAGCTCGAGCCGCCAAAACTTCGACCGGCAGCCTAGCGCAGCGGCGCCACCTGTGCACTAAAGCTTCGCGGCGGCCGAGCCAAAGCCGTTCTTGCAGCCGGGTTTCCATTGTCCTTCAAGGGAGAAGAGATGGTCTTTGGTTCGTCGTACGCAAGTCGCGTAGTCTTCGTTGTTTTGGCACTGGCCGCCGTTCTCTTGCTTGGGTCGGGAATCGCCAGCGCGGAGCGGACCCTCATCTACGATTCGAGCGCGAATTACACCCGGAACACTGAGACGACCGATGAGATCGAAGGCTTGGTGGAAGCCATGTTCCCAGGAGCGCTGGCTCAACGTGGTTGCACGGATGACGAGACGATCACGGCCGACATCAGCAATGTCATCGAGGGCAGCTTTACAGCGCTGACACCGCAGACGGCGGTCCTTGTGAGTATTTACGACTGCAGTAAAGGCCGCATGGGCTGGAGTGGCCAACTGCTAATTGTTGAGGATGGGCAAATCGTGCTGCACGATCCAGGATTCGGGTGGCTCGAGGGCATTGTTGACACCAATGGCGACGGGTTATCCGAACTGATCAGCGCCTACTTCGGTTTCGGCACTGGAGCCGAGGAGTTTAGCGCGTCACTAAGCGCTTACCAAGAGGGCAAGATGCGCACAATAGCAGACCTGGGGCGTGGTTCCGGCAACTGCTCCAGTAGCGAATATGGAATATATGACGCGTTTCGCACCTACTACACGCCCACCAACAACGGGGAGTATCCGACCTTCGAACAGGAGCATCGCGTCGGCAGCTGTGGCGCTTGGTCAGACGAGGTTGTCGTAGCGATGGTCGCGACGGCGGAGGCACTCTCGGAGGAACCACGCCTAATCTTCAACCTACTCGATTCCATAAACGACGATTTCTTTGAGTTCATCCGTTGGAACTATTACTCTGGCTGCGAATCATGGTTCGCGCAGGTCAACGAGCATGGAGAGACGCCGTTGATTCACGCCATCACCCATGGCTCGCCAGCTCTGGGGAGTCTCCTCAATTCTGGTTGTGTTGAGGTGAATGTTCGCACGCTTTCGGGTTGGACGCCACTCATGTACGCAGTGCGTGCCACGGATGACGAAGTCGTCGAAGCCCTCCTTGAAGCCGGCGCCGATCCGACCGCTGTTGCGCCAGATGGGGCTAGCGTCGCGAGACTTGCCGCGGCTAACGACCAGTTGAGCATGGAGGTCAAGCGGCGCCTCGGTTTACGCACGGCAAGCGACGGGGTCACGCCGTGCCCGGACGCGAAGGCCTCACCCCTGAGCCTATTCGAATTAGCGCGTACGTACTCAGCCCAGGAGGAAGGCTACGCCCTTGACATTCTGGCGTGCGCGGACGACCTGGACGTCGTGGACGAGTACCGGCAGACGCCGCTTTACTATGCGATAAGTGCGAACGACGTTGGCGCAGTACGAGCCCTTCTCGAGTTCGGGGCGGATCCGAATCATCGCTCGAACGCGGGCTGGACGCCTCTTCTTATGGCTGCCCGCGACTCCACCGATCCACGGGTGGTAAGCGAACTCCTCGACACCGGCGCCGATCCAAGCGCCAAGCCCGACGACCAACAATGGCGTGACGCCCTTTGGTACGCGCAGAGGAACGAGCACCTGATAGGAACTCAGGCCATTGTGCAGCTGCTCTTGACGGGTCTGTACGGTGAGTCACAAACAGCCCAACTAATAAAGTCTCCGACGATTGTGAATCGTGGGGAGCCACCGTACCTAAGCCAGGAATCCCCACCGAGTGACGTGGAAGTTCTGCTGCATAAGGGCACCGTCGTGCTCACGGGACGCGGCGAGGTTCAGCTTCTACGCGGTGGACCACCGGACCCAGAGCGGTTCGCCGGGCGGCTTGACATCACGTTCAGCGTGGTGGAGTTGCGGTTACCGCTGAAGTTGTCGGCTCGGCAGCATGTTGCTGTCATCACCTACGTGCAGGACTTCGACATGACGCCCACAGGTGACTTCGACAAATTCGAGGACTTCGCGCTGGATCCCGAGGACGAAGTGAGCGTCATCATCTTTGACGCGAGCGGCGGTGCCTGGGGTGAAGTGGTTGTGGCCATCGGCACCGACCGGGAGAGCGGCGAGCAACTGCAGGGCCTCGGGTTCGTGCCGTTTGGCCAACTCATGCTTGCGCGCACCTTGAGCGGGGACCAAGCGCACCTCGGGCAAGGCGCAATCCTGACCTTTGAGGACACCATGGTTATCGAGGGCGCGCACGTAAGAATCAAGGATGAGACTAAGATTACAAGTGTCACGCCACAAGAAGTAAGGTTACGCACCACTGAATCGTCCATCGTAGAGTCATTTGATGTATCCGGCTATTATGGCGAAGTCACCACGACCGTCAACCAAAACGCTTCGTATGATGTAGTACATCGACCGGGCGCAAACTCCGGTGCTCTACAAATTGATGGAGAGATCTTGCTTGCAGTCCACATAATCCTTGAGCTCGACGACCTGCTCGTATCAAGTGAGGTGAGCATACAAGGTCCGATGAGCATCACAGGAAGCAAGGTCAGTTGGACGGGCCAGACACCCGAGACCCAGCGCGGTGTACTCGGTCGCATTATGCGGCTGCTCGAAAAAGGGCTTTAGGCGACGTGGGGTAGATTATGGCCCTTCTGCGTTAGCTGGCCGTGCTCGCTACGAAAATGACCACCTCGCACCACGGTTTAACAGGTCAATTCCGGGAAGACTCCAGGGGAAGCCGCTTGCGCTGGCTCCTTGCCAAATTTGACGTCCCCGACTGTAGCGCCTGAGTCAGCCCGTAATCACGGTCGGCCCTGGTAGGGCGAGGGTCCCCAAGAAGCTCAAGGAGCCAAGGTTGAGGTGATTGCGGGTTCGCGGCGCGGCTCGCACGGGGAGCGATGGTGAAGCGTTTCATCGGTTGCGTAACGGTACCCAAGTTAATGCCGGCCTTTAACGCGACCGCACTCGCATCACATACCTGGGCCGGCCAACTCGGCAGCAGCGATCACGACGAGAGCCCCGGAGCGGCGGTGGACCGGGGCGGCAACGCCTATACCACCGGGACCAGTATCGGCGACCTTGTCGTCATTGAGGTCGCCGGTTACGACTTGTTCCTCGCGAAATACACGCCGTAGTACAATCGCGGTTGGTACGGCCGTGCTCGGAGCGAGACTTGGGTTTGTTGGGTACGTGAGGGTAGGAAGCATCGGACTCACTGGAGTTTGAACCCAGTACGCTGAACAGCAAGCAGCCGCGTGATACGGGCCGCTACAACCGGTCCACGAGACCGCGGCTACTTCATGGTCCGTCTCGGAGGGGGAGCGATGTTTAAGCGTCTCATCGGCGTCGTGGTGGGTTTCGGGTTGCTACTCGGCTTGACCGCCTGTCCACGCGCAACTACAACCTGGACCCGGCAATTCGGCAGCAGCGCTGACGATAATGGCTTCGGGGTGGCGGTGGACGGCAGCGGCAACGCCTACATCACCGGGTGGACTCTTGGCAGCCTCAACGGCAGCAACGCCGGGGGTGCGGACGTGTTCCTGGCGAAGTACGACCGCGACGGCAACCAACAATGGATCCGCCAACTCGGCAGCAACGGACACGACACTGGCCTCGGCGTGGCAGTGGACGGCAACGGCAACGCCTACATCGCCGGGGAAACTAGGGGCAGTCTCAACGGCAGCAACGCCGGCGGTGACGACGTGTTCCTGGCGAAGTATGACAGCAGCGGGACCCAGCAATGGATCCGGCAACTCGGCAGCAGCAAAAACGATACCTTTCCCGGCGTGGCGGTAGATGCCAAAGGCAACACGTACATCACGGGGACCACTGCTGGCAGCCTCAACGGCAGCAACGCTGGCGAAGACGACGTGTTCCTGGCGAAGTACGACACCAAGGGCAACCAACAATGGACCCGCCAACTTGGCAGCAGCGACTACGACGGTGGCAGGGGTGTGGCGGTGGATGGCAAAGGCAACGCCTACATCACAGGAATTGCCGGGGGCGATCTCAACGGCAGCAACGCCGGTCTTATGGGCATGTTCTTGGTGAAGTACGACAGCAACGGCAACCAACAATGGACCCGCCAGCTGGACGGCAGCGACGACGACTACGCCGTTGGCCTCGGCGTGGCGGTGGATAACAAAGGCAACGCCTACATCTCCGGATGGGCTGCTAGTAGCCGCTACGGCAGCAACGCCGGCGGCATGGACGTACTCTTTGTTAAGTACGACAGTAATGGCAGCCAACAATGGATCCACCAACTCGGCACTAGTGAAGACGACAATGGCTACGGTGTAGCGGTGGACGGCAAAGGCAACGCCTACATCTCCGGGACCACTGCTGGTAGCCTCTACGGCAGCAACGCCGGTGGTGCGGACGTGTTCCTGGCGAAGTTCAACAGCAAAGGCAACCAACAGTGAATCCACCCACTCGTCAGCAGTGACTACTACGAGGGCCAGAGTGCAGCGGTGAGGTGCAGAGGTCTAATCACAGCAGCCGTATTCTTCGGGTCAACATGAGCGGTTACTTCGCGTCGACATCGCGCACGCCGCCCAAACGAGCGAAACAGGATGAATGGGTCACTAATGCACTCCGCGCCGCCCACGCTGTGAGACGACAGCTGAGGCAAGCAAGGGCGCGCCTCATGAACAGGCTGTGGGCTTCATGCCCATGTCCACCGCGCAACGCTTGAGGCCGCCCTGGAACCGCCAGCCGTACAATCCAGGAAGTTAAACGGAGGTTCGAATGAGCGAAAGCGCTAATCCTTTGGTAGCGGGACTCGCATCTACGTTGCGCCGTAACGTGAGCGTTATCGGTAAGAACACCGCGGGCGTTCCGCAGGAAAGCAGTCTGCTTAGCGTATCTGAAGGTGGGAGCACGCTCAACTGGGTGATCGGCCATATCGTGGCATCCCGCGACGGCATGTTGAAGGTATTGGGCAGCGAAACCACGTGGGATGCGCAGCGCGCCGGAAAGTACCGGCGCGGCTCGACCGTGCCTGCAGGAGCGGAAATCGATGAAATGAGCGGGCTCCTGCTCGACCTGGATCGCTCCCAGGAGCTGCTGGAAGCTGCGCTCGCTGGTGCTACTGAAGCGCAGCTGGCCGAAGCCTCCGGCAATCGCGACTCCTCGAAGCAGGAATGGCTCGAGTTCCTTGCTTGGCACGAGAGCTACCACGTCGGCCAGACGGCAGTCTACCGGCGGCTGGCCGGCCTGGCCGGCACGCTGGGTTAAGCGCGGCCCAGGGATTCCCGATTACCTGCTCACGAGATCGAACCAGTGACTCGTCAGTGAGCAGTCAAGATTCCCTAAATGCGTGTAAACGCCCCGCGGTCCTGTGCGCTACGCCGCCGCGCTCGGCTCCTCATCCTCGACCCTAGCCGGCGATGCACCCGACAACACCATCCAAGCGTCGCTCACGCCAACTGCTCAAGCCAGCGTCGAGCCCCACTTCATGATGTTCGAGAGGTCTACCCTGCCCGCTAGGCCGCGGACCGCCCCTATCAGTGAAGCCATGGCCGCGTCGTCGAGTTGACCTACGGAGTTCGTCAGGTTCCGGAACTTCTCGTCGATCTCTTCGGGCGATAGCCATTGGTCGGGGTCGCCTCGTGGCGACTCGACCCTGGTGAACAGCGTGTCGCCGCTCTTCAGGACGACCTCCACTTCGGAGGCCCAGCGCTCGGGATGCAGGCTTTCGATCTCCGGATCGACTGTCATACTCACGCGTGAGGCGAAATCGAGGAGCTGCGGGTCTCTTATAGCTTCGTCATTGAAATCGTGCACGCCCGCTCTGCGGCGGTGGGCGATGAGCGCGAGCACGAAACCCATGGAGAACTTGGCCTGGTGGGTGTTGGTCGGTACGGGAGCGGCCTCCAGTACGTCCTGAGCGGCCTGGTAAACGCTGACATTCACCCGCTCTATCTCCTCGGCGTCCACCCTGGATTCGGTCAGAAGGGTCATGAGCGCGTCGGCCGCGGGGTGCGTGTGCCTGCAGGAGGCGTGAACTTTGAGCGAGGTATGCATGACCGCCCACTCCTCACCCAGATCGCTAACCAGCGCTTCCGGGTAAACCCCCTCGCTCATAGCGCGCCCCATGCCCTTCTCGCCCTCGAGGACGCGAGTCGCGCCCTTCAGGCCTTCGTGGGCGAGGTAGGCGGCGGCGAGTCCGGTAGCGGCGGCGTGGGCTGCGTGGAGTGGTTTGGAGTCGGCAGAGTCGCGCAGAAACTGCCATAGTCCGGCCGCCGTCGTACCGGCGTTACCCAGTGCGTTCGTCATCTCCTCCGCGCCTGCACCGAGCAGGTGCGCAACGGCGGCAGCGGCTCCCAACGTGCCGGCGGTGCCGGTCGTGTGGAAGTAGCGATAGTGAGAGGGTCCCAGGTAGCTGCCAACCCGCGTGGCTGCCTCGTAACCGACCACGGCGGCCGTGAGTAAATCGAGTCCACTCCTACCGAGTTCCTGCGCTGCAGCGAGCGCAGCCGGGAAGACGACCGTAGCAGGATGCACGACCGAGGCGTTGTGGAGGTCGTCCTGCTCGACCATGTGCGACGAGGCCGCATTGGCGAACGCTGCCTGATACGCCGTGCCCTTTCGCCCCTCCGGGATGATGTCGATGCGGCCACCCTCCCCCATCATGCGAGCAATCCGGGCGATCGCGAGCACTGGCTCCGAGCGGCTCCCGGCAATGCAGCAGCCGAACCAGTCGAGGAAGAGCTCGGTAGTGCGGTTGATGACCTCCGGTGGTAAGTCGGAGGGGCGTACCGCTGCCAGTACGGCGGCGAGTTGTACGGTCGTGGCTTGGTCGAGGTTGACCGTGACGGCTTGCTTCGGTGGGGTCATAAGTCGGCGACGGCCTCGCGGGAGTAGTAGGCGAGGAGCGCGTCCCGAGAATTTATGATGTGCTCCTTGATGATCTTGCCGACGCGCTCGCTATCGCCGGCGGTCAGGGCCTCCAGGAGCTTCTCGTGCTCTCGAACCGAGCGCTCAGCCTGGGCCGGCACCTGCAGGGGTGTCAGGGACGGTCGGCCAATCCAGAGAGTCTCGATGATCCGGACCAGGCGCGGCAGGTTCGAGGAGCGTCGGCCATGAGGCGTGTCTGTTCAGCGATGGACTCGAGTTGCTCCTTATCGATCTTCGCCGCCGCCGCGGAAGCCGCATACGGCTCGAGGAGCGCCCTTATGGCGTACACCTCTATGACGTCTTCCGGGCCGAAAGTAACGACTCGGTAGCCGCTACCGTCGGCCACCACCAAGCCGTCGGCCTCGAGCATCCTAAGAGCGTCGCGAACAGGGATGCGGCTGGTGCCGAAGCTGGCGCCAAGTTCCTCCTGGGTCAGCCGCTCACCGCCCTCATAGACCTGCTCCAGTATGTCGGAACGGAGCGCTCGGTAAATCTGGCTACCCAAGGTCTCCCGCTGTAGGGGTTGCCGTACAAGCATCGTCGTCAAGCTCTCCTTCCGGACTGATAGGGTCCTGGTCGCCGCGCATCAGGAGTTTGGCTTTAGTTTGTACGCGGGCCACACCGGCGTTTGTAGGGGTGCAACCAAGGGCGACTCAGTCTATCGTATACAGTTGACGCTACGCAGCAGCACGTGTACTCTCGCCGAATGGAGAACCCCCACTATGACTGCGCCTGAGCGCATCGCACGCGAGTTGGTGCAGTACGGCGTGAGGGTCGCTTTCGGGGTCCCGGGGGGCGAAGGATCTAGCGAGCTCATCCAGGCACTGCGGCGGAACGGCATAGAGTTCGTTCTCTGCCACAGCGAGAGCCATGCCGCCTTCGCGGCCTCCGCTAACACGGAGTTGACCGGCCTGGTGGGAGTGGTTATCACGTCCCTCGGGCCTGGTGCCGCGAACGCAGTCAACGGAGCGGCCCACGCGCTGCTCGACCGGGTTCCGCTCCTCATCATCACCGACCGGTTCGGCCAGGAAGACGGACCCGTTTCCGGCCACCAGTTCTTAGGTCAAGAGGCCCTTTATGCCCCGGTCACCAAGGCTTCCCGCCGCCTAAGGCGTACGGATCTGGCCGCAACGCTCCACGAGGCGATCGATACCGCCCTCGAGCACCCGCGCGGTCCAGTGCATCTCGACTTCCCCGCGGACCTGGCGACCGGCGAGATAGGAGAGGAGGCGAGGTCGTCTCCACCCGCCGCTACGGCTCTGGGTACCTCGTCCGCGCAAAACGCGACTACCGCTGACGCGGCCTGGACCGAACTCCTTACCGCCCTTCGCAGCGCAGAAAGGCCGTTGGTGCTGTGCGGTTTAGAGGCGATCAAAGCAGTGGACCGCGCGGCACTCGCGCAGTTACTCAAACACCTCCGCGCACCCGCCCTCACGACCTATAAGGCAATCGGCGTCACCACAGATGCTCCGGAGTGGAACGCCGGCGTCTTCACCGGCGGCGCGTTGGAAGAGACGTTCCTGAACGAGGCCGACCTCATCCTTACGATCGGTTTCGACGCCGTGGAGATGATCCCCGCTGAGTGGCGCTGGAGCGCACCGGTGCTGCGCTTAACGGAGAGCCCCACCGCCTGCCCTGTGACCAAGCCGGCGGTAGAGGTGCAGGGGCCGTTATCTCGACTCGTAACCGCTCTAGCCGATGCGCTCGTCGGAACAGCCCACGCCTCCTTGTGGACCGAGGCCGAGGTCCAAGGCCTTATGGAGAAGGACCACGCGCGAGTGATAGCGAGCTGGTCGGAGGGCGGCATCAACCCGACCGTCGCGGTTCAGCAGTTGGTAGGCTCTTTTCCCACCGCCAACTTCAGCGTCGATGCCGGCGCCCACATGTTCGCGGCGACGCTTGCGCTCAGCTACATGGGAGCGCACCGCTGCTCGATCTCGAACGGCCTCGCGACCATGGGGTACGGCCTACCTGCCGCGATCGGCGTGGCGTTAGCCGAACCCGACCGCCCCGCCATCGCCATAACCGGCGACGGCGGCCTCTCGATGTGCCTCGCGGAGATGGAGACGGCTGTCCGCAGCGCCCACCGGCTCGTCGTCTTCCTGCTCAATGACTCGCAACTCAGCCTCATAAAGATCAAACAGGAAGCGAAGGGCTATGAACCGCACGGCACTAGTTACGGCCGCATCGACTGGCCGGCCATAGCTTCCGCCTACGGAGCGCGCCCGTATCAGGCCGACTCGGAAGAGGAGCTCGCGGCGGCACTCGAAGAGGCCGCTGAGCATACTTACGGCGTCGACTTCATCGAGGTCAGGTTGGCGCCCGACGGCTACGCCGGCCTGATCGAGACGGTTCGCGGCCGCAAGGGCCACCATGCGCCAGCGGCCGGGCCGCAGTAGGCCGCCGCGTTAGGCTGCCCTTCCCGGGCCGCTAAAGTGACGGCTTTAGATTCGGAGCCAAGACGCGTGCGCAGACTGTCACAGCTGTACTTCAACTTCGCCCAGCAGGTGGAGCGCGACCTGAACATGCGCATCCACGTGGTGGCGCGCCGGCTGCTAAGCGCGCAGTTGCCGGGGATCACCGACGTCATCCCCGGTTACACGTCGCTCCACGTCGAGTACGACCCCAATCTCATCAGAGGCGCACAGATCAGCAAGTTGGTGGAGAGCGCCATGCAGTCGAGCGGCAGTGTCGGCGCGGCCCCCCGGGTAGTCGAGGTCGAGACCGTCTACGACGGGCCCGACCTTCAAGAGCTGGCAGTTGCGGTCGGCCTGTCGCCTGCTGAGGTCGTGAGGCGCCACACAAGCACCGATTATCTGGCATACGCCGTCGGTTTCACGCCGGGCTTCGCCTTTCTCGGCGAGGTCGATGCAGCAATCCGGAAGCCCCGCCTGGGGAAGCCGCGCGCCGTGGTGCCGGCGGGTGCCGTAGGGATCGCTGATAATCAGACCGGCGTCTACCCCCTCGACTCCCCCGGCGGCTGGAACCTCGTCGGCCGGGCTATCAAGGCGGTCTACGACCCGCACCGCGCCCAGCCTTACCTGATAGAGCCAGGCGACCACGTTCGCTTCGTTGCCGCCAGTAGCGGCGCGCAGTTGTCGCCACTACGCCCGCTCGAGCTCCTGCTCCCGGAGCCGCGCAATCCCGTTTTCCGGGTGAGGAAGCCGGGGCTACTCGACCTGGTCGTCGATCAGGGGCGGTTCTTGGTTGGTCGCCTCGGCTTCGCGCGCAGCGGGCCACTCGACTCGGTATCGGCGCGCATCGCCAACGCCCTGTTAGTTAATCGGCCCACGTCGCCGCTGCTGGAGATCAACGTGCTCGGCCCAACTTTGGAGGCGCTACGCGACGTCGTCGTGGCTGTGGCCGGTACCGGGACTACGTTCATGGTGGACGGCCAGCCGGCCGAACCGTACCGTTCGACCCTGATAAGAGCGGGGCAGATCCTCGCCTTCCCTCCCGCTGCCAGCGGCACCAGGAGTTACCTGGCTGTTGCGGGTGGCATCGAAAGCGAGAGGTTCCTCGGTTCGGCGTCCGTCGACGTTCGCGGGCTCGTGGGGCGACCACTGCAGGAAGACGACGTGCTCGGCGTGCACGAACCACGCACGCCGCGCAAAGGCTTCTCGTTCACACCGCATTCCCGCACGACCAAGACACTAACGCTGCGCCTCCTACCCGGCCCTCAGTACGACCGGGAAACCGTGGCTGCGTTAGCTTCTCGGCCCCTACGGATCGAACATTCGGACCGCATGGGGGTGAGGCTGAGCGTCAGTGAGGCGATCGGTAGGGGAGTCATCTCGGAGGGAAACCCCTTAGGCGCCGTGCAGTTGACAGCCGACGGCCGGCCACTGATCCTGCTGAACGACCGCGGCACCATGGGCGGCTACACCAAGCCCGCCATAGTCGACCCGCGCGACCTTCCGCGCCTCGCTCAGGCGCGCGACGGCACCTGGGTGACCTTCGTGCTGAGCACGAACCGCTAGGCGATCAGAACGGTGCGATTGTTACGCCCGCGTCCTCGAGGCGCACGCGGACCTTGCGGGCTATCTCGATAGCTCCCAAGGTATCGCTGTGCACGCAGATCGAGTGGGCTTCAAGCGCTATCGGCTCGCCGTCCACCACAGGCATGCGGCCACTATCCAGAAAGCCGATCAGTCGGTCCGCCGCCTCGTCCGCATCTGTCAGAACGGCGCCTGGCCTAGAGCGCGGTACGAGTTCACCGGTCGAGAGGTAGGCACGGTCGGCGAATATCTCCGAGAAGACGACGACGCCTGCCGCTCGCGCTGTTAGTTCGAGTTGCGTGCCCGAAATGGCGAGGATGGAGAGCTTGCCGGGAAGCGCCTTCACCGCCTCCACTATCGCCTCAGCTACAAGGCGATCGTGCGCCGCTAAGTTCCCTAACGCGCCGTGAGGCTTCACGTAACGCACTTCCGTTCCCGCCAACGCCGCCACGCCTTGCAGCGCGCCGACCTGCGCGACGAGCATGCGTTCGATCTCAGGCGGTGACATCGGGATGAGGCGGCGCCCGAACCCTGCGGGGTCGGCGTAGCCCGGGTGCGCACCGACGACGATCCCCCGCTCGGCGGCCAGCCTCAATTTCGGTACATCGTCTCAGGGTCGCTCGCATGCCCCCCGGCGGCGACGTTGGCGGAGGTGACGATATCTAACATCGCTGCATCGTCGCCCATCATCCATGGGCCGAAACTCTCTCCCAAGTCCGAGTTCAGGTCGATCTTCATTCGTGGCTTTCCCTTCGAACTGCCTGGGAGTCCGTAGCGCGGGTGAGCAGGACCACGCCACCGGACCCCTCGGTGTCGTAGTAGTTGAAGCCGGTGCCGTTCAGGCGCCGTCCTCGCATCTTGACGCTTAAGCCCAACACCGACTCGGCGGCGTCTGCATCGGGTACCTCGAAGCCGAGGTGGTAGACGCCCTCGCCCTTGGTGTCTAAGTGGATCCGCTGCGGGCTTGGGTCCTGGCTCGGTTGGCAGAGCTGAAGTTGGACGCTTGGCAGAGTGCAGACTCGGTATTGCATCGACATGAAGCCTTCACGGTTCGGCACCCGAAGGTCGACGTACTCGCTGAGCGGTGGATACGCTTCCCACGGGCCAATACCGATCGACTCGTAGAACGCCTGTGTCTTATCAATGTCGTGCACGACGATACATACGTGGTGCAGCTTGTTGAAGACCTCGGACGCCACGAATCTACACGCTCTTCTTCGGCGGCATGACGTAGTTCAGCACGCGCCGGCCGCCATCGGGGTAGATCGTTTCGCCGGTGATGTACGAGGCGTCGTCACTGGCGAGGAACGCCACCACGCTCGCGACTTCGCTGGGTTCTCCGTAGCGGCCCAAGGGGGTGCGCGACATGATGGCGTTTTGCCCCGTGCTGTCGATGAAGTCGCCGATCATCGCCGTCTTGATAGTGCCCGGCCCCACGCCGACCACGCGGATGCCATCGGGAGCGAACGCCACCGCGGCGGTAGCGGTCAACTGGTTCATGCCGCC
>CAJDWL010000095.1_pt1 | contig 13148 bp, 11 predicted proteins | sample 7391591 | NCBI WGS metagenome assembly CAJDWL01 (sample SAMEA7055738, study PRJEB34461) | soil metagenome | biome: terrestrial ecosystem; feature: Peninsula; material: soil | place: Antarctica | collected 2016
ATCCTCGAGGAGGGCGTGCTCATCGACGAGGTGAACCTCTTCGATCGTCGTGAGCGTTACCGCGTGCGCGTGAGCGACGTCGAGCGTGGACAGGCCGCTCTGGAGGAGTCTCCAGTCGTGAGTCACGTGACCGTTCGAGGAGGCGACCTCATCTTCATCCCGCGCGAGGCCGACGATGTCGAGCGCGTGTCGTTGGTGCTGGGCGAGGCTGGAGTTGGCGTGCTGGAGATGAACCGCGACATCTTCGACCTGCGCGCCTACTACCGTGAGCGGGTAAGCTCCGAGCGAGGCCGGCGAAGCGGCCAGTTCGGTCCCGAGGTGTTCCACGGTAAAGCGGGCCGAGCATGATGGGCACCTTGCTGGCGATGGAGTTCAGCAAAGTGTGGCGCCTTGGCAGCGTGCGCTTCTCGCTGTTGTTACTGCTGCTCTTCCCGATCCTTTGGGCCTACGCCCCGGGCATCTTCGATGTTTACGGCTTCTTCCTGGTCTCGGGCTTCCAAGTGCCTGCTTTGAGCCTACTGTCGTCGATGCAGTTCCTGTTGCCGTTGTTGGCAGCCATAACCGCTGCTGAACTGCTCGGTATCGAGATCGCCAACGGCACCTTGCCCACCATCTTGCTGCGGCCCGTGTCGCGCCAGAACTGGTTGGCGGCCAAGCTGATCGTGGTAACGGTTTACCCGTTCGTGATGCTGCTGGTCTTCCTGCTCGCTTCCCTGGCGGCGGGCCTGCCTTTCGGTTTCGGTTCGTTCTTTGGTGGCACGGGGCTCGGTGAGGCCGGTCTGCTTGGCCAAGGCATGATGGCGCCAGGAGCAGCGATGCTCGAGCTGTTGCGCGCCTACTTCTTGGCGGCGCTGGCCCTAGTGCCCATCGGCATGCTGGCGCTAATGTTCACCGTAATCTTCATGAACGCGGCTGGAGGAGCGCTGGCCACCCTCGCCACGCTGATCTTCACGCAACTGCTCATCATCTTCCCCGGCATCGAACCGTTCCTGCTGACCACCCAGCTGAACGCCTACTCCACGCCAAGCTCCGAGCTGACGTGGGTCCTGGCGCTCATAGCTCTCTACGGCGCGATGTTCGCCGCGATCTCCGTGGTGCTGTTCGAGCGGAAGGATTTCTGATGCTCGCGCCGAACCGGCGCGCTCTGCTGCTAGGCGCTCTGCTGCTCGGGTTGATGCTCGGCCCATGGATGGCGCCAGCGCGAGCTCAAGCGATCTCCTACACGGTTCAGGTGGTGGCGCTGTCGGATCGCGACGCTGCGCTGGCCATAGTCAGCGACCTGTTGCGGCAAGGCTTCCCCGGTTACGTGGTGCGCTCCACCTCTAGCCAAGGCGACGTGTTCAGGGTGAGGGTGGGGGCTTTCGCGAACCGCAACGCCGCGTTGCTGTACGCCAGCGCCATGCCCGAGGTAGCTGGCGGTCAGCCGGTGCCAGCCTTGGCTGAAGCGATCCCGCCGGGCATCACACCGCTGGCGCCGCGCCTGCTGTTGATGGAGGAGGTGGGGGGCCTCGACGTGCGCTTGCTGCGCTTCGGAGCCGGCGTCACGCTTCGTACTCAGCGCCGCTCGCCGCTCGCCCCAGCCGAGTACGCCATCGTGCACGAGGGCAGTGTCGAGCGCGTCCGCGCTTGGCAGCTAGCCGAGGCATCTGACGGTTCGCGTCTAAGAGTGAGGGATCTGCCTTTATGGCCCGAAAGCTGGGCTGAGGAGAGCGACGAGGTCCGAGAGGGTTACCTGAACTCGTTGCTTGGGCTGGTGGCGGAGCGATTAGAGCTGCCGTTGAGTGCCGTAACGGAGGCTAGCTACCCCAATGACGAGGGCGTGCCACGTCTAGTGGTGGTCGAGAGGGTGGTACCTGGCGCGGCCGACGGCCCGCTAATGATCGGTTTGGGCCTACCGGCTAGCGGCATGAGCTCTAGCGGACCGCTCGAATTCCTGAAAGTCGAACGGGAGCAACTGCCGGGCCTAGAACCTGGCGTGCGGGTGGACATTGTGGCTGGGCGAGTAGATGGCGACCTCGGCCCGCCACCAAGCGAGGAGGAGCCGGAGGGTGGAAGCGAACCCGCCGGCGAGCCGCCTGCTGACGAAGCTAGTGACTCTGAGGGAGCAAGTGACGCTGGAACAACTGGCGAGGCGAACGACGGTACCGACGACGCGCCAGAAGCCGACCGGTCGGGGGAAGATGCGCCTGGAGCCGAGGAGCCTGAGGCCGAAGTGCGCGGCGACGGTTGGATCGCTACCGCCGACGGCCCGTTCATCCGCTTAACGGTTTTCGCCGATGCCAGCCGGCCAGCGAGCAGTTGGCGCGCTGGCCGTGGCTTGCCGCTTTGGAGCGACGGTCACTATCTTCTTGCCGCTAGTGAAGGGCAGCTCCTGCTCTACGACTTCTTGCCGCGCTGAAAGATCAGTCGGTTGGCGCGCCTGCTCCGCTGACCTCGGCGCCGTCGGTGATGACGGTAGTGGTGGCGATGGCGGAGATGCCCTCTTCCACCAACCACTTCTCGGCCATCATGGCGGCGCGTGTGCCTGCGCCTACCGAGGTGGAGAGCTGGCGGTACACCTCATCGCTGACGTCGCCAGCGGCGAACACGCCCGGCACGCTGGTGAAAACGTCATCGCGGACGTCGACGTAACCGCTGAGGCGCAGGTCGACGAAGCCGGCTAAGTACTCGGTGTTCGGTATGTGGCCGACGTAAACGAACACTCCGTCGGCGGGGATGAAGCCTAGGGCGCCGCTGTGCACGTCCAGGGTCTTCACGCCCTTGACCATGCCGTCGTCGCCAACCACTTCGGTGACGATGGTGTCCCAAGCGAACGACATCCTGGGGTTGGCGAAGGCGCGCGTTTGAGCGGCCTGGTTGGCGCGAAGCTCGTTGCGCCGATGAACTACCGTGACCTTAGAGGCGAACTTGGTGAGGAAGGCGCCCTCCTCGACGGCGGCGTCGCCACCACCGATCACCACGACCTCTTTGCCGCGGTAGAAGAAGCCGTCGCAGGTGGCGCAGGTTGAGACACCGCGCCCGAAGAGCTCGGCCTCGCCGGGCACGCCGAGGAGGCGCGGGTTGGCGCCGGTGGCGATGATGACAGCGCTAGCGTGATAATCGGCTTCCGTGCCGCTCAACAGGAAACCTCCAGCCGGGTGCGCCTGCAACGCAGCGACCTCGTCCATGACTAGGAGGGCGCCGAAACGCTCTGCTTGGGCGACCATGCGTTGTGAGAGCTCGGCGCCGCTTACGGGTTCCGGGAAGCCGGGATAGTTCTCCACCTCGTCGGTCTGGGCGATCTGCCCACCGGGGAGACCCTTCTCGATGATAACCGTGCTCAGATCGGATCTTCCGGCGTATATTCCGGCTGTGAGACCTGCCGGCCCGCCTCCGATGATGACGACGTCGTGACGATGTTGCTCCTTGGGCATTCCTGCCTCCATCCCTCAGGGGAATCTAGCACTGCCAGGCCGGTGGCCGCGTCATGTTAGATACCCTGGTGGGGTATAGTGCGCAGCACGGATGAGAACGGCTGTGAGAACGCCTGGGCGAACGGCGACGTGGTCTCCGCCACAATTTCCTTCACCACAGGAGATTTGTCACCCAACGCTCATGAAGAGGATGATAGCGTTCGAGTCGGAAGAAGAGGTCGGAGTGCCGATGGGGGGAGCACGCCAGCGGTCAGGTTGGGAGCCTGACTGCGGTGCACCGCAACAACCCCACCCAAGAGCGTTCTCCGCGAAACCTAATTAAGGAGACGTGTCCACATCATGTCCTCGCGATCACCTAAGATTCGAGATATCCGGGCCGGCGGCGCACAGGACCCTATAGGGCCCTCGAACGCGGTCAAGCCAGACTACCTACCTAGGGAGATAGCTCACGAGGTGGGAAAGCCGCCTAAGGGCGAACCCAGCGACGGTCGCAGTGATGACGTGGTCGAGGCCATCGCCCGACTGTTCGCCGATGACTGCTTCTGCCTGTCGAGCCTGCAGCAGGTGGGACAACCTATCGTGCATGCAAGCGAGGCGCTCGCACAACTGAGCGGTTACCAGCGCAGCGAGATGGTGGGTCGGAACCTGGGCTTCCTGATGCGCAACGACACCGATCAAGCGGCCGACCTCACCATGCGCCAGGCCTTGGCCGGTGGCAAAGCCGTCACCGTGGTGGTACGAACCTACCGGGCTGACGGTTCGCTATTCTGGAGCGAGCAGCGCCACTACCCGGTGCACGACGAAAATGGCACCGCTACCCACCTGCTGACCCTGCTGAGTGACGTGAGCGACCAGGTTCACACCGAGGGTGCTCAGGCCCTGAGCCTGGAAGTAAGTGATTCCCTGAGCGGCGATGGCCGCTTCTTCAGTTACGCCGTGCTACTTCACGACGATGGCCGCGACGAGTTGGTGTGGGCCTCCGAGGGGTGGCAACACCTGACCGGCTACGGCGTGAGTGACCTATTGCAACACGGTGCGGCGCACTTCGCTCATCAGGACGACCGCCACCTGTTGGAGGAACGCTCGGCCGGTCTACGTCAAGTGGAACGTCGCGTCGACCAGTACCGCCTCGTGACGCGAGGCGGCCGCATCGTGTCGGTCGAGGACTTCGCCACGCGCCGCTGGCGCAGCGACGAGGCTGGTATCTCAGCCGTCTACGGCATGATCAAGGATGTTTCCAACGCCAAGCGCGAAGCCGCCGACCTGTGGCGCCTTGCGCATGTCGACGCGCTCACCGGCCTGCCCAACGCGCACCTGCTGGAGGACCGTATCGGCCAAGCCCTGCTGCATGCGCGGCGAAGCGGCACCCACGCGGCGCTGGCCATGCTTGATCTCGACAACTTCCGGTTCGTGAACCAGACCTTCAGCCAGCGTCACGGTGACCGTCTCGTGATAGAGGTTGGCCGGCGCCTGCGCCGCACCCTGCGGCGTACCGACACGCTTGCTCGCGTGGGCGCCGATACCTTTGCTTTGCTGTTCTCTGACCTTCCGAACGCCCGTTCGGCTTTGCCGGCGCTCGAGAAGGCGTTGGCGGCCGTACGGGAACCCTACAGCGACGGATCCCTGACCCTGCAGCTTTCTGCCAGCGTCGGCGTCGACTTGCAGCAGGACGGTTCGCGCAACCCCGCGTTGATGGTGGAGCGCGCTACGGCGGCGCTGCGCGGCGCTAAGGAGAACGACCGCGGGAGCTTCCGCTTCTTCGACAGCGAGCTCGATGACGCCATGCGTTCAAGGCTAGCGCTCGAGCACGAAGTAAGGCGCGCCCTCGACGAGGACCAACTGGTGCTGCACTACCAGCCACGTGTCCAGCTCGACAACGGGGCCATCCACTCAGTGGAGGCGTTGGTGCGCTGGGGTCATCCTACGCGCGGCCTGCTCAGACCAGCCGACTTCGTGCCGCTGGTGGAGGAGGCGCAGCTTGGGCTGCAGTTGTTCGAGTGGGTAGTGGAGCGGGCCTGCCGCCAGGCGAAGCGCTGGCAGCGGCAACGCACCCCGCGTCGCGTCGCGGTCAACATCAGCCCTTCGACGCTCGAGAACGGCGACCTCGCTACGGTGGTGCAGAGCATGCTAAGTCGTTACGACCTACACCCCGGGCTGTTGGAACTCGAGATCAGCGAACGCACCGGCCACGAAACATTGGCAGCCAGCTCAGGCACCCTCGCGGAGGTGCGCGCCATGGGCGTACACGTGGCGCTAGACGATTTCGGTATGGCGCACTCGTCCCTGACACAGTTGCGTGGCCTGCCGCTCGACGGTCTCAAGATCGACCGCAGCTTCATCAGCCAGATCGACTCCCGCACACCAAGCGAAGAGATCGACCTGCTGCGCGCCATCATCGCCTTGGGCAAGAGCCTGCGCCTGCGCGTCACCGCGGAGGGCATCGAGACCAAGGAGCAGAACAACCTACTCCGGTCTCTGCAGTGCGATGACGGCCAGGGCTTCTTGTTCAGTCAAGCCGTTCCGGCCGAATACGTGCCCGCCTTCGCGTAGCGGTAGTATTTCAGACCATGGATGGCGGCTCTGGAGCAGGGTCAAACCGGCCCCGCCGCCGTCCTAGCTGCTGTAAGGAGCCTCGATGCGCGAAAATCCACTGCCCGAGAACCTGCCAGCCGAGAACCTGCCAACCGACAACCCGCTGCTGACTACGGCGCTCCCCATCCCTTTCGAGAAGATCGGGCCGGAGCACATCGTCTCTGGGCTGCGTCTGGCACTCGCTCGAGCAGAACAGCGCCTCGACGCCCTGATCGACCGCGACAACAGCGGCGCGCCGATAACCTACGACGCCAGCATCGGAGCTCTCGACGAACTCGTCGAGATAGTGGAGCGGCCCTATAGTCTCGCGCACCACCTGCTCTCGGTCGTGAACAGCCCGAAGCTACGCTCAGCATTCAACGAGGTCGAACCCGACGTGGTGGGCTCCTTCGCGCGCCTCTCCAGCGACCAACGGCTGTGGCGAGTGATCAAACGGTTCGCCGCCAGCCCGGTAGCTGAGCGCTTGAGCGGTGTGAGGCGCCGCCACCTGGAGAAAACTCTCGAGACCTTCCGCCGCTCCGGCGCCGACTTACCCAAGGAGGGTCGGCGGGAAGTCGAACGCCTCAAAGTCGAACTGGCGCGGCTCGCAACGTGCTTCTCTGAGAACGTCCTCGATGCTACCAACGACTTCGAGCTGGTACTCCCCGACCAGACCCGGCTCGGTGGGCTACCGGAAGGCGCTTTGCGCGCCGCCCGCGCGGCGGCCGCGGCCAAGGGCCAAGGCGGCTACCGCTTCACCTTGCAGGCCCCGTCTTACCTACCGGTCATGATGTACGCGGAAGACCGCGAGCTGAGACGTGAGTTGCACAACGCCTTCTTCTCGGTTGGCATGGCCGAGCCGCACGACAACCGCCGACTAGTGAGGGAGATCCTGCGGACGCGCCGAGAGCTGGCCAACCTGCTCGGCTACCGCGATTACGCCGACCTGCAGGCGGAAGACCGCATGGTCGAGTCGGGCGAGCGCGCCTGGCGGTTCATCACCGAGCTGACCGACAAGACGCGCCCGTACTTCGCTCGGGAGGTCGAGCAGTTGGAGGCGTACGCCTCCAAGCTGGGAATCGACGACCTGCAACCGTGGGACATCGCCTACGTGAGCGAGAAGCTTCGCCGGGAGCGCTTCGACGTCGACGAAGAGGCGCTACGTCCCTACTTCGCGATGCCGCAGGTGCTCAGTGGGCTTTTCGAGCTCTCCGAGAAGCTATTCGGCGTGCGGGTCGAGCGAGTGAGCGGCGTGCCTACCTGGCACGAAGAGGTTGAGGTCTATCGACTGGAGCACGAGGACGGCACGAAGCTCGGTACCTTCTACGCCGACTGGTTCCCGCGCGACGCGAAGCGTGGCGGTGCTTGGATGAGCGGACTTGTCAGCGGTGGTCCCGACGGCGAGCGGTTCGACCCGCACGTGGGCGTCATCGCGGCCAACCTCACCGGCCCCGAGGGCGACGAGCCCGCGCTGTTGAGCCACCGTGAGGTCGAGACCGTCTTTCACGAGTTCGGTCATCTATTGCATCACTTGCTGTCGCGAGTCGAGATCAAGGGCCGCGGCGGCATGAACGTGGCCTGGGACTTCGTGGAACTGCCGAGCCAGATCATGGAGAACTGGACCTGGCAGGAGGCGGCCCTAGGCCTGTTCGCACGTCACTACCGAACCGGCGAGCCGCTTCCGCACGAGCTTTTCGAGCGCCTGCTGCGGAGCCGCACCTTCCAGGGCGCGACCACGCAGATGCGGCAGCTGTCGTTCGCTACCGTCGACCTCAAGCTGCACCGGGAGTTCGACGCCAATGGCCCGGACGATCCGCTGGAGGTAGCTAGGCTGGCTGTGGCGCCGCTGGAGGTAAGGCCCGAGTTCGCGAGCGGCAACCGCATGGCGCGCTTTACACACGTTTTCTCGGGCGGTTACGCCGCCGGGTACTACAGCTATAAGTGGAGCGAGATGCTCGACGCGGACGCTTGATCCGGCGTAACTTAGGGGCCGATCCGCTCGACTAGATAGCGCAACGCCAACTCCGTGCCCCGCCCGTACTCGCCCAGCCCAGCCTGGCCGCCCTGGCCCTGCAAGTAGAGAGCGTAGGCGCCGCCAACTACTTCGGCCAGCCGCTCGTCGCGGTAACGGCTCGATGCGATGGCCGCCGCGCGTGCGTCTCTGACAGCGCGCGGCGGCCAGGCGGCGGTGTAGTCGCGGGCTGCTTTAGGCGGCATGGCCGCTGCGAGGTCGCCGGCGAGACGCAGTAGAGCCGCGTAGCGGACGGTGGCTTGCTCGCAGTGCACGCCGGCGAGCATCCCAACTGCCTCGGCTTCGGCCTCGGGTGCGTAGCCAGCAGTGTGTGCGAACTCGTGCAGCGCCACTGCTACCGCCGCGCTAGGGGTCAGCCCGGCATCGACGTGCGGCTCGAGCAGCCATGCTGACACCACTCCCGCGAAGCCGAAGCGCAGCATGGTGCCCGCCGGCAGACCAACCAGCGCTGAGCGGCGCTGGACGGAGCTGCCCGGGCGGCTTCCTGTAGCTGCTCGAGCACCCACGACTCGACCCTTTGCCGCTCCGCGACGTTCAAGGGTGCGCTTAGGCCCAAGCGCTGCTCCAGCGGTTCTAGCCGGTAGGCCAGCCCGAAGGTGAGCGGGAACAGCAGCGCTAACAGCGCCAGCGACGCGCCGAAAGTAAGTCCCGCCACGCGCCAGCGTCTGCGCCTCAGCAGCATTAGTTGTAGCAGCGGCACCAGTGCGAGCAGCGTCGCCACTCCGGCGCTGACGCTCAACGAGGTGGCGTCGACGATGCTGGAACTCAGGGGCGACCAGGCAGGGTAGAGGACCGTCCGGTAGAGCCACTCCAGCCAAGCTGAGGGCCACGGCCCGAACTGCAGCAGCGTCGCCAGCAGTAGCGCCGTGATGATCGCCCACAGGACGCCGCGGCCCTTGCCCGCGCGGCTCTGGTTCCCGCTCCGGTTCACGGCTCACGCCCCGGGTTGGAGCTGCGTCGTGTGCGCTTCCGGGCGCCGTCGCTTGGCGCTTCGTCACCGCGCCCGGAGCCGACCTTGCGCACCCAACCTTCCGAAGTCAGGAACTCTCCCAAACCAAGCGCCCACCAACCGTCGCCTGCGGGCCGCAGTGACGCCCCCAGTGAGTCGCCGAGCGTCTCTTCGTGCCAGAACAGTTGCACGGCTGTCGCCCCTAGCCGCGTGAAGGCCAAACGCGTGCCGGCGTCGACGAGGGCGGCGCGGCCGGCCGGCAACAGGCAAGCGTCCCTGCTTTCCAGTAAGCGCAAGTGGCAGATCCTTTCGACCAGACGCAGCTCCAGCCAGGCAGCTAAGCAGCCTTCGCCCAAGCCCTCGCCGGGTCCGACACGGGCGGCGAGGTTCGCCAGGGTGGCCGCAGCCGCGCTGGGGTCGCGAGCAGCCACCAGCCCGAAGCGTTGCGCGGCACCGGCTGCGGGAGCGGTTGGGGTATTGGTGTCGAGTGCGGACAGATCGTCGGCGAAGAACGTGACGCCGCCCTCGAGTAGGCGGAAGCTTGGCGCTGGCGGCGGCAAGCGAGCAGAATAGGCGACCATGAGCTCGCTTTCGAGCCAACGCACCCGCTCCTGGGAGCGTCGCCGCTCGCGCTCGCTTAAGTTCACCTGTTCGCTGAGTCGCCGCAGTAGTTCGGTGCGTTCATCTTCGAGCTCCTCCAGCCGCGCCGGGTCCTCACTCTTCGCAGCGGCTACTTCAGTAGCGGCTGCCGGGCCGCGTGACGCTGCAGCGTCGTCAAGTGGTGGGGCCGCGGCGGCCGACTCGTCAGGGACAGGACCCCTCGCTGCGGACGACGGCAACGGACGGCCAGCGAGGTAGGTGTTTAGGTCGGCGTAGCGTTCAAGCTCGCCGTCACGTAACCCCCAGAACTCGCTGCACAAGCGCTCGGCTAAGTGGCGGTCGTGAGTTGCTAGCACTAGTGCGGCCCCGGTCGCCGCGAGTTTGGCCTCGAGTTCGGCTTCGAGCGCCTCGACGGCGTCGAGGTCGAGGTCGTTGCTCGGTTCGTCCAGGAACCACAGGTCGGCGTCTTGGTTGAGGGTGAGGGCTAAGCCTACGCCGGCTCGCTCACCACCTGAGAGCTGCGCTGGTAGCTTCGGCCACGCGCTGGGCGCCAAGCCCGCCCCGGCGAGCAGCCTGCCGGCAGTGACGTTGCCGAACATGATTCGCGCCTGCTCGAGCGCGCTGACGTCGTCGGCGACACCACGCGTGAGCTGATCGAGATGACGTAGCTTCAGACCGGGACGGAAGCGCAGTTCGGGATGGGCAGCGTTCACCGTGACGTCGCCGCTTGCTACAGCGCCGCTTGCTACAGCGTCGGTTGCTACGGCGTCGCTGGCGGGGATAGCACCGCTGAGCAGACCCAGCAAGGTGCTCTTACCGCTGCCGTTGGCGCCGAGCAGAGCCACCCGCTGTCCCGCTTCAAGGCGCACGTCGGTGGCCACTATCACGCCCTGTAGCGCCAGATTCCGTGCCTCCAGCAGTACGCCTGGAGCCGTCCGCGGCGCCTGGGCCCCGGCCGAGAGGCGGGCGCCGGTGAAACGCGTGCTAGGCCGACTGTTCGCATCCGGCTGGGCTTGCGACCGCAACTCGTCGCGCTGGCGCTCCGCCCGGGCACGCCGCGCTACCGCCTTGTGACCGAAGCCCCGCAGCTCGCTCGCCATGGCGTCAAGGCGGGCAACCTCCTTGCGGCGCAACTGGTCACGCCTGTCGTCCGAGCGGTGCAAGGCTTCCAGGCGTAGTTTGGCCACGTCGTAATGGCCGCTCTCGAGTTGGAGCCTGGAGCGGGCCGTCGAGCTGAGCTGCCGCTCAGGAGCTAGGAACGCGGTGTGCTGGGTAGAAGCTGCCAGTAGGGCGCGGTCGTGGCTAACGACCACCAGCGCGCCAGGCCACGCAGCCAGGCGGGCGGCCAGCCAAGAGCGCGCGTGGATATCGAGATGGTTGGTCGGTTCGTCCAGTAGCAGGATATCGGGAGCCTGGGAGAGCACCTGCGCCAGGGCCAGTCGTCGCCGTTGCCCGGCCGACAGCGTGCCAACCGGCCGGTCGTGATCGCTAGGGATGAAGTCGAGCGCGGCGAGGTACTCACGCAGACGGCTCGAGGCTCTGTAACCGCCCGAGCGTTCGTGCTCGTCGCTAAGAGCTGCGTAAGCCTCCCCACGGTCCTCGCCGCCAGCGATGCGCTCCTCCTCGCGCCGGAGGCCCGCCTCCAGCATCCGCACGTGCTCGAGGGCGCTGAGTGCCACCGCCATGACGCTCGACTCACTTTCCGACGCTGACGGCGCTGGGTCGCGTTGCGGCAACAGGGCCAACCTTACGCCCGGCGCGCGGCTCACCGTGCCTTCGTCGGGCTGCTCCAAGCCGGCCAGCAGGCGCAGCAGGGTGCTCTTTCCGCTGCCGTTGGCCCCAACCAGCCCCAGCCGGTCGCCGTCACGCAAGCGCAGGTCGACCGGCGCGAATAGCGCCTGGCCGCCTACGAGCCGAGTCACGTTCTTTGCGATAAGCAGTTCCATGCCCCTCCGACGGTATCCTGTCAGCCGTGAAGCTGTTCACCGGTCGCGGCGCCAACCAGCCGTTCGAATGCACGGTGTGCGGCGCCAGCGTGCCGCCGCTCGAGGGGGGCGGCTACCGCAACCATTGCCCCTACTGCCTGCACTCCCTCCACGTCGACGTCAACCCCGGTGACCGCGCCAGCGATTGTGGCGGTGTACTCGAGCCCGTCGCGGTCGAGAGTTCCGGCAAGAAGGGCTGGGTGATCGTTCATCGCTGCCGCCGTTGCGGTGAGGTGAGGCGTAATCGGGCCGCCCTCGAAGACCCTGGCGTGAGCGACGATTACGATGCCATCCTGGCGCTGGCGGCGGGCGCACCGAGCCGCTGGTAGACTTACATATTGCGGTACGGAGGGTCCCTCGGCCAGCCATCGAGCTGGCCACACGGGAGTATTTGTTCGCGAGGAGTGACGATGCCTTACCAGAACCTGAGCTTAGACGAACGGGGTGGTGCACTGCGCATCACGTTGGCGCGCCCTGGGGTGCTCAACGCCCTCTCGCTCGAGCTGCTGAGCGAACTGCGGACGGTGCTAACCGGACCCGCCACCGATGACGGCGTGCGGGCCGTGCTGATCACCGGAGCCGGCCGCGCCTTCTGCGCTGGTGCGGATCTGGCCAGCACCAGCGTGAGCGGCGACATCGGCGCCATCCTCGAGGAGTCCTACCACCCCGTTGTGCGCGCCATAGCCGCGTTGCCCAAGCCCGTGGTGGCGGGCGTCAACGGTGTTGCTGCCGGCGCGGGCTTGAGTCTGGCACTGGCCTGCGACATGCGCTTGCTCTCTGACCAGGCGCGCTTCACGGTAGCTTTCACCGGCGTGGGTTTGGTGATGGACGCCGGTTGTAGCTACTTCTTGCCGCGCTTAGTCGGCCTCGGCCGGGCTATGGAGCTGGCGGTCAGCAACCGCCGCGTTGACGCCGCTGAGGCGCTCTCCATCGGCCTAGGCGACAGCATCATCCCTGCCGCTAACTTCGCCGAGGACGCGTTCACGTACAGCCAACGACTCGCTGAAGGGCCCACGCTGAGCTACGCCTTGGTGAAGCGTGAGCTGCGTGCTTCTCTTGACAATGACCTCGAGGCGCAACTTAAGCTCGAGTCGGCTTCACAGTCGGAGGCGGCGGCCAGCCGTGATGTGCGGGAGGGCGTGGCGGCTTTTTCACCGACGCGCCGGGATGATGGACGAGCTGCGAACCCCTGATACCCTGAATCAACCGTACCGGTCACGGGGGCCGCTTGAATCCCCGACGACGAGTCATAAGAATTGGCGGGCAAGAGGGATTCCATCCGGACCTTGCCCTGAGAGCAGCCAGCTAGCCAGCTTCACTGCGACAACATGCCTCACGTTTTTCCGGCATGGTGGTGGCCGGTTACGGCTACGCCGAGTTCTTTTTGGTGGCGGGGCTATTGGGTGTGCCGGCGATTCTGTTGTCCATGCTGATGATGCGCCATGGCGAGTGCCTGGATGCGCTGGCTCCGGATAACACGAGTGATGAAAGTACGTTGGCAGGCGAGCCGGTAAAGGAGTAGCAGGTGATGGAGCCAGATAGCATGATGGAGCCGAGCAAAGACCAGAAAATCTGGCTCCATCACCTGCTACTCCTTT